>JADMIO011627945.1_pt1 | contig 36826 bp, 29 predicted proteins | sample 8958161 | NCBI WGS metagenome assembly JADMIO01 (sample SAMN16585339, study PRJNA669376) | soil metagenome | isolation source: Crop rotation soil | place: USA: Cullars Rotation, Alabama | collected 2011
AGTCGGGTACAACCCGAATAGATGTTCATCGTGTCGCCGCGGAGGAAGCCGACGAGGGTTTGATTGCTTTCGCGGGCGAATTCGATCGCGAGACTTGAGGGAGCTGAAACCGCGCAGACGATGGGGATTCCCCCGGCCAAAGACTTCTGCATTATTTCAAACGAGGCACGCCCGCTGACGAGAAGGAGTGTCTTTGCGATGGGGAGCTTGCCGAGGAGAGCGGCACCGAGAACTTTATCCACGGCGTTGTGGCGGCCGACGTCTTCGCGCAAGAGCAGGAGTTTTCCGGAAAGGTCAAACAGAGCGGCGGCGTGGAGTCCGCCGGTTTGAGCGAAGGCAGCCTGGGCGGTTCGCATTTTGGCTGGCAGTTTTGCAAGGATAGCGGCGTCGAGTTGAAGTTTTGCGGTTACGGGCGGAAATTGCTGTCGAACTGAGTCGATAGAAGCTTTGCCGCAAAGGCCGCAACTGGAGGAAGCGAAGACGTGCCGGGTGAGTTGATCGAAATTGACGGTGACACCGCGCGCGAGAAAGACGTTGAGTGTGTTTTCAGGGGAAGATGAGCCGCGGCAGGGCGCGATGCTAACTATGTCGCGCGCGGAGCGAACAATTCCTTCGGTGAGAAGGAATCCGGCGGCGAGTTCGCGGTCGTTTCCGGGGGTGCGCATGGTTACGGCGACACTGCGGCCGCGTACGCGGATTTCGAGGGGTTCTTCGCGGGCGACGGCGTCGGCCTGGGGGCGCGGTTTATCGCCAAGGCGCCAGCGGTGGATCCGAACGGTGGCGACGGAATGTCGTTTAGCTGAACTGCGAGCGCCCATAAGATGTCCCGAGGGAGGTTATCGCCGAATTTCAGGCGGCGACAGAATCAAATTTTTTCGACGCTGACGCGGGCGTTATAGTCGGGAACACCGCCGGCGGGGTCGGTGACGCCGCGACGGATGATGACGTTGCCTTCGGGCCAGTGGATCTGGAGGTTTCCACGGGCGATTGGGGCGAGGAAGACGGATGCTTCGTAACGGCCAACTGAATTATGCAGGACGACACGGTCGGCCTGCGCGAGGCGGAGGGCCGCGGCGTCTTCGGGATTCATGAGGACGGCGTCGCGAGGAGCGCCGTTGATGGGATCCACTTCGGCATAAACCAGGGTGTTAAATTGCTTTCCACGCCGCGTGGAGACGATGAAACGGGGAACGGGTTCACGTCCTTCGGCGGCGGGAGCGGCCGGGAGTGGCACGGCGCGAAAATGCGCTTTGCCATCCGCAGTGGGAAATTTCCAATCGGCGCAGAGGTGAGGGCCGCCGTATTGGATGGCTTCGCCGCTATTCTTCAGATTCTGAACGCCTTCGTAGAAGGGGACGATGCGGGCGATTTCCTCGCGCATTTTCCAGCCGGTTTCGCAGCCGAGCAGATGCGCTTTTTCGGGATAAGTGGCGGCGGCAAGTTCGCGGAGGATTTTCCATTCGGCCCGAGCTTCGCCTACCTGCCGGGGGATTTCCGGAGAAAAAATTATGCGCCGTTCGGTGGTGGTTTCGGTGCCGCCGTCGTCCTGTTCGTAGCGAGTGCGAGCCGGGAGCAGGATGACTTCCTCCTTCGCTTCGATAAACATCTGGTCGGTGAGGATAATGTCCTGATGAACGCGCATGGGGGTATTGGCGAGGGCGGCGCGAACGGCTTCGGGTTCCGGGAGAGTGCGCAGAAAATTTCCGCCGAGGCAGTAGAGGAGGTCGAGGTCACCGCGCGCGCAGGCTTCGACCATTTCGACGGAGGTGAGGCCGGCCCAATCGGGCACGGGAAACCCGTATTGATTTGAAAGCGCCTGGGCATTGTCGGCGGTGATAGGTTTGCCACCGGGAAAGGCTGTGGAGTAAGCGCCCATTTCCGCGCCGCCCTGAACGGAGGAGTGGCCGCGAATGGGCATCAGACCGCATTTGTCGCGTCCGACATATCCTTTTGCCAGGCCAAGGTTGAGAACCATCTGGACGGCGTTGCCGCCATGGGCGTGCTGGGTGATGCCCATGCTCCAGACGAGGACGGCTGTCTTCGCGGCGTGGATGAGTTCGGCGAACTCCTGCATGGAAGCGCGTGGAAGGCCGCACTGAGTTTCGAGTTCTTCAAATGTAAATTCGGCAGCGCGGGCGGCAAGTTCGTCAAAACCGCCGGAATGGTTCGCGATGAAATTGCGGTCCACCCAGTTTTTCTCGATGAGAATTTTGAGGATGCCGTAGATGAATGCGATGTCGCCGCCGGTCGAGACAGGGAACCAGTAATCGGCGATGTCGGTGCCGAACAGGGCGCTGCTGGCGGTGGAGGGGACCCAGTAGCGTTCCATGCCGGGTTCGCGGTAGGGATTCACCATCACGATTTTGGTTCCCAATTTTTTTGCTTCGTGAAGATACTTGGTGGTGACGGGTTGATCGTTGGCGGGGTTGGCGCCGAAGAAGATGACGAGGTCGGAGCCGTACCAATCCTTGTAGCTGCAAGTAGTGGCGGCGACGCCGACCGCGTGTTTCATCGCGGCGGTGCTAGGGGCATGGCAGAGGCGAGCGGCGTTATCCACGTTATTTGTGCCGAGGAACCGGGCCACCTTCTGCGCCATGTAATAGATTTCGTTTGTGACCCCGCGGGAGGTGAGAAAGAAGGCAACGCGTTTGGGTTTGCTTGAGCGGATTTTGGCGGCGATGCGGCGATACGCTTCATCCCACGAAATTCTGCGGAACCCGGGGGCATTCTTTTCGCGCAACATGGGGAATGGGAGGCGGCCCAACTCACGCAATTGGGCGTTGTCCATCGATTGCAGCTTCGAAATGTCCTTTAGCAACGATTCGTCCAGAGCGGGCATGGTATTGAGCCGCAGGAGATTCAGCCGGGTCATGCAAAGGTGGACGCCGGAGATAGTCCAATCGTGGAAACCGGCGACGCCGAGGGCGCAACCATCGCAAACGCCGCGACTCATTACCTTCCACGCATAGGGCAGGTTGTCGCGGTTCTTCCACGCGACGGCCATCATGTCGCGGAAATGCTTGGGCTTGGCCTGTCCGATGCCGAATGGGACGGCAGCCTTTAATTTGGCTTTCCAATCTTTCTGGATCTTATGCGAAGGCATTCAATGAAATGAGACCATCAGGACAGGGATTGGAAAGCGGACGAGCGCGCACCACAGTGCGGTGACGCGACCGTCATGAGATTCCGGCAATGCTGAAATGGATTAAGATGCTTTGGCCTGGTGCCTTCCTTTGAAGGTCAGTTCCGCGATGCCGGATTTATCGAGTTCGCCGAGGCCTTCGGTGACCATGCGGTCGTATTGTTTTTTGGTGGCGAGAGCGAGCGGTAGGTTGAGGCCCTGAGCTTTACCGAGCTTAAGAGCGATGCCTGAATCTTTGGCGGCGTGAGCGGCGGAAAAAAAGCAGGAGTGGTCGCGATTCTGCATGTCCTCGCCGTCGGTCTGGAGGACGCGGGAATTGGCGCCGGTTTGAGAGAAGATTTCGCGGAGCATTCCGAGGTCGAGTGCGAGCGCTTCGCCGAGGCCAAGGCCTTCGGCAAGGGCGGCGGTATTGATGTTCATGACCATATTGACGAGCGCCTTGACCTGGGCGGCTTTGCCGGCGGGACCGACGTAGCGAACGGAGGCAGCCAGTTTTTCAAGGATCGGTTTGGCGCGTTCAAAGACTTCGGGTTTGCCGCCACACATGAGGTAGAGGGTCCCCTGGCGAGCCTGGGTGATACTCGAGGCCATGCACCCTTCGAGCGACTGCGCGCCGGCCTTTTCGGCCTTCGCTTCCACCCAGACGTGCACTTCAGGAGTAATGGTTGCGCAATTGATGAAAAGCTTGCCACGAGAGCGGCTCACCAGGCCGCCGTTGTAGATTTTTTTCATGGCCTTATCGTCGGTAACGACGGTGATGATGACATCGGAAAGTTTCGTGACCTGCTTAAGCTGTTCGGCGGCGACGCATCCGAGTTCCTGAGCGAGAGTTTGGGCGGCTGAGGTGTTTACGTCGTAAACTGCGGCGACTTCGTATCCACATTCCTTCAGGCGCCGTGCCATGTTGGAGCCCATGCGGCCAACACCGACGAATCCAATTTTCTCTGCCATAATATACAGTTCCTTTCTTTAAGTTCGTGGCCGGACATTTCAAGTCCGAAACGTTGAAATTGGCGGCAGATTAAACATAACTGCCGTGGAAAGCATTGAAAAAATTCCAAAAAGATGCGGTCCTCGGCAGGGAGCATTTTGAGGGGATTCTCCGTCGAATGAGCATGAGAGTGGTTTTTTTTATTTTCCTGGTGGCAATCGGGCTGTGCGCGGGGGCGGAAGACGAGCCGATAAATGCTCAATTGGCCTCGGATGCGGAGGTGGTTTTACGGGCCAGGCGAGTGGCGATAGAGGGCGGCAGCAAATACACGTGGTACAAGGTGCAGGTAATTAAAGTCTTTAAGAACGAATCGAAGGCGCGATTTACAAACGAGTTATCGGTGGCGGCCTATAGCTGGGAGGATGGAGTTCCCGCGGGGGAAGCGACGCTGTATCTCGAACGTTACAATGCGACAAATATTGCGTTGTGGAAGCTTGTCGGGGGAGACGCGGCGTGTGGGGTAAGCCACGCGACCAAATAGCAGAGGCCGCGGGGTCAGGCTTTTTCCTGCCAGACTTTGGTCTTCTTTTCTTCCAGTTCAGTGGAGAGGGATTTGCGGTCGCTGACCAATTGCTTTTGCAATTGTTCGAAAGCTTCGGCGTCGCTGCGGTCAACGGCTTTGGCAATTTCACCCCGGACGAAGAGTTCGCGTTCGGCTATTTTGGCAGCGTATTTGGATTCGAGTTCGGCGATGTCGGCCTTTTGTTTGGCGGAGAGTTTTGGAGTGGGCGTGGATTTGGCCAGCCGTTCCATGGCCAGTTCGTAGGAGCTTTTCATATAAAGATAGGTAACCGAATAGAGGTTTTCAGGCGGCGGGTTTTTTCTTCCAGGGCATGTCAGGAAACTTTTCGGGCACAACGGGGCTAGGTTTTGGTTTGGCCATTTCCAGTTCTGGATTGTCGGAAGGCTTTTGGCCGGGTGGCGTCATGTCGGCTTTCCAAGAGGCGATACGGGCCTGGAGACCATGGTGCTCGGCGGTTTTTTTGTCGCCGGCTTTCATGTAGAAAAGGGACAGGTTTGTGTGGACAAGCTGTTCCTTCGGATTGAGTTTCTCAGCTTTGTGGCCTTCGGCGATTGCGGTGGGATAGTCGCACTTGCGGTAAAAAGCCATACCGAGCGCAAGTTGGGCGTCAAAATGGGATGGGTCTTCAGCCAGCACAGATTTCAGTTTGGAGATGGATGAATCGTAATCCCCGGTACTGAAATCGAACATTGCGTCGTCGTATTGATCCTGGAGCGAAGACATGCGTCTTATTTTGACAATTGAACGTACTCGATGATCATAGGTTTGCGCAAGCGCGAGGGCAAAGCACCGGGGGATGCGTCTTGATGAGGATTAAATGGAATTACCAATCAAATTAATTTCGACCGATTTTGACGGGACAATATTTGCGGAGTTTGAAAATCCGCCCATTCCGGCGGAATTGCAGGCGCGAATTGGCGAGCTTCAGTCGAAAGGGGCAAAGTGGGTGATCAATACGGGGCGGGATATGTCGAGCCTGATGGAAGCATTGGCGCGGGCTGGAATACAGATTGAGCCGGATTTTCTGGTGCTGGTAGAACGGGAGATTCATCTGCATCGAGATTCGCAGTACATCGCGCTGGAAGAATGGAACCAGCCCTGTCACGCCGCGCACGGGAAATTGTTTGAGCAGGTACACGCCGATTTACCGAAGATTGTGGAGTGGATCAACGGACGGTTTCATGCGCGGATTTATGAAGATGCGTATTCGCCGTTCTGCCTGATTGCCGGAAACAATGGGGACGCAGATTGCATTCACGAATATCTGATAGAATATGCGCGGAGTGTTCCGAGGCTGACCGTGGTGCGGAACGATGTGTATGCGCGGTTCAGCCATGAGGCATATAACAAAGGAACGGCTTTGGCAGAGTTGACGCGTCGTTTAGGGATTAAGAGTGAAAGTGTGTTTGCCGTGGGCGATCACCTAAACGACTTGCCTATGCTGTCACGCACGCATGCGCGCTGGCTGGCGGCGCCAGGCAATGCGGTGGAGGCGGTGAAGAATTCGGTTCGGGAACAGGGTGGATACGTTAGCAAAATGTCTCATGGCCGGGGCGTGGAGGAAGCGATGAGTCATTTTTTGGCGAAGGGGGTCTAATCCGTTAGGTCGGTAGTTCCTGGCGATGGAAATGAGCAATTAATATTATTCTGAGGCATGGATGCGCTGAGAATTTAATTTTATTCATGATGAGAGCAGAATTAAGGGTTCTAATCATGAGATTTTTGGTAAGAAAACGGATTCTGCGGTTGTATTATAAATCGTTGAATTGCAGATAGATACGAATTTTCATAAAGGATTGACACGAGGGGTTGCCATGCTAGTGTTTTAGAGCAACGGCACTTCGGGCTGAAGCTTCAGTGTAAGCCTTGCACGATTTTAATAATTAGAAATTTTCCATGAGCGATCAAACAGTTACAGCGTCGTCCCCGGGCGGCACTCCCAAGGTATCGAAAGTCTCGGAAGCGGTGATACGAATTGCGGGGAATTCGCAGGACGGCATCCAGGCGATCGGAGGTTTTTTGGCGCGCCTGGCGGGCCGGAGCGAACAGGAAGTCATGACGTTCATGACGATTCCGTCGACAATTTCAGGCGGGCCTTCGATTTTCCAGGTGCGGATTGGATCGGGTGAGGTGCTGAGCGCCGGGGATGAGGCGGATGTGTTGCTGGCGTTTTATCAACATTCGTACGAAGACCACATCAATTCGGTGAAGAAAGGAGGCATCGTACTCTTTGATTCTGACCATGTGGAGCCGAAGCCTGAGTGGCAGAAGGATTATCACCACCTGGGCATACCGATTTCCGGTTTGACGGTAGAGGCAATTGGCGGCACAGCAAAAGACAAGGGGAAGAACATATTTGCGCTGGGTCTGGTGGCGAAGATGTTCGCGCTGGATGTGGCGAAACTCGAGCGGCTTATTGGCGAGCGGTTCACAGGGAAAGATCCGAGCGTGCTTAATAATGCCTTGGCAGCCTTTCACGCCGGTTACAGCCATTCGCTGGGGAACGTATTAGAGACATTCAAGTTTGTTGAGAGCCAGCGCAAGGACGGTCACCAGGTGGTGATGAACGGGAATGACGCGCTTGCGTTTGGATTGATTGCCGCGGGCGTTCGATTCGGCGCGGGATATCCGATTACTCCCTGGTCGGACGTGATGGAATTGCTCCGTCGCGAATTGCCCAAGTATGGCGGGATGTTCATCCAGTGCGAAGATGAGATTGCATCAATTTCGATGGCAATCGGGGCGAGTTACTCCGGACGCGTGGCGGTGACGGGGTCGAGTGGGCCGGGAATTTCTTTGAAAACTGAAGCGCTGGGTTGGGCGGTGATGGCGGAAGTGCCGCTGATTATTTGTGACATTCAAAGAGGCGGGCCTTCGACCGGGATGCCGACGAACGTCGAGCAATCGGACCTGAATATAGGTTGTTTCGGGGGCCATGGTGATTCTCCTCGCGTGGTGATAGCGCCTGCGAACGTGGAGGATTGTTTTTATACGGCGATTGAAGCAGTGAACATTGCGCGAAAGTACAATGTTCCGGTGATCATTTTGAGCGACCAGGCGATTGCGACGCGCATTGAGGCGTTCGCAGAGCCAGAGATGTCGAAGGTATGCCAGGATATTTCACCGGATTTCACGCCAGTAAAGGAATACAAGCCTTACGATTTGTCGGCGCCGGATGGCACGACGCCGCGAGTAGTTCCGGGCACACGAATCCTGAACGGAAAGTATCCGATCGCGACGGGATTGGAGCATGACGAATTGGGACACCCTACCGGTTCGCCGAAATTGCACATGCAAATGACGGCGAAGCGGCGGAAGAAGCTGCAAGTGCTGGGTGCAAGCCTGCCGACACCGAAAGTTTACGGTCCGCCCGAAGGGAACGTGTTGCTGGTGGGATGGGGTTCAACGCAAGGGCCGATTAAAGAAGCCGTGGATCGCGCGCGAGCTGCTGGCGACAGCGTTTCCGCGATCCATCTAAAACATCTGAATCCGCTCCCGCCGGATTTGGAAAATATTTTCTCCGGCTTCAATCACGTACTGGTCGTCGAAATGAACGATGAAGGTTTGTACGGTTTTGGACAGTTGGGCGGGCTCTTGAGGGCGCGTTATTGCGATCCGAAGATTCGCGGACTTACGAAGACGGATGGGTTGACCTGGAAAGTGAAAGAAATTCTGGACCGTGCCCAGGCAAACGTGGCGGCGGGAATGCAAAAGCTTTAAGACGGATATAAGATCATGAGCGACACAATTTTGGCGCCGGCCTTGCCGGCGGAAGAACGCAAGCCGCTGACGAAGAAGGAAATCGTGGCGGACCATCCGACGTGGTGCCCGGGCTGCGGAGATTTTTCGGTGCTGGCGTTGTATTTCAAACTGATTGAAAAGCGCAAGATGCTGCATGAGAAAATCACGACCATTGCCGGCATCGGCTGTTCAAGCCGTTTTCCGTATTTCGTCCAGGCGCATGGGGCGCACTATATCCACGGACGAGCGCTTCCATTCGCGAGCGGAATATCGCTGTCACGGCCGGATTTGCATGTGTTCGTTTTCGGAGGGGACGGAGACGCGTTTTCGATCGGAGGCAACCATTTCAATCATACGGCGCGCAAGAATATCAAGATGACGTATGTAGTGATGGATAACTGGGTCTATGGACTGACCAAGAAGCAGACTTCGCCGACGTCACCGCTGGGTTTCAAGAGCAAGACGGACATCTGGGGTGCGGTGGATTATCCGATTAATCCGATGAAGCAGGCGATCGCAGCCGGTGCGACGTTTGTGGCGCGGACGACCCACACGAATCCGGCGCATGTGTTGCAGATGATGGAAGCCGCTATGGACCATGACGGTTTCAGTTTTGTCGAATGTCTGAGCGAGTGCGTGGAATTCTACGAAGGCGCGTTTGACGCGTCGAACCCGCGCAAGGGTGGTGTTTTCAACACGGTGCCGGCGGATCACGATGTGACAAACGAGATGTCGGCTTACAAGCTCGCGGACGAGGCGTTCCCCGGTCATTTTGGAATTTTTTACAAGGTCAACAAGCCGACCAAGAACGCCAAGGAAGCTAATATCATCAAGGTATCAGGCGAGAAGGTTAAAGGGTTGAAGGATTGGGAAATCCTCCAAAAGACCTTCGATCGACTCAAGTAACGATCCGGGCGGAAAAGGATTGTTCAGGTCAGGCCAGTAAGAGGCCAAAGACAAGGGCGATTACGGCCCCGGTCACCACCAGGAATCCAACGAGGATTGCAACATCGAGTCCGGAGAACCTGGATTGTTCGCTGCGGTTCATAGGACCGACTCCCGGCGTACTGAACCCTAGTTTACTGCCATCCGATTTAAGGGCGGCTGACTTCATAGGGTCAAATGGGGCATAACTCGTGCCAAGATTTCGGGCAAAAAAGACACTATTCAAGCGAGGGATAATTAATGGCGAATATGACTGGTGATGGACTGAACTTGCGCTTGCGACGCGACGGCGGGTTGAACTAGCCTCAATCAAATGGCCAAAGTCCTGTTGGTGGATGACGAACTGACCATGGTGCAGATGGTCGCTGAATTACTTCGCCAGGAGGGGCACGAGGTGTTTCCTTTTACGAATGGGGCGGCCGCTTTGGCGGCCATGCCTACCCATGCGCCCGAACTGGTCATCACCGACCTGTATCTGGACAAGACACGGGCGCACGGGTTGGAGATTCTTCAAAAGGCGCGGGAGTTAAATCCTCCAGCGATCGTAATCGTTATCACTGGTTTTGGTTCGATCGAGACGGCGCTGGCCGCGATGAAGAGCGGGGCGTTCGATTATTTGGAGAAGCCATTCAAGCTGGATGAGTTGCGGATGTGCATGAGGCGGGCGCTGTCGTACAACGCGGCGATTACGGAAACGGCCTATCTGCGCAAACAACTCAAGAAGAAGTATCAATTCAGCCAGATCATCGGGAACGCGCCGAAAATGCAGTCGGTGTTCAAGATGATCGAGCGGGTAGCCGACACGGACAGTACCATCCTGGTATCGGGCGAAAGCGGGACGGGGAAGGAATTGGTGGCGCGGGCGTTGCACTTCAACAGCCGGCGGCAATATGCGCCATTTGTGCCCATTAATTGCAGCGCGTTACCGGAGAATCTCCTGGAATCGGAACTGTTTGGTCATCGACGAGGGTCGTTTACGGGAGCGTTGAGCGATAAGAAGGGGCTGTTCCAGGAAGCGGACGGCGGTACGATTTTTCTGGATGAAATAGGTTCCATGCCCTCGATTCTGCAAAGCCGGCTGCTGCGCGTCCTGCAGGAGAAGGAGGTGCGGCGGGTGGGCGATAACACGCCCGTGTATGTGAACGTGCGTGTGGTGGCGGCGGCGAATGAAGCGCTGGAGCAAAAGATTAAGGACGGGACATTTCGCGAAGACCTGTATTACCGGCTGAATGTCATCGCAATTGAGATGCCTGCGTTACGGGAGCGCCGCGATGATATTCCACTACTGGTAGCTCATTTTCTTAAGGGAAAGATTAACAACAAAACGAACCGGCCATTTCAGGTGACGCGCCAGGCGATGGAAATCTTATGCGCGCATGAATGGCCGGGAAATGTTCGCGAGTTGGAAAACGCGATTGAACGAGCGGCAACACTATGCGAGGGGGATATCATTGAAGCGGGCGATCTGCCGCCAAGCATGGTAGCCCGGGTGAAAGTCGAAAACCCTTCGTTGGATGCGCGAAGCGCGGCGCCGTTGCCGGCGTTGCCTGAGTCGGCGCTGTATCCGTTGCAGGGGGCCGGTAACTCGGATGGGCAGGCGGTGAACAAGGCGAATTCGAATCAGCCGCTCATTCCTTTGAAGGACTATTTACGGGAGCAGGAACACTCTTATTTGAATCGTGTCATGCAACATTGCAGCGGGGACAAGGAACAGGCTGCAATTGTGCTTGGCGTTTCGCTCGCGACATTATATCGGAAAATGTCAGGCGATGAGAAAGAAGCGTGACGTGAACCTGAATCAGAGGAATTAAGCGTATGCCATTAACTCACACCAAAGATCTTTTTGCCAAGGCGTTGAAAGGCAAATACGCCCTGGGGGCGTTCAACGTGAATAACATGGAACTGCTGCAGGCGATTGTGGAGGCGTGTGAAGAGGAGAAAGCGCCGGTGATGCTGCAGATTTCCAGTGGCGCGCGCAAATATGCGCATCCAACGTATTTGAAGAAGCTTATTGAAGCGGCCGTTAGCCTCTCGAATATTCCGATCGCGGTTCATTTGGATCACGGAGATTCATTTGGGTTATGTAAAGACTGCATCGACGAGGGATTTACCAGTGTGATGATTGATGCCAGCCATGAGAGTTTCGAAAAGAACGTGGAAATCTGCCGTAAGGTAGTGGAATACGCGCACAAGCACGATTGCGTGGTGGAAGGGGAATTGGGGCACCTGGTGGGAGCACAATTTGATGAGGGGGAAGAGGGTGGAAATTATTCCAAGGAGGGTCATTACACGAACCCGGAGCAAGCGGTGGATTTTGTGCGGCAGTCCGGAGTGGATTCACTGGCAGTTGCAATTGGCAATTCGCACGGAGCCTACAAGTTTAAAGGCGAGCAACATCTCGATCTCGAAAGGCTAAAAGCGATCAAGAAGGCGTTGATGGACGCTGGGCTGGGAGATTATCCCTTGGTGTTGCACGGCGCATCGAGCGTGCCCAAGGAATTGATTGAAGATATCAACAAGCACGGTGGGAAAATGGGCACGGACACGGCTGGAGTGCCGGAGGCCGATATAGAGGTAGCGCGGCGGACAGGCTGCACGAAGGTGAATATAGATACGGATTTGCGACTGGCTATGACAGCGGCGATTCGGGCCGCTTTCGCCGCAAATCCAAAGGAATTTGATCCTCGCAAATTCTTGGGCCCGGCGCGAACCAGGGTCAAAGAACTGGTCCGGCACAAAGTGAAGAATGTCCTTTGCTGCGCGGGCCACGCCTTTGATTAGGCGAAATCCCGTTATTGTTTCGACAAAGAAGGTAGCCAGGTCTTCTGGTGATTAGTGTGTCAATATGGCATATCGTGTTTCTTGTAAGATTGATTTATGTGGCAATATGACTCATACAATAACGTGATATTGAATGGCTGTATTTTATGTAATACGTTTATTTATAGCATGTTATAGTTTAAAATTGGCTGGTGGCACGAGAGACGCTAAGTGTTATAGAGTCGAACAAAATAATAATTCGGAAACAAAGGATAAATTATGAACGGATTGATCAGATGGCAACGGCCTGCAATGGGGATCTGGCCCGGATTTGGGCGGTTATCCAATTTGCGGGAAGAATTAGACAGGCTCTTTGACGCGCCGCTGGCTGAGTTAGCTCGAACATCGAGCTTGCTGAGTGGCTGGTCGCCTCCGGTGGATCTTTATGAAGACAAAGATCATGTTTTCGTAACGGCGGAATTGCCTGGGATGAAGAAAGAAGACATCGAAGTTTCCTTCCATAACGGGACGCTGAGCGTGTCCGGCGAGCGCAAGAGCGAGAAAACACACGAAGACGCCGAGGTGTATCGCTCGGAGCGGTATTTCGGACGATTCCAGCGTACCTTGGCGCTTCCGACGCCGGTAGCGGCGGACAAGGTGAAAGCGGAATACAAGGATGGAATTCTGACCATTACGCTTCCCAAGACGGAGGAGGCGAAACCGAGGCAAATCGACGTACACGTAAACTAACCAAACCCTCCGGCGGTGATGAACTGCCGGAACAGTTTCGAGAAAGGAAAAAAATGAACACAATTCAAGAGACAAAGTGCGGCGCGGAATGCGCGGAGAGACAGGAATATGTTGCGCCTGAAGTGAACATATTTGAGAACAAGGACGGATACATTCTGGAGGCAGAGATGCCTGGGGTAAATCGGGAAGGGTTGGAAATTCTGCTGGAAGGAAACGAGTTGACGCTCGTGGGGAAGCGCGCGGCGCAGCCAACTCCCGGTGATGCTCTATTCCGCGAATCCCACGCTCGGGATTACCGGCGGGTTTTCGAACTCGATCCTGCGATTGATACCGGGAAGGTATCCGCAAAGATTGAGCAGGGCGTTTTGACTCTGACTTTGCCGAAATCTGAAAAAGTTAAGCCGCGGAAGATCAAGGTGGATTAAGCGGGAGCTGTTGGGGACGGCGCAGGGGCTGCGGGTTCCGTGAGCGCAAGCTCGTGGAGCCCGCTGCTATTTTACGATCTGAAACATGGCGGTGAAATCGTCGGTCCACAGGGGCACGCGGATGGAATTTGTTGCCACAGCGTTAGTGGATCCGGCGATGGCGGGGGAATCCAGGATGGCTTTGTTTCGCGATAAAAGAATCCAGGTGGAAGAGTAGTCCCAGAATTCGTCTTCGGTTTCGTCATGGTCAATCGAAGCCAGCTCAAGTTTGAAATGCCGCGCGAGGTTGACGACGACGGGTTCCAAATCCAGGTAGTGATTTGAGATATGCACCGCAACAATGCCGTCTGGCTTAAGGTGCCTCATGTAAGTGTCGAAAGCTTCCTTCGTAAGCAGATGCACGGGAATAGCGTCGCCACTGAAGGCGTCAAGCGCCAGGAGGTCGAACGATTGAGGCGCTTCGTGTTCCATTGAGAGACGCGCGTCACCCATGGCGATTTCGACCCGGGCGGGGCAGTTAGAGACGAAGGTAAACCATGCGGTGGCGAGATGTTTGGCTTCGGGATTAATCTCGTAAATGCGTAAGTAATCTCCGATGCGTCCATAGGCGGCAAGTGTGCCGGTGCCGAGACCAACCAATCCGATGCGCCGATTACCGGAGGGAATGGCGCGCATTGCCCGCCCCACCCCGCTGGATTCGCCGTAGTAGGTCGTGGGCCATGCAGCCAGATCAGGGTCAACGAACTGCAGGCCGTGAGTAATGCGGCCGTGCTGGAGGCGATAATTATGTTCCCTGGGATCTTCTTTATACTCTTCAAAAACATTGAAGACACCATAGAAATTGCGGGATGTATAAACGCGTTGATTTGCGGACGACTGGGATTGGGACCAGAGTGCAACGCCGAGCCCGATCACCCCGATCGTCAACCACAGGCAAGTCAGCAACCGCCAGAATCGAAATTGATGAAATTTTTTTCTGATCAGCCACGAAGCGGCGAGAAAGATAACGAGTCCCCATAGGATCACCTTAAGGGCTACCAGCCAGCGGTCCAGCACAAGGCCATGAAACGGTTTCAGCTTCGGCATCGAACGAACAACAAACCAATCAAGCGCGCCAAATGCCATCAAAGGCAGCGTGCATGCAAGCAAACGCCATTGAGTCCAATGTGCAGTTCCCAGGGCCCGAAACAGTCGAAAAGTTGAATCTCCGGAAGGAGCAGTTTGTACTCGCGAATCATTCAAACAGACGAGCAGGAACAATGCGGCGCAGCTCAGGAGGGCCCAATGCATCTCATAAAAGTCATGGAAGACAAGCGGCGCGATGACCGCCACGAACAGGCCGCCAACGGCGCCGCCGGCTGAAGTCATCAGATAAAACTCTGTGAGCTGACGCGGGTCTGGTCGCAGCCGATAAAGCTCTCCATGACAGACCATGCAGCACACAAAGAGACCTAGGGAATAAACGGAGATCTGAGTATAGGCGGATGCATCAATGCCTTCAAATAGCGCCCAGGTGATACCGGCGAGTGCTCCGATCAGGGCCAGGGCGTAGGGGAACCGGACGTACCAGCGAGGACTGTCGAAGCAAATGATGAAACTTAACAAATAGAGCGCCAGGGGGAGAACCCAAAGAAAGGGAATTACCGCTACGTCCTGGCACATTTTATTTGTGGTTGCCAGCAGTAGGGACGAGGCACAGGCCGGCAACAGCAACCAGAGAATACGTGTGAGCGGGGAGGTCGGCGGATTGTCCGAAACAGTTTTCGGCTGCTCGTTGGGGGAATCCGTTCCGGGCATTTGCCGCCACGTTCTGAGCCCACACCATGCGCAGCACAGCGCGTATGCCCCGAGTCCCCAGCCCCAGGCGGTGGCTTGCGTCCGCCGAGTGAAATGCGTTTCGAAATAGAACGGATAACTGACGAGCGCCAGCAATGATCCGACGTTGGAGAGAGCGTAAAGCCGATAAGGGGATACACCCGGATGCGCGCGGCTGAACCATTGCTGAAGAAGGGGTCCCGTGGACGACAGCACCAGGTAGGGTAATCCAATGCAAACGGCAAGCAATGTGAGGATCTGTATCACTGGATTGCCTCCGGTGTCGGTTCGAACGGGAGCGGCTGGAACGATTGGTAAAAGTGCCAGCGCAACGGCGACGAGCGCAAAGTGAAGAATGACTTGAGCACGCGGCTTTAGCCAGCGTGTGCTTAGATGGGCGTAAGTGTATCCGGCGAGCAGCACGATTTGAAAAAAGAGCAAGCAAGTGGTCCACACTCCGGGTCCGCCCCCAAACCACGGCAATATGTATTTTCCAATGAGTGGTTGAATCTGAAATAGCAGGAATGCCCCAATGAAAATCGTCAGCGCATATGCGGGCATGGCTTCGAATTGTGGCAATCCGCTTTGACACGTCAATGCGCGAGTGAATTGACAATCGAAAGGAAGGGAAACCCGGTTCCCTCGCGCACAATCCTTGCGCTCATAGGAAAACCGTGTTTAATCGCCGGGAAATGGCCGCACCAGGCACACCCAGCCAAAGTGCCGAGGACTACCTCGAGCGCATTCACGAATTATTTGAAGAGAAGGGCTATGCGCGGGTGGTGGACATTGCGTCGTCGCTAAAGGTCAAGCAAGCGTCGGTAACCAGCATGGTGCAGAAGCTCGCGGAAGCGGGTTACCTGAAATACGAAAAATACCGCGGACTAATCCTGACGGACAAGGGACGCGAAGTGGCCCGCAAGATTCAAAATCGTCACGAAACGCTCTCACGGTTTTTTTCACTATTGGGACTATCGGCCGAAACGCAAAGGGAGGACATCGAAGGTATTGAACATCATTTGAGCCCGGAGACAGTCGCAGTACTTGCAGACCTTGCTCAATTTTTTGAGCAGAACCCCGAGACACTGCTGTCTTTCAAACAATCGCGCCGCAAAAGTTCTCGCGCCAGGACCTCGGGGTGAAACCCTTTTCACAGCATTCAAGAAAGTTCCAGTTCAAATCATGCGGATAACTGGTGGCAAAGCAGCGCGCCGCATTCTAAAAACGCCGAAGGGGCTGGATGTTCGGCCCACGCCTGACCTGGTAAAACAGGCGGTGTTCAACAGCCTGGGGAGCCGCGTCGTTGGAGCACGGGTATTGGAGCTCTTTGCGGGGACTGGCGCCCTCAGCCTGGAATGTTTGAGCCGCGGAGGGAAGTCGGTGTTGTGCATCGAAAAATCGGCGCGGCACGCGGAGATATTGCGTCAAAATTTCCAAATTGCTGCGTTTTCACCAGACGAGATGAAGGTTCGAGTACAGGACGTTTTTGCCGCATTAGCGCAATTGGCAGGGGCAGGGGAGCGGTTTGATGTGATCCTTGCGGATCCGCCATATGGCGAGAAGAACGTGGGGCGGCGATCGACTTCGGCGGCGCAGCAATTACTGGATGATATTCACTTGCCGAAACTGCTCAACTCCGGGGCGTTGTTTGTGCTGGGGCACAGCAAACGCGACACGTTGGAGGTGCCGGCGCCCTGGCGAGAAACCAGGTTGCTCAAGCATGGAGATAGTCTGATGCGATTTTTGACCGCGATAATCTAAATCAATTGATTGAAAGGAAAATATGAGGCGAACGTTCTGGAGTTCATTTTGTTTTGCGGGGATGGTATTTCTGGGTGGTGTGAATACTCAGGCGTTAGGGGAAACGAATGCGACAACGGGAACATCGGGCTTTGTGCATTCGGCTTCGGTGCAGGAGATTGTAGATCGCGCAGTGCGGCAGGTGCTCAATAAATTTGCCGACAAGAAACTTGAGGAGAATCAGTTCGCAATCACGCTGGTGGATTTGAGAGATCCGCAAAAACCTGCGCACGGCACTTTCCGCGGCGGTGAGCAGATTTATCCCGCCAGTGTGATCAAGCTTTTCTACCTCGTGGCGGCACATCGGTGGATGGAAGACGGCAAGCTTAAAGACTCGGAAGAACTCCGTCGGGCTATGCGGGACATGATTGTGGAGTCGCTGAACGAAGCTACAGGATTGATCGTGGATTCGCTTACTGGCACCACCAGCGGTCCCGAGCTTCCGTCAGCCGAACTCGAGGAATGGTACGAGAAGAGAAACGCGGTGAATCGTTATTTTTCGTCGCTTGGATATTCAAACATCAACGTAAACCGAAAGCCGTGGTGTGAGGGCCCGTACGGCCGGGAAATACAGTCTGTGCAGAAGCATAAGCCGAATCACCGCAATTGGCTTACGACAGATGCTACTGCGCGCTTGCTGACTGAAATTGTGACCGACAAGGCTGTGTCGGCGGATCGTTGCAAGCAAATGATGGAACTCCTTCATCGCGATCCTTCGCCATCGTCCGGAAACAAGAACGACCAGGCGCATGCCTACACGGCGATCGGTTTGCCAACCGGTTCGAAACTGTGGTCTAAAGCGGGGTGGACCAGCCAATCCCGGCATGATGCCGCGTACGTTGAATTGCCGGGCGGGCAGAAGTTTGTGCTCGTCACTTTTACCAACGACCACGCTTCGGAGCGCGAAATCATTGCAACCGTTGCGAAGACTGTAGTCGAAGGGATGACGCGATGATTGCCCCACCTTCATAAGTCGCAGCGGCGTCGGGTTTTTGTCCGCTTGCGCATTTGACCCCGCCTCGAACGATTTCATAACCTCACTCATGCAAGCTCCCCTCGTTACTGTCATTTGTTCCACCTATAACAGCAAAGCGACACTTAACCTGGCTCTGCGAAGCGTGGTGAACCAGGAATTTGCAGATTTCGAAGTATGGGTGATTGGGGATGGTTGCACCGACGGTTCGGAGGAAGTCGTTTCCGCGCTAAATGATTCACGATTGAACTGGCTCAATCTGCCTGCTAATTTAGGGAACCAAAGCGAACCGAACAATGAGGGCTTGCGGCGCGCCCGAGGACGGTATGTTGCATTCATCGGGCATGACGATTTATGGTTTCCGTGGCATTTAGGGCGCTTGGTTGCGCATATGGAAAAGGCGGGCGCAGACCTGGTACATGATCTGGCTGCAAGTATTGGGCCGCAAGGCGCGGACGGAGCACACGGACCACCGAGTCCACAAAGCGGTTATGCCCTTGTTTACGTGCCAACGTCGTCGTGGCTACACCGCCGGGACTTGCCTAAGGAAATCGGGTTTTGGCGGAAGCCGGACGAATTGAGCTGGGCTATTGATTACGATTTTACCCGCCGGGCGGCACTAGCCGGAAAAAGAATGGAGTGCGTGCCATCATTGGGCGTTTTGAAGTTTCATTCCGCGGTGTGGAGACTGTACGCCCGGACAGGTAATCCACCCGAACAAGCGTATTGGGAAGCGATGGTGAAATCACCCGCCATGCTTAGCGAAAACGTCTTAACGCAACTCGCGGCCAGTTATTCGCAACGGAGCCAATTGCAGGACAGAGCCCCATTCTCCCTGGCCTGGGCCGAAGCCAAATCGGCGGCCAAATGTGCGATCAAGGCCGGCATGCGGGAGATGATCCATGGCTATGGCAACGAGCGCTGGCCCGTTGGGCCGATCTTGCGATACCGCGCGAGAAAACTGCGATCAAACTTTCGCGTGCTTCGTGGATTGGCGCCGCTAACGGCTAAGCGCGGTGGGATTTCCAATTAAAGAATCTCGCGTGAATTCACGGCCTGTTGCGAACACTGCGCCTGCTCCGTCCAGCACCTTGCGTTCGGTTTTCAAAGCACGAACAATCATCTAGACGGCAAAGGTAAACTCTTCATAATTCGGACAACCCGAATGCATCGTATCGCGACTCAACCCAGGAAAGATGTTCAAACCGTTACGCCGGACGGCAAGACTGTCGCACCCAGAATTCACGGTGTAGTTGTGCGCTCGGCGGTAACGCAGTCGGATGATCGCGGAACGATTTGCGAAATATTCGACCCGGCGTGGAGTCTGCATCCCGCACCGCTGGTTTACACCTACCAAATTACGATTCGGCCGGGCAAAATCAAAGGCTGGCACGTGCATCATTTGCATGACGACCGCATTTTTCTGAGCCAGGGCACCGTCAAAGTTGTGCTCTACGATACGCGAAAGGATTCGCCTACTTTTGGCGCGATAAATGAAATCTACAGAAGCGAACATCATCGGGATTTAATGGTGATCCCTGCGTATGTCTTCCATGCCCATCAAAACGTCGGACTCACTGACGCGCTAATGATCAGCATGCCCACTCGCGCCTATAATCACGCTGATCCAGACGTTTATCGGCTGCCCATCGAAAACGACGTGATTCCTTACCATTTTGAACAGCGGTCGGGTTGGTGAGCGGGCCGCGCCGAGCGTCGCGCGCAAAGGATTGAGTCGTTCCTCACTTAAGTGACCCAGGAGGCAACTGAAAGTCTTTGGACCTAATCGGGAATTCTGATTCCGCCCTGTCTTTTAGTGCCTTTTTCTGGCAATCACTCTGCATGCATTTGGCGCATCTACGACTCCGTGACTTCCGCAATTATGCGCGGTTGGACGTAGATCTTAGGCCCGGTTTTCATTTGCTGCTGGGCGACAATGCGCAAGGTAAGACGAACATTCTTGAGGCGATCTATCTCATCGCGACCTTGCGTTCGTTTCGCGGGGTCGGCGGCGCGCAGATGGTTCGCCATGGTCAGAAAGGATATTTCGTCGGGGGTAAAGTGGTTGGACAGGGTGAGCGCGACGCGAAGCTCTATTGGTCCAGCCAGGAGCGGAGCCTGAATCTGGATGGACGGGCAGTTCGGAAGCTGACGGATTATCTTGGGGTGCTCCGTACGGTCGTTTTCTGTACTGAGGATTTACAATTGATCAAGGGACCGGCGAGTGGCCGTCGGCGCTTTCTTGATCTGCTTTTGTCGCAAACGCATTCGGGATATCTGCAATTGCGACAGCGATATGCACAGGCGCTGCGCTCGCGGAATGCGCTGCTTAAGCGGCCCATTACCGATCCAATGGCCATTGAGGGTTTCTCACGCGAGTTGGTCACCCACGGGGATGAGATAATTCGATTGCGACGGGAGCTTATCCCCAAATTTACGCCGATGGCGCAAGCGGCATATCATCGGATTTCCAGTGGGGCCGAGGAGCTTAGACTGGAATACCAACCGAGCGTGAAGCGTGACTTCACAGTGGAACTGGCTCAATCTCGCGGCCGGGAGCGAACTTATAGATCCACGGTTGTCGGTCCGCACCGGGATGATTTGCAGCTCTTGATGAGTGAGAAATCCGCAGTTCATTACGGCAGCGAAGGACAAAAGCGCACGCTGGCGACTGCATTGAAGATGGCGCAAGCCGAGTATCTAAGCGAAATCCATGGGACGCCGCCGGTGCTGCTCATTGACGACATCATGGGTGAATTAGATGTTAAGCGGAGGGGCGGCTTTCTGCCGTTGTTGGAGCGGGCGCACAAGGCGCACGGTCAGGTCTTCATGACGGTGACTGAAGAAAATTGGCCGCGGGAGTTGAGTGGCGACGTGCAACGCTGGCACGTCAGGAATGGGGGTTTGATAGCAGATCCGAAAACAGGATGAGAAACCGGATCACATGATGCGGACGGAACGTAATTGAAACTTGAATACGGACCGCCAGACACAGAATACTTTGTAACAAATATGCGAATTCTATCGGGAATACAGCCGTCGGGCGCGCTTCACATTGGAAACTATTTCGGGATGATGAAGCAGTCCATTGAACTCCAGGATAGAGGAGAAGCGTTCTACTTTATTGCGGATTATCATTCCATGACGACGGTGTTTGATGCCGAGCAACGCCGGCGAAACACGCTCGATGTGGCACTGGATTTTCTTGCATGCGGGCTGGACCCGAAGAAGGCGGTATTTTTCAAGCAATCGGACGTGCCGGAAGTGACGGAATTGTCGTGGATGCTGAGCACACTCACACCGATGGGGCTGTTGGAACGATGTACGAGCTACAAGGACAAGGTCGCGAAAGGTATTTCCTCCAGTCACGGTTTGTTTGCGTATCCGGTGCTGATGGCGGCGGATATTCTGATTTACGATTCCAACATCGTGCCCGTGGGCCAGGACCAGAAGCAGCATGTGGAAGTAACGCGTGATATTGCGGTGAAATTTAACGAGCAGTACGGTCAAACGTTTGTGATTCCCGAACCGCAAATCCGGAGCGAAGTGGCAAAAGTGCCCGGTACCGATGGCGAGAAGATGAGCAAAAGTTATGGCAACACCATCGAAATTTTCGGAGATGAAAAGGCGTTACGGAAGAAGATCATGGGAATCAAGATGGACAGCCGCGGGCCGCAAGAGCCAAAGCCCGATGCAGAGCAAAATCTCGCAGTGCACCTGCTCAAACTGGTGGCTTCGGCTTCGACCACGAAGGAGTATGAAGATCGCTTGCGGGCGGGAGGTTTGGGTTACGGAGATTTGAAGAAGGCGCTATTCGAAAACTATTGGGAAACTTTTGCGCCTGCACGCGCGAAACGCGCCGAGTTAGTGGCGAACCTGGATTACGTGCACAGCGTTTTGAAAGATGGCGCGGCAAAAGCCAGGAAGCTGGCACAGTCCGTATTGCACCGGGCAAAAGTTGCGAGTGGATTGGAATAAAGCTCTGGGATGGAATCACTTGGCGCTGCGCGGAGGACGGGAGATCCTCATCAGGCTTGATTTGGGGAAAAAAGAAAGTGGCGGGAGCGGCGGGGCTCGAACCCGTAACCTCTGCCGTGACAGGGCAGCGCTCTAACCAATTGAGCTACGCCCCCGCACTGGGCCAATGAAGGTAAGGAACGTGACCGCCTCCGTCAAGTGGAACAAACACTATTCGAGCAGCAGACGCCAAGGAGGTGGGGGTGGGGAACCCCGCTGAAGAAACGTGCTGCTGCCCGAACTCCTTAAATGTATAGATTTTGCCGTGCTTTGTCAACTGGAGTGCTTCCTCGGCGGCGCTCGAAAATCCTCGGCTCAAACGTTGCCAAGCCCGCCGCTTCTTCCTAAGATGCTATCCCCGGCGCCCGTTCAAGCTGCCGGTCCAAATGGCTGAATATAAAGTCAAATTCGAGGTCTTTGAAGGGCCGCTCGATCTGCTCCTTTATCTGATTAAGAAGGAGGAAGTGGACATCTATGAGGTCAACCTGACCAGCCTTGCCACCCAGTTTATCGAATACATCGAGACGATGCGGTTGCTGGATCTCGAGATCGCCGGAGAGTTCCTGGTGATGGCTTCGACCCTGATGTACATCAAAAGCCGCGAACTACTGCCCGTGGATCAGCAGGTCCAGGTCGAAGGCGAGGATGAAGGTGAAGACCCGCGCTGGGAGTTGATTCGCCAGCTTGTCGAATACAAGAAATTCAAGGACGCCGCCGCGTCGCTCCAGGTTCTCGAAGCGCGCCAGGAAGACGTTTTCCCGCGAGTGCCGGGCAAGCTCGAATTCACCTCGGAGGCAGCGCCGCTCCGGCCTGACGTTTCCATTTTTGACCTTGTCAACGCCGTCAACGTGGTGCTCAAGCGGTTCGCCAAACGCGATGATCCGCGGGACATCTTTGAAGATAAATGGTCGGTGAGCGAAAAAATCGAGCACCTGATGCGCGAACTCGGCCGCCGCGCTCGAATGAGATTTTCCGAGCTGTTCGAAGGTGTGACGAGCCGGTCCGAAATCGTCGTCACTTTCCTGGCGCTGCTGGAACTGATTCGCCTCAAGCAATTGACGGTGGTGCAGCAGGAGGCATTTGGTGAAATCGAAGTCTGCCAGGCGGCACAAGATGCAACGGTCGCTCCGGTAGCAGCCGTGGCGGAGAAAGCCGAATAAGGCCATCCGCTTGAAAGCGGAATAAGAGTCGAACAAACATGGAATTAAAATACATTTTGGAAGCGATATTGTTCTCGGCCCAAAAGCCATTGAGCATTAAAGAATTGCGCGATGTCTTTGCCACCGCCCCCGAACACGCCGAGGGGGACGAAACAGTGCGCGGCTTGAAAAAGATCAAAGAGAACGAATTGACCAGTACGCTCGAAGCGCTGGCGAAAGATCATGACGACGCCCAACGCAGCTACCGCCTTGCGTGTGTCGCCGGCTCGTGGCAATTCGTGACCGAGCCGTTATATGCGCCCTGGCTCAAAGCTCTGGTCGGCCACCGGTTGCGTCCACCGCGGCTTTCACAACCGGCCCTTGAAACTCTCGCCATCATCGCCTATCGCCAGCCCATCACGCGTGCGGAAATCGAGCAAGTCCGGGGCGTCACCATTGACGGCGTCATGCAAACTCTGGTCGAACGCGGTCTTGTCGAACAAGTTGGACGCGCCGAAGTCATTGGCCGGCCGATGACCTACGGAACCACCTCCCTGTTCCTTGAATATTTCGGTCTGCGCAGCCTCGAAGAATTGCCCGTGGCGGACGAACTTCGCCGCATTGTCGTCCAGAAACCGGAAGCATTGGAAACGGCGGAGCCCGGTCTCGCAACTGTGCCACCCGAGCAACTCGCACCGGAGGCTTCGGAGAAAGCGGACAAGACCGCCGCAACCCCGGTGCCTCCTGCCTGACCCATCAACGTCCAAAATTAAGGCCCGCCTGTGACTATCCCTGAACATCGCAAGGCCATAGACAAATACGACTCGCAGATCGTCAAACTCCTGAACGAACGCACGCGCCACGTTTTGGCGATCGGTGAGATTAAACTAAAGGCGGGCGAGGAAATCTACGCGCCCCACCGCGAACGCGCCGTTCTGCAACGGCTCTGCCGGCGCAACGCGGGACCGATCACTAACGATTCCCTGCGCGCCATTTATCGCGAAATCATGTCGAGCGCTCTCTCGCTCGAAAAATCCCTCACCGTTGCGTACCTTGGGCCCGAAGCAACCTTCACGCATCAGGCTGCCATCCAACGCTTCGGCTCAAGCCTGCGTTACTCGGCGCAAAAAACGATCGCGGATGTTTTCACCGACGTCAGCAAGAAGCGCGCGGATTACGGGGTTGTACCCGTCGAGAATTCCACCGAAGGCATCGTCACCCATACGCTCGACATGTTCGTGGATAGCGACCTCAAAATCGTCGCGCAAATCGTTCTGCCAGTGCAGCACTGCCTCATCAGCCGAAATAAACGGTCGCAAATCAAAAAGCTGTACTCTCATCCCCAATCCCTCGGGCAATGCCGCGGCTGGGTGCAGGCGAACCTGCCACGGGCAGAAATTATTGAAACTTCGTCGAATGCCCGCTCCGCCGAATTCGCCGCCAAAGAAAAGTTTTCCGCGGCCATTGCCGGAGTGCTCGCCGCCGAAAAATATCGTGTGCCGATCGTGGAATACGATATCCAGGACAACGCCGCCAATGCCACACGCTTCCTCGTGTTGGGCCGTCAGTGCAGTCCAGCCACGGGAAACGACCGCACCAGCCTCATGTTCAGTATCGCGGATCGAGTCGGGGCTCTATATCGCGCTCTTGCGCCGTTCCGGCGTTACCGCATCAACATGACCAAGATTGAGTCCCGGCCCAGCAAACGCAAAGCCTGGGAATATTTCTTCTTTGTGGATTGCGACGGACATATGAGTGACAACAAAGTCGCCCGGGCTATCACCCAGCTCGGCGAGCAGTGCAGCTATGTGAAAATTCTGGGATCCTATCCCAATTCTGAATGAGTCACCTGGCCCAGGCCCGCAGGGTGTTTGATATCGAACTGGCCGCGCTCAGGGCCGTTCGAGCCCAACTCGACGACAGCTTCAGCAAGGCAGTGGATTTGATCATCAAAACGCTGCGTGAACGCGGAAAAATAGTCATCGTTGGAGTCGGCAAATCAGGAAACATCGGCCGAAAAATTGCCGCCACGCTCACCTCGACCGGCTCCACCTGCGTCGTTCTAAATAGCGTGGATGCGCTGCATGGCGATTTGGGGATCGTAAACGACGGCGACCTGATTCTTGCCCTCAGTTATTCCGGTGAATCCGAGGAATTGTTGAACCTGCTGCCACCATTGAAACGCTTTCTGGTCAAGATTATCGCTGTTACGGGCGTTCCGAAGTCCGCGTTGGCGCGGCACAGCGACCTCACGCTCAACGTTCGCGTCCCAAAAGAAGCGTGCCCCTTCAACCTTGCGCCCACCGCAAGCACCACCGCCATGTTGGTCATGGGCGATGCCCTCGCCATGGCGGTTTTGCAGGCACGCGGATTCAAGGAATCAGACTTCGCCAAGTTCCATCCGTCCGGCTCGATTGGCCGCTCGATGCTTCTGAAAGTTAAGGACATCATGCGCGCCGGTCCCCGCAACGCCGTGGCGCGGCAGGACCTGACCGTCCGCGAAGCACTCCTGATTATGACCCGCGCCAAATCCGGGAGCCTTAGTGTTGTGGATACGCGTGGCAAATTGGCTGGTGTCTTCACCGACGGCGACTTCCGGCGTCATAGCGCCACGGATAACCAACTGTTATCTCGCCCGTTGAAGCAAATAATGACCCGCCGCCCTATCGCCATCCGCGAGACTGCCCTCGCCATGGAGGCATTAAAAACGTTCGATGAGCGCAACATCGATGACCTCATAGTTGTAAATGCCAAAGGCGAGCCGGTGGGCCTCGTGGATTCCCAGGACCTTCCCAAACTCAAATTGATGTAATCGCTGTTTTTCCACTCGAAATGAAAAACTCTCCTTTAGTCCTTGCCGTTCTCAGCGTCGTGTTGATGGCGCAAACCGGTTGCGCAAATCGGCGGCGGTCGCCGGTGGATTCAAATCACCCAACTGCTTCTCTCCAAATGCCAAAACAATTTAAGTTCGATAAGAAACAGCACGTCGAAGTTAATTACCTCCTGTATCTGCCAAAGGGCTATAATGAGTCCAAAAAGACCTGGCCGATGATTTTGTTTCTGCACGGCGCTGGCGAGCGGGGCACCGACGTTTGGAAGGTAGCCACTCATGGCCCTCCGAAAAACGTTACTGACCACCCGGACTTTCCGTTCATCCTCGTTTCTCCACAATGCCCCGAGCGCCAGTCATGGTCGAAGGACGTGTTGCTCGGCTTGCTCGACGAAATCACCAGGAAATACGCCGTGGACATGTCACGCATTTATTTGACCGGCTTGAGCATGGGGGGCTATGGGACGTGGGATCTCGGCCTGACGTATCCGGAAAAATTTGCCGCTATCGCGCCGATCTGCGGCGGGGGCGATTTCATCTCAGTTCTCCTCTCCAGTCGTGACAAAGGCGCTGCGCTCAAATCGATCGGCATCTGGGCTTTTCACGGTGCCAAGGATCCTGTCGTGCCGGTTGCCGAATCCGAGCGCATGGTGGACGCCGCAAAACGAGCAGGAGTGACCGATATCAAACTCACCGTCTATCCCGACGTTCAGCACAATGCCTGGGTGGAAACCTACAAAAATCCTGACCTCTACACCTGGTTTCTTTCGCACCAACGCTCTCACTCGGAAAGTAAGAGATAGTTCGGAGCTGAAGCGCCTTGCACGAAATCATTTTGGGTTGCCGCTGAATTGTGAACGTTGCAAGCTACGGCGCCTGAACGACCCGGAAATACCACAAGAAGGGAGCGGCTTGGACAAAAAAGCTGGGGCAGGGGGATTATTCACTACTACCCATTGGAGCGTCGTACTTCAGGCGGGCAAAACAGAAACTCCGGGAGCGCATGCCGCCCTGGAAAAGCTTTGCAATTCCTATTGGTTTCCGCTCTATGCCTGCGTGCGGCGCGAGGGGTATGATCCGCATGACGCCAGCGACCTGACACAGGAATTTTTCGCGCGCTTGCTGGAAAAAAATGCGTTGCGCCATGCCGATCAGGCGCGTGGTCGTTTTCGCACCTTCCTTTTGGCTTCTCTCAAGAATTTTCTCGCGAACGAGCGGGCGAAGGCCAACTCGACGAAACGCGGTGGTTCGGTCGCTCATTTTTCTCTGGATGCCGCGGCGGCAGAGTCCCGCTTCGCCTCTGAGCCGAGTGACAATCTCACGCCGGATAAAATATTCGAGCGGCGCTGGGCGGCAACGGTGCTGGAGTTGGCGGTCGGTCGGTTGTCCAGGGAGTATGCGGCCGCCGGGAAAGCTGAATTATTTGAGGCGCTCAAAAGCTATGTTTGGGGTGACGGCAAATTGGGCTACGCCGAGATCGGCGCCAAATGCGAGATGAGCGAGGGAGCGGTGAAGGTGGCAGCTCACAGGTTGCGGGATCGCTATCGGGAATTGTTGCGGTCCGAAGTGGGGCGGACAGTTGGCACCGCCGAGGACGCCGATGATGAATTGCGACACTTAATTTCAGTGATGAGTGGTTGAGATAATTATGGGAGGGGCGATGCAGGGTCACGGTAGAGAGGGTTATGAGTGAATCAAACTCACGCGAATCGTCCCGATGCCGGCGATGCGGGCACGAGTTGGGATCTGGTGCGCTGGCAGGGGTGTGCCCGAAATGTCTCGCACTGGATGGATTGGCAGACAGTGATTCACGGACGTCCGGTGAAGTGAGTCTTGAGGGCGATTTCGCTCAGCCTCGGGTAATGGGCGACTACGAGTTGCTGGAGGAAATTGCGCGCGGGGGCATGGGGGTAGTGTTTAAAGCGCGGCAGAAAAGCCTGAATCGCATTGTCGCGGTGAAGGTGATTCGATCCGGTTGGCTGGCGCATGCAGCAGAGATGGCCCGGTTCCGCGCCGAAGCCCGCGCCGTAGCTGGATTGCAACATCCTAACATCGTCGCCGTCCACGAAGTTGGAGAGCACGATGGCCAGCCCTTCTTTTCGATGGAATTCGTCGCGGGGCGAAACCTCGATGAACTGGTTCGGGAACATCCGCTTCCGCCGATACGTGCGGCGCGATACGTAAAGAGTATTGCAGAGGCTATCGAGCACGCTCACCAGCGCGGGGTGCTGCATCGCGATCTAAAGCCCTCGAACGTGTTGATTGACCAGAATGATCAACCGCGAGTGACGGATTTTGGCTTGGCGAAGCGATTGACGGATTCTCAACTCTCAACTGCCGGCCCCCAACTGACTTTGACCGGCCAGCTGCTCGGGTCGCCGAATTTCATGCCGCCGGAGCAGGCTGCCGCCGGACAAGGCAGCGTGGGGCCGGCGAGTGACGTCTATTCGATAGGCGCCATTCTTTATCATCTCTTAGCGGGGCGGCCGCCGTTTATGGCCGAAACGATGACCGCCACGCTCCGAATGGTGGCGGAAAACGAGCCCGCATCGCCGCGAGTCCTGGTGCCGACAGTGCCGCAGGATTTGGAAACGATATGCCTGAAATGCCTCCAAAAAGAACCGGCGCAGCGCTACACCACAGCGCAGGAACTCGCGGATGAATTGGGCCGTTTCCTCCGCGATGAGCCAATTCATGCTCGTCCTGCAGGTGGAATCGAGAAGGCATGGCGCTGGTGCCGGCGCAAACCCGCTCTCGCCAGTTCCATTGCTCTTGTCCTGCTGCTGGCTCTCGTAGTCGGCATCGGTTCCCCGATCGCACTCGTGCGCATCAATCGCGAGCGGTTGCGGGCCGAAAAACTTGCGGTGTCCGAGACTCAACATCGCCGGCATGCGGAGAATTTAAGCGACGTAAACCATCAGCGCCTCTATGCGACGCGCGTCAATCTGGCTCAGCAAGTGTATGAGGCTGGCGACGTGGCGCGCGCGCTGGAGCTGCTTAACAGCGTGGTCCCCAGGCCAGGCGAGGAGGATTTGAGAGGGTTCGAATGGGCATACCTCTGGAAACTTTGTCACAATGAAAGTGTAGTTTTCACCGGGCATACGGGTTCCGTTTTCACAGTCGCATTCTCGCCGGATGGAAATACCGTGGCTTCGGGAGGGGACGACACTGTGATACGGCTTTGGGAACCGCTGACTGGAAAATCAATTCGGGAACTGCGTGGACATTCCAACGCCGTGTCCGGTGTGGCGTTTTTACCTGATAGTAAGAGTCTAATAAGTGTCAGTGCCGATTCCACGGCCCGGCTTTGGGATTTGGATGCGAGCGGGCAATCACGCGTGCTCTTCAGCGCGGAGGGTATTGAGTTCAAACGAATGGCATTGTCGCGGGATGGCGAGCTGCTTGCGGTCGGAACTGGACAAGTTGTGAAAGGCGCTAATAGCTTTGGGGGGTTCCTCGCCCCGCGCGTCGGCGGACGGGAGGAGCATGTGACGATTTGGAGTCTGCGGGAGAAAAAGGAGGTGACCCGGCTTCACGGGCATCCCAATGGAGTCTCAGCGCTGGCCTTTTCATCGGATGGCACAAGGCTGGTCACCGGTGGCAGAGACGGTGTAATTCGGCTGTGGAATTCGCTCACCTGGCAGCAGAGCTTTGCCACGACCAATGCTCCAGTGTGGGACGTAAGCTTTTCACCCGATGGCCAGCGGTTTGCCGTCGGGGAGTGGGTTTCGAGTTTCGCGAACGGCAATGTCAAAATCCGGCGCGCGGACACTGGTGCCGAACTTCCTTTTTTCATCGATCAACCCGGATCACTGGCCTGCTTGGCGTGGTCTCCGACCGGGAAGCGGATCGTCACCGCCGGACCCGATCAGATTGTTCGGGCCTGGACGGTTGAAACCGGACGGCTATACAACCGACGTGTCGGTCATACCAACGTGGTGTGGTCGCTGGCCTATTCGCCCACCGGCTCAAAGCTGGCCTCTGCTGGCGGGGACGGCACGGTGCGAGTGTGGGAAGCCATATCGCGCACCGGTGAGCGGGATATTTCAAGCGCGGCGAACTTTTCACTGGCATTCTCCCCGGATGGCAAGTGGCTGGTTAGTGGTGGCCATTCCGCTAAAGTGTGGGACGCTCAAACGCGCGCCACAGTTGCGACCTTGCCGCAGCTCAATAACCAGGACATCAACGTGGCGTTCTCTCCGGCGGGACAAGTGCTGGCAACTTGCGGTGCCGACGCAATAATTCATCTCTATGAAACAAAGGATTGGACGCAACTGGGCGTTCTCGCCGCGCTCTCCAATCGTGTCCCTGCGCTCGCGTTCTCGCCGGATGGTGAAACCCTGGCTGCCGCCGTCCGCGATAAGACAGTCCGGCTCTTTGACATGCGGAGCCGGCGCGAAAGGCTCGTAATAGGCAACAATCCGGAGTACGTCCAGACCGTTGCCTGGACTCCTGATGGGAAAACAATCATTTCCGGCGGAAACCCCGTGCGGTTAACCGACGCGCAAACGGGCCGGGAGCGCGCGCGAATCCCGGTATGGGCGATCCGTGTTGCTGTGTCTCCCGATGGCCGCAAGCTGGCGATGGCGGTTCGCAACTACTCGATAGGAATTTTCGATCTGACGACGCTCAAAGAGGAATATCGTCTGAAAGGACATCGAAATGAAATCTTCGCGATAACATTTTCACCCGATTCCAAAACGCTTGCCACCGCGAGTTGGGACAGTTCGGTAAGACTCTGGCATGTGACTAGCGGTGAGCCCCTGCTTACGTTCAATTCCAGTTGGATGCACACTTGGAGCGTCGCCTTTGCGCCGGATAACCGCACCTTCGCCTTCAGCGCCGGATCCCAAATTGGTGGCGGCGCCATTTCGCTATTACATACGGCTGCTGCCACACCTTGAAGAGCGCGGGGAAGGGGAATTCTGGTAAGCGCTAAATCCCGCTCCATCTTTCCCTGTAACCTTTCCGCTTTTTTCTGTTAGTAAAGGGTTAAACCGGAACTCTGCGATCAAAAAAGTATTGACATTCACGAAGGACCCATGTACCCCGGGGGGCGACCCTGAAACTAACTTGCACCCGCGAACTGCTATTGGCAGCACTTTGATGAACCCCGTATCATATCTAGCCCTAATACTGGCTACGTCGATGGTCACCGTCCTGGCAGCCTCCCCTGCGCCCAATCGGACCATTCCGAGGACTGAAAGGGTGAAGACTTTATCGGACGTATCAGGCAGTCCGACGGCCGAAGAGATTTTCCGTTCCCGGGTGTTTGAAGAGCCGCTGGTGCCGATTGGCGGCGAACCGAGTCCGGTTGAAAATGCGGTGCTGGTTTCTGCGCTCAAGGAATACGCGAAGCGCTCCGGCCCGGACGATTTCTCCAGCCTGACGCGCTTTTTGGACCAGCATCCCAATTCACCCTGGCGGGCGGCGTTACTGACCGACCTCGGTCTGGAATATTACAACACGGCTCACTACTCCCTCGCCCTGGAAGCCTGGGCTAAGGCATGGGAGACGGGCAAGAATGCAACCAATGCACCGGGGAAAGCGCTGGCCGACCGCGCCGTGGGTGAGTTGGCGTATATGCTGGCGCGAGTTGGGCGGATGACAGAACTGGAGGCGTTGCTCAAATCCATCGAGAAGCGCGGTATCGCGGGGCCGGCCAGCGAAAAGATTTCCGGAGTGCAAAGCGCGCTTTGGACGATGAAGAACCGGCCGGAGGTTGCCTTTCGTTGCGGACCGCTGGCGTTGGCGCGCATCAAGCGGTCGGTCAATCCCCAGGGACCGGGAGACATGGAGATTTTTAATTCTGCCTCGACACAAAAAGGTTTTTCGCTGTCGCAGGTCGCCGAACTATCCAAAAAAGTAGGCCTCAATTACCAAATGGCCTTCCGCGAAAAGCCAACTTCACTCACTGACTCACTGACTCACTCACCCGCTCACTCGTTCCCAGTTCCTTCCGTCGTCCACTGGAAAGTGGGCCATTACGCCGCGCTGGTGCGGCAGGAGGGCGACCGGTTTCTGCTGGAAGACCCGACCTTCCGCAACACGGTTTGGGCCACCCGGGAGGTGTTGGAAACGGAAACCAGCGGTTATTTCCTGGTTCCACCGGGGCCTCTGCCCAGGGGATGGCGCACGGTCAAGCCCGAGGAAGGGGACGAAGTTTGGGGCAAAGGGCTACCCAATGATCGTGACCCGCACCCTATCACGCCCAAGGATCCCAAAACCCCCAGTCCGCCCTGTAAAGGCATGGCTGTGTCTAGTGTCCACCTGATGACGGCCAACTTGAGTGTAATGGACGAACCCGTCGGGTACACGCCTCCCGTTGGCCCGCCCGTCCGGTTCACTGTACGCTACAACAGTCGCGATGCCGCTCAACCAGCAAATTTTACCTACAGCAACTTTGGTGAGAAATGGACCTGCGATTGGATATCCTACATCACCGACTCGCCTCAAAGTCCGTTGGCGGATGTGACGTGTTACGTAGGAGGCGGTGGTGTCCGCACCTTCACCGGGTTCAACACGAACACCCAGAGCTTTGCCTCCCAGCAGTACGACCAAACGCTGCTGACTCGGATGGGCACGAACAGTTACGAGCTGCTCGCGCCGGATGGCTCCAAACAGATATTCAGTCAACCGGACGGCTCGATTGGCTCTACTCGCAAAGTCTTCCTGACCCAGGTTCTCGATCCTTCCAGCAACGCGGTAACCCTGACCTACGACAGTCAATTGCGGATCGTCGCCATCACTGACGCTATTGGGCAGGTCACCACTTTGGATTACCTCTCCAGCAATGATTATAATGTTCGCCGAGTCACCGATCCGTTTGGCCGCTTTGCGACTTTTGATTATCACGGCTTTGGTGGAACTGGGGGTATTGGTACCTACACGCCCGATTTTTATACTCTAACAAACATTACCGACGTTATCGGGATACAATCTCAATTTTCCTATTATGTTTTCACCTATCCGCTGAGCATTGACCCGTCTCAATACAGACTGGCCTGGATGAGTGCTTTAATCACGCCTTATGGCACGAACACCTTCATACATGGCGAGAACGCGTCGGGAAGTATGCGAGCGGCTGAAACTCATTATCCTGACGGCAGCCGCGACCGCGTGGAGAGTAATTTTACCAATTCGATGGCCACTTCGGACCCGGCAAACAGTGTGCCTGTCGGCATGGGCACCTACAATCAGTACCTCCAGTTTCGAAACACCTTCTACTGGAGCCGGAACGCGTGTGCTCAGGGCTACGGCGATTATTCGAAGGCAAAGATCTATCATTGGCTGCATACCGCTGACTTGAGTTCCATGGCCGGAATCCTGGAGAGCACGAAGGAGCCGCTGGAAGGCCGGGTTTGGTACGATTACGCGGGGCAAAACACCATCTACGGCTCGCTGGTCGTCGGCAGCAGTTCGCAGCCCACCCACGTCGGTCGGGTGCTCGATGACGGCACCACCCAGCTTTACACCTACGCCTACGATAGCTTTGGCCACCTGACCAACTCCATTGATCCCGTTGGTCGAACCTTTAGCTATATCTACTCCACCAACGACGTTGATCTTCTCGAAGTTCGCCAAACTCGCGGAACCAACAATGAACTGCTGGCGCGCATGACTTACAACTCACAGCACCTGCCGCTCACCAGCACGGATGCCGCCGGCCAAACCACCACCAACACTTACAACGCGCGCGGACAACTTCTCGCTCGAACTAATCCTAAGGGCGAGACCACAACCTTTAACTACGACACCAATGCCTACCTCATCAGCATTGACGGACCGCAGCCGGGCGCGGGGGACACCACCTACGCAACCTATGACGCGTTTGGCCGAACCCAAACAAAAACCGATGTCAGCGGCTATTCGCTCACCTACAATTATGACGCTTTAGACCGGATCACAAACATTGTCTATCCTGACGGCACGTTCGAACGTTTTACCCACGATCGTTTGGACGTCGCCGTCGTTCAGGACCGCGCCGGGCGGCAAACCCTGACGGAATACGACCCCATGCGCCAAATGATCAAGCGCACCGACCCGCTCGGTCGCGCCACGCACTATCAATGGTGTTCCTGCGGGGATTTACGAAGCATCACCGACCCGATGGGCCGCACCACGACATGGGAGAAGGACATTCAAGGCCGCCTCATTCGCAAACAATACGCCGATGGGTCCTCAATCAATTACTTTTATGAAAACGTCGGCAACCGCGTCCGTCAGGTCATTGATGAAAAAAATCAGGTAAGCCAATTCACTTACAACAAAGACGACACCGTTCACACCTTTACATACTTGAACGCCGCGGTGGCAACTCCCAGCGTCCATTACACTTACGATCCCGATTATCCCTTTTTGAGTTCGATGGCCGATGGCATCGGAACGAATCGTTACAGCTATTACCCTGTGGGTTCTCTCGGAGCCCTTAACCCGGCGTCCGTGGATGGCCCGTGGTCCAATGACTTGGTTTTGTATTTCTACGATGAGTTGGGTCGGATGACGAATCGCATCATAGCGGGTGTGCAAGAGACCTGGACGTATGACTCCGGTGGCCGCCTCGCGGGGAATGCAAATGCCCTGGGAAATTTTTCATTTGCTTATTATGGCGCATCTCAACGGATGACGAATGTGGTTTTTCCAAATAGCCAGACCACGCGCCTTGAATATTTTGACGCTGTCCGTGATCAACGGGTGCGGCGTATCACCAACCTCAAACCGGATACCTCTCTGCTTTCTCGCTTTACCTACGAGCATGACGTGGTCGGAAATATTACAAACTGGGCTCAGGAACTCGCTGCCGTCACCGAAACCTGGACTATCGGTTACGATAACTCCGATCGCCTAACCAGCGTGCAGGCGGATCAGGGAGGGACCAATCTCGTGAATTACAGTTACGCGTACGATCCAGCCGACAACCGATTGTCCGAACAGATCAACGCGTCTAATCGAGATTTCCAGTATAACGCATTAAACGAGTTGATGTCGTCTTCCCAAACATCGCTGACAAATGTGTCCTATCAATGGGATGCCGCGCACCGGCTGACGGCAATCATTCGTGGAACCAACCGCAGCGAGTTTGCTTACGACGGATGGGGTCGGCGCATGAAGATCACCGAAAAAAGCGGCTCTTCCGTTCTCTCGGAGCGAAGATTTTTGTGGTGCGGTCAGGAGTTGTGTGAAGTACGGGACTCAGGCGATTCCGTGATTGGCCGCTATTTCAGCGAGGGCGAGCAGCGGACGAGTACAAATCTCTATTACTCAATGGATCATTTGATGTCCGTGCGTGAGTTGTCGGACTCATCCGGTGCGTTACGGGCGGAGTACGGCTATGCGCCATTCGGCACGGAACGAAAGGTTCAGGGAGACCTTGATGCAACTTTTGCTTTTAGCCGGCACTTTAAGCATGGTCCGAGCGGGCTGCTCCTGACAATGTACCGCGCTTACGATTCAGGTTCCGCTCGTTGGTTAAGTAGAGATCCCTTGGAAGAAACCGCGGGCCTTAACTTGTTTGGATATGTCAGCGCCAATCCAATAAATAATACCGATTTACTGGGACTATGTGGGGATTCTGCGTTGGCCAAACTTCTGCACATGCCGCCTTGTCCGCCGCCTAACGGACCGCAATGTTCTGCGCCTCCTCCTTCACCCCCGCCGCCCGGACCGCCACCCCCGCCGGTACCGCCCCCATCGCCGCCGTCGCCACCTTCACCGCCGTCGCCGCCACAAGGTCCACCGAATATTCCGCCCTGGTTGGCTAAACTGAGAGCACCGCATACCCCACCGGCTCCTCCGCCTCTTTCTCCTCCGCCACCCCCGGGTCCGCCCATACCGCTGCCGCCGGACAACCCGCCTTCTTCGATACCAGGCAACCCGCCTTCGTTACCAGCGGGTCCTCCAGATTCGACGCCACCCAGCAACCCTCTTGAGAGGTTATTCCATAGACCACAATGAAACCTAAACGCTTTGCGCAAAATCTTCCGGCAAAATTTAGTGCTGCTAACGCTTCCCTGGGGCTGCGCCGTGTCGTCGTCTCGATAGCGCTCAGCGCGTTGCTTTCAATCGCCCAAACGGTGGCGGGCCAGGGAGTGGAATTCGAATTCGACGCCAGCGGAAATTTGGTAAGAGAGGAGCTCGCTAGCAACTCCGCACCACAGATTCTTGGCCAGCCTCAGACTGTGGTTGCAGCTCCTGGGGAATTGGTCTCGTTCTCAGTGGTGCTGGCCAATCCAAACGGTGTTGCTTACGAATGGCGTTTTAATGGCATCCCCCTGGGCGGAGGAGCTACCAATGATACGCTCTTAATTCTCAACGCCAATACCAATAGTGAAGGCCCTTACTCTGTCGTTGTCTCGAATAATTCCGGCAGTGTCACCAGCAGCGTGGCCCAACTCTATCTCGATACCGACGGCGACGGTCTGCCGGACAGTTGGGAGCTGACCTATTTTGGGTCGCTTACTAACCAAACCCTCGGTGATTTCGATGGCGACGGGGTCTCTAATCTGGACGAATTTCATGATTCCACGATTCCCACCAATAGCATGTCGGCCTTTTTCCGGCTCACGGCTACGACGGATGATGGATTCATAGATGTCGTTCCCTTGCGCCTCGCCTATACGAATGGAGAAACCGTGACCGTTACGGCCACGGCGTTTTCCACCAATGCGTTCAATCGGTGGACCGGCTCCACAAATTATTTCACCAATACACTGACCCTAACCATGGACGGCAACAAATCGCTCCAGGCCCATTATCACGCGGTCAACTTTGCTTGGACAAACCTGGCTGGCGGCGACTGGAATACACCGGGGAATTGGGAGCCAAATTTGCTTCCCACGCGTTACGACAACGCAATCATCAACCAGGCCGTGACCGTCACTGTAACCGGCTCGGCGGAATGCGGCGGGCTAAATCTCGGGAGTGCCGCCATCTCACCGACCCTTGCCGGGACCGGAACTCTTCTGCTGCACGGCGT
>JADMIO010001164.1_pt1 | contig 36819 bp, 36 predicted proteins | sample 8958161 | NCBI WGS metagenome assembly JADMIO01 (sample SAMN16585339, study PRJNA669376) | soil metagenome | isolation source: Crop rotation soil | place: USA: Cullars Rotation, Alabama | collected 2011
GAGTCGAACGACGTAATTCGACTCTGACCCCAATTCGCGTTCTTGACGAATCACAGGCGCTGGTACACGTTCTCCCCTAACCGCGTGCAGGGAGACACCCGTGTGGTTCTCGTCGAAAGTCCCGAACGGTGTTCGCCGGCTTCTTCAGCTCCCACGGAGCCGAGCGCGCATGCTGCACGAGATGGACGAGGAGATGCGTGCGCACCTGGCGTTGCGCGTCGAGCATCTCCGCGCGCGAGGCATGAGCGCGTCCGACGCCGAAGCAGAAGCCCTCCGCCGCTTCGGCAACACAGCCGACTACCGCACGTACGCCGCCCGCCGCGCCGACACCCGGGCGCAATGGCACCGCGTCGTGGACTCGCTCGGCGACTGGTTCCAGGACATCCGGTACGCCAGCCGGCAATTCAGGCGCGCCGTCGGCTTCACGACGCTGGCCGTACTGACGCTGGCGTTAGGCATCGGCTCCAATACGGCGATCTTCAGCGTCGTGCACCGGCTGCTGATCGCGCCGCTCCCCTATCCGAACGGCAACCGCATCGTCACGCTGGTGGCGGGTGAAGGCGACAACCTGCGCCAGCCGCTCACTCCGATGGTGCACGCGTGGCAGGCACGCGCGCGCTCGCTGGAGATGATCGCCGGGGTGAGCGTCGATGCCATCTACATGCAGGATTTCGGTGACCAGCAGGACTCCATCTCCGCCTCCATCACCGCCAACTACCTCGACCTCCTCGGCCTTCGGCCGGCGCTTGGCCGCGCGTTCACCGCGGACGACGAGCGACCGGGCGCACCGCCCGTGGCGATGATCAGCTATGGCACGTGGCAGCGAGTGCATGGCGGAAAGGCCGATGTCCTCGGATCGACGGTCGGCGTGCCCGGCACGGCCAGTCACCTGTACACGATCGTCGGTGTGACCCCGCCCGAGATGGGCATTCCCATGTCCTCCGGGAAGGGCGTCGGCGGAAAGCTCCAGCAGGCCGCACCGGCGATCTGGTTGCCAGCAAGCCTCGACAGCGTTGGAGACGATCACAGATTCGCGTTGCTCCGCCGTGGCGTCTCGGCTGCGGCCGCGTCGCGAGAGCTGCAGGCGATCATCGACAGCACGCTCGCGGGTTCAGATCCCACGCACGTCCGCACGACACGCGTGCGGGCGATGCGCCCACAGGACTACCTCGATCCGCGTGAAACCCAGACCGTCGAAGTGCTATTCGTCGCCGTAGGCGTCCTGCTGCTCATCGCCTGCGCGAACGTCGCGAACCTGCTGATGTCGCGCGCCTGGACTCGACGGCGTGAGTTCGCGGTGCGGACCGCGTTAGGCGCCGGCCGAGCGCGCCTGATCCGGCAAGTGTTGACCGAGAGCGTGATGCTCGCGCTCGTCGGCGGATTGCTCGGCGTCGGCGTCGCGTGGGTAACGCTCGAGGTCATCATCACTCTCCGGCCTCCTTCGCTTCAACATCTCGCGGACGTCTCGCTCGAATCGACCGTCCTGCTCTGGAGCGCCGGCATCTCCGTGATCACAGGCATCCTCTTCGGCTCGGCGCCCGCGCTCTTCTCCGGCTCGCGCGACGCCGGCGACGTGCTGCGAAACGAAACGCGGTCCGCGTCAGGCGGGCCGGCGGCGCGGCGGATGCGATCGACGCTGATCGTGCTCGAGATCGCGATGTCGCTCGTGCTGCTGGTCGGAGCCGGACTGCTCGTCCGCTCGTTCGTTGCTCTGCAGCGAATGCCGATCGGGTTCAAGCCGCAGGGGCTCGTCGCCGCCGACATTCTCGTGAGACTGCCGCGTGATTGGAGAGTGGAAGCGCGTGCCGCGAAGCGCGATGAGCTGTTGGAACGCCTTCGCGCGACGCCAGGAGTTACCGACGCATCCGTTGGGATGATGCCGGGTCTCGGCTGGATCGCGCTCGGCCCGATCGAGACCGAGCCTGACGCCAGCGGGCACACGAGAAGCATTCCGGAGGCCAGAACGATCTTCGTAACCCCGCAGTACTTCCGGGTCGCGGGAATGACGTTGTCGCAGGGGCATCCCCCAGACTCGCTCACGGTAACCGAGTCGGCGCAGGACATCGTCGTCAACCGCACGCTCGCGCGTCGCCTCTGGCCCGCCGGCAACGCGATCGGGCAGCGACTGGAGTCCAACCGCGGCCAACCGTTCCACCTGACGCAGACGGTGGTGGGCGTCGTCGAGGACAGTCGCTTGCCGGGAAACCGTGGCTCGATCATGAGCGGCATGGAGATCTACCAACCGCTGCCCCAGCGTGTGGGGTGGCTCCCGGTGCTGCTCCGCATGACGTTGAGTGAACAGGAAGCTGTCGCCACGGTTCGACGAGTCGTCGCTGATTTCGATCGCTCTCTCAGGAGCCCGGGCACGTCGTTGGCCGGTGCGATCGTCCAGTCCGCGACTACCGGAAGCACCTACTTGAGCGAGAGTCTCGCTCCGACGCGTTTCGCGATGACGCTACTCGTGGCATTCTCGGTGATCGCGCTGATCCTGTCCGGCGTCGGGCTCTACGGAGTGATCGCCTATTCCGTCACGCAGCGGACGCGCGAGATCGGCGTTCGCGTCGCGCTTGGCGCCGATGCGCGGTCGGTGCGACGGTTGGTCGTGAGCGGCGGCCTTCGCATGACGACGTTAGGCATCGTCCTCGGCATGCTCGCGGCCGCCGCGAGCACGCGCGTGCTCGCCAGCCTTTTGTTCGGTGTGAGTCCGCTCGACCCCGTCAGCTTCACGGCGATTGCGCTGCTCGTCATGGCCATCGCCGTTGCGGCCGCCTACGTTCCAGCACGCCGCGCGACGCTCATCGATCCCATGGAGGCCCTGCGCGCAGATTGACGGCGCCAGGGCGTCCGTCCGAGCGTGGCGCGGAGGATTCAGCATTCCGTCTCACCAACTCGGCCGCCTGGTAGTCATGAATCGTTTCGCAAAGATCGTCGTCGCCGCGGCGTCGCTGCTGTTCGCCAATCGCGCAGCGTCGCAGGCGAACGACTGGACGCAGCCATTTCCGCCATTCCGCATCGCCGACAATCTCTACTACGTCGGCAGCAAGGGACTCGCGAGCTACCTGATCACGTCGCCGCAGGGCCACATCCTCATCAACAGCGATCTCGAAGCGAACGTCCCGATGCTCGAGACGAGCATCACGCAGCTCGGCTTCAAGTTCAGCGACGTCAAGATCCTCCTGATCAGCCACGCGCACTGGGACCACGACGCCGGCAGCGCCCTCGTGAAGCAGCGCACGGGCGCGAAGTACATGGTGATGGATGCCGACGTCCCGGTCGTCGAGTCCGGCGGCCGAGATGACTTTCACTACGGCGGCGATTCCGCGACGCGTTATGCACCGGTGCGCGTCGACCGCGTGCTCCACGACGGCGACGAGGTCAGGATCGGCGACATGGTGCTCGTCGCGCATCTGACGCCGGGTCACACGAAAGGCTGCACGACGTGGACGGTCGCGATACGTGATGGCGGCAAGACGCATAACGCCGTGATCATCTGCAGCCCTAACGTCAATCCGGGCTACAGGCTGGTCGACAACGCGAAGTATCCCACGATGGCGCAGGACTTCGAGCGGACGTTTCGCGTCCTGAAGTCGCTGCCGTGCGACTTCTTCCTCGGCGCACACGGCTCGTACTTCGACCTGGAGGCGAAGTACGCGCGCATGAAGGCCGGTGCGAAGGACGCGTTCATCGATCGCGCGGGCTGCGCGGCGTTCGTCGCAGACCGGGAAAACGCATTTCGAGCAGAGCTGGCGAAGCAGCGCGGTGGCTCGAGGCCGTGACCGGTTGACGATGGCGTGACCGACTTCGTCGACGAACTGCGTATCGTATCCGTACCGTCGACGAGGTCGTCGTGCTTGAACCGGTTCGGCTGCTCGACGAGATGGACGAGCAGATGTGGAGCTTGCTGCAGCGAAACCTCCAGGGAGTCTCCGAGGCGGAGGCTGACTGGCGGCCACACCCCGCGGCGAACAGCGTCCGCTGGATGATCGGACACCTCGCCTGGTTCGAGGAATGGGCGCACGACGCGCTCTCTCTGGACGGCCGCTATCTCGTCGATCGCGATCCGACCGCGTATCTCGACGGGAGCGTCCCCGAGCTGCTCGTGCGGTTCGCAGCGGCTCGCGCGAGATATCGAGCACGCCTCGGTGAGCTCACCGACGTTGATCTCTCTCGCCCGCGCAGCTACTTCGGGCGCTACGATGTTTCCGGACTCGACCTGCTCAGAACGCACGCGCTGCACCTCGCCGGGCATCGCTTCCAGGTGCGCTATGTTCGCGGCACGTATAGCCGAGCGCACGGTACGAACAAGCACGACTTCGACCCGTGGTGACACTCCGTCGCAGGAAGTAGTGCCGAGCACGCCACGCGCGCTCGCGATACCTTATATACGACCGGTACACGAGTGCAGCCGGCTCAACCACCTGCCCGGACATCGCCATGGCCCATTGGAGCCGCTTGGTTGTCGTACCGATCCTGGTGGTCGCGGCTCGCCCCGCAGCGACACAATCCGCCCGCCCGGCACCGTACCTCTACGTCTGGTCCGGCGACGCCGACACGCTCCAGAGCGACTTCCTGTCGGTCATCGACGTGCGACGCGGATCCGCGACGTACGCCCGGGTCATCTCGACGCTGCCGGTCGGCGCACGCGCGACGGCGCCACACCACACCGAGCACAGTCTCGAGCCCGATCACGTGCTGTTCGCGAACGGCTTCGGCGCCGGGCGCACCTTTCGCTTCGACTTGACGCGCCCGACCGACCCACGCCTGCTCGGATCGTTCACGGAGCTCGGCGGCTTCAGCTACCCGCACTCCTTCGTCCGCCTGCCTAACGGGCACATGCTCGGCACCTTCCAGGGGCGGGGGCCGAAGAACGTTCCCCCTGGAGGACTCGTCGAGCTCGACCGCGAAGGCCGCTTCGTCCGCGGTACGATCGCGCGCGCGCCATCGGTCGACAGCACGCAGACGCGCCCGTACAGCCTAACGGTACTTCCGGCCATCGACCGCGTCGTGTCCACGAGCACCGACATGATCGCCGATTTTGGGGCGCATCTGCAGATCTGGCGGCTGTCCGACCTCGCGCTGCTCGAGACCATCGAGCTTCCGTCGACGCGCGACGGCGACGGCCACGCCCACGACGCATCCCCGCTCCACTCGAAGGCCGAGGACCATCATCTCTTCCCCGGCGAGCCACGCGTGCTCGAGGACGGGCGCACGGTCCTGCTCGCGACGTTCACGTGCGGCTTCTATCGCGTGACGGACATCGATCGAGCCCCACGCGTCGAGTTCATTCGCGCGTTCGGTGGAGAGAACTGCGCGGTGCCAGTCCTCGCCGGGAACCTGTGGATCCAGACCATTCCCGACGAGCACGCACTCGTCGCGCTCGACATCGGCGACTCCGCCAAACCGCGTGAGGTGGGCCGAGTGACGTTCGACTCGACGTTTGGGCCGCATTGGATGGCGTTCGACGAGGGCGGCTCGCGTCTCGTGGTGAACGATGGCAAGGCTCGCCTGTACCTGGTGACACTCGACCGAAAGACAGGCGCGATGCAGATCGATCAGGCATTCCGCGACTCGGCCGCCACGACGCCCGGCGTTACGTTCGTGCGCGAGAAGTGGCCGCACGGAACTACTGGGCCGGCTATCCCGCACGGCTCCGTCTTCGCGCGACCCTAACGCGGAAGCACTGGAGCGAGCTACTGACGTCGATACGCATCGCCCTCGACGCAGATGAGCCCGAGCGGGTCGCTGCTGCTCGCGGCGAAGAGCGTCCGGCGTTGCTGCGTTCCGTCCGAGAAGGCGAGCGTGAGGGTGAGGCCCTGCACGGTATAGCGGCCGCCGACGCCGCCGCTGCCGGTTCCGAACGTGAAAGAGCCGTCCGCACCGAATTTGTAGACGTTCTGCATCGAGTTGCCGGTACTCCCTGCACCCGCCCACGTCCCGGCGAGCGTCGCTGCGCTCACCGCACGCGCCGGCTTGAACGAATCGCCGTCGACATCGATCCCTTCGGTCGTCTGTCTGTACGTCCAGCGATCGGTCTGGCCGTTGTCCCAGCGCACCGTGAGCTGCGTCGGCTCCCATTGAACGCTGCCGCACATGTCGGGGTTGCAACGCGAGGCATCGAATGCGTCCGCGCCGCCGAACGGAAACGTGCGCGATATGCGATTGCCGGGCAGGAACAGGAGCGTCCGGACCTCGAGCCGTCCACCACTCGTTAGGTCCACCTTGAGCCGGTAGAAGAGACCGGCTGGCCGCTGTTGCTCGAACGTTCCGGGAACGATGGGAGTCTGGGTCATGAGCATCGCCAGGGCCGCAGCCACCAGATGGGATCCGACCATCTCACGCCTGCCTTTGGAATCTGACCCCAGAGCATGGCATGAGAGATCGCCGAGCGCCACCTTGATCCGGGCCGAGTTCGCGGCATGTTGCTCGGTCGGTCATTCGTCTCGTCGCGTCGCTTCCACCCGAACGTGAACCCACCCCGATGCGCACTCCGATAGCGCTCGCGCTCCTCGCCGCCGCCATCTCGCCACTTTCCGCTCAGACGCCGACGCCGCCGCCCGCGCCCGCACCCGCCTGGGACGTCACGCAGGCGCGCGGCAAGACTCGCGACATCGACTTCACGACGACGGAAGGCACCTGGATGTCCGTCGACATCTCTCCTGACGGATCGTTCATCGTCTTCGATCTGCTGGGCCACATCTATAGAATGCCGGCTGCCGGTGGTCAGGCGACGTCGCTCACCCAGAACAGCGGTGTCGCGCTGAACTTCCATCCGCGCATCTCGCCCGATGGCAAGCTCATCGCATTCATCAGCGATCGTCGCGGCCAGAACAATCTCTGGGTGATGAACGCAGATGGGTCCAGCCCTCGGGCGGTGTTCACTGATCTGGCCGTTCGAGCGGCGGAGCCCGCCTGGACCGCGGATGGAAACTTCATCGTCGTGCGGCGTCAGGCGTTAGGCGGCGGTGGTGGCGAGGGCGGAGGTGGTGGCGGGCTCTGGATGTACGCGAAGGACGGCGGAACCGGCGTCGCGCTCGTCACGCAGGGACGGCCAGAGTCGCCGTCGTTCTCGAAGGACGGTCGCTTCCTGTATTACCAGGTGGCGGTCACGGAAGGGATCGTGTCCGGCAAGAACGACGTCACACAGGGCTCGCGACAGCTGCGGCGCCTCGAGCTCGCCACCGGCCGGGTGCTGATGGTCACGGAGGGCGTGTCGGAGCAGCAGTACCAGGGATCGAGCGGCGGTGCCGTCGCGCCGCAGGTCTCCCCTGATGGCAAGTGGCTCGCGTTCGGGCGTCGCATACCTAACGGCACCATCGAGTTCAAGGGACTCGAGTTCGGCCCGCGCACGGCGCTGTGGCTGCGCGATCTCGAGAGCGGCACGGAGCGCGTCGTGATGGATCCCATCGAGGTCGACATGGCCGAGGGCGGAAAGGTATCGCGCGTGCTGCCCGGCTATGCGTGGACCCCTGACGGCAAAGGCATCGTCATCACGCAGGGCGGGAAGATCCGCCGCCTCGACGTCGCTTCGGGTCAGGTGGCGGAGATTCCATTCTCGGCCCGGGTGCAGCGGACGCTGTCGGAGCAGGCGCTCGCGTCGCGCACCGTCAGGGATGACACGCTCGACGTGCAGTATCTGCGCTGGGCATCGCGGTCGCCGGACGGCAGACGCGCGACGTTCGAGGGCGCCGGCAAGGTCTGGATCACCGACGTGCCTAACGGGACACCGAAGCGCCTGACGCCGGCGTCGTTCACCACGGTCGAGCTGTCGCCGGCCTGGTCGCCGGACGGCCAGTGGATCGCGTTCACCACGTTCGACGACGAGAAGCTCGGCCACCTCTGGAAGGTGCGTGCGTCCGGTGGCGAGCCGGTGCGTCTGACGAAAGTCGCGGGCGAGTATCTGCAGCCCGTGTGGGCGCCGGATGGCAGGGAGCTCGTCGTGACGCGCGGCAACGGCGGATTTCTGCGCCAGCATTCCGTGTCCAACGACACGTGGTACGAGCTCCGCCGCGTCGCGGCCGACGGCGCGACGGAGAAGCTGGTCACCGAAGTCAATCGCCCGTTCTCGGCGAGCCGGCCCGGGATGCCACGCCGGCCGATCGTACAGGCGTCGTTCGGGCCTAACGGGAGAATCTTCTTCCCCGAGACGCACGGCGCCGAGACGGCGCGGGCGGGCGTGGCGGCGGACCCCGCAGGCACCGATTACGTGTCGGTGAACCGCGATGGCGGCGACCGGAAGGTACACCTGACGTTTCCATACGTCGACGAAGCTGCGGTGTCACCTGATGGGAAGAAGCTGTTGTACCAGGAGGGCGACAATGCCTATCTGATTCCCTTCCCGCTCGCCGGCACGGGTGATGTCGAGCCGCGCATCGAGCATGGCCGGAACAGCCGCTTCCCCGTTAGGCAGCTGTCGCTCGAGGGCGGTCTCTTTCCGCGCTGGCGCGACAGCGTGACCGCGGAGTTCGCGAGCGGCAATCGCATCATCACGGTGGACACGCGCACGAGCAAGGCGGACACCGTCACGATCGCGCTCAGGGTGCCGAAGCGTGTGCCCTCAGGCAGCGTCGCCTTGACGAACGCGCGGATCATCACGATGGAGAACCGTCAGGTGATCCCGAGCGGCACCGTCGTCGTCCGGAATGGGCGTATCAGCTGTATTGGCACGTGCGACACGGCAGGGGCACAGGTGATCGATGCGACGGGGAAGACGATCATGCCCGGTCTGATCGACCTGCATGCGCACCACCATCGCGATCACGAAGGCGTGTTGCCGAGGAAGAACTGGGAGTCGGCGATCTACATGGCGTACGGCGTGACGACGACACTCGACAACTCGATGTGGAGCGGCAACGTGTTCCCGACCGCGCAGATGATCGAGTCGGGGATGATGATCGGCCCGCGCACGTACAGCACGGGCGATCCGCTGTACGCGGGCGATGCGCAGCGGCAGAACGATCTGTCGTCGCTGGCGGTGACGGAGCAGAACATCAAGCGCCTGCAGTCGTGGGGGGCGGTGACGATGAAGCAGTACTCGCAACCGCGGCGAGATCAGCGTCAGTGGGTGAGCGATGTATCGCGCAGGCTCGGTCTTCGCGTGACGGCCGAGGGCGGCGACATCGAGTACAACCTGTCGATGATCATGGATGGGCAGACGGGATGGGAACATCCGTGGGGCAACGTGCCGATCTACGGGGACGTCGCGAAATTCTTCGGCAAGGCGCACGCGTTCTACAGCCCGACGTTCATGGTCGCGGGTCCGTCGTCGTGGAACGAGGACTACTGGTACGCGGAGAGCGACGTCTTCAGGGATCCGAAGCTGCAGTCGTGGCTGCCGTGGCAGATGCTGATTCCGCAGACGCGGAGGCGTATGCTGCGTCCTGCGACCGACTACAGCTTCCCGCTGCTCGCGCGTGGCCTCGCGGACATCATCGCCGAGGGTGGGTATGGGACGATCGGATCGCATGGGCAGCAGCATGGGATGGGATCGCACTGGGAAGTGTGGATGGCGGCGTCGGCGATGGGCGCGTTAGGCGCGCTGGAGGTGGGGACGATTCATGGCGCGCGGTTCATCGGGATCGAAAAGGAGACCGGGTCGCTTGCGGTGGGCAAGCTCGGTGATCTGCTCGTGCTCGACGGCAACCCGCTCGATGACATCAAGCACACGCGCGACATTCGCTACGTGATGAAGGGCGGCGTGGTGTACGACGGCATGACGCTGGATGAGGTGTGGCCGGCGAAGACGCCGTTCGGTGCGCACTGGTGGGTGAATCCTGATGCGCTCAAGGCGGACAGGAAGCCGATCACGCCGTCGGCGGATCGTCCGTAGCGGCGATACGGTCGTCGTACCGAGGAAGCGTACGTCCACGGGATTCGCCGGTTCATCCGATTCCATGGTCGTCGTCATCCGCAGGACCTCGGCGAAGAGCACGTGCGCGAGTTTCTGTCCTCGCTCGCGGTGCAGAACAAGGTGGCGGCGTCGACGAAGAACCAGGCGCTGGCCGCATTGCGATTTCTGTACGGTGCGGTGCTGGCCCGGCCGCTTGCGCGCGTGGATGACTTCGTGGCATCGCCCAAGCGGGATTTTGTCCCGACGGTGCTGTCTGAGCGCGAGCTCCGGGCGTTGTTCGCGAAGCTGCGCCCGGTGCCGCGTTTGTGTGCGGAGCTGTGGAGGTGTTGCGGCGGCACCTGGCGTCCCAGCGGAACCGATTCGATGCGGACCGTCGCCGGGACATTCGGACGACCGACCTCGGAGATGCGTTGTCGCGCAAGTACCCTAACGCGGACCGTGAGTGGCCCTGCTGGTACGTCTTCGCCTCGGTGCGCACGGTTGTCGATGAGCGTGGCATTCGACGAGTTACCTGCGCCCGAACAATCGGGGTAGTCTCGGTGTGCGGAGCCCGGCGCACCGGCTGTGACGGGTGGTGGGACAGGGGGCGTTGGGAGCTCGGTGCGGAGCTGGGTGGTGGAATGGAGCTGACGGGTGGCGTAGTGCGCGCCGATGGCGGAAGAACGCTCGGCGTCGTACGGGGTCGATCACCACTTGGTGCTGGCTGTGTTGACCCGTGCCTACGACGCCGCGCGGGGTCGACGTCGCGTTATGCCGCGAGCGCTCGCACGACGAAATTCGACTATCACCGCCCCTGCACGCCTAACTCTCCAGCTACACGGATATTAGCGTTAAGCGCTTTCTCTGCTTCGACGTTATCTTGCGAATTCTTGCAGCCTTGTGCGAAAACTCGCCGCGTAACATCGGAACCCAATCAGCGTTAGGCCGCCACGACCATCGTGATCGAGCCGGATCATCACTGCGCTTGGACTACTCGCCGCCGCTCGACGCTATCGGTGCACGGTGAGTACCTGCATGCCGCCGGCGTACCCCGCGCGGTCATCGCGGCGCTCGCGGCGCGACTTGGCGTTCCGTTGGTGACGCAACCAGACCCGGAGGACGAGGACGGCGAGCTCCTGACGATCGGCCCCTGGCGCGCCGCCGTGCATGACGGCTGTTTCACTCGCCTCGACTCGGTCGATCCCAGCGTTTGCGAGGGGTTCGTCACCGCCGTCGTTGAGCTGCACGAGTACTATCTGGGGAGACCTGTCGGTCCGGCGGGTGTGGCCGCCGTACGGACGCACCTGCGAGATGGCGTGACGTTGGAACTACAGACCGATCCAAGCCGAGGCGAGCTCCTACTGCGGCGCTACCCTAACGGCGCTGGCTGGTGGGCGCGCCGCACCGCACCTGTCGAGCAAGTGCCACTCGGCGGCACCCGCTAGGCATGACACGCCGGCGGCCTAACGTGCGTTGGGCCTGCCAAGGGCGCTATGGAACGGCGGCTGCGCCGCCGCATGTTATGCGGTGCCCTTGCAGGTCAACTGTGGGCGTTAGCCCGCGCACCATGATCGATCCTCGGAGTTGACCCCATGACAGACCGCGAACCAACGTGTGCCAAGTGTGGCAAAGCAATGGAGGCCGGGTTTGTGCTGGGTCATCAAGCCCACGGGACCGTGACGCAGAGCGCTTGGATCGATGGCGCACCCGAGCCGAGCTTCTGGACAGGCGTCAAGCTCAAGGGACACCAGCGCCTGCCTGTCACGACGTATCGCTGCCCTGGGTGCGGGTTCCTCGAGTCCTACGCGCCGCCAGCCTAACGTTCGTTGTAGCTGACAAGGAACCTGCGGAATGGCACCGGGCTCCGCCCGGCACTCCTATTAGACTTCCTTGCAGCTGAACTTGGGCGTTAGGCTGAAAACACACATTACGTCTCGGATGGTACGACGGGCGACACGGCAACCAATCACGCGTGAGCGGTTCGCAGAGCTCGCCCGGCCATCCTCTGGGTTGGGAGTTTCGCACGCGTCGCGCGGCTTCGGGGCTGCCATCTTTCTCGAACTCGGCCGCCTCCGCCAGCCGCCGCCACTGCGAGGCACCCCGCTCGGCAGGCGGCCGCCCAACCCGCAAGGGGAGTTCGGAGTCATGTTGGACTGGAGCTGGCGGGTAGAGCGAGCCCGCTCGATCGAAGCCGGCAGCTGGAGCACGGACCGGCGGATCAATGCGACGGTCGCAAAGCTCCGCGGGCCGCGCGTCACCGAAGTGGCAGTGACGGGCCAGCTGCCCGAACTCGTGCTTCAGCTGTCGGACGGACGGTGGGTACACTCGTTCATGACCGCCGAGGGGCAGCCGGAGTGGACGCTGTTCCTTCCCGACGGCAGCTGGCTGACGGTCAAAGGAGGCCGGATCATTCACGACGTCCAAAATCAGGAGCTGGGCCGCATGCATCGCGTGGATTCAGCCTAACGTCCGTTGGAACTGACGGAGCGCTCCGCAGCTCGACTCAAGGCGTTAGTCCGCAACGCAGTAGTCGATGCTGATAGAGTCTGACGGACACCGATTCGAACTTGTATACGGAAGCGACATCCAGCGCGATGGCGTCTACCTCGAGGTCTGCGACGTCTCCGGACGTGACCCGGTCGCGTCCTCGACGCGTTCCATTGGGATGCCGACGCGCGGATCACCGTCGCCGCGTATCGCGAGGACTTGCCGTTTGGGCTCGTCGAGTGGTTCACCGCCGAAGTACGCCGTCGCTTCGCGCCCGCTGGCGCCCGGCAGTCCTGATATGATTGGCACAGCTCCGCGCGCTTGGCCAGTCCGGGCGCGGCAGCGTAACGAGAGGCGTTGCGCGGACAAACATCCTTTGTGGACTCGGTGCGAGCTGACCCTGATCTGTTGACGCCGGAACGTGCGTGCGCTGCCCTCGAGGCGCTCGGCGCGCCGTGCCGGCCGCAGGACATCCAGCTCCAGCGACGCGACGACCGGTGGTTTGCCTTCCTTCCCGACCACCGGCTCGCGGTCTTTCCTGTCTCGGCGGCCGCGTCCGAGCGGGTCGCGCGTGAGCGAGCCGTGCTTCGCGCGCTGGCACGCCGGTGCTCGTTCCCCGCGCCCCGCATCCTCGCCGAGGCGCGAGATGCTAGCTGCGACCTGCGTGTGATGGTCCCCGGCATCCACGCTACCGACGCCGTGTATGCTCGCGTTCGCGACGACGCTACCGGCGCGGAACGAGTCGGTGCGGTCGTCGGTGACATGATCGCCGAGCTTCACACTGCGGTCCGATCGGCCGACGTCGGCTCCGACCTTCCTTCACGTCCGGAATGGCCGGAGTCGCGGGCCTGGGTCCGGGAGCGTCTCCCACAGGTGATCGATGACCCGGCCCTGGAGGCCGCGGCTGACCGCGTCATCGCGCAATTCGAGGATTCTGACGCCCCCGGTCCGCCGGCGGATCGCGTACTTGTGCACACCGACTTGGGACTTCACAACGTTTCGATCGACCCGGAGACGCTTGCCGTTCACGGCATCTTCGACTGGGAAGGCGCCTGCTGGTCCGACCGTCACTTTGACTTCCGTCATCTGGTATTCGATGCTGATCGGCATCCCCTCTTTGACGCAGCGCAGGCCGCCTACGAGGCGCGCACCGGCGTTCGCATCGCCCCCGCCCTCGTCTTTCTACACAACGCCGCGATGGCGGTGACGTATCTCGCGTTTCGCCGCGGCATCCCGGCCGATGACAGATGGTGCGGACGCACGCTCGCCGACGACCTTCGGTGGACACGGACCGCCATCGCGCGCCTCGGAGCTCCCACCTGACATCGGGCGCCTGCCGCCCAACGTGCAGCAGACGGCCGGTCTGGCCGCAGCTCAACTTCAGGCGTTAGGCGGCTACACGAACCAAGGCTATGCGACCAGTCGTTTATCACGCTCTGGCGTTGGGCTTAGGGCTCAGTGCTGCCTTGGGCGCGCTGCTGCTCGCCATCCTACGCGTGAACCCGGAAATCCTGCTGAACGATTATCCCCCTGATATCCAAGCTCGGTGGGGACCGATGACGCCCCGCACGAAACGGCACCGCGGGGTCGCCGCGGCAGTGCTTATCGTCGCGCTTATTGCCATCGTCTTGTGCTCACTGCGCTCCCTGCCCGAGTTCACGGCCCGCCGGTTCCCCTTCCGCGTCGCCTTCGTGTATTTCGCCGTCATGTTCGGCACGTTTAACGTTCTTGATTGGCTTGTGATCGACTCCGCGTTGGTCTACTGGCGGCCCCAGTTTGCCATCCTGCCGGGTACGGAGGGTATGGCGGGCTATCACGACTACCGTTTCCACTTTCGCGGCTTCTTGCTTGGCATCCCGGTTGTCATCATCGGCAGTGCGTTCGCGGCTGCCGTCGTGTCGATTGCGCTTCACCGCGGCGCGTGAGGATGAGCGAAAGGCGTCCGCGCTCGACAGTCGGTCTCGCCGCCGCAGCGATCACGGGCACCGCTGCGCGAGTCGCCTAACGAACGCTGAAGCTGACGAACGATCTATTGATTGCTCGCTGCGCTCGCTTTTATTTGACTCGTTCGCAGCTTAGCTAAGGCGTTCGACGACACCACGCTTTCGATGTACAGACGGCTCTGCGTCGGTCTGACTTCAGTCGTTACATTCTCGGCGAATGCCGCCGGCCAAGGTGCCGGCCGCCCACCGCTGTTACCGCGCGACTCCGTCGCTACGGTCGTCTACAACACGTACTCCGCATTCGACGCGCCGGCTCGGATCGTGATTCGAGACTCGGCGCTCTTTGCGATTTTGTGGCCGCGCATCACGCGCGATTCGTCGCGAGCGCCGAGTCTCGACTTCACGCGGTATCAGCTCGTGCTAGTGGCACTCGGTCCGATCTCGTCGCTCAGCGCCGAAGTGATCGTTGATACGGTAGAGGCCCGGGGCGTGGTGCGGGTTTCCACCTCCCAGGTTGCCGCTGGATGCCTCACCGCATCGGCGTACAGTTCGCCCGTCCACGTCGTTCGTCTTCCTGCATCCGTCACAATCCGACGATTTGACGAACGCGACACGATTGTCGGCGACTGCGTGCTCCCTTCCGTCCGCGCTTGGCGCCCACGGTGGATCGACAGCCGGGCAGCGCCACGCTAGCATCGCGACCCGTATCGTCGAACGTCCGGTGAAGCTGCCGAGCGCTGGGAGTATCCGGTACTCGCCGGCATCTGGCATCTTGACGGCACCGTCACGAGCCCCGTCGAGTTAGGCTCTCGCAGCTCAACTTTGGGCGTTAGACGTCACCCAGTCCTCAACGACAAAACGGCTCATGAGCGTACCACGCCGCGACGACGGCAGCGCCGGTGATGTCGACTACGGTTCGATTGGCCGCGGCTACTCCTCGTTCCGGCAGCCCGATCCGCGCATCCAGGCGTATATCGAACGTGCGCTCGGGGCCGCGCCGACCGTGCTGAATGTCGGTGCTGGCACCGGATCCTATGAGCCGACACACCGCGCCGTGACCGCGGTTGAAACCTCGGCGGCCATTCGCGCGCAACGGCCCCGACACCTGACGACCGCGATCGACGCCGTCGCGGAGCAACTGCCGTTCGCCGATCAGCAGTTCGACGCGAGTATGGCCACGTTCACCATCCATCAGTGGGCGGATCTCCAGCGCGGCCTCGCTGAAATGCGCCGGGTCACTCGCGGCCCCCTCGTTCTCTTGACGTGCGATCCTACGCGTGTTCAACGCTTCTGGCTCAATGACTACGCGCCAGAGGTGTTGGCCGCCGAGGCACGCCGGTACCCCTCCCTTGACCACATCCGTGCAAGTCTGAACCTAACGCTTGATGTGTTCGTCGTCCCGATTCCGATCGACTGCAGCGATGGGTTCAACGAGGCCTACTACGCGCGGCCCGAGCGCTTGCTCGATGAAGGCGCACGCCTCGCGTGCTCCGCGTGGAGCTTCGCATCGCCTGATCGCCAAGCCCAATACGTCGAGCACTTGCGGCGTGACCTCGCTGACGGGACTTGGGATGCCCGCTTCGGGAAGTTGCGCCGTGCTCCTGAGTATGAGGGATCGCTCCGACTCCTCGTCGCGACGTAGTTTCGGAGTTTCGGGCACGGCCGGTGGGTAGACTCGGCCACACCTCACGCGGCGACTCGAGCTGGGGATCGTGGACGGCGAAGAATCACGCGGGAGCTTGCGTGTCGACTTTGCCGACGTTTCCGTCGGCGGGCCGCACGATTTGGCGGCCGTTGGCCGCCCACTTGTTCGCTTGGGTTCCGCCGGCGTTTGAGGCGGTAGCGCAGCGAGGCATCGACGTGAATCCGGAGGCCTGCATTCAGTGGCTCGACAATTGGCAGGCGCCCGGCCGCAGCGCGCTTGTCGATGCGCCGCGTGGGGCGCAATGAACATGGCGCATTCACCCCTACCTCAGGTCAAGTCAGCTCCTCCCAATGCCTACGTGCGTTGGACCTGCGAAGGGCGCTATGGTGGCGGCGGCTGTGCCACCGCATCGTACGGCGTGCCCTTGCAGGTCAACTTGAGGCGTTAGCCAGCAACACACAGCGCTTATTTCGTCAGTGTGGGAGTCGCCGATTGAGTATCACAGGAACCCGCGTGGGGTCGCGGGCCTCTCAACCGGAACGGTCGCACCGGATTCGTTGGTGATAAAACATGATTGCTTTGATTGTTCGCTGTACATATGTCGTGAATCGAACTGCCTGGTATACGAGCACACTATGCCTGAAATCACGTTCAAGTGCACCATTGTCGACTACGAGCGACATGAACGCTTCAGCGCGGCCGTAGTTGTCAAGAAGAAATATCCGGTGCGAGCGACGTGGCACGCAGAACAAAACGAGCGAAAACATGCGTTCAAAGATCGGATCGAACTCGCCGACGTCTTTATTACACCGATCTCCGATCAAGTCAGGCCGCCAGTACACAATCATTTCGTGTTGTATGACTGGAATGGGGCCGGCATCTACATAGTGCGCGATCGACAACACACGCGCCTGGAGCGCCGCGAGTGTTCTATGTGGGATTTAGGTGACGCGTTTGCCAGTCGCGTTTTGAAGGCACTTAAGGAATTGGCGTAGGCCACCTGGTTTGACGTGGCTGTGTGGCGCGCACCGCTGCGCATGCCGGCTAACGAACGCTGCAACATTCAAGGGGTCAGCCGAGTAGCACGCGGCGGAGCCGCGTACTCTTATTGAGTTTCCTTTCAGCTGAGCTATGGCGTTAGGCCGCGACACCGTTTAGTGACCCGGACAATACGGTTGAGGTCTGTCTCGGCATGACCTATCTCGCTCGTGGCGCCCGCTATGGGGACGCGCCGATCGCAAGTCGGGTGACCGTCACCCAGTGAGCGACTGCCCTGGCGTCGCCCGCGGCCTAACGTATGTGCGGACTGACGAGCGATCTTTGGAAGCGGCTTTGCCGCGATGGTGATACTTCGCTCGCGTTCAACTTGTGGCGTTAGGTGGCTACGACCATCGAGGTGAGTCTGACTGACGCGCTTCCGCTCGAGTTCGAATTCACAACCGCCGCGGCCCCCGTCCAAGCAGAGGGTACCATCGCAGGCCGCCCGTTTTACTTTCGCGCCCGGCACGACGGGTGGACATTCGCCGTCGCCGACCAACCCGAAGTCGACCCTGTCGAGATTGACTCCGCATCCGCCGCGCGCGGCCGCGGTTGGTTCCGGTCTGGAACGATCGGAACGCCGCGCGAGTACCGCGCCAGTTATCTCAGCGCCGACGAAGCGGCCGCCATCATTCGCCGCTGCGCCGCCGAGTACATGGGGGGCGGATCGCCTAACCAGGTCCACATGGCAGCTACCTAACGTAGCTTCGAGCTATCCGGGCGATCTATGAAAGCGGCTTCGCCGCAATGGCCATACCTCGCCCACAGCTCAACTTCACGCGTTAGCTAGCGAATCGGCATCAAGGTATGGATGACTCAACTGACACCGAGTTTCGAACGGGACTTCGGCGCGCACCTCACAGTAGCTGGTCGGCGGCCTTCTCGTGGCGCTCACCCGATGGGACGCCGTGCAGTTCCTTATCGCCGCGGCGTGGATGGCGGCGTCCCTGATCGCCGGGGTTGCCGTCTCGCTCAGCCGCTGCCCGCGCTGCCGGGAGCTCTATCATTCCGGGCGCGGATGGCAGAATCATGGGCTCAGCGCTGTCGCCATTACCGGTTGCCCTGCAGCCATCCCGACCGGCCACCTAACGTTCGTTGCACCGGCCAGAGCGAGCGGCATCATGTTGATCGCCCCTCGGCTGTGTACCAGATTCGACTACACGGCGCCCGTTGGGGGCGCTCCGCAGGTGGAGCCTAGGCGTTAGGCGGCACCAACCATTCGCCGATAGTGACGCAACCTCCTTCCGACCGCGCGGCCCACCGCGCCTGGCTTGTCGGCCTCACGGGCGCCTTGGATCGCGGCCTCGTCGTCGATCTCGGTTGCGGCCGCGGCGAGGATCTCCGCCTCCTGGCGTCGCGGCACCACGGCACCGACGTGCGGTTCGTCGGGGTGGATGCCTCGGCCGACGCGGTCGCCGCCGCCGCGGAGGCGCTGGCGGCGGACCCGCGGGTCTCGCTGGCCTGCGCCGCGCTCGACGGGCGGCTGCCGTTCGACGACGCGAGCGTCGACCTCGCGTACTCGCACAACTTGCTGGAGTGCCTGCCGGACGCCCCGGGCTTCGCGTGCGAGGTGGCGCGGGTACTGCGGCCGGGCGGCCAGGTAGTCGTCGCCCATTGGGACTGGGATTCCCAGCTCTTCGACGGGTCGGACATGGCTCTCGTGCGCCGGCTGGTGCACGCGTTCGCCGATTGGCAGCAGTCATGGATGGCGCACGCCGACGGCTGGATGGGGCGCCGGCTCTGGGGCGTGTTCCAGGGCGCCGGGCTGGCCGAGAGTGCGGTCCACGCGCGCGTACTCACGAACACCGCGTACATGCCGGGGTGCGTCGGCTACGAGAACGCGCGGGCGTTCGGGGCGCTGGCCCGGCGTGGCCTCGTGCCGGCCGAGGAGTACGAGCGGTTCCTCGCCGAGCAGGTGGCGCTCGCCGCGGCAGGACGCTACTTCTACAGCATCACGGGATTCGCGTACACCGGCCGTCGCGCCGCCGCCTAACGAATCGTGGCAGCTGGCGGAGTTCGATGTTTTCACCTAACGACGTCTCGGTTCTCACCGCGCTGGCGCGTTTCCTTGTGAGGTGCTCATGGTGCGACGCGTGCTATTCATGGTACTGCTGACCGCAACGCCCGCGGTCGGCCAGGGCACCACCGCCCCCGTGCCGCCCTCGAACGTGGAGTTCGCCCGTCTGAAGTGGGCGGAGGTACAGGGCTACCTCGCCCAGGCCGCCGCCACGGCGCCGGATTCGTTGTTCGCGTTCAAGCCGACTGCGGAGGTGCGGAGCTTCGGGCAGACGCTCGATCACGTCGCGGCGTCGGAGCGTGGCTATTGTCGGCTCGCGCTCGGGGAACCGGCCGGTGGGAGCGGGGCCGGCACCGGCGCCACGACGATGCGCGAAGTCATCGCGGCGCTGCAGGCGGCGAAAACCCTCTGCTCGCGGGCCTACGCCCAGACCGAGGACGAAGCGGCGCGTCCCGCTTACGGCGGCGGCCGGGCGTCGCGTCTCCAACTCCTGCTCGAGAACGCGATGCACGACAACGAACATTACGGCAACATCGTCACCTATTTGCGGCTCAATCACCTGGTGCCGCCGTCGAGCCAGCCGGCAGCCCGATAGTCCCGGGCCGCGCCACGGCGCATCTGCCCACGGCGATCTAACGAATCGTTGACGCTGACGAACGCAGTGCGGAAGGGCGCGTCAGGCGTTAGGCTTCCAACAACGCTCTCTATCGGGACGTGTTGAACCCTCAGCTTGATCGAGCACTCGCCGCAACAGCTCCGCTTACATCGGCAGGCGTCGACTGGATGGTTGCGGGTGGCTGGGCGATCGACCTGTTTCTCGGGCGCGTCACGCGCGAGCATGCCGACGTCGATCTGGCGGTGTGGCGCGATCAACAGGAACGCCTTCGCCAATCCCTCCCCGGATGGACTTTCGTTGTGGCCGACGCCGGCGTTCTGCGCCCCTGGGCGGCCCACGACCGGCTCGAATTGCCGCTTCACGAAATCCATGCGACGCACGTCGGGGAGCATTTGGAGTTCCTCCTCAACGATCGCACCGACCACTCATGGACCTACCGTCGCGATCTCAACATCAGTCGTCACCTCTCGCTGGCCACGCGGGAGCGCGCCAGGATCCCATACCTCTCCCCAGAAATCGTTCTTCTATACAAAGCCAAGGCGCTGCGGAGGTCCGACGAGCTAGACCTCCGCGCGGCTCTGCCCCACCTTGAGCCCGAACCGCGCCACTGGCTCTATCACGCGATCGCTCGTTCGAGCCCGGCTCACCCGTGGCTCGTCTACCTCCGTCCACCGGAAGCCTAACGTGCGCTGAAGCGGACGAACCGCTATGGAAGCGGCGACTCCGCTTCCGCATTTCTTGTGAATTCGTTCGCGGCTTAACTGGGGCGTTTGCCTCGAGACATTCGACTTCGACTCCGCGCTATTGCTCGTTAGGCGAACCGAGTTTCGATACGATGTACCGCCTGGCGGTCACGTAGTCGACTCCGTCGCATCGCGTTACTTCCGCACGACGGTCATGCTTCGAGTGTGGGGAGAAGCGCGTCGAGATTGCTGAAGCCGGCTTCCATGCCGGTCGCCGCCGGTGACTGCAGGACGGCGTCGCGCACCGCCTGGTTGTCGTATCGCAGGAGCATGGTGAGCGTCGTGCGGCCGTCGTTCTCTTCGAGCGTGACGGACTCGACGCACTCGCCCTCGTACCACTTCTGGTCGAACGATTCCGTCGAGACGATACGGTGGGGCGGGGTGATCTCGAGGTAGGTGCCGCGCATCCCCATCTCGAAGCCGTCAGGGCCACGCCACACGTAACGGAACGTTCCGCCGACACGGAGGTCGATCTCGCACACGGCCCAGCTCCAGCCGGGCATGACCCCCATCCATCGCGTGAGGAGCTCGGGCTTCGTGTAGGCATCGAACACCAGCGTGCGCGGGGCATTGAAGACCCGCGTGAAGCGAATCTCGCGATCGGACGGCGTCGAGATGTCGAGCGCACCTGCGGTTTTCGTCGGATTCATGTCTTCACTTGCCTCGGCTTCGCTTGCGTTTCGGCGTGTCCGCCGCCTTGAGCTCCTCGAGCAGCGCATCGAGCCGCTCGTAGTTCGCTTCCCAGTATCTCCGGTAGCGCTCGAGCCACTCGTTCGCGACGGCCAGTGGCTTCGCCTCGAGGCGCCGGGGGCGCCGTTGGGCATCCTGCCCCCGCGAAATGAGCCCGGCACCCTCGAGCACCTTGAGATGCTTGGAGATCGCCGGCTGGCTCATCTCGAACGGCTCGGCGAGCTCGTTGACCGAAGCGTCGCCTGATGCCAGGCGCGAGAGAATCGCGCGCCGGGTCGGATCGGCGAGGGCCGCGAAGATCGCGTCGAGCTGTGCGGAGGAAAGCGTCGCGCGTTGCATAACTATTTGGTTATATAAGGCGTCGGATGCGTCGGGGCAAGAGGCAAAAAAAAAAACAGCGCCCGGAACAAGTTCCGGGCGCTGGACCCTCAGGCGTACTATGGGCGAGTCGTCACCGCCGGTGACCTCGTCGCGTTCATTTCGCACCAACCTCGCATGACGGGGACCTGACGCGGAGCGTTTGGCAACGCGGTCCCCCGCTTCACTGCTGTCGATTCCGACGCCACGCCTCCACGCCGCCTCGATACCAGAGCACGTTCGTGAAGCCCGCGTTGATCGCCCGAAGTGACGCGTTGTACGACATCCAGCACTGTGGCGACTGGCAGTAGAACACGAGCGGCATGTCCTTCTGTCCGCGTGTCGCCTGCATCAACATCGCCGTGGCGCGCTGCTGGACCTCGTCGGTGAACGAGCCGGGCTGCGATAGCCACGCGCCGGGAAGCGCGTTAGGCAGCCGGTCCGGCGCACCGAGCACGTCGATGAGCACGTGAGGAATCTGCCGGCGCTGCATGTCGAGCACACCGGCGGTCGTGATGACCTTCCCTCCGGGAATACTCGCGGGAGTAGGCGCGTGCATCGGGCCGTTGTGCAACGCGCGCGTGGGGGCGACGCCGAAGTCCTCGCGCTCCAACCTCGACGCGACATCGTTGGTCGCGCTCGGAGCGCTGCGTGGCGACGCGTTCCCCGACGTAGTGGCAGCGCCGCGCGTGCGCGACAAATCCCGCGGCGGCGTCGGCGTGCGCTTACCGAAGCTGTCCTGCGCGGCGCTCGCCGTAGAACCCAGCGTGAGTAACGCGACGACCGTGAGCACCGTGACGACGCCCATCGCGCGCGAGGAGAGACCGCGCGCCGTGCCGAACCTCATGGAATCACCTTCATCTGTGTCGCCTCGATGCCGTACTGGCCGGGGTTGAAGTTTGGATTCTTCGTGAGGATGTAGGCGTCCTGGCCGTTGACGCGCCATGCATTGCCGTACGTGTGGTCGAGCTGTACCGGGCTGTTGCTGATGGGATCCATGTAGGTGTCCACACCGCGGATGGCCTCGAGGCTGCGGCGCTGGATGCGATCGTCCGTGCCCTCGCCGGGATACAGCTCTCCGCTGCCGGAGCCGCTGGTAGCGCGGTCGAACCCCGACATGCGCTGGAAGCTTTCGATATTCGCCTTCGTGGCCGCCGCCCCACCGGCTACGATGATCGCGGCGCGTTGGCGAGTGCCCTCGACGGCTGCGGCGCCCAGTTGCTCCTGCAGCGCAAAGAGCTTTTGCAGCCACCGCCCGTTCGGCACGATCGAGCGACGCGTGGCCTCGACGAGATCGAAGTCCAGCTTCCCATCCGGTGCGGTGGCGGCGAACGAGCCGAGTGTGGCGCCAGAGGACGACATCAGCGGCGTGCCACCCATCGGATTGGGCAGCTGCGCGTTGAAGATGACGGCCGACACGCCCGCCATGCCGCGCTTCTCCACACCGTCCTGTGAGTACGCGAACAGGATCTCGCCGCCGTCTGCGAGCACGCGCATCGCGATCCCCATCGAGTTGGCCCGTTGCTGCGTCTGCTGCGCGTATTCCGTGGCGGAGCTCGCGTAATCCGGGCGCTCGCGATAGTCGATGACGCGGGCGCCCGGGAAGCTCCGCTCGACGTACGTCTCGAGGTACTCGCGCGCGTTGGCAAATTTGGCGCGCAGGCAATCGCCGCTCCCCGTCGTGTTCGCCCACGACCACACCTCGGTCGGGAAGATCGAGACCGTCGACTGCCCATCGGGCGAGACGGCCTGCCAGTTCACCGCGTATGGCCCATCGCAGGTGCCGCGCCCAGCGACGACTCCTCCCGTGCTGCGCCACCCCATCGGCACGAGGACCGACATCGCCGGCATGGCCGCGATCACGCCGGGATCGTCGATGCTCACGCGCTGGAGCATGAGCGCGTCCGGCGGTAGCGGCGCCTTCGGGCGCAGCGGCGTCGCGGTCGCCGAGCCAGTCGGCGCGCCTGCGTCCCCCGACTGGCTGGCGGTAGACGACGAATCCGATCGTGCTTCGCCGCTGCCATCGCAGGCGAGCAGTGCGGCACAAAGCAGGGGCAGGCGGCCGAGCGACGCCAGGAGACAGATACGTGGAAACATTGGCACGGGCGCTGGGGTTGGTGTGGCTATCCCTAGTAGCGCTAAACCGGCTGCACGAGGCTCATCGCGGGATCAGCCCGTCTTCGTCGGCAGAACGTACGCCGATCGGAGCCCAGTCGCTACGCGTCACTCGCGCTGGTGTACCGGCAGGTGCACTCAACGGCTTCACTGCCCCTCGTTAGGCCGGGCGCAGACGCACCGATAGCCCCGGCTCACACTGGCCGGGGCTATCGGATGACGACCGCGAGATCCGCGTCGCTGTTACTGTCCCTGGCTCTCCCCCAGGGCGACGAGAAGCTCCTCCAGCTGATCGAACGTCTCGACCATTGCCTCGGCCGCTCCGGTCCCGGCAGCGTCGAGCGCTTCCTTCGAGGGATACGTCTCGCGCAGGACCACCAGCGTCTTGCCGCCCTTTTCCTCGAAGGTCACCGTGGTGACAGACCCGCCCTCGCCACCTTCGTCATTGGTCCACGCGAGGCGCGAATGCGGTTCCACTTCGACATACGTGCCGAAAAACGCGGCCGGCTCGGGGTCGGCGTCGAACACCAATCGATACTTGCCCCCGACCCGAGCATCGACCTCGCACGACAGCAGCGTCATCCCCATCGACTTGGGCACCCACCAACGCCTGAGCAGCTCGGCCTTCGTGAATGCCTCGAACACGATCCGCGCCGGGCCGTTGATGGTCCGCGTGATGACCACCTCGCGGTCCGACTTCCGTTCCACCGTGGTGCGGTTCTTCACGGGGCCGGGCTCACTTTCGATTCTTGCGTTCATCGCTCTTCTCCTTTCGTGTCAGTTCCTCGACAACCTTGTCCAACTCATCGAAGCGTTCGTCCCAGCGCTGGCGGTACCGCTCGAGCCACGCTGTCTCTTCCTCCAATCGGCGCGGGCCGAGCCGGCATGTCCGCACGCGCCCGATCTTCTTCGTGGTGACGAGCCCCGCCTGTTCCAGCACGCCGACGTGCTTCTTCATGCCCGTAAGCGTCATGTGGAACTTCTCGGCCAGGTCCGTGATCGACGCGTCGGCGCGCCCGAGCTGCTCCAGCACGCCACGCCGCGTGGCGTCCGAGAGCGCGGCGAATGAAGTATCGAGTCGGGTCGTCATATACTGAACCATATGGTACAGTATTTAACGCGAGTGGCCGCCGCATGCAAGAGGTGAGTGCGAAGATCGATGCGTGCAGACGCGCCACTTCTCGGCGTGGACCGAAACCGCTAGAGGCGTGGGCTCGACGCGATGCGATGGTCCGGACTTCGACACCTGCACGATCGTGGCTGTTACGAAGAACGCGACCTGTCAGCAGATTCTCGCTGCCTTCGCGTTCAAGCTCCGCGGCGTCTCGCCACTTTCAACGAGGATCTGCGCGTCAGCTCGTACAGCCATCGCGCTGAGGTCACGCCCGCTATTCGCCCCCAACGGAATACCGAGAGGCATGATGAAGCAGAAGCACACGCTCGAATTTTTCTTTCTGCTGGCGGTCATCGCCGTGAGCCTCGTCGGATTTTCGAGCCTCTTGCGCGGCGAAGACAACAAGCTCACTCCGTACCACTACCTGCACATTACCACCAGCGTTGCGTGGTTGCTGCTCTTGTTGAGCCAACTCGTCCTGATCAGGGAGCGCCATCCGCAGCGTCATCGCGCCATCGGAAAGTCGATCTTCATCGCGGGACCGCTGCTCGTTGCGAGCCTAACGCTTCTCTCCGTGCATTCGGCGGCCAAGGAAGCCGTCGCGGGGCAGGCCGACGACCTGTTGGTCCAGAACGTCATGACTACCGCGGAAATCGCCCTGCTGGTGTTTCTGGCGTTCCTCCTGAGGAGGAACCGGAAGCTGCACGCGTCGTTCCTCATGAGCACGGCCCTGCTATTCATGGGGATAGCGCTGTTCTTCACCTTCATCAGCTACGTGCCACGGTTCAGGATCGAGGGACCTGAGACGTTCTCACGGTTTGCCGAAGCCGCTCAGACGATCTCGATATTCATCCTTCTCCTGGGGCTGTTGTTCTTCCTCAAGCATTGGAGAACGGGATGGCCGTGGATGATCGCCGGGTCGTTCTTCTCGCTGAATGGCTTCTTGCAGATGTACCTCGACAACTCCGGCCGTACCAAGCCGCTCACTCAACTCGTCGCGTCCATCGGTCGAGCACCTGCTTTCTTCCTGAGCTTCCTGATATTCAGTGCGTTGCTTTGGATGGCATGGAGAATCGATCCGGCCGCCCGGCCGCAGCGTCTCGTAGTCAAGGAGGCGACCGCCGCCTGACCCCCTTGGCGCGCCGATGATCTGACATCGCCAGCAGCGTCAGACTGGAGACAACTGCTGGGCTCTCTTCGAGCGCGCGAGTGCCTGTCGACGCGGCGCTGGCACATGCCGACCGGGACGCGCTCGCGAACGGTGCGGCACCACCGTGGCTCGTTAGGCTCGAACCGGCTCGTGAGTTCGTGTTTGGGCTGGCCGGCGGCATGTCATCTGCCAGTACCTGACGGCATAGCGGCGAATTGGCCGCCCACCAGTCTGCCAGCGTGAACATCATGGACGAGTCTCGAAAGCGCCCCCAGCACGAGGACGATCGTGTGACGCCCGCAACTCCGGGAGGAGCGGCCCCGTACGCCGATCCGCTTCCGACTGCCGCGGCTGACGCGGCCACCCCCGACGGGGCGCCACGACCGACGCAGCCAGGCGGTCGCATCGACGCCGACCCCGACGAGACGAGCTCGAGGAGACGATAATGGCCAGCGGCGCCGGTGGCCCGGAAGGCGAATCGAAGGGCGGTCCGGGTCAAAAACAAGGGCACGAGCCGCTTCGACCACGGTACGGCCGACCGGCACGGAGACGCCTGAGGCACGCGACACGTTAGGCTGCCTAACGTGTCGCCTGGTGGACCGCCGATCCCATCTCGAGCTCAGCGCAGCCGCGTCAGCCGGACGATGCGTGCTGTCGGGGCCATCGAGACGAGCTCGAGCGAGATCCCGCGTGGCCCGTCTCCCATGAGGTACAGTGCCGCGTGTCCGCCATCTGCAGCCGCGAGGGTGCGTTCGCCACTGACGCGGCGGCTGGCGCGGCCGGGGAAGCTCGTGGCAAGCGGCCCCGACACACGCGCGCGCTCGGCGTGGTCCCACGAGGTGTAGCGTGGCAGGTCGTGCGCGACGCCCGGGTCGATGAGCCCTGCGGTGACGCTCGCGAGCGTCTGCCGGTCGATCAGGTCGGCGTAGTCGATGCCTAACACCGAGGTGATGTGGGAGATCACCGCTGGGCGATTGATCCAGTCGATCGGCGCGTAGATGAGGCGCTGGTAGAGCGTCGGCCGTCGCCCGTGGTCGACCGACGCCTCGCCCGCCAGCTCGCGCAGGAAGAGCAGCATGCGTGAGTTCGCACCATAGCGGCCGTTGCTCTGCCATGGCCCGAGCGCCGGCTGCGTGCCCCACATGCCGAGCGCGGCGTCGGAGAACGCCGGTGCGTCGCTGCCGACGCTAGCGTGACGCGCGCGAAGCGGCTGCGCCGACGCGATGCGAGTGGCCGTCTCCTCCGCGAGCGTGGCCAGCCCCTCGTTCAGGATGCTCTGCGTGCGGTCGCGGCGGCTGCTCACCAGGTCGGCGTTGTGGGCGTACTCGTGAATGAACAGCCCCGCCGCGCCGCTCGCCGCCTGGTACTGCGGCAACGCCAGCCGCTCGGCGCTGATGGTGCTGACCACCATCTCAGAGGCACGCGGGCAGTTCGCCTGGCTCGCGACGTTCACGGCGGGGAGGGCGCCGTCGTAGGCGTAGCCGGTAAAGCCTTGGAAGGCCGCCGGCAAGTTGCCGAGCAGCACGTAGTAGCGGCCGCCGCCCCCGGCAGGAGGCTGGTAGTCGGCATCGAAGACGGAGCGCATCGTCGGCAGCAGCCATCGGTCCGTTATCGACGCGGCATCGCGCAGCCAGCCGAGCTTCGCGGGATCGAGGTACGCGGGAGCCGACGGGTGCCTCAGATCGACGACGACGGCGACCTTGCCGGCCACCGCGACGACCTTCGCCTTGAACGTGGGCACCGTTTCCGCCGGTTGCTGGCAGATCTGCGGCTGTCCGGAGAACCAGTCGACGAAGCGCAGCGTGTCGCCTTCGACGGCCGTCGCATAACGCGGGTCGAAGGGCAGCGGCGTCTCGGAGTACGTGCCCGTCAGCGCGTCGACTCCGGGCAGCGCGGGCTCGGGCGGCGTGCCGGCCCCGCGTTCGGAGAGCGTTGCGGACGATGCGACCGGTCCGCGTGCGCCGGACGATGCGAGCGTCGAAGCAGTGGTTTCACCGGTGCCGAGGAGGCGGACGGAGACCAGGAGTCGCTGCGACTCGATGTCCGCGACCGGGACGCCGAGGTTGGCGGCGCTCAGCACGTAGTCCTCGTCGGCGGCCGGCAGGCGGAGACAGTTCAGGTCGTCCGCCGTGAGGACGCGTGACTCGCCCGGCCGCAGCGAGACGTTAGGCGCGACGCGTACGACCCCAGCGATCGGCGCCGACCCATTCGTCGTCACCGTTACCGCGCGCATGTCGGTTTCACAGGCCCGCATGAGCGGCACCCGGAACTCGGCGACGCTGTCGGAGCGGGCGACGAGCTCCGTCGCTTTGAAGCCGTCGAGCAGGAGCGAGCGGAGGCTCGTTAGGCCGGAGCCGCGGACCTGCGCGATCTGTCCGGGATGGAGCGTATCGACGGAGGTCAGCTGGAGCAGCTTCGCCGGATCTACGGATGCACCGCTGTCGCAGGCGGCGATCAACGCAAGAACGACCGCGGGGAGCAGCGGAGCTCGGCGCATGGGGCTATCGGAACGTCGAAAACAGGTCGTTCGTCGGAAACGATGTCATTTTCCCGAGCGAGTTCCAGAGCGCGGTATCGAGCTCGCCGACGAGGCTGTTTGGCGCCGCAGTGTTGAATAGCGCGACCCACGATACGCCGGTGTATGAGCGTACGAGAATGGCCTTCGTGCCGGGCAGGTCTCCCCCATGCGACCACGTCGCGTCGCCCTGCACGGGACGAACGTTCCAACCCCCGGCGTAGAAACAGCTGCCATCGGGACATACCGTGGTGCCGTTGCTGGTCATCTCCGCAATGAGCTGAGGGCTGAAGATGTCGGGAGGGCTGGGGCGGCCGTCGATTCTGACCACGAATCGCAACAGATCGATGGTGGACGAGACCCAGGCCCCGCTCGCATCGCTGGCTTCGAGGTAGTACCCGCCATAGTTGAACGGCACGAGCCCTTCGCCCGGAAAAACGGATGGGACCATCGGCGAGCTCACGCCTGTCCCCGGCCGATAGTACTTCACCTCTTCCGGGAGCGCGTCGCTCATGCGCGACTTGCCCTGCTGCGTGCGATTGGCGCCGACTGGCGCAAGCACGCGCGTGCGCACGAACTCCTTGTACGGCATCCCGGTCACGCGCTCGATCACGCGACCGAGCGTGATATAGCCGAAATTCGAGTAGGCGAACTTTTCTCCCGGATTGAAGTCCAGCGGCATTCCCTTCATGTAGCGGATCAGCGTTTCACTCGATGCCGGCGATGGCGCGTTGACTGCGGCCGCGGCGATCACCGGCCGATCTATCGGGTCGAATCCGCCGTTCGGTTTGTCGCGATCCCAACCGCCGGCGTGGTCGAGCAGATGGCGGATGGTGATGAGCTCCCACCGCGGATCGACGGTCGCTCCGGGCGCTGGCGTTAGGTGCGCGATGAATGGCGCCACGCGATCGTCGAGCTTCAACTTGCCGTCCTCGACGAGCCTCATGATGGCAGCGCTGGTGATGGGCTTCGACACGCTGGCGATCCGGAACAGCGCATCGGGCTGCACCACCAGCTTGTTCTCGACGTCCGCGTACCCGAAGCCGCGCGCGTAGAACAGCTTGCCGTCGCGCACCAGAGCGATCGCGCCACCGGGAATGGAGTACTTCCGCATCAAATCGCGGACGCTTTGCTCGAACGACCCGAGTCCTGCTACAGCCGCGCCGCTGATTGGGATCTCCTGTTGTGCAGGAGTCGTATCCACGGGAGTTACCGCCGGCGTCGTCGGCTCTCCGCCGCAGGCGACGAGGACCGCGAGACACGCGATCAGAATCGGCGTGATCCCGAACGATGAGGCGAGTGCGCGTTTCATAGACACCGTGGCGTGCGTTAGGCGCAGCGCGGGAGGCGTGTTCACGTATCGAGAGCAACCTGCGTCACGACACGCCGCCAACCATTGTATCGAGCCCGATCTTCTCCTGGAACCAGTTCAGCCGGTCGATCTTGTCCTGTTGATTGAGGCCGTGTCCCGCCTGGTACCAGCGAATCTCCTTGGGACCTGGCGCCGCTGCGTGCAGCTCGGCCGCATCGGATTTGGGCACCGCTTCGTCCAACGTCCCGTTCTGAAATAACAGCGGGACGTTGGCATTTCCAATGAAGCGAATCGGCTCTATCGGTGCCATCGCCTGGATCCAGGCTGCGCGTCTGGCACACGGGAGACCGGAGATGTACTTGAAGCCTTGCGCGCCGGTGTTGTGCGTGACGAGACCGGGGTCTGCGACAACGAGCGCCGCTGCCTTGAGCCGCCGTTCGATGCCGACGAACAGCACACCCATTGCGCCACCATAGCTGAAGCCGGCGTAGCCGATCCGGGTCCTGTCGACGTTCGGCTCGACCGCGTCCTTGCTGCATGCGAGGCATGCGGCTGCCCACACCGTCACCGCGGCGATCGCCCTTGCCGACACCCTTGGAATCGTTAGGGTCGTCGGCGCCCTATCGGGTGAGATGAACATCTCGGCATCCCTCAGGAGCAGCGCGGAATGTTGATCAGCTGGAAGTCGCTCGATCCCGGCTTCGGAACGATGGCAATGGTGTTCGCGGTCCCTGCCTGAAGGTTGAGCGTGGCGTCACTGCCCGAGGCGATCGTCGTGTGGCCCCGCAGGATCGTGAATGCGTTGGAGCCTGTCGTCGCAGTCTTGAATGCCGTTGGTGCGCCGACCGCAATGTCGGTCGCGATTACCGTGGTGGGCCCGCTGCCCAGCGTGCCTGCCAGTACGGTGTAGGCATTCGCGCTCGTGCCCGTTTCCGGAGCGAGGTTCACGAAGCGAACGATCGCCTGATCGCCGGTGAGCGACCCCGAGACGGTGTTGTCGAGGAGGAACAGCGTCGCACTCGTCGCCGAGCCAGCCGTCACCACGGTGTAATTGCCGCCAGCCGTTAGGCTCTGGTTGTTCAACGTGGCGATCGCGACTCCATTCAGGCCTGTGCCACCCGCATTCGCTGCGCCGAAGCCAAACGAGGTCGAGCCGGCATCGGCCGTTGCGCACGTGGACGTCGCTTGACCAAACGCGAGTGCGGAACCGGGGGCGAACTGTCCATTGGTCGTGAAACCACCAGTGCCCGTCATGCCCGTCGTCCCGTTGAAGAAACGCACGCGTGCCGTGGTGCTTACGGTCGTGGGCTCCTTGTCTCCTCCGCAGGCGGCGGCGAACAGCGCGGTCGTCAGAAGCGGCCAGATGACAACACTCTTCATGCTTTCCTCCAAGATTGTGAGTGGCGCGGATCGGATGACGCACAGGCAATCACTCGTTAGGCGCCGGCCCGGCCTATGCCGCACCTGTCCCTCACCGGGTCGGCGTGGCGGCGCGCTACTTTCGCTCGAGTGGGAGGCGCTGCGGACCCTGCTCCAGAACGGCGCCCGTCACCTTTCCCTGGCCATCGAGCTGAAATTCGAAGAACGGACCGCGCGGATCCTGGAAGCGCGTCTCCGAGCGCGCGAGGAGGGCGACCTCCGGATTCGCACCCGGTTTCACGAACAGCGACGCCCCGTCGCGGCGGAAGGTCGCGGTGAATCCGGATGCTGCCTTGTACTCGCCCACGTAGCGGTCGAGGACCGCGACCGGCAGCGTAATTCCCGGCGGCAGTGACGGCGGTGCTGGCGCTCGCTGCGGCGCGGGCGGGAGCGCATCCACGAACTGCGCCATGCGCGTCCGCATCGCCTCGTTAGGCAACCGGCCGACGCCGCCGGCGAGGTTGTCGACCATGTGCGCCGCCTTGGTCGTGCCCGTACGCGCCACGGTGACGGCCGGGTGGCCGAGGACGTACTTGAGGAAAAACTGCGCCCACGTCGTGGCGTCGAAGTCCGCGGCCCACTCCGGGACAGGCTTGTTGGCGACGCGCGAGAAGAGGCTCGTGCCACCAGTACAACTGAGCCCCTGCGCGTTGTTGAACGGGAAGAACGCCATCACGCCGATCTTCCGCTCCCGGGCGAGCGGCAGGATGGTCTCCTCGACCCGCCGGTTGCTCACGTCGTAGTCGACGCCGATGAAGTCGATCGGCTCGTTGCGCATGAGTGCCTCGAGCTGGGCAGCCTGGATGCTCACCGAAATCGTCTGCACACCGATATAGCGAACGCGCCCCGCCCTCTTCTCCTCCTTCAATGCCGCGAGGTTCGTCGGATCGGCCGCCACCGGCAGCATGACCAGGTCGATCTTCGGCGCCTTGATCCTCGCCAACAACGAATCGATGTGTCCGTTCACGAACGCGGCGCCGGGCTGCGGCGGAGCGCTGCCGGGAGTGCCTCGCGTCGACCAGAAGAGCTTGTTCTGAAGCCCGAGCTCCGTGGCAGCGGTGATGTGGAACTGCTCCGACGCCGGATTGACGTGCAGCACGTCGTAGACTCTGCCGCCGCTGGTCGCAAACGTCTTCAGGACCTCCGTGAGCGCGGCGTGATCCGCGCACCCCGGGTGGTTGCTGAACGAGAGTCCGACGGCCGGGAGCATTTCGCCGGTAGACGGGATCGCCCGCTGCATGAGCTTTCCACCGGACTGGCGAAGTGTCTGAATTGCGCGGAGCAGCTCGGGCGTGAGCGCCAACGTAGCGCCGGCGCCGAGCGTGAGGCCGAGGAATTCGCGACGGTTGACCATCGAGTCGTTAGGGTCGGGGTTCCGGAAGCCACACAATGCGGTGATGCATTGTGGAACGGTGCGCCTAACGGCGCAAACGAACGCGTGTAAACGTCCCGTTCATGTTCCGTCAACGCCCGGACCCGCGACTATCCTCGCGTGAAGCGATACCCCGTTTTTCGCACGGTGTGAAAGTGGCGCGGGTTCGCCGGGTCGACTTCGAGCTTCCGCCGAAGCTCCATGATGTGCATATCGACGGTGCGCGACATCACGTCCGAGGAATACCCCCAGATCTCCCGCAGCAGCTGCGCGCGCGTCATCACCTCGCCCGGCCGCGCAACCAACGTCGCGAGCAACGCGTAGCCGCGCGGAGACAGAGCCACGGCGGCGCCATTGCGATGCACGGTGTGCGCACGCAGGTCGACGACGACGTCGGAGAAGGTGATGGTGCCGGGCTGCACCGGCGAACGCGGTGACGCGGGCGGCGCTAGCGGTAGAGGCGCGGCGGAATCGCCGAGCATGGTTCTCACCGTGTCGAGCAGCGCTCGCAGGTTGCCGTGCAGCGCCGGATCCGTCGCCCGTCGCCGGTCAGCGGCGCGTTGCAGCGCACGGGCGAGCTGCGGCGTCTGCACGGGCTTGAGCAAGTAGTCGACGGCGCTGACGTCGAACGCTTGCAGCGCGAACTGGTCGTGCGCGGTCACGAAGACCACGGGCGGCATCTGACTCGCGCCGATCGTCTCGACGAGTGCGAAGCCTCCCATCTCGCGCATCTGCACGTCGAGGAGGACGACGTCGGGCGCGAGCTCGACGATCGCCTTCGCGGCGTCGGTGCCATCGCCACATTCACCGACGACCTCCGTGCCCGGGATCTCCTCGAGGAGGTGACGCAGCCGCTGTCGCGCGAGCGGTTCGTCGTCCACGATCAACACGCGCATGGACGTCATGCGTCGGAGGTCATGCGTCGGCGGACGGTGGCGCTGGCTCGGACGGGCACACGCGATACGGGATGCGTATCGTTGCGACGGTGCCGTGCGGCGTCAACGGCTCGAGTGTGAGGAGGGCGTCGGCGCCGTGCAACTGGGCGAGCCGCGCCCGGACGTTCTGCAGCCCGATGCCGAGCGATGGATCATGACGCCCAGCGCCGAACCCTACCCCGTCGTCAGATACGCAGAGCACCAGCCGATCGCCGTCCAGGCGAGCAGCAATCGTCACGCGACCCGGTGTGGGGCGTGGCGCCAGCCCGTGGCGGATCGCGTTCTCCACCAGCAGCTGCATCACGAACGCCGGTACGCACGCGGAGCGCAGCGCGTCCGGCACGTCGAGATCCACGGTCAGCCACTCGAAGCGCAGCACTTCGATCTCGAGATACGCGTCGACGAGCCGGAGCTCGTTCTCCAGCGTCGTCTCCTCACCGCGCGTGACGGAGAGCGACGCCCGCAGGAACGAGGAGAGGGCCGCGATCGCGGTGTCGGCCTTCGCCGCGTCGGAATGCACGAGGCTCGCGATCGAGTTGAGCGCGTTGAACAGGAAGTGCGGATTCAGTTGAAGCCGGAGCGTCTGGAGCCGCGCCGACACGAGCTCACCCTGGAGGGTCGCCTGAAAGACGGCGTTGTCGCGCTCGCGCTGCATGTACACCACGAGGAATCCCAGCGCGGCCGCCGCCATCATCAGAAAGAAGTAGAACGGGCCGTTGAACAGGAGCATGCGGCCGACCGGCACCGAAGGGCGGCCGAGCGCCAGCAGGATGGAGGACGTCGCCCAGTATCTGAGTACCATGAGCGCGACGGCCAGCAGGCCGAGGAGCGTCACCACCCGTCGCAGCGGCGCGCGACGGGCGTGCAGCGCGAGGCGGAACATCACGTACGTCACGAAGGCCCACGACGTCTGATCGAGGATCACGCCCCCGATCTGCGGTCCGACTCTGAAGCCGGGGCGGCCCCCCGCGTCGATGACCATGCCGGCGACGCGGATCGGCACGGCGGCGTTCCACGCGAGCAGCCACCACGCGATGTGCGACCAGCGGCGCCCGAAGAGCGCCGCCGGGCCGTCGACTGGTCGCGAGGTCTCGCTCACCGATGCGTTGTTCGCATGCGTCAGAATACCTCAGCCCGTGCCAGTCACGAAGGCGTCTCGACGCTTGGTTGACGGAACGTGTACCGGACGTTGACGCGCGTGCGTCGTCCGATACACACTGGACCGAGGCACGAGTCTGGACCTGAGGTCATCATCGTGGACGGTGCCTATTCATCACGCCCCGAACCTTTTTCATGATAGGCGCCCCATGCCTGGCAGATCCGGGCGCTTCCGTCCCACATGAGAGGAGATGCATGACCGTAAAGCGGATGGACAACGTGGGCATCGTCGTCGAATCCCTCGACACCGCCATCGCGTTCTTCGTCGAGCTCGGGCTCAGGCTCGAAGGGCGCGGCACGATCGCAGGCGAGTGGGCGGGGCGTGTCACGGGCCTGGGAGACCAGCATGTCGAGATCGCCATGATGGTCACGCCAGACGGCCACAGTCGGCTCGAGTTGTCGCGATTCATTGCCCCGCCCGTCGTCGTCGATCATCGGAACGCTCCGGTGAACGCGCTCGGGTACCTACGCGCGATGTTCGCTGTGGATGACATCGACGACACGCTCGCCCGTCTCCGCACGCATGGCGCGGAGCTTGTCGGCGAGGTGGTGCAATACGAAGACGTGTATCGCCTCTGCTATATCCGCGGTCCCGAAGGCCTCCTCATCGGGCTCGCCGAGGACCTGAGGTAGCGCGTCCTTTCATCTCCGCTCGCCGTCGACATGACTCGGCACGCACGTCTGCTCACGCTCCGAAGGAGGACCGATGCCTGATCCGCTGCGCTGCACTCGCTGTGGCTCCGACGCCATCATCCCGCGCGTGCGCGTGCTCGACCGGGACGAGAGCGGCACACATCAGGACCTGCGAGTCGAAGTCCAGCGGCGACCTAACGCGATACTCTTCAAGCGACCGGAACGCTCCACGGTCTCCGCACAGGTCTGCGGCGCCTGCGGGTATGCGGAGCTCTACGTCGAGGCACCGCGCACATTGTACGGCGCCTATCTCCAGGCCGACGCGAGCCCCAACGTCTCCGCGATGGAGGAGCTCGACCGGACGCGTGAAGCGCTCGCCGACTCGCAACTGCGGCTGCACGAGCTGGAAGAAAAGCTTGCGTTCGTCGAGCAGCTCATCGCGGACCCACGCCGCCCCGATGCCGCGCTGCCGAAGAAAACGAGCTAGTTGACGAGGACCGGGTCGATGGCCGTCAAGACATCACGCGTAACGACGAGGCCCGCTCGCCCACCGGCAGAGTCGATCGAGGCAGGTGACAATGGCACAACGATACACGGTTCTGTGCAACGGCGAGCCAATGGGATTCGTCGATCTCTCCGCTCCCAATGAGGGATCGGCCGCCGGAATGCTGGAGCCGCTCCCCGCGTTCGAGCGTGTGGGAGCGATCCTCGAGCACGGGCGACGGCTCGAGGAAGCCGCAACCATGCGCCTCTTCCTGGCCTGGCGCGAAGGCCGGGTGCCGGCACCGACCCAGCCGCCGCCGGGAGCAGGTGAGTCGTACCTCAACGCGCGCGCAATGACCGAGGAAGAGTTAGCGATCTTTGGCGCCGAGGCACTCGAGGCGGCAGCGGCTGTGGAGGCACTCCGGTTCTCGCTCCAAGACTCGGACAGGCAGCGTGTGCCGGGAGCCGAGGTGATGTTCTGGCCATTCGGGTGGCCCGACAACGGTGGCTTGGAGCGACCAGAGCTCGAGGTGTTTGTCCCGTCCTGGCGCCCGCCGCAGCCGGACGGCGAGTAACACGTCGCCAGCCCGTGTTCGAGATGCCTAACGCCCCTCTCGGCCACACACTGATCTCGCTGCCCAGCCACCGCGGGGACTGCTCGCCATCGTCGGTACCGGGGCGGCGGTGTGGCGGTTCTTGGCTTCATGGCATACGCGTTAGGCAACGGGATTCGTTAGGCCCACGCTGAGAATAGCTGGATGCGTTCGGCAGCACGCATTTGGGATTCCGGCTGGCTACTCCGAGGAGACACCCGATGAACACCCTGTTATGGCTCCTGCAGGTCCTCGCCGCGCTCATGTACGGCGCGTCAGGCATCATGAAGGTCTTCATGTTCGACAAAGTGAGCGAGGGCGTCCAATCCTTCGGCGCGTTGCCTCGGGAAGCCTGGACGGCACTCGGCGTCGTGGAGCTCGTGTGCGTCGTCGGGCTGATCGTCCCCGCTGCACTGCACTGGAGGCCCACGCTCACGGTGGCGGCCGCGGCGGTTCTCGCGATCGAGAGTCTCGTGTTCATCGCGGTTCACGTGAAATACCGCGAGATCCCACCGATCATCTTGAGCGCGGTGCTCGGCCTCCTCATGGCCTTCATCGCGTATGGCCGGCTGGTGTTGAAGCCACTCTGATTCCGCGCGCCCCTAATTGGGGTCAGAGTCGAATGACATCATCTGGCCGCAGCGGGGGCGCATTTCAA
>JADMIO011711132.1_pt1 | contig 36819 bp, 30 predicted proteins | sample 8958161 | NCBI WGS metagenome assembly JADMIO01 (sample SAMN16585339, study PRJNA669376) | soil metagenome | isolation source: Crop rotation soil | place: USA: Cullars Rotation, Alabama | collected 2011
GATCTCATTCAGGAATTTGGAAAGATGGCTGTGGCGGTGCGCCGGGCCGTCGGAGCGGACGTTGGAGTGTGCGCCGGGGTGGAGCCGGTTGAAGCGCTCCACGTCGCGGGCATCGCGGGCCAACTCGGAGAAGCTGGTGACGCTGTAGACGTCGCTGGCAATGCCCCAGTCCTGCGCCAGGAGTTCGGCGGCAGCGATCACTTCGCGGAGGATGGCGCCGGAGCCCAGCAGGTCGACTGACGGGGCGGTCGGAGTGGCGGTGGGGTGGCGGGCGAAGCGGTACATGCCCTTGATGACGTCGGCGTGGGTGTCCGGCGGGAGTGAGGGTTGCGGGTAGGTCTCGTTCATGACGGTGAGGTAGTAGAAGACGTCTTCGCCCTCCTCCACCATTCGACGGGCGCCGTGGTCGAGGATGACGGCGAGCTCCCCGGCGAAGGCCGGATCGTAGGCCCGGCAGTTGGGCACGGTGGCGGCGATGAGTTGGCTGGTGCCGTCTTGGTGTTGGAGGCCTTCACCGCCGAGAGTGGTGCGGCCGGCCGTGGCGCCGATGAGGAAGCCGCGAGCGCGTTGGTCGGCGGCGGCCCAGATGAGGTCGCCGACGCGCTGGAAGCCGAACATGGAGTAGTAAATGTAGAAGGGCAGCATGGGCAGGCTGTGCGCGCTGTAAGAAGTGGCCGCGGCCACCCAGGAGGACAGGGCGCCGGCTTCGCTGATGCCCTCTTCCAAGAGCTGTCCGTCCTTCTTTTCTTTGTACGATAGCATCGACTCGTGGTCCTCGGGTTCGTAGAGCTGACCCGAGGGCGAGTAGATGCCGATCTGACGAAACAGTGTGGCCATGCCGAAGGTGCGGGCTTCGTCGGCGACGATGGGCACGATGCGCGGGCCCAAGGTTTTATCTTTGAGCAGGGCCGTAAAAAGGCGAACGATGGCCATGGTGGTGGACATGGCTTTGCCGTCGCTCTCCAGGGCGAACTGGGCGTAGGTTGCGAGGGCGGGCACGCGCAGTTCGGTGGACGCCCCGGTCGTCCGGTGAGAACGTGCGGGGAGGTAGCCGCCGAGGCGTTCGCGGTGTTCGCGCAGGTAGGTGAGTTCGGGGCTGTCGGGTGCTGGCTTGTAGAACTCGAGTCGGGTGATCTGCTCGTCCGAGAGCGGCAGGTGGAACTTGTCGCGGAAGTGTTTGAGGGCCTCGATGTCCAGCTTCTTCTGTTGGTGCGAGGTCATCTTGGACTCACCGGCTTGGCCCATGCCATAGCCCTTCTTGGTCTTGGCGAGAATGACGGTGGGTTGGCCCACGTGCTGCTTGGCCGCGTGGAAGGCCGCGTAGAGTTTGCGGAAGTCGTGGCCGCCGCGTTTGAGGGCGTCGATCTCGGTGTGCGACATGTGCGCCACCAGTTTGCGCAGCTCCGGATCGAGTTGGAAGAAGTGCGTTTCGTTGTAGGCGCCGTCGTTGGCGCCCAGGGTTTGGTATTGGCCGTCGACGGTGGCGGCGAATTGCTTCAGTAGCGCGTGTTCGGTGTCGCGGGCGAAGAGCGGGTCCCAATCGGAGCCCCAGAGTACTTTGATGACGTTCCAGCCGGCGCCGGAGAACAGCGACTCCAGTTCCTGGATGATCTGGCCGTTGCCGCGGACGGGGCCGTCGAGGCGCTGCAGGTTGCAGTTGATGATGAAGGTGAGGTTGTCGAGTTTTTCGCGGGCCGCCAGTGTGAGGCCGGCGATGGATTCGGGTTCGTCCATCTCGCCGTCACCGAAGACGCCCCAGACGTGGCGTTGGCTCGTGGCCTGCAGGCCGCGGTGGTGGAGGTAGCGCAGGTAGCGGGCTTGGTAGACGGCGCTGACGGGGCCGATGCCCATGGAACCGGTGGGGAATTGCCAGAAGTCGGGCATGAGCCAGGGGTGTGGGTAGGAGCAGAGCCCACTTCCGCTCACTTCCTGCCGGTAGTGGGCGAGATGCTGCTGGTCGAGCCGGCCTTCGAGGAAGGCACGCGCGTACACCCCGGGGGCGGAATGAGGCTGGAAAAAAACGAGGTCACCGCCCTCGTCGGCCTGCGGCCCCCGGAAGAAATGATTGAAGCCCATCTCGAAGATTTCCGCGGCGGAGGCGTAGCTGGCGATGTGGCCGCCCAACTCCCCATAGGCCTGGTTGGCACGCACCACCATGGCGAGCGCGTTCCAGCGGATGATGGCGGTGAGGCGCTCTTCCAGCGCCGGATCGCCGGGGTGGGCGATCTGCTCGGCGAGCGAGATGGTGTTTCGATACGCGGAGTACGGGGGGCGGGGGGCGGCGATGCCCAGGTCCTGGGCCTGCAGTTCGAGCTGCTTCAACAGATACAGGCCGCGTTCGCGGCCGGCGCTTCGAACCACCGACTCGAAGGACTCAACCCATTCGCGGGTCTCTTCGGGATCTTCGTATTCGACGGCCATGATAAACCCAGTAGAAAGTGGTATGCCATCATATCACCGTGCCGCAGAAAAGACCGTCGCTCTCGAGCCGCCCCGCACTTGGGCTGCGGTATGATGGCAAACCGTCCGCGCCCTCCCCGCCCCCGTCTGGAGATCCACGTGTCCTCTTTACCCGATTTCGGCTCGCTGGCCCGCAGTTCTACCCTGTCCGACCGTCTGGCCGAACAGCTCACCGAGGCCATCGTGAGTCGCAAGATTCCCGCGGGCTCCCGACTGCCGTCGGAGCGGGAACTGGGCGATAAGTTCAAGGTATCGCGGACGGTGGTGCGCGAGGCAGTGCGTTCGCTGGCGGCCCGAGGCCTGGTGCGCGTGACCTCCGGCCGCGGCGTCGAGGTGAGTGACAGCACCTCGGAGACGGTGGCGCAGTCGATGCGTTTATTGGTGCGGGGTCACGAGAATCTGGACTACGGCAAGGTGGGTGAAGTGCGGACGGCCGTGGAGGTGCAGACGGCGGGGCTGGCCGCGCAGCGGGCGACGGCGGCGGATGTGGCGCAGTTGGAACAGCTCTGCGACGACCACGAGCGGCATTTACATGCGGGTAACATGGACGCGGCCGGCGAGGCCGATTTTCAGTTTCACCGCGAACTGACGCGGGCGGCGGGCAATGAGTTGCTGTTGATCATGTTGGATTCGATCTCGGACGTGTTGCGCGAGGTGCGGCATCAGTCCGCGGCGCTGCCGCACGCCAGCGAGGATGGACTGAAAGCCCATCGTAAGATTCTCAAGGCCGTGCGGGCCGGCAAACCCGAGGCGGCGCGGGCCGCGATGTCCGAGCACTTGGTCGAAGCCGAGCGGCTTTGGCGCAAGAGCGAGGCGGCCGGTCGAGGCGCCGATAAAAAGCCGAAGGCGAAACGGCGCTGACGTACCAATGACTACGAGTCGGAGGCGTCGCTCACGGCGCCCCGCAGACGTTCGGCGGCGGCTTCCGGAGTGAGGTCGCGTTGCGGTTCGGCAAACATCTCGTAACCCACCATGAATTTGCGCACGCTGGCCGAGCGCAGCAGCGGCGGATAAATGTGCGCGTGCAACTGCCAGCCGCCGTAGTCCCTGTCGTTGGTGCCGTCGCCGGTGGGCGCGCCGTGCCACCCCATGGAGTAGGGAAAGGGGATGTCGAAGAGTGCGTCGTAGCCGCGCAGCACGCGGCGCAGGAGCTGGGCGAGTTCGTCGCGTTCGGCGTGGCTGAGATCGGGCAGGCGCTGCACGGCGCGGCGCGGCAGAATGAGTACTTCGAAGGGCCAGAGGGCCCACCACGGAATCACCGCGACCCAGGACGGGGTATGCGCGATGATGCGCTCGCCCGCGCTCCACTCCTGCTCCACGTAATCGAGCAGCAGGGGACGGCCGTGTTGCTCGAACCAGGCACGCTGCTGCGCCCACTCCTTGGCGGGTTCGTTGGGCAGGATGTCGCTGGCCCACACCTGGCCATGAGGATGGGGATTGGAGCAGCCCATGGCCTCGCCGCGATTCTCGAAGATCTGCACCCAGCGCCATCGCTGGCCCAGCTCGGCCATCTCCCCCACCCACAGATCCACCACCTGCCGCAGCTGCGGCACGGACATGTTGGCCAGCGTGAGGTCGTGACGCGGCGAGAAGCAGAGGACGCGGCAGGTACCGCGAATGGGCTGTGCTTGCAATAGCTCACTCGCGAGGCCGTCGTTGGCGCGGGTCGGTGATTCGAGTTCGAGGGCGCCGCCCGCGCCCGGAAGAGAAGAACTAGCCGGAAGAAAGGCGGGGAAATCGTTGGTGAAGGAGTAAGTGAAACTGTAGTCGGGGTTGATTTCGCCGCCCACGCGGCGGTTGCCGGGACAGAGATAGCAGGACGGGTCGTAGATCAGCGCGGGCTGGCGCGCGGCAGCCTCGGTCCGCCCCTGCCAGGGGCGCTGCGTGCGATGCGGCGAGACGGCCACCCACTCGCCGGTGAGACGGTTGAAGCGGCGATGCGCGGAATGGTAGGTCATGCGGCCGGGATGACGGACTGAGTGAGGGGTTGGGAGAGCGGCATGCGCGTGGCACCGTCGGCAGGCCGTGAGACGAAGGCGGATGCCCGTAGTCCGGTGCAGGCTTCGTATTCGTGTTCGAGAGTACGGATGATCCTGTCGCAGAGCTGGGACTGTATCAAGGCCACTGCGCACCCTCCGAATCCTCCGCCCGTCATGCGGCAGCCGTACACGCCACCCTTGGGGCCGATATTCTGGGCGATCTCCACGATGGCGTCGAGTTCGGGGCAGCTGACTTCGAAGTTATCGCACAGGGACGCATGGCTGGAGTACATGAGTTGGCCGGCGTCGAGCCAGCGGTGTTCGATGAGTGCGCGGGCCGCGTGTTGCGTGCGGTCGTTTTCGGTGATGACGTGGCGGGCACGGCGGTAGATGACGTCGTCCATCCCGGCCCGTGCGCGTTCGAGAGCCGACGCCGTGGCGTCGCGCAGCAGCGGCACGTTCAGCTGACGCGCGGCCGCTTCGCACTGTCGGCGCCGCACCGCGTATTCACCGCCTGCGAGCTTATGCCGGACATTGCTCTGCACGATGAGCACGGCGACGGTGGGGTCGGTCAACCGCACCCATTGCACGGCCTCTTCGCGACAATCGAGCAGCGCGAGTTGGTTCTCTCGTCCCAGGGTGCAGACGAAGGGGTCCATGAGACCGCAGGGCACGCCGGCGTACTCGTGCTCGGCCTGTTGACAAAGCCTGACTTTGCGCACCGGATCGAGGGTGCAGCCGGACACGACTTCGAGCAGGGTGCAGAAGGCAACGTCCAGCGAGGCGCTGCTGGAGAGGCCGCTGCCCAGAGGGACGGTGGAAGTGATCACCGCATCGAAGCCCTGCAGCGGCAGTCCTGCCCGGAGAAAGCCGGCGAGCACGCCCCGCGGGTAATTGGTCCAGGCGCCGCGGGCGTCGGGTTCGATGCGGTGGCTGAGATCGAGGCAGATCCGCTCTTGCAGCGCTGCGCTGTGCAATACCACCGTGCCGGTGTTGTTGGGCGCGGCCGAGATCTCCGTGAAGCGCTCGATGGCCATGGGCAGCACGAAGCCGCCGTTGTAGTCGGTGTGCTCGCCGATGAGATTGACGCGGCCGGGCGCCCTCACCCGCCAACTGGGCGCGCGACCGAAGACTTTTTCGAACATCGATGTCACCGCCGATCCCTCAGGCGCGCCTGCGTTGGGCCAGCGACAGACAGAGGGCGCCGAACAGCATCATGAACGGACCCCAGCCGAGGTTGACGTTCACGCCCAGCGAAGGCCGATAGAGCGCGGCGTCGCCGAGGACGCCGACGGCCGTCAGCAGCGCGCCGAGAATCACGAACAGCAGACCCAGGGGTTTGCGGACGTCGAGTTGCATGATGGATCACCAGAATACTAGATTGAGCAGCAACGAGGCGCCGAGCACGACGGCCCCGAGGCTCACCGGATTCGCATACCAGGGCAGGCCCGCCGTCTGCTGCTTGTCGGTGAGTGAGTAGACGAGGCCTCGCAATTCCTCGTCGGGTCGTGGTCGCGTCGCTAGACTGACGAGGACGGTGAGCACGACGCAGGCGCCGAAGGCGGCGATGGCCGTCCAGAAATTCTGCGCCATCTCACTGGTGTAGAGACGCTCCACCATCAACCAACCGCCTTTGATACCGGGCACGCTGCCCTTGGCCAGGCTGAATCCATGATGCAGGGCCGCGGCCAGCGTTCCGCCCACGAGGCCGACGAAGGCGCCGTGGCCGGTGGCACGCTTCCAGAACATGCCGAGCAGAAAGGTGGCGAACAAGGGCGCGTTCACGAAGGCGAACACCAACTGCAGCAGATCCATGATGTTGTTGAACCGGGTGGTGGCGTAGGCCGTGGCCACCGACAGCGCGATGCCGACCACGGTGGCGATGCGGCCCACCCACAGATAGTGGGCATCGCCGGCGTTGCGACACAGGTAGGCTTGATAGATGTCGTAGGTCCAGACGGTGTTGAAGGCCGTGACGTTGCCGGCCATGCCCGACATGAAACTGGCCAGCAAGGCGGTGAGCCCGAGACCCAACATGCCGGTGGGAAAGTAGTGGAAGACGAGCAGCGGCATGGCGAGGTCGTAGTTGTAAGTGCCGTCGGCCTTGTGCGGCAGGCTGAAGCCCGTCGCCTCGCCGCTGCCGTGGGCCTGGGTCAGGGCGATGGCGATCATGCCCGGCAGTATGACGAGAAAGGGGAAGAGCATTTTGGGAATGGCGGCGATGAGCGGGGTTTGACGGGCGGCGTTCATGGACTTGGCCGCCAGCGCCCGCTGCACGACGAGGAAATCGGTGCACCAGTAGCCGAAGGCCAGCACGAAGCCCAGGCCCATGGAGAGGCCGAACCATTCCACGCCCATGGGATTGGCGCTGGCATCGCCGAGATGCGACCAGGCGCTGGACCAGGCGTCGGGCGCATAGCCCTGTGCCGTGGCCACCTTTACCAGTCCGGCCCGCAGTCCATCCCAACCGCCGATGTCTTTCAGGCCGAGGAAGACCAGCGGTGCGAAGCCGAAGACGATGAGGAAGAACTGCAGCACCTCGTTATAGATCGCGGAGGTGAGCCCGCCCATGAAGATGTAGACGAGCACGATGCCGGCGGACAGCCAGACGCTGAGCGTGAAGTCCCATCCCAGCAGCAGGTTCAGCAGCAACCCCATGGCGTAGAGAGAGATTCCCGAAGAGACCACCGTCATGGCGGCAAAGGTGATGGCGTTGAAGCCGCGGGTCTTCTCGTCGAAGCGCAGCTTGAGGTACTCGGGCACCGAGCGGGCTTTGGATCCGTAGTAGAAGGGCATCATGAAGACGCCGAGGAAGACCATGGCGGGCACGGCGCCCACCCAGTAGAAATGGCTGGTGGTGATGCCGTACTTGGCGCCGGAGGCGGCCATGCCGATGACCTCCTGCGCCCCCAGGTTGGCGGAGAGAAAGGCCAGGCCGGCCACCCAGGCGGGAATGGAGCGCCCCGACAGAAAGAAGTCGGCACTGGTGCGCATGGAACGGCGCAGCACGACGCCGATGCCGAGCACGAAGGCGAAGTAGATCGCCATGATGGCCCAGTCCACGACGGTGAGACGGGTATTCACGGGTGGCGCGCGGTTCGGCTGCAGGCCAGCGTCGCACGCGGCGATGCGAGAATAGTCTTCCCCACTGAGCACCCCTGTGTTCTGATCCTGTGTTCTGATGCAATCGATCGAGTCGAGGCAACGTACACCCTTCGAGGCGGTGGGAGCAATGAGAAAGCGGGTCAGGTCATGTAGGAATCCGGTCGCACCGCGAGTGGCCCTGCTGGTGGAGACGTCGCTGGCCTCGGGGCGGGAAATTCTTCGGGGAATCGCTCGTTATGTCCGGGAACACCGGCCCTGGACGCTTTACCACGAGCCGCATGCACTGGAGGATTCGGTGCCGCGCTGGCTGAAGCGCTGGCGCGGCGACGGCATCATCGCGCGGGTGCAGACGCCGGCGATGGCGCGGGCGGTGGCGGCGTTGGGCATTCCCGTGGTGGACGTGTTGGGAGTGGTCGAATCGCCCTTCCCGCTCGTGCACGTGGACGATTACGCGATAGCGCGCATGGCGGCCGAGCACTTCATGGAGCGGGGACTGGAGCGCTTCGGATTCTTCGGCATCGAAGGCGAGAACTGGTCGCGACAGCGCTACGAAGGGCTGTGCGCCGCCGTGAGCCGCCTGCAGACCTCGGTACCGCTGTACGAGTTGCCGCGGAGAACATTGGATGCGCGGGCGTGGGAGCGGATGGAGAACGACCTGGCGCGGTGGGTGGGCGAATTGCCCAGGCCGGCCGGCGTGTGGGTGTGCAGCGATCAGCGCGGACCGCAATTCCTGGAGGCGTGCCGGCGCGCCGGTGTCGCGGTGCCGGACGAGATCGCGGTGTTGGGTGTGGATGACGACGAACCGCTGTGCGAAGTGTGCAATCCGCCGCTGTCCAGTATTCAGCCGGATCATGCGCGCGTGGGGTACGAAGCGGCCAGCCTGCTGGCCTCGATGCTGCGCGACGGCGCCCGGGACAAAGTTGCGAAGGAGCCGGAGTCGCGACCGCTGCCGGTGGCGCCCCGCCAGGTGGTGGCACGCCTGTCCACGGACACCTTGGCGATTGGAGATGAGTTGATTGAGGCGGCGTTGCGCATCATTCGGGATCGGGCCCATCTTGGCGTGCAGGTGCCGGCGATCGCACGCGAGCTGGGCGTGTCGCGCAGCGTACTGCAGCGGCGGTTCCGCAGTGCCTTAAAGCGCCCCGTGCATCAGGAGATCATGGCGGGGAAGCTGAAGAAGGCGCGCGAGTTGCTGGAAAAAACGAACTTGTCGCTGGCCGCGGTGGCGGAGCGGGCAGGATTTCAGCATCAGGAGTACATGGGGGCCGTGTTCAAGTCCAAATTGGGAACGACGCCAGGGGCCGTGCGGCGGCGAAGTGGGTAGGTCGCCCGGATTTCTACATGTTCTGACTGGATCTCTCATTGCCGCGGTGATGTTTGGATCACACACTGTCGCGATGCTTACTCTCCCCGTTTCTCTGCGCTGCGTATTCCTGGCCGGAGCCGCGCTATTGACCGCTTGCAAAGGACCGCCCTCGCGCCCCATGGCTCAGCCCGATACTCCGACTCGTGCCCCGTCGCCCGAGAGCGCACTGGCTCGACCCGTCATCGACTGGGCTCCCTTCGGCACATTGCCCGACGGGGTGGCGGTCAAACGCTATACGCTGCGCAATGCCCGAGGGATGGAGGCGAAGATCGCGACCTATGGCGGCATCGTTACTTATCTGACGGCGCCGGATCGCGAGGGACGGTTCGCGGATGTGGTGCTGGGCTACGACAATTTGGATGGATACCTAAGAGACAGTCCCTACTTCGGTGCACTGATTGGACGCTACGGCAATCGCATCGCCCGTGGCCGCTTCACTCTCCAGGGCCAGACCTACTCACTGGCCACCAACGACGGGCCCAATTCGCTGCACGGCGGCAAGAAAGGGTTCGACAAAGTCGTGTGGGACGTCGTCAAGGCGGAGGTCACGGCGGAGGGACCGGAGTTGGTGCTGTCCTATTTCAGCCATGACGGGGAAGAGGGGTACCCGGGGAACTTACGGGTGGAAGCCGTCTACACGCTGACTGGCGACAATGCGCTGCGGCTGGACTACAAAGCGAGCACCGACCGCGCGACCGTGGTCAATCTCACGCAGCATTCCTATTTCAATCTCCGCGGGCAGGGAGACGTTCTCGACCACGTGGTACAAATCGATGCGGATCGGTTCACCCCGGTAGATAGCACGCTCATTCCCACGGGTGAGCTGCGAGCGGTGGCCGGCACGCCCTTCGATTTTCGTGAGCCCACGGCCATCGGTGCGCGCGTGAACGCGGACGACGAACAGCTGAGGTTCGGCAAGGGGTACGACCACAACTGGGTAACGAATGGGCCGGCCGGCACCGTGGCGCTGCGCACGCGCGTCTACGAACCGACGACGGGCCGCGTACTGGAAGTGTCCTCGAGCGAGCCGGGCCTGCAGTTCTACGGCGGCAACTTCCTGGACGGGTCCATCACCGGCAAGGGCGGTTGGACGTACGCGTTCCGCAACGGCTTCTGCATGGAGCCGCAGCACTTTCCCGATTCGCCGAACCACCCGGAGTTCCCCTCGACCGTATTGAAGCCGGGCGAGACGTACCGGAATACCATCGTTTACCGGTTCTCAGCGCGCTGAGTGCGCGGGGAAACCGACGATGACTGCCGCCGACAGCGCCAAGCTCAGTGTTGAAGAAGAAATGCTGCGCGATACGTTGAACTCCGGAGGAGCCGCCCTTCGGAGAGACCGTGGAGGCCGTGCGGCCATAATAAAGCCTTCTTTAAATTAGCCTTGACCAAAATAACGTAGGCTTTAAAACAGCCAGATGCGGTGTCGTGGATGAAATCGGCAATGCGCCCCCCAACCTGGTGACGGGCAGCGCAGCAATCTGGCCCATGATCTGAGCATCTCCCCGCCCACGGCGCGATCCTGGATCGAGCTGCTGGAAAAACTGTATCTCATCTTTCTGCTGCCACCTTATTCCTCACGCTTGTCACGCAGCATCCGCAAGGACCGGCGGGCGTATTTCTACGATTGTGCGGCAGCCTATGACGACACCGGCGGCGCGCAGCTGGAGAATCTCGTGGCCTGCAGCCTGCTGAAGCTCGTCCAATTCCGGCGGGACGTTGCCGGGGAGAGCTGGGATCTGCATTACTTGCGCGACAAGGAAGGGCGGGAAGTGGATTTTGTGGTCACGCTGAACCGCAAGGTCCACTGGTTGATCGAAGTGAAGTCTTCCGACGCCGCATTGAGCAACTCTCTGCGCTATTACACCGGGAAGCTGCGGCCGACGGAATCACTACAGCTGGTGCTGAATCTGGATCGTCCTCGAGAAAAGGATGGCATCAAGATCCTGCCGTTGGCGCGCTGGCTCGACGGGCTGGCACTCGAGCCTGCATAAAAGCTCCTGATTCTGGCGAACGATAGAATTCGACATAACGATCACCGGTCCGTGTTTCACGGATGAAGGAGCCACAGAGATAGAGAGTGGCCGATCTCCGCACTTAAAAATAGCCACCTTCCCGTTGTGGTATGATGGCATACCTCGCGCCATAAAACCGCGCGCCAAAGAACTAAAGAGGGCCTCCGGGGATGCCGACGCTGTCGTTTCGGGTGGTGGTGCTGCTCGCCGTGGCGGTTTTCATCAACTACGTGGATCGGGGTAGTTTGGCGACGGCAGCGCCGCTCATTCAGGACGAATTGCAGCTGACGCCAACGCAGATGGGGGTGTTGCTCTCTTCGTTTTTCTGGTCCTACACGCCGCTGCAGCCCGTGGCGGGGTGGCTGGCGCATCGGTTCGACGTTCGGTGGGTGTATGGGTCGGGGTTGGCGTTGTGGTCGGTGGCGACGGCGATGACGGGGTGGGTGGGCGGCTTCACAGGGCTGCTGGCGTTGCGCGTGCTGGTGGGTATCGGGGAGAGCGTGACGTTTCCGTGCAACGCTACGTTGCTGGCGCAAGGGTTGCCGGAGTCCAAACGGGGCCTTGCCAACGGCATCGTGAGCGTGGGCTTTGGTCTCGGGCCGGCGTTTGGGACATTGGTGGGTGGGTTGCTGATGGCGCATCTCGGCTGGCGGGCGGGGTTTTTGGCATTCGGGTTGGCATCCTTGTTGTGGCTGTGGCCCTGGTGCACGTCGACGCGTGGGCTTCGGGTCGACACCCGACATTCGGGGCCGACGGTGGTGTACCTGGACCTGCTGCGCCGCCGCGCCGTGTGGGGCACGAGCCTGGGTCATTTCTGCGGCAACTACGGCATCTACTTCGTGCTGACCTGGTTACCGCTCTATCTCGTGAAGGCGCGCGGGTTCTCCGTGGAGCACATGTCCTACATCGGCGCGGCCGTCTATTCGGTGTATGCCCTCACGTCCGCGCTCACGGGCTGGATTTCGGATCGCTGGCTGGCCACCGGCGCCAGCGTCAATCGAGTCCGCAAGACTGTCATCTGCACGGGCATGCTGGGTGCGGCCGCTGCCATCTTGCTGCTGTGCCTGAATGTCGGCACGGTGACTTCCATTGCTCTGTTTGCCTTGGCCGCGGGCAGCTTCGGCTTGGTCAGTCCACAGATGTTCGCCATCGCGCAAACCTTGGCCGGCCCGCGCGCCGCGGGCAAGTGGATGGGTGTGCAGAACATGGTGGGCAATTTCGCGGGCATTCTCGCGCCGCTGATCACGGGATTGGTGGTGGATCGCACCGGCGAGTACTTTTACGCCTTCGCGGCTGTGGGTGTCGTCGCCCTGCTCGGCGTGCTTTCCTGGGGTGTGCTGGTCCCTCGACTCGAGCCGCTGCAGTGGAGATTCCCATGATCATCAACAGTGTGGGCGACCTGCGCGACCTGGCGCGGCGACGGATTCCACGCGCGCTCTTCGACTACGCCGACCGGGGCGCCTATGACGAAGTCACGCTGCGCCGTAACCGCAGTGCGCTCGAGGCGCTCGCGTTCAGACAGCGTGTGATGCTGGACGTCTCGCGGCAGGAACTCGCGACCACCTTGGTGGGCCAGAAGGCGGCGTTACCGGTGGCGATCGCGCCCACGGGGCTCACGGGACTGTTCCACGCCGATGGGGAAATGTTGGGCGCTCGCGCGGCCGAGAACTATGGCATTCCCTTCTGTCTCTCGACGATGTCGATCTGCTCATTGGAGGACGTTCGCGGCTACGTGCAGCGGCCCTTCTGGTTTCAGCTCTATCTCATGCGGGATCGTGACTTCAATGCGGAACTCATCGAGCGGGCACGCAGCGCCGGCTGCTCCGCACTGATGGTGACGGTGGACATGCCGGTGCAGGGGTTGCGGCGCCGGGATGCGAAGAATGGGCTCAGCATTCCGCCGCGGCTGACGCTGGCCAATGCGCTGGACATCGCCACGAAGCCCACGTGGGCGTTCAAGGTGTTGTTGGGGAAACGGCGGACGTTCGGCAACCTGGCGGGGCGGATGCAGGGGACGGGCGGGCTGAGCACTTTGTCGCAATGGATCGGGTCGCAGTTCGATCCGACCGTCACCTGGGCGGATTTGACATGGATTCGGGAGCGGTGGCCCGGCCAGCTCATCGTCAAAGGCGTGTTGGACGCCGAGGATGCGCGGAAGGCGGTGGAGGCCGGAGTGAACGCTCTCGTGGTTTCCAATCACGGCGGTCGCCAGCTCGATGGTGGCCCGGCGACGATCACGGTGCTGCCGGAAGTGGTGGCCGCCGTCGGGGATCGGTGTGAAGTGCTTCTCGACGGCGGTGTGCAGTCGGGGCAGGATATTTTGAAGGCCCTCGCGCTCGGTGCGCGCGGTTGTCTGCTGGGCAAGGCCTTTCTTTACGGGCTTGCGGCGGACGGAGAACGAGGGGTGACCCGGCTGCTGGAGATTCTACGCGATGAACTGCGCATCAGTCTGGCCCTCACGGGCCACTCGTCGGTGAGCGAGGTGGACCGCCGCATTCTTCGCGATTGAGGAGCCGCAGCGCAATGGTGCGATGGCTGACGCTCTGGCTCAGGCGTTCAAGCACGGCTGAGCACGCGTGCACCGCGCCGTCGATACTCCGCGATGAGCTCACCCGCCTCGCGCAGTACATCGCCGAGTTCTTCCACGTCCTTGGTGCGCAGGTAGAACTGCGGGTAAAACTCCACCTGCGTCAGGCCGAGCTCCGCGAGATACGGCAGCTGTTCGAACGTGTCGCGCATGCTTAGCGGCTCGGCCGCCGTGCCCATCGGAAAGCGGGCACGAAACACGAATCCATCCGCATTTCGCCCGCCCGCCGCGAGCGCGTCGCGGATGGTCCGAATCATCGGCGCATAAATCCGCGGATCGCCTTCGATCGGCAGCCAGCCGTCCGTCAGCTCCACCATCCAGGGCAAGTTCGCCCGCGAGGGCGCCACTCCGACATACAGCGGTATCCCCCCGGCCTGGCGCGGCTGAGGATGGCAATAAATTTTCTCCAAGTCATGAAAGTGCCCTTGATAAGAAACGCTGCGCTCGGCCCAGAGCTTTCTCATCACCCGCAGCTGCTCGACGAAGTACGGCTTGCGTGTCTTGAACGGCACTCCCGACGCCTTGAACTCCGCTTCCTGCCAGCCGACCCCCACGCCGAGATCGAGCCGCCCGCCCGACAGCTGATCGAGCGTTGCCGCCTGCTTGGCCAGCAGCACGGTAGGCCGCAGCGGCGCCAGCAACACCCCCGTGGACAGGCGGATGCGCGAGGTCGCTCCGGCAACCACCGACATCGTCGTCATCGGCTCCCACCACGGATAATCCCAAGGCGTGGGCCAGGGGCCGTACGGATAAGTATCGGTTCGTTCGCTCATCACGACATGGTCGGTGACCACGAACTGATGAAAGCCCGCCGCCTCCGCCAGGCGCGCCGCGTGCACGATGACTCCCGCATCCCCGAAGTGAGCAGCCAAGCCGTACTGGTTCAAACAAACATCGATGGGTTTCATGGTGAAAGCAGAATAACTCCCACCCAGCGAAAAAATTCGTCCGATTGTAGTAAGGGATGCCTACGTTTTTATTTTTCCCACCCGTCCGAAAGTCACGGGCAACCGACGGCGAAGGCACCGCCGAAATAGAATTCGACGAGCTGTTCCGCGAGGAGAAGGCTATTCCGGTCGCGCCTTCGCCCAAATATCAGCGCGCCCGCAATCGCTCCAGCAACTTCGTGTGCAATCCCCCGAAGCTCCCGTTCGACATGATCAGCACATGATCTCCCGCCCGTGCTTCGTCACTCAAAGCACCCGCCAGTCCCTCGACCGTCGTTGCGATGCTCGCTTTCGCGCCCAGCGACGCGGTGGCCGCTTTGATGTCCCACCTCAACTCCGGCGGCTGATAGAGCCAGACCCGATCGGCCGCCGTCAGCGAAGCGGCCAGCGCATCATTATGCGTACCCAGCTTCATCGTATTGGAGCGCGGCTCGAGCACCGCGATGAGCCGGGCCCGGCCGATCTTGCGGCGCAGCCCATCGATGGTGGTCTGCACCGCGGTGGGATGGTGCGCGAAGTCGTCGTACACGGTCACGCCGCCCACCTCACCGCGAACTTCCATCCGGCGCCGCACGCCCGCGAAGCGGCGCAGCCCTTCCAGCGCGGTCTCCTCCGGCACACCGGCATCGTGCGCCGCGATGAACGCGGCCAGCGCATTCTCCATGTTGTGCCGCCCCAGCATGGACCAGGACACCTCGCCGACCCGACGCGCCCCACGAAAAATGGTGAACTTCGAATAATCCCCGCCCGCCTCCGCCTGCGCGCGCCAGCCGCCCGGGTCACCTGCTTCGGCGGCCACGGCCGAGGAAAATCGCTGCAGCGGCGTCCAGCAGCCCATCTTGATCACCTGCTCGACATTGGCGTCCGCGCCGTTGGCGACCACCAGCCCCTTGCGCGGCACCATCCGCATCAGCTGATGGAACTGCCATTGAATGGATGCCAGATCGGGATAGATGTCGGCGTGGTCGTGCTCGAGATTGTTCAGAACGGCCGTGCGCGGGCGGTAGTGCACGAACTTCGCACGCTTGTCGAAGAAGGCCGTGTCGTATTCATCCGCCTCCACGACGAAGTGCGTACCGCCGCCCAGACGCGCCGTGGTCGTGAAATTGGCGGGCACGCCGCCGATCAGAAATCCCGGATCGAGGCCGGCATGTTCGAGCAGCCAGGCCAGCAGACTGGAGGTGGTGGTTTTCCCGTGAGTGCCCGCGACGGCCAGCACCCACCGCCCCGCCAGCACGTGCCGCGCCAGCCATTCGGGTCCCGAGGTGTAGGGCATCTCGCTGTCGAGCAACGCCTCTATCAACGCATTGCCGCGGCTCATCACATTACCGATCACCACCACGTCCGGCCGTAGCTCCAACTGTTTCGGGTCGTAGCCCTCGATCAGCTCCACACCCATGGCCTGCAGCTGATCGCTCATGGGCGGATACACGTTCTGGTCCGACCCGGTCACGTGATGCCCGCGTGCGCGCGCCAGCGCCGCGATGCCCCCCATGAAGGTGCCGCAGATGCCGAGAATGTGAACGTGCATAAAGAACCCTGCTTGGCCCAAGCCAAAGTATCGCCATCAACTTACCGGCGAATGGATGAATAGCTGCGTCACGGCCGAAGTGGAAAACACGATGGCCAGCGTCAGTGCCACGCCCGTGAACATACTGCCCTCGATGGCCAGCATCAGGATACGGCCGACGATGGCCGCCACCAGTCCGAGCTGCGCCAGGTCCCACAATGAAGGCCCCGAACCCGCGCCCAGCACGTCCAGCAATAGCCGGACCAGGGCATCCAGTATTCCCAGCAAGGTGCTGACGCCGAAGATGGCGGACAAGGTCTGCACATAGCGCGGCTTTTTGCGGAAGAAGGTCAGCAGCACCCACACCCAGGCGCCCATCATCGCCACGTCGATGGCCACCAGCACGGCCGTGGAAAACATACTCCAGCCGAACAGCTTTACCTGCACGAGGCTGACGGCGGCGTAAATCGCCGTCAGCATGGCCAGCAGGAAGGAGGAAGCCGGCAGATCCTGCGGTCCCTTGCGCCACAAGGCGATATCCATCAAAACCCGAAGTAGAGCAGACATGCGCGCTAGGTGCCCGTGGCCCGAAAGGAAGATGCGAGGTCGACCGCATTGTACAGAGGGCAGCCGGCGGGCACGACCAAAGCGCGCCGATCGAGGGATGATGCTGCATGGGCCCGGCCTTGGCCTCTTCCGCCATGCAAGTGACGATGGCTGGTCCGCGTCCGCAGAGCCCGGCCTCGTTAGTGTTATCTTCGCGCCCGGTTCCACCCCTTCACACCGCCGCCGCGACATCCGTATCGCGGCTTTCATCGCCACCGAGGCAATCGTGACCGAGGCCATCTACGTCGACACCCCCGCAAAGCTCACCAGCCTCATCGATTCATGCCGGGAGAGCGACTTTCTCGCCCTCGACACCGAGTTCATGCGCGAACGCACTTATTTTCCGCAGCTCTGCCTGATACAGATGGCGACTTCCGACGTGGCGGCCCTCATCGACCCGCTGGCGCTGCGGGAGCTGCGGCCACTGTACGAATTTCTCGCCGAGCCAACCCGAGTCAAGGTGCTGCATGCGGCGCGGCAGGATTTGGAAGTACTCCTGCTCGCGGGCGGTCGGTTGCCGGCACCGCTCTTCGATACCCAGGTCGCGGCGGGACTGCTCGGACTTCCGGGCCAGATAGGCTTCGGCGATGCCGTTTCCAAACGCCTCGGCCATACGCTGGCCAAAGGCCTGGCGCGCACCGACTGGGCGCGGCGCCCGCTTTCCGCCGAGCAGCTGGTCTACGCGGCCGACGACGTTCGCTTTCTCGTACCGCTGTATCTGAACTTGCGCGAGGCATTGCAGCGCGAAGGGCGTCTCGGCTGGCTGGAAGAAGACATGCGGCTGCTGGGCAATGAATCGCTGTACAGCACCGAACCCGCCGCGGCCTGGCAACGTCTGCGCGGCCTCGAACAACTCGCGCCGGCGCAGCGCGCCGCCGTCAAGCGGTTGGCGGCGTGGCGGGAAGAGCGCGCCATTCGCCACGACAAGCCGCGCTCCTGGATCCTCGCCGACGATGCCCTGCGAGCGGTGGCGGAACGCCTGCCCACCACTTCCGACGAGCTGCAAAAAATCGCGGTACTGCCGCCGGCCACCGCCCGCAGGCACGGCGAGGAACTGCTCGAGCTGCTCACCGAAGCGCGGAACCGCGCGGACCAGGAACCGCCCGCGACCCCTTTCGTCCGCGCCGATCCCGCGCAAACGCAACTGGCGCAGCAACTAATGGCCCGCGTACGCAAGGAGGCCGAGAAGCTGCGCATCAGTCCCGAGCTGCTGGCCACGCGCCGCGACATCGAACAGCTGGTGTTCGCGGGCAAGCTGGGCTTGCCTGCCGAAGGCTGGCGCCGCGAAGTGATTGGCCAGACTTTACTGGCCATGGCCGGCGAGGGCTAATTGCCTCGCCCCTCCGGGGTGGCTATCGCTTGCGGCGCGCCACGACTTTGGTTTTCCGGGCGCCGTTGCCGCCGCCCCGTGCGGGGCGCCCGCGACGCGCGACCTTCCGCCCTGCGCTCTTCGCGCTGAGGCGAGCCGCGGATTTCCGGGCAACCGTCTTCCGCCCGGCTTTCTTGGCAACCCCTTTGCTGGGAGACGTTCTTCCCCCAGGCGCCCTTTTTGCCGGCGCCCTTCCGGCAGGCGCCTTGACTTGGGTGGCCGCCCTTTTCGCCGTCTTTCCCTTTGTCTTCCGCACGGCCTGCTTGGCGGCGGGCCTGGTGACCAGGTTTTTCACGATCTTTTTGCCAGCCTTTTTGGCGGTCTTTTTGGCGGTCTTGGTCGACAGCGCCTTATTGACCGCCTTGCGCACTTTCTTCAGCGCTGTCACCACCTTCAAAGCCGCGCCGGCGAAGCCCGTCGACTCTCCCTTGGAACTGCCCTTGGAGCGAGAGCGGCCGGCGCTCTTCGCCTTTTTCCTCGCCGGGCCCGCCTTGACGGCGTGCAGCGCCGCGGATTCCATGCGCCCGAACACTTCGTCCAGCGGACCCTCGCCCGCGATGACGCGCAGCAGTCCAAGCTTGCGGTAGTAATCGATCAGCGGCTTGGTCTGCGCATCGTAGACTTCCAGCCGCTTGGCGATGACCTCTTCCTTGTCATCGGCGCGCTGCTGCAGCGGGGGATGATCGGGACTCGCGTCGCACACGCCCGGAACGGCCGGCGGCGAGAAATGGACGTTATAGACACGGCCGCACTGCGGGCAGGTACGGCGTCCCGCCAGCCGCTGGATGAGCGTTTCGCGGCGCACGTCCATCAGCAGCACGGCGTCGATGGGCTGCCCCAAGGAGACCAGCATGGCGTTCAGCGCATCGGCCTGGTCGATATTGCGCGGAAAACCGTCCAGCACGAAACCGTTGCGGGCGTCTTCGCGTCCCAGGCGTTCACGGATGAGGCCGAGGACGATGTCGTCGGAGACCAACTGACCCGCGTCCATCGCGGCCTTGGCCCTGAGGCCGAGTTCGGTGCCGCGGGCAACGCCATCGCGCAGCAAATCGCCGGATGAGATCTGCGGAACACCGTACTTTGCCTGCAGTCTCTGCGCCTGGGTGCCCTTGCCCGAGCCCGGCGCGCCGAGAAGAACGATTCGCATCATTGTGGAAGGTCCCCGATGTTCAAGTATTGGACGGGCCGCTACCCTACAGAAAACTGGCCGACTAGCCAATGGACCTTTGAGCGAGCAGCCGCCCTGCTGTCCATTCGGCCATCCCTTCGGATATTCTGATTCTCGCCTCACCTCGAGCGTCGTCAGGGACTCCCAATGACCAGAACGAAAACCGCAGCCAAGCCGCGCAAGACCAAAGCAAAGGTCACTCGCAAACTCGACTCCAAGCCCAAGAACGCGTTCTACGCCCAATCGGGCGGCGTGACCGCCGTCATCAACGCCTCGGCGTGCGGAGTCATCGAAACCTGCCGCCAAAACCGCGGCCGCATCGCCAAGGTCTACGCCGGCCGCAACGGCATCGTCGGCGCCCTGCTGGAAGACCTGGTGGACACCGGCAAGGAATCCAGCGCCGCGATCCGTGCCCTGCGGCACACGCCCGCCGGGGCTTTCGGCTCCGCACGCTACAAATTGAAGAAATACGAAGATTCACCGGCACAGTACGAGCGGCTGATCGAAGTCTTCAAAGCCCACGACATCGGCTATTTCTTCTATAACGGCGGCGGCGATTCCGCGGATACCTGTCTCAAGGTCTCGCAGCTGTCGCAGAAGCTCGGCTACCCCATCCAGGCCATCCACGTGCCCAAGACCGTGGACAACGACCTGCCCCTGACCGATTGTTGCCCGGGGTTTGGATCGGTCGCCAAGTACGTAGCCGTGTCCATACGGGAGGCCGGCTTCGACGTCGCCTCCATGGCCAAAACCTCCACCAAGGTCTTCATCATGGAGGTCATGGGACGGCACGCGGGCTGGATCGCGGCGGCCGGCGGCATCGCGGCACAGAAAGCCGGGGACGCGCCGCACATCATTCTGTTCCCCGAAATCCCCTTCGACGAGCAGCGCTTCTGCGCCCGCGTCAAGGAATGCGTGACGGCGTACGGCTACTGCGCCGTGGTGGTCTCGGAAGGCGTGCGCAATGCCGAGGGCAAATTCCTCGCCGACGCGGGCACCAAGGACGCCTTCGGCCATGCCCAACTGGGCGGCGTCGGGCCCGTGGTGGCGCAGCTGGTCAAGGACCGCCTGGGCTACAAGTATCACTGGGCGGTGGCGGACTATCTGCAGCGCGCCGCCCGGCACATCGCCTCCAAGGTCGACGTGGAGCAGGCGTACGCGGTGGGCCGGGCGGCGGTGCAATTGGCGCTGCAGGGCCATAACGCGGTCATGCCCATCATCCAGCGGACCTCGGACCAACCATACCGATGGAAGATAGGCGTGGCGCGGCTGGAGGACGTCGCCAACCAGGAAAAGATGCTGCCGCGCGATTTCATCACCGCCGACGGTCTGCACATCACCGCCAAGGCGCGCCGCTACCTGGCGCCCCTCATCAAAGGAGAGGACTACCCGCCTTATAAGGACGGGCTGCCGGTCTATGTCACCCTCAAGAATGCACCGGTGCGACGCAAGCTGAGCACACCCTTCGTGGTATAGTGCGCCGCTTTTTTTCCAGTACAAAATACGAACACCCTTGACGGGAGGAACTGTTGATGTCCACACAGCTCGCACTGTGGCTTGCCATGGGCGCCGGGATCGCGGCGATTGTTTACGGCTTCGTTTCGGTCGGTTGGATCAATGCGCAACCCGCGGGCAATGCCCGGATGCAGGAGATAGCCGCGGCCATTCAGGCCGGGGCCAAGGCGTACCTGAACCGGCAGTATTCGACGATCGCCCTGGTGGGCGTGGTGTTGTTCGTCATTCTGGGCTTGGCATTGGGCTGGGCCGCGGCCGGCGGCTTCGCTGTGGGCGCCGTGCTGTCCGGCCTGGCCGGTTACATCGGCATGAACGTGTCGGTGCGGGCCAACGTGCGCACGGCGCATGCCGCCAGCCTCGGCCTCAACCCCGCCCTCAAGGTCGCCTTTCGCGGCGGCGCCATCACCGGCATGCTGGTCGTCGGCCTGGGCCTGCTGGGCGTGGCCGGCTATTTCGCCCTGCTGCGCCAGTACGTGGGCGATCACGACGCCCTGCATGCCCTGGTGGGCCTGGCGTTCGGCGGCTCGCTCATCTCCATCTTCGCGCGTCTCGGCGGCGGTATCTTCACCAAGGGCGCCGACGTGGGCGCGGACCTGGTCGGTAAGGTCGAAGCCGGCATTCCCGAGGACGACCCGCGCAACCCGGCGGTCATCGCCGATAACGTCGGCGACAATGTCGGCGACTGCGCCGGCATGGCGGCGGATCTGTTCGAAACCTACGCGGTGACGCTGGTCGCCACCATGGTGCTGGGCGGATTGCTGTTCAAAGGCCCGGACGGCGGCCTGGACATGACCTACATCATCTACCCGCTGGTGTTGGGTGCGGTCTCGATCATTGCTTCCATCATCGGCAGCTACTTCGTCACCGCCCGCGAAGGCGGCAAGATCATGAACGCCCTGTATCGCGGACTCGCCGTTTCCGGCGTGCTGGCGCTCATCGCCTTCTGGTTCGTCACGGAAAAAGTCATGGGCGCGCAGGCCGGAGGCCTGTTCACCTGCGCCGTGATCGGGCTGCTGCTGACCGCGGCGCTGATCTGGATCACCGAGTACTACACCGCCACCGAATACGGGCCGGTGCGCTATGTCGCGGCCGCCTCGCAGACCGGTCACGGCACCAACGTCATCGCCGGCCTCGCCGTGTCGATGAAGTCCACTGCCTGGCCGGTACTCGCGGTGTGCGCTGCCATCCTGAGCGCCTATCACGTCGAAGGCCTGTACGGCATCGCCATCGCGGCCACCGCGATGCTGTCGATGACGGGAATGATCGTGGCTTTGGACGCTTACGGTCCGATCACCGACAACGGCGGCGGCATCGCCGAAATGGCCGGCCTGCCGAAGAACGTGCGCACGATCACCGATGCGCTGGACGCGGTGGGTAATACCACCAAGGCCGTCACCAAGGGTTACGCCATCGGTTCCGCCGGTCTGGCGGCGCTCGTGCTGTTCGCCGACTACACCCACAACCTCGAAGCCGCCGGCAAGCTGCAGGTGTTCAGCCTGTCCGATCCGGCCGTCATCATCGGCCTGTTCATCGGCGGCCTCGTTCCCTACCTGTTCGGCGCCATGGCGATGGAAGCCGTGGGTCGCGCGGCGGGCTCGGTGGTCGTGGAAGTGCGGCGTCAGTTCCGCGAAATCCCGGGAATCATGGAGGGCACGGCCAAGCCGGACTACTCCAAGGCCGTGGACATGCTCACCCGCGCGGCCATCGGCGAGATGATCATTCCCTCGCTGCTGCCCATCCTGGTCCCCGTGGTCATCGCCTTCGGCATGAACTATCTGATGGGCCCGGGCTCGGGCATACGCGCGCTCGGCGGACTGCTCATCGGCACCATCGTCACGGGATTGTTCGTCGCCATTTCCATGTGCACCGGCGGCGGCGCCTGGGACAATGCCAAGAAGTACATCGAAGAGGGCAATTTCGGCGGCAAGGGTTCCGAGACGCACAAGGCTGCGGTCACCGGCGACACCGTCGGCGATCCGTACAAGGACACCGCCGGGCCGGCCATCAATCCATTGATCAAGATCATCAACATCGTGGCGCTGCTGCTGGTGCCGCTGCTGTAAATTGCTTACCCGTCCCGGCGACTGGCCGGGACGGGTGAGTGAGTCGAAACCACAGTCGAAATGGAGGGCGCGGTCGCGATCGCGCCGATTATTTGCGGCAATGTTCGGTCAGGAATCGCTGCTCGTACCGGGTATCGAATCAGAATTCGATACCGGTCCAGGGCGCTAACCTGCAGCCGAGCGGCCCGACTACCCCCACCTCCAAGGAAGTGATGCTGCAAATGCACCCTTAAAAGAGAGCTTCCACCATGCTGTCACACGATCTTCCCACAGGCATTCCCGAATGGCTGGCCCAAATCGGCGGCGGCACGCTGACCCGCCTCGATCGCCACATCGCGCGCCGCGAGGCATGGATCGTCGACGTCAAGCGCCCGGACGGATCGGTCATGGAAGGCTTCTTCCGCGTCGACCGCGCGCCGCGCGCCGACGACCCCTGGTCGCTCAAGAAGGAAACCGGCATCGTGCTGGCACTCGGGGAAACGTCCATTCCGGTTCCCAAGGTCTACGGCAGCAGCGATAAGCTGGCCTGTGTGCTGTTCGAACGCGTCCCCGGGCGTTCCGATCTGCAGAACGTGGCGCCCGCCCAGCAACACGCGGTGATGGAGAACTTCATCGACATCGTCGCCGACATGCACACGCTGGATCTGAGCAAGCTCGACTTGCCGCAGATGCCCCATCCGGCGACGCCTTACGACTGTGCGCTCGGCGAGATGGATCTGGTCCTGCGCCACTGGTCGGCGTTCGTGGCCAAGCACCGCGACCCGCTCATGACTTACGGCATCGACTGGCTGCGCCGCTTCGCCCCGAAGAAAGTGGCCCGCGTCTCGCTCGTGCAGGGCGACACGGGCCCGGTCAACTTCATGTTCGAGGGCAAAGGGGTCACGGCCGTCATCGATTGGGAGTGGGGTCATCTCGGCGACCCGATGGAGGATCTCGGCAACATCTGCGTGCGCGATTTCTGGAATCCGTCCGGAGGCGTCGCGAGCCTGTTCCCCCGCTACGAGAAGCGCTCCGGCATTCCGGTCGATCTGGACGCCGTGCGCTACTACCGCGTGCAGCAGCAGATGCGCGGCATGGTTCCCTGCGCCTGCGCCACGATCGAGGCGAAGCCGCACGAACCGCTGGCCTGGGGCCTCGCCTACCGGTACGTCGGCGACCGTGCCACCTGCGAAGCCATCGCGGAGGCGATGGGCATCACGCTGCGGCTGCCCCAATTTCCGCCCGATACGGGCAAACACGATCCGATGGCCGAAGCGGCGTCCTTCGCGCTGAGTCACGACATTGCGCCGGCCACTTCGACCGCCTTCGCCAAATCGCGCACCAACGACGTGGACGTGCTCGTGCGCTGCATGGAGCGCGTCAGCCGCCTCGGGCCGGCGATCGACCGGATCGAATGCGAGGAGCTGGGCGCGCTGCTGGGCAAGCACCCCGCCAACCTCGATGCGGGGCTGGATGCGCTGGACGCGGCCATCAAGGCGCGCTCCTTGCCGGATGAACCCGTGCTGCAGTACCTCTCACGGCGGGCCTATCGAGCCGAATGGCTGTACCTGCCGTGCACGGAGCTCTATCCCAACCGCCAATGGGCCCCGCTGCAATGAGGGCGATGATGAGTTCTCGCCCAGGAGCCCCGTTGCAATGAGACCTGCACAATGAGAATGGGCCGCGAGCCCTCCTCCACGAGCGGCGGCCGATCGGGGCGCGCTGCGTGCTGACGGAGCTCTCCCCTCGCGAGGCTCGGGTCATCGGCTGTCTGATCGAAAAGCAGATCACCACGCCCGATCAATATCCGCTGTCTCTCAACGCACTGACCAACGCCTGCAACCAGAAAAGCAACCGCGATCCGGTGCTGGATCTGGCGGAACGCGACGTCCAGGAAATCCTGGACGGGTTGACCCGCAAGCATCTGGTGATCGAAAAATCGGGCTTCGGCAGCCGCGTCCCGAAGTACCAGCATGTCTTCATGAACACCGAGTTCGGCCAGACGCGTTTCTCGCCGCTGGAAGTAGGCATCCTGTGCGAGCTGCTGCTGCGCGGCCCGCAGACCCCGGGGGAACTGCGCACCCGCGCCAGCCGGTTTTGCCAGATCGGCGACGTGCGCGAAGTCGAGGCAGCCCTCACCGCGCTCGCCGCCCGCGAGGACGGGCCATTCGTGGTCCGCTTGGCCCGCGTGCCGGGACGGCGGGATTCCTGCTGGGCGCAGCTGTTTACGGGACCCGTGACCGGCGCCGCGACCGCCGATGAAGCAGACGAATCCGTTGCCGAGCCCAGCAGCCCGGCAAGGGCGGATCGATTGAGCCGCCTGGAGGCCCTGGTGGAAGAATTGCGCGCCGATCTGGATCGGCTCAAGGCGCGCCTCGGCCCTTAGGCTTAATCCGGGGCTTAATCCGGGGCTTGGCTCGCCAGCGTTAGCTCGCGGCGCGGATCGCCGTTCTGGCGAAAGGCTGCGGCCGGCCGAGCTGGTAGCCCTGTACGAAATCCACGCCCATTTTCTTGGCGGCTTCCAGGGAGCCGGCATCCTCCACCTGCTCCGCGATCACCTTGAAATTCAGGGTGCGCGCCAGCTTGATCATGGCCGCGACCATAGCCTGATTGACCGAGTCGACGCCCAGATTGCGGATGAAGGAGCCGTCGATCTTCAGGTAGTCCAGACTGAGATGCTTGAGATTGCCGAACGAAGACAGGCCGCGCCCGAAATCGTCCAGGGCAAAATAGCATCCCATGCCATGCAGCACGCCGATGAAGCGCTGCGCATGATCGATATTGGTGATCACCGAATTTTCGGTGACCTCGAAACACAGCTGATGCGGCAGCACGCCGGTACGGTCCAGACAGTCCACCACGAATTCCAGGAACTGCGGGTCGCCCAACGTCTGGCCGGACAGGTTGATCGCCAGGCTGCGGTTCGGCGGGAGGCGCAGGCCGCCACGCCCCAGCGCGGTGAGCGCCGTCTGCACCACCCATCGATCGACCTCGGCCATGAGCCGATAGCGCTCGGCCGCGCGCAGGAACTCGACCGGCGAAATTCCCTCGGGTGAAATGTCGTCCTGCAACCGCAGGAGAATCTCCATGGCCGGCCCCGATCCGCCATTCTGTCCGGGAAGCACCGACACGATGGGCTGCACCAGCAGCTCGAAGCGGCTGTCCTTCAGAGCGGCCTGCAGGCGCTGCAGCCACTGGATTTCGCCGCGGTGCCGCGCGGCCGCCTCGTCGCGGGCGGAATAGATGTGCACGTGATTGCCCTGCTTCTTCGCCATATAGCAGGCCGAATCGGCGGCACTCATGATGTCTTCCAGGGCGCCGCTCTCATGGGAGATCTCCACCAGTCCCACGCTTACGCCGATGTTGAAGATCTTGTCCTTCCACACGAAGCGGTAGTCGGCGATCTTGCGTACGGCGTCGTCGGCGATCTGGCGCGCTTTCTCCAGCGGACAGCCGACCAGGAGCAGCCCGAACTCGTCGCCGCCGAGACGGCCGACGGTGTCGGAGTCGCGCACCGAATCCTTGATGAGCGTGGCGACCTCCCGAAGCATGTTGTCGCCGGCCATGTGTCCGCAGGTGTCGTTGACCGCCTTGAAGCGGTCGAGATCGAGGTAGCACAAGACGTGGTGGCCGGTGCTGGCGTGAGCCTGCTCCAGCGCGTCCTGCAGGCGGCGTTCGAACTCGCGCCGGTTGATCAGGCCGGTCAAGGCGTCGTGGCTGGCCTGGTACGACATCTGCTTCGTGAGACCGCGCAGCTCGCTGACGTCTCGGATCGAAACCACGGCGCCCACCATGTCGCCGCGATGATTGCGCAGCGGCGACGCGGACAGATCGATCGACTGCTCGGTGCTGCCGTCGCGGGTGATCATCAGGCCGCGGCGTCCCGCGCTCACGCGGGCTTTGGTAGCGAGGCACTGCTTGACGGGGTCGGCGAGGGGATTGCGGTCGCTTTCGTCCACCAGGCTGATGATTTCGCTCAGCAGACGGTCCATCGCCTGCGGCGCGGAGACGCCGATCAGCTGCTCGGCGGCCTGATTGAGGTAGTCGATGCGGCCGTTGATATCGGTGGTGAGAATGCCATCTCCCATCGAATCCAGCGTCTCCCAGGCCGTGGGACGGCCCCGGGTGACGAGCGGGGCGACCGAGGTCCGCGGACCCATCTCCACCAGCGTGAGCAGCAGGGCGGGAGCGTTCTGATAGTCGATGCGGGTACAGGACAGTTCGGCGCGCGCGGTCTGGTCCGGGATGGGGTGCAGTTCGACCTCCAGGCGTTCGCTGGCGGACTCGCCCGACAGAGTACGGCGCAAATGCTCGCGCACCAGGTCCTGGTAGTCGGAATGGACCACCTCCGCCAGCGGGCGGCCCAGCAGCTCGGTGGGCGTCGCCACCCCGACGAGAGCGGCGAACCGGTCGTTCGAGAACAGCACCACGTCGGAATGCACTGCCACGGCCTCGTGCAGGCCTTCCAGCAGGCGATCGAACATGCGCTCGCGCTGCTTGAGCTGCAGCTCCTGCAGCTTCAATTGTTCGAGGATGAGATTGGCGCTGGCCGCCATGGGTTCGGCCACCCCGGCCCCGGACATGCGCTGGCTGGAGCCGCCCACGCGGGCGATCTCTTCCAGCCGCTGGGCGGCCTGCAGCCACGCGGCCGCGCGCCGCTCGCGCCAGATCAATAGACCCGCAAGCGCGAGTACCGCGATGCCGAGAAAAACGCTCACAGTCCCTAGCATGATGCTGGGGCGCCCATAGTTGCTCCCTTCAATCCCCTAAGCTTTTATCCCCGAAGCAGCATTACTCAAAGGCGTAATGTTTTATTCATTTCCGCGTCAAAAGCATAGCCGGAACCCCGCGAGCCTTCCCGAATGATTGACCATAAGGAGTTCGCATAAAAAACATGGTTTGGAAACTTTTCCGACACTACACTACTACCGCAGTCGTCAAGGCCGCCGCCACCGCCCCCCATCGGCACTCGGGGGGCCGGCGCCACTCACCATAACTTGTCTGATGCAGGCAAACTTCGTACGCTTTGCATCGTTCAAAGTCCGCGCACGACCGCCCCCGAGATCGTCCAATGAATTCAAGTCCAGTGGAATCCGCTCGCCAACAGATGGTCGAACAGCAGGTTCGCGCTTGGGATGTGCTGGAACCGCGCGTTCTCGAGGTGCTGTCCCGAGTCAGGCGCGAGAACTTCGCACCCCCAGGTTATCGAAATCTGGCCTTTGCGGATACTGGCATTCCCCTGAGTCACGGTCAGCGAATGCTGGCGCCGAAAATCCAGGGCAGGATTCTCCAGGCGCTGGACGCGCAAGCCGGGGATTCGGTACTCGAGATCGGCACCGGCACCGGCTTCCTGACCGCCTGCCTCGGGCAGATGGCCGCGCGGGTCCGCAGCCTGGAGATCTTCGCCCCGTTGGCCGAGGCGGCCAAAGCCAATCTGCTCGATGCCGTGGTCAACAATGTCCAGGTGGAGATCGGCGACGGCACCTTGCTGGAAGAGGAGGGCGTGTACGATGCCGTGGCCGTGACCGGCTCGCTGCCCCTGTACGACGAGCGCTTCCAACGTGCCCTCAAAATCGGCGGCCGCCTGTTCGTTTTCGTCGGCCAGGCCCCGGTGATGGAAGCCTGGAAGGTGACCCGCCTGGGCGAGCGCGAATGGGCCAGGGAAACCCTGTTCGAGACCGTCGTCGAGCCGCTGGTCAACGCAAAGCGGCCCTCCCCCTTCGTATTTTGAGATCGAGCTTGAATCCGGCCGGGGCAGACGTCCGGCGCCGCAGAGGAGTCTACAGTGGCCATTCCTGAAATCACGCCAGCCCAATACCTGGCGCGCCGCGAGCAAGGCGAACAGCTGACCCTCCTCGACGTGCGCGAGGACTGGGAGCTGAAGATCGCCAGCGTGGCGGGTACGCTCGACATCCCCATGGGCCAAGTGGCCGAGCGGCTTGCGGAGATCGATCCATCCAAGGAAGTGGTCGTTCTGTGCCGTTCGGGACGGCGCAGCCTCGAGGTGGCGAAGTTCCTGGAGCAGCGCGGCTTGCGCGCCAGCAATCTTACCGGCGGCATTCTGGCCTGGGCCCGCGACATCGACCCCACCCTCGCCACTTACTGAGCCGGCGCCGAAGGAAAAACGAATGAGAACAAGGCGGCGCCCTGAGTTTCCTCTGCTTCCGAGGATTGGCCTGCCGGCCTTCGGCGCGATTCTCGCCTTTACCGTCCTCGCCGTGTCCCCGGCTGCCCGGAGCGCCGACCTGCTGGAGGTCTACCAGCGCGCGCTGCAAAACGATCCCTTGATCAGGGAAGCCGATGCCCGGCGGCTGGCCAGCCGCGAGGCAAAACCGCAGGCTCTGGCCGGTCTGCTGCCGCAGCTGAACGCCGCGGGCGGCTGGAGCACGGGCGAAACGCGCATCACGCAGCCCTTGTCGGGAATCCAGGCCACGACCGATCCGGGGCTCGTCGGCACTCCCTTCACCATCAAGGAAGACATCCGCTCGTCCCGGCAGTATCAGCTGCAGCTCACCCAGACGCTGTTTCGCTGGGACCGGTGGGCGAACCTGAAGCGGGCCGACGCGGTGGTAGCGCAGGCGGAAATCGATTACCGCGCGGCGGAACTGGACCTGCTGGTGCGGGTCGCGCAACGCTACTTCAACGTACTCAATGCACAGGACGTGGTCGAGGCCGCCGAGGCCACGGAGAATTCGGTGAGCCAGCAGCTGGAGCAGGCGGACAAGCGCTTCGAAGTCGGCCTCATCGCCATCACCGATGTCCAGGAAGCCCGCGCGGCGCGTGACCAGTCGACGGCGGATACCATCGCCGCCAAACGAACCCTGGCCACCAATTTCGAGCTGCTGCGCGAGCTGACGGGTGAATCCTTCGACGTGCTGGCGCGGCCGGGAGAAGATCTGCCGCTCAACACACCTTCGCCCGCGGAGGAGGAGCAATGGGTGCGGACGGCGCTGGAGCAGAACCTCAATCTGATATCCAGCCGCCTCGGCACCGACATCGCCCGGGAAGACGTACGCGTGGCCCGTGCCGGCCACCTGCCGACGATAGACCTGGTCGCAACCCGCAATGGCTTGAACAACGATGCGCGCGACGACATCACTTCGCCGGCCTTCGGCAACGGGGTGCTGCGCTCCCCGGCGGATATCGACCAGCGGGAGGACACCATCGGCGTGCAGGTCAACTTTCCGATCTATTCCGGCGGTGCCGTCGCCTCGCGCGTGCGCGAACAAGTGTATCTGCATCGCGCCGCCCGCGAACGGCTCGAACGCGTAGCGCGCGAGACCGAACGCTCCACCCGCGATTCGTACCTCGGGGTGCTGAGCGATATCTCGCGCGTCAAAGCCCTGCGCCAGTCGGTGGAATCCAACAAGACCGCTCTGGAAGCGAGTGAAGCGGGTTACGAGGTCGGCACGCGCACTGCGGTCGACGTTCTCGACGCGCGCCGCCGTCTCTTCGACGCGCAGAGCAACTACGCGCGGGCGCGCTACGACTACTTGATCACCATCATCCAGCTCAAACAAGCCGCCGGCTCGCTCACTCGCGCCGATCTAGCCGAAATAAACGGCTGGCTCAAATAAAATCCATTTCAAAGCTACTGCGCTCGGTATTTTAAGTTCCGGCGGTGCTCGGAATCCTCATTTACGAGGCGTAAACTGCGGTTCCTGCGCTCCGGCGGAACTTAACTCCCTTCGCTCGCTACGCTTTGAAAGGGATTTTAAGCACCAGGACGCGAATAGTGCAGCGTGCTTCTGGAATCAGCCTTTTTATTAGCTATTTATAAGAAGAGTAGCTTTTTTCTTCGACGATTCTCGAGCCGAGTTTGTCGTTGACGCGGCGCTTGACGGCGGCGCGTTCGTCGTTGGTGACATACACGGCACGGGCCAGTTCGATGAACCTAGCGTCGAATTTGCGGGCGCGCTCGCAGTCCCGGATCTCGTCTTCGATCACCCACAGCTTCTCGTTGATCTCCTTCAGCTGCCGGCGCTCGCCGGTGACCTCCGCCGTTCCGTACGGCGAGGTCTCCCAGGTCTTCTGCAGCAGCTGCAGTTCCAGCCGTACGTTCGCCAGCTTGGCGGCGTCCCGCATGCGCTCGGACTTGATTTCCAGAATGGTGATCTTGTCGAGCAGTTCACCGGGAGAAATGGGGACGGAGATGTCGGACACGGCTGGGTCTCGAGTGTGATGGCGCTCAGTATACTGAGAAGGGCCGCAAGACCTCTAGGAGCCTGGGAGCCTGTCTGACGAATGAGGCGCCTACGGCGAACGCCCCGGGCCGGCGTCCTGTTGCGATCCTTTAGCGCCGTGGTAACCCCGCAGGAACGCCTCCCATTGCGCGGCGCCGAATTCGGCCGCCGGATTCGTACTTTTGATTTTTTCCAGCGACCGGTGCAGCCGGGCAAGTACCCGCTGCTCCCAGGCGCCGCGCCTTCGGATGCGGCCGCGGTCGAAATCGAGCAGGTAGCAAGTCGCCTCCTCGCCGAGGAGGATATTGTTGGCATTGAGATCGGCATGCTGCACTCCGGCGGCATGAAAACGTGCGACGGTCTGCCCTGCCAACGCCCAGCTACTTTCGGTGAGATGACCTGCCTGCATCTCTTCGGCAAGGGTACGCGTTCCAGCGAGTCGTTCGGTGATGAGGTCGGCGGTGTAGAGCAGGCCTTGGCGACGGTAGCGGGCAGCGATGGGAAGGGGCACGGGCAGCGCGAGCTGGCGAAGCCTGCGGAGCAGCAACCATTCGCCGAAGCTGCGGGTGCGGGCCTCGCCCTGCCAGAGGTAGCGATCGGCGGAGAATCTCGCGGCGAACCCGCCGCGCCGGTAGTGACGCAGCGCCCACTGCACGTCGCCGCCGCTCGGGACGTCGCGGGCGCGAGGCTGCAGTTCAAATTCGCCCGGCCGGATGAAAGCCACGCCCCCGCGGCCGCCGGCGACGAACGACAGCGCCTGGCGATCCACCCAAAAGGAAGGAATGAACAGGGCATCTACCGGCTTACTGAGCCGCGCCGCATCGTATAGGATGCCGCCGGCTTCGATGGGTTGTATGCGAGGTTGCAAACTTTCCGGCATCGGCGCGAGGCCCTTGATTGAACTCTGGTGAACTCGGGTTTGAACGTTGTTCTATGGGGTGAGGTCTTGCATCAACGCATTGTCTCGTTCGGAATCCAACCAAAGACTCGTCCGATGACGTGCTAACGCAAGCCCTGACCCCGATTCCTCGGCGGCCTCAAGCGATACAATGTGTCATAGCAAGACCTGACCCTCTTAAGCGAGTTTAGCCGACCCTCCCCGCCATGTCCGATCTCTTCCCGGCGCCTCCTAAAGAAGTATGCATCCTGCGTCTCTCGGCCATCGGCGACGTGTGCCATGCATTGCCGGTGATCCGCACGCTGCAGCAGGCATGGCCGGAGACACGTTTCACCTGGATCATCGGGCGAGTGGAAGCCAAACTGCTGAGCGGCATCCCCGATATCGAATTCATCATCTTCGACAAGCGGCGGGGCCTGCAGGGAGCCCTCGGCGGTTATGGAAGCTTGCGGCGCGCGCTGGGGCATCGCCGCTTCGATCTGTTGCTGCACATGCAGGTCTCCGTGCGCGCCAGCCTGGCTTCGGCCTTGATTCCCGCGCGCGTCAAACTCGGATTCGATCGCGCGCGGGCGCGTGAGCTGCAGTGGCTGTTCACCACGCAGCGCATCCGCGCGGCCGCGCGCCAGCACGTGATGGACGGCCTGTTCGGCTTCGCGGCGAGCCTCGGTGTGCATGAACGACTGCTGCGCTGGGACATTCCGGTGTCGGCGGACGCGGCGGAGTACGCCCGGCAGGTGATTCCCGACGATACGTCCACATTGATCATCAGCCCCTGTGCGAGCCACGCCTTGCGTAACTGGCGTCCCGAATACTATGCGCAGGTCGCCGACTATGCGGCAGCGAGCTTTGGAATGGAGGTCCTGCTGTGCGGCGGCCGCAGCGAGCAGGAGCGCCGGATGGGCGCGGCGATTTCAGGCCACATGCGGGCGGGGCACCGGAACCTCATCGGCCGGGATACCCTGCCGCAGTTGTACGCCACGCTGCAGCGGGCCAGCCTGCTGCTTTCCCCCGACTCCGGGCCGGTGCACATGGCCACGGCGGCGGGCACGCCCGTCATCGGCCTGTACGCAGCCACCAACCCTTCCCGCAGCGGTCCTTATCTGAGTCGGCAGTGGTGCGTGGACAAGTACGATGCCGCCGCGCGCAAGTTCCTCGGCAAACCGGCCACGGAAATTCCCTGGACGACGAAGATCGAGCGCCCCGGCGTGATGGACCTCATCACGCCCGACGACGTCATCCGGAAAGTGTCGGCCTACATGCACACCGCGGCGCGGCGGCGGGCGGCGGCGCGCTGAGCCGGTATGTCCGCACTTCCTCTCACGTTACTGGTCATCACTCGCAACGAAGCGGCCAATATCGCTCGCTGCCTCGACAGCGTGCCCTTTGCCGCCGAGAAAATCGTGCTCGACAGCGGCAGCAGCGATCGCACGGTCGAGATCGCCCGGGCCCATGGAGCGCGGGTGGTGCATCAGGATTGGCTCGGGTTCGGACCCCAGAGAAACTTCGCCACGACACTCGCGAGCCATGACTGGATCCTGTCGCTGGATGCCGATGAATTTCTGTCGGCCGAGCTGGTGCGGGAACTCGAGGAGAGATTGCCCGCCATCATGCAGTCCGACGCGGCGGGTGCATTTTTGCGCCGCGCCACTTGGTACATGGGTGCGGCGATGCGCTGGTACAGGCCGATGGTCGGCGAAAAACTGGGCCGGCTGTATCATCGCGCGCGGGCGCGCTGGACCGAGGTCCGTGTGCACGAATCCTTGGTTTTCGCAGGCAGCACGACGCAGTTTCGCGCACCCTTCAACCACCTGCACAATCCCACCTTGGTGCATCGGCAGCTGAAGATACTGCGGTACTCGGAATTGAAAGCGCGCGACTGGCTGGAACGCGGCCGGCCGACCCGCCTGTGGGAATGCCCTTTCGTCTACCTGAGCACCTTCTTCAAGGACTACGTCATTCGCCTGGCCTGTCTCGACGGCGGGCGCGGCTTCATCGTGGCGCAGGTGGCGGCGACCTACGCCGTCTACAAGCGGCTGCGCTACTACGAAATGCGCCGCAATCCGCCGTCGCGGGCCGCGGCCGAAGACCTGTTGAAGCGGTATGGGCTGGACCCTTGATCCGCGCGCTCTACAGCCTGGTCATCTACCTGCTCGCCCCGCTGGTATTCGCCAGCAATCTCTGGCGAGGGCTGCGCGATCGTGCGTATTGGGACCGGCTGCCGGAGCGCTTCGGCTACGCGCGCGTGCGCCGCGGCCAGAGCCTGTGGATTCACGCGGTGTCGGTGGGCGAAGTCCAGGCGGCCGCCGCTCTGGTGCGCGCCTTGCAGAAGGGCTACCCGCAACTGCCGCTGGTGATGACCACCAGCACGCCGACCGGCGCGGCGCGGGTGGCCAGCCTGTTCGGCGCGGACGTTCAGCATTGCTACCTGCCCTACGATCTCCCGGGCTCCGTGCGCCGATTTCTCGATCGCCTCAGGCCGCGGCTTGCCGTCATCGTGGAAACCGAATTGTGGCCGAACCTTTTTCGCGAATGCCGGCGCCGCGGAATCCCATTGCTGATCGCCAGTGCACGAATCTCGCCGCGCTCGCTCCCGGGCTACCGGCGACTGCGCTCGTTGCTGGCGCCGACGCTCGCCGGCGTGCACGTGGCAGCGCAGACCGAGGAGGACGCGCAGCGCTTCGGCACCCTGGGTGCGGATCCGCAGCGCATGCGGGTCGTCGGCAACGTCAAATTCGACGGCGGCGTTTCTGCCGAGACGCTGCGCGCCGGCAGAGAATTCCGCGCCCTCCATGCCGCGGCGCGCCCCGTCTGGATCGCCGCCAGCACGCATGCGCACGAAGAAGAGGCAGCGCTGGACGCTCATGCAGCGGTGCGCGCGACTTTTCCCGACGCACTGCTGCTGCTCGTACCGCGCCATCCGCAGCGCTTTGCCGAAGTGAAACAGCTGCTCGGCTCCCGACGCGAGAATTTTGCAATAAGGTCCGCCGGCGAACCGATCGCGGCGCAAACGGCCGTGCTGTTGGTCGACACGCTCGGAGAGTTGCCGATGTTCTACGCCGCCAGCGACGTCGCCTTCGTCGGCGGCAGCCTCGTACCCGTGGGAGGACACAATTTTCTCGAGCCCGCCGCGCTGGGCCTGCCCATCCTCTCCGGCCCCCATGTCTTCAACATGCAGCAGGTGAGCGAGCTATTCTTCGACGCCGGCGCGGCGCTGCGGGTCGATTCCGGCTCTGACCTGGCGCAGCGCCTCATCGAGCTGCTGCAGGATCCCGAGCGCCGCGCCGCGATCGGCGCGCGGGGCAGGGAAATCATCGAAAAAAACGGCGGAGCGGTGGCCAAGATAATGATCATCATCGATGCGCTGTTAAAGAACGGAGCGTGATGCCTGTAGGCCTTCCGCAAGATAATGTCCCGGCTGCGATGGCCCGAACCACGCATCCTTTCTGGATCTTTCGCTTCCTGCTACCGGCCAGGCGCGAGGCTCGCAATATTCACTGCCCTTGCTGCGCGACTGTGTCGCCTCAATGCTCGTACGCAACGCGAAGCTACCGGCCGGCGGCGAAATCCTGGGTCCAGTAGATCAGTAGTTCGCTGCGCGGATTCACGGCGTAGCCCACTCCCATTTCCGTGAAGCGCGGACTCATCAGGTTGGCGCAATGCCCGGGGCTGCCCAGCCAGCCGGAGATCGCTTCTTCGATGCTGGTCGGCCCGGCGGCCACGTTTTCGCCGACGATGCGCCAGCGATAGCCGGTTCGCGCGATCCGTTCGGCCGGGCTGCTGCCATCCCGCCCCTCGTGGCGGAGTTCGCCGCGCTCCGCCATATCGCGTGCGTGCGCCGTCGCCGCCTGTTCCAGCCACGCATCGAGGCGCAACGAAGCGGCGGCCGTAAACGTTTGCGCGCCGCAGCGGCGCGGGCGCGAACGCGCCTCGTTGACCAGTTCGAGCGCGCGCCGGCTCACCGCCGCCGCGTCGCCGGGGTTCGGCACGCCGAACGGCCTGGCCAGCACCAGCCAGACGTCGGAGCCGGCTCGGTACACGCCGAGGCGCTGGAAGCGCGCGTCCCTGATTTTCGAGCAGAATCGCTGCGCCAGCGACCGCTCGATGGCCGCGTCGGTCGGCGCATTGGCGAGGTGCATCGAGAACGATTCCTCCGCCCGGTAAGCGGCTTGGCGCAGGGCGTTACTCAATCGGCCGCCCGCGGCCAGCCGGCGCGCCGCCCGGTCCAAGGCCGCCTCCGGCTGCAGAGCGGCCCGGATCCCCGGCTGGCCGCCGCAGCCTCGCGCACGCACCGCATTCGCGACACTCAACGGCGTACCGGAAGCTGACAAGCAGCTTCCGACGAGCAGCAGCGCCAGGAGGGTCTTCATGCGCGGGCCGCAAGGCGAGCACGCGCGCCGCAGGCAGACCGGCGTGCTATTTTTTCTCCGCGTGCTGCTTGGCGAAGCTCGCGCGCCACTCGGTGGCGGCCGGCGACAGCCAGTGGCCGATCGAATGTTCGATCTCGAAGTCGAAGCTGGTGAGCGGCGGTTCGGCCGAGGCGGTGAGCGCCTTGATGCGCTGCAGGGACTTGCCGATGCGGCGCGCCACGATGCTCTGCGCCAACTTCATCACGGACTCATCGAAGTTCGCCGCATCGTAGACCTGCTGCACGAGCCCGATCTCATAGGCGCGTTGCGCGGTGAGCAGCTCTTCGGTGTACAGCAGCCAGCGCGTCATCCGCGCGCCCACGGCTTCCAGCAGTCTCTGCGAACCGCCGCCGCCGCCCACCCCCGACGGATGCCCGTCGCCGAGCACGGCGGTGCTGGAGGCCACTATCAGATCGCAGGACAAGGCCAGCTCGAAGCCTCCCATCGCGGCCAGGCCGTTGACCGCCGCGATGATGGGCTTGGGAAAGGAACGCATGACGGTCGACAGATCACGCACGGTCCACAGAAAAGCCCGCCAGGCGTCGTCGCTGGCCTGGTAGTTCTTGGCGTTCTGCTCCACGAAGTCGGCGCAGCGGGAGAAGACGCCGCCCTTTCCAGCACATTGGGATCCTAAGCTTAGAATTCCACGTGGACAAGTTGTCG
>JADMIO011863393.1_pt1 | contig 36815 bp, 40 predicted proteins | sample 8958161 | NCBI WGS metagenome assembly JADMIO01 (sample SAMN16585339, study PRJNA669376) | soil metagenome | isolation source: Crop rotation soil | place: USA: Cullars Rotation, Alabama | collected 2011
CTTTCCCTTAAGCGGCGACCGCCGAGCCAACCAGATTCGTGAATCTCTCACTGCGAAACTCATGCAGCGGTTCGCCGACGCGGCCACCGATGAGTGGCAATGGTTCGAGGAAATGATCTCCTATGCGAATGCGAAACTGCCGCACGCCATGATTCTGAGCGGGCGGTGCACAAACAACCAGGACATGCTCGGGATCGGCCTTAAGACATTGCGATGGCTGACGCGAATCCAGACTTCAGATAACGGTTCCTTTCGGCCGATCGGTTCGAATGGATTCTATCTGCGCGGAAAGGAACGCGCGCTGTTCGATCAGCAACCAATCGAGGCCCAGGTCACCGTTTCCGCCTGCATTGAAGCCTTTCAAGCGACGAGTGATATGTTTTGGGTCGCCGAGGCGCGCCGGGCTTTTGAGTGGTTTCTGGGAAGAAATGATTTGGGCCTGCCACTTTACGATTCAAGCACCGGAGGCTGCCGGGATGGGTTGCATATGGACCGGGTCAGCCAGAACCAGGGAGCGGAGTCCACGCTGGCGTTTTTGCTCGCACTGGCTGAAATGCAAGCGCTGCAAAACACAATAGCCAGTTTCAAAGAGTTGCCCGCCGAATCGTGATCATGGCGCGGGTCGGGCTTTAACAAAATCAAATAATGGCCAACCGGGCACCGAAAATAGTTCACGCGAAACGCATCGGACCGACGCTGATTCCGGACCGCTCGCGCGTCCTGCTGCGCCCTTTTCGCCCCAGCACCGAAGAGATTGCGCGTCGAATCGCCGCGCGCGTTATGGCCCTTCCGGAATCGGACGTCGATCGCCTTTTGGGTGTCATTCTGGGCGAATTTGGGAACCGTCACGAGCAGGTGGATAAACTATTTCGGAATCGGTTCACTCAGGTCCGGCAGTACGTTGGAAACCGAAGAATTTCGGCAAAACGCGAGGCGCTCATTGGCGCTCATTTCACACACGAATATTCGCCTGAATCAGCAGCGCTTTTTAACCCCTCCATAGTGCCCCATCCCGATCAGACCGAGCTGCCCAGCGGCGCGCTCCGGTTCATCCTGAGCTTGCGTGCCACCGGTGAAGGACACATTTCGTCAATTACTTTCCGCGTCGGTGTGGTAAGCGCGCAGCATCGCATTACACTCACGCCGCCGGTCGCCTTTGCCACGGAACCAGAGCATGTGCCCAACGCCGCTTACGATAAACCCCTCTTCACACGCAAACTTCAGGAATTGGGCGTTCAGAACAGATTTTGCAGAAGGGTGCTCGAGCAACTCGATGGGACCTTTACCATGGCCCATCTGCGGCGCGTTTTGGCGGCAGAGCAAAAGCGTGCTGCCGCCGGGGATGCGACCGCGGATCGTGCGGCGCGCGGAATGCTCCTGCTAGCCGAGTCAAATTATGAGGTGCGTTTTGCTTCGGGACAGCCTGTGTCTCAACGCGTAATCTTTCCGTCCACTCCCAGCCAGAGCAATGGCATCGAAGACGCGCGCTTCGTTCGTTTCCCGAATGACGGCGGCGCCTTCACCTATTACGCGACATATACTGCTTACGACGGCAAAATAATATTGCCACAGCTTTTGGAGACTCCGGACTTTCTCCATTTTAAGTTCATTACTCTGAACGGACCCGCCATTCAGAACAAAGGCATGGCGCTGTTCCCGCGCAAAATCAACGGCCAGTATGCGATGCTTTCTCGCCAGGACGACGAGAACATTCTAATTATGTTCTCCGACAACATCCATTTTTGGAACACGCCGAAGGTTCTACTGGCGCCCTCACAACCTTGGGAATTCGTCAAGATGGGCAACTGTGGGTCGCCGATCGAGACAAGCGCTGGCTGGCTCGTCTTGAGCCATGGAGTTGGCGCGATGCGGAAGTATTGTCTGGGGGCCTTCCTGCTCGACTTGAAAGATCCTACTCGTGTGCTCGGCCGCTTGCGCGAGCCGCTGCTTGCGCCAAACGAGGCGGAACGCGAAGGATACGTCCCAAATGTTGTTTATACCTGCGGAGCTATGCTGCACGGACACGAACTCGTGATCCCCTACGCCATGAGTGATTCCGCGACAACTTTTGCCACAGTCGCGCTGGACGAATTGCTGGCGGCGATGGAGTGAGCTTTTTTGGCTTTTTTGAAGCAACGATCTATTTACATTTACAGGACATTGGAATCTTGTGAGTGTGACCTTCTAGGTCTAATTATCAACCTAAAGCATAATATTATGGGAGACGATCACCTAAATCGGTTCAGAAGCAGGCCAAACAAAAACAGGTCAAGACCAGTAACTCAAACCAGAAAAAGAAGGAAGCGATCGCCGCAAAGCAACAGAGCGGAAGGTAAATCACCGTTCTTGTGACGACCCCCTATTGGAGCCTATGCCGAGTGGCGTTGGGCTCTAAGGGTCAGTGTAAGACAGAGATAAGATTTAGTAGCGACCCGCACCGCCATTGCGACCGCCGCCAGTGCGCTCTTCGCGCGGCCTTGCCATGTTAACCGCCAGGCTTCGACCATCTAGAACCTTGCCGTTCAGACCTTGAATCGCCTTCTCCGCTTCTTCCGGTGTGCTCATCGTGACGAAACCGAAGCCCTTGGCCTTGCCGGTCATCCGATCCATAATGATGTTCACTTCCGTGACTGCCCCGTGCGCCGCAAACGCATCCTGCAGATCGTTTTCCGTGGTGTTAAAGGAAATTCCTCCGACAAATAATTTATTATTCATGTGATCTAAATCTTAAGAGACGAGAGAATGCCTGACTGTTGCCTACTATCGGATTTCGAACCAATCACTGAAGCAACCTCCATCCCTGCATTCAGTTTCCCATCGTTGCAGGGAAACGTCGGCTCCGATATGGGGTTTTCACCCCACTGCGCAGTGAGCGGAATTCAGGTTGTGGTTTAAGGCACGACAATACCACCCTATGACAGCCGACCCGAGTTGCAGCCGAGATGAAGTCGAACTGAACCGAATTCAGTTAGATCCGGATAACGTTCAAGAGCATATCGCAAAACGGGCGTATTTTATGTGCCTGGACTCTGCCGCTTCCCATGGAGATGATCTCAAGCACTGGCTGTCGGCGAACAGCAGACACACTCCGTGCGGAAAAAGGCGCAGACTGTAACCAGCGACCGGATCAGCCACACGTTAAACGATTGTTAACTGTACGCTGCTTTCAATGATGCCCGCGCTGATGGCGTAACGGGTCAGGCCCGCGGTGTCGTGAATGTGCAGCTTGTCCATCACGCTTTGGCGGTGTTTTTCGACGGTCTTAACGCTGATCTTCAACTCCCCGGCAATTTGTTTGTTTGCCTGGCCCTCGGCGATCAGTTGGAGCACCTCCATTTCGCGCGAACTGAGCTGGGCGACCTGCTTCCCGCGAGCTTTCCCTTTCCCATCGGGGGCCTGTTTGTGGAGCCGTTTGGCAATGCACGGGACAAAAGATGTGTTTCCACGGTGCACCTCACGAATGGCCTTGGCCAGCAGGTGGGAGGAATTTTGCTTGATCAGGTATCCGGCCGCGCCGACTGCGTTCAGGTGTTCGATATAAGCGTCATCACTGTGAGCCGAGAGAATCACAACTCTGGTGGCCGGAAGCTCCTTAAGGATCTGCCGGGTTGCTTCGAGCCCATTGAGCAGCGGCATGGCAATATCCATAACGACGACGTCGGGGCGAAGCTTCTTCGTCATATTCACCGCCACGCGGCCGTTATTCGCTTCTCCCACCACCTGGAAGTCCTCTTCGGCCTCCAGCAGCTTCCGAAATCCTTCCCGGACGATGGCGTGATCTTCCGCGAGGAGAACTGTGATGGTTTTTGTCCTCGAATCGTTTGTCATAAAATCATTTTCTCACAGGTCTTCCATTTCCCCGGTGGTGCTGGATCGGGATGCTGGCATGGACCGTCGTCCCCTGGCCGCGCGCCGATTGGACGCGAAAGCTGCCGCCGACCATTTCCACCCGCTCGCGCATTCCGAGCAATCCCAATCGTTTGTTTTCGTGGCTGCACAACAATCGCTCGACCTGAAAGGATCTGCCATTGTCCTGGATGCTGAGGGCGACCGCATCACCCAGCTTTCCGATATTCACTTCCACTTCGCTGGCCCCGGCATGCTTGCCTACGTTCGTCAGCGCTTCCTGGGTCACCCGGTAGAGGACCGTTCGTTTTGAGTTATCCAATTCTTCCACCGCCGCAAATACATTTAAGCGGACACGAATGCCGGTCAGTTTAAAGAAATTCTTCGTGAAGGAATGAAGGGCCGGAATCAACCCCAGGTCGTCCAGGACGGTCGGGCGCAGGTCCCGCGCGTAGGCGTGGATCACCTCCACGGAGTTTTGGACCAGCCGTTGCGTCCGGGCAATCCTTCGCTTGAGCGCCTGGTTGTAACCTGCCGCTTCGTTTCGCAAAGCAGCCAACTCGAGGTTGATCCCAGTCAAACTCGCGGCGATTCGGTCATGCAGTTCGCGGCTGATCCGCTTTCGCTCCTCCTCCTGCGCGGATAGAATCTCGCGGGAAAGATAGCGCAATTGCTCCTGCAAAAGGCCGGATTCCGCCAGCAACTCCGCATAGTGCCGCTCACTTTTTTTCAAAGCCGCCTCGATTTCCGCCCGGCGCTCGATTTCCTTCTTTAACTCCTGGTTCGAGACGGCCAGTTCCATTGTCCGTTTGCTCAACGTTTGAATCAAATCGTTCAAACGAACCGCATCCTCGCGGGCGCCTCGATGCTTCCCCTCGATCGGAAGAATGACCTCCGCGAAAAACGAGCCCGCTCTTTTGATCAATCCAGCGCGCGGTTTCACCCCAGGGCCGGGACCGCTCAGCTCCGCATCATCAATTTCGGCGCCCAATGAATGCTCGTGAATCCGGGCGACCTCCAGCATCTCCAGTCGAAGGGCCACGGCCTGGCGTCCAAGCGCGCGCGCCGGCTCTAAATCTGCATTCCCGCGCAGGTATCCGCGCAGTCCGGCGCGATACTGGTTGGAAAACCGGCTAAGCTTGCTTTTCATGAGGTGTCCTGAATTTTCGAGCCATCCGGCGCATGGTTCTAATGGATTTGTCCACGAGGCGCCGGGTGCTGGCAATGTCATTCAAAAGCTTTTTCGCGTCCAACGAGCCTTTCTGTTCCAACGTCAAGAGGTGCATACTAATTCCCAAAAGGACCTGGGCGATTTCCTCATGCAGTTCTCGGCTGATCTTCCCCAGTTCATATTCCTGGGCAGAGAGCACTCGGTGCGCCAGTCTGCGCAGGTTCGCCTGTATCGCTTGCGATTCCTTGAGGAGCTTAGTGTAGTATTCATTCTTCGTTCTAAGCGATTTCTCCGCGGCCTTGCGCTGGACGACATTCATTTTCACTTCCCGCTTCGAGACCGCCAGTTCGGTGGTCCGCTCGTGCAATATCTCATTCAACTGGCTCCAGCTCACTTCGACCCTGGCAGCGGCCGCATGGGTGCGCTCGATGAGGATATTCACTTCCACGAAGAAAGTTTGAGCCCGCCTGGCCAGGCCATCCACGCCATCCTTTGCGTCCGCGGAATTTGACGCTCCAATCGCAACCAGAGCCTGCTCGTGCAACTTCGCCAGATCCAATGTCTCCAAGCCGAGCGACACCGCTTGCGCTCCGAGCATGGCCGCTTTTTTCAGGCCGGAATTCGACCTGCTTTTCAGGTACTCGCGCAACGCCGCCTCATATTCCCGCGACAACGAGCTTATTGTTGGTTTCATGCTTCAGGACATGGGGAAACCTTGGTGCGGACACGAGTACTCTGGTTCCGGCGAGAGGCATCATGTTCGAATATGAAGTATCGGTGACGAAGACCCAATCCGTCCATGAGATCAATCCCGGCCGCGATGGCGGACCTGTCGGACCGGTCCGAAAAATCGCTCAATACTTTACCCAGGAACAAGCGGCGCGCCTGTAGATTGCCGCTTGCTGGCCGGTGTTGCGGGCAGAATATTGCGCGAAGGCCCTGACCGCCTCGGGGGTATTTTTACATTCGGTGATGACCTCGCCACCGGCGGCAAGAACAAAGGGAGCAGTGGACTTTATCGCATAATTCGGCGGATTCTCTTCCGGGATTGTCATAGGGTATATACTGTTCTGCACAGGACCCAGACAGCAACGGGGGTAAACACCCCATCAATGCCGAATTTGTCACCAGTCTTTTCCTTTCCCGTATCTGTGCGGGTTGCGGATACGGTCCAGCCGTTCTTCTTCCGCGGTGCGCGAGGGATTGGGCCCCCGCCGCCTGATACGGAATAAAAATCTGAACGCATCCAGCGTAAAACGCAGGAAATTCGCAATCATCTTCCTCAAATCACATTTCCCCAAGCTCTTCGGCTTCCCTCCTGCGCATCCTATGAAAATGTTTAGATCGTTGCCCGCAGAACAGGACGTAAAAAGCCGTTTTAGGCGGGTGCCGCTTGAGCGGAGCAAGGCTATAACGTGAACGAAAGGACCGCGATGCCCTCTCGTTGCGGGTCGATCCCCGCCTCTGGCCGAGTCACGTGAGCAAGCTGGCTCAAGTATTTTTCAGTCTCATCAAAGCCGCCCAGCATCTGCTTTCGCCCACACGGCAATTCCATGAGGATTGCCGGTATGGTCATCACGCCGTCATGAAAAGCCCGTCGCCCTTCCTCTTCGATGTGTATGATGTCAATGGAAAAATGCGGTCCGGCGAACTCATGACAAATTCGCGAGAGGCGGCGGACATCATTCTGCCACCGCCGAAACCAGTGACGGCCCGAATACAATGTAAAGTTCAAACATTTAGTCATGGGGAGAGTTTACTTCCGACAGGAACGGAACCAATCAGTGCCGCCCTGAAATTCTTCCCGCCTTGTTCGCTTTTTTCGGTAGTGCATCGAGATGCTTTCAGCGGGGGGGCGAACAGAAATCGGACGCCTATTTCGGCCGTTTGGATTCGCGCCGCTTGTCGGGATTATAGCGTAGTAGATTTGCCAGCCCAAAATTCCAATAAATCATAGAGCTGTCGGGCCATGATCAGTAACACGACATTCATGCGGTATTAACGCGGATTCTCCAGGTTCCGCAGTGGGGTAAACACCTGCCTCCAGAGAAGCGGTCTCTTTCGTGGGCTGTAAGAAGGCGGGTTTTCCGCCCGTCGCGTGTTTAGAGGAGGACGTTCCGTGGCGCTGGTATAGTGGGTCAATACCCATACCCGAGAGCCCAAAGCATCGTAGTTTTATCTCAATAGCGATTCCAAGCTCTGGAGCCGATGGGGGGAACGCCAGGTTCTTCCACTGGAAACCGGTTTTCGTTCAGAACTGGGCACTCCTCGCACGAAAGAGTGGCTATGGCCGACACCTATCTGGGCCGTTTGGGATTGTGCCGCTCGTCTGGATTGATTGCGTAGTAGATTTGCCAGCACAAAGCCACAACTAATAATATAGCTGTCATCACCATGATCGGTAACAGAAGATTCATGGCAGGTATTATGGCTGGATTTCCGTGCTTCCGCAGTGGGGTAAATACCTACTTATACCTACTTCCGGATGCTTGATATTCCTTTCGCGAGCCACAAAGAGTGAGTGTTCTACTTCGCCCCGTAAGGAGCGCGCGTTCCACGCGCCTCGTATGGTGGGTCTATACCCCATAGCTCAAGACTTTAAAGCATCGTAGTTGTACCTAATGGACATTTCGAGCTTTAAGTCGACGGTAGAATGCCGGACCCTTCCAGTGGGAACGGATTTCGTTCAGAATTGGTCATTGCTCGCACGGAAGAGCGGTTACTGCCGGCACCGGCTGGCAACGCTTCTCCAGGTTTCTATCCGAACACTTGATCGATACTTTGACAAACACCTCTCGCTGAGTGTGCGGCAATGGCTTGAGGAGGCGCGGCTGGCCGAGGCTTACCGGCAGGTTATGACGGGAAAGCCACTTAAAGAGATTTCATTTGATATCGGATTCAAACAACCTTCCCACTTTACGAAACGATTCAAAGCCCGGTTCGGCATTCCGCCAAGGTTCCTGCTCGGGCCTCGTGTCTTCGTTACCGCCACATCGCTCAGCGAGTTGTGCCAGCTCTGCCGTGGGAAAGCCTGGCAAAATTGATCGTAGCGGAATGCAAAAGAGTAAGAAGCATGGAACATGAATTGGACCCTCAAAAACCAACTTTTTACGAGGAGTTGAATGCATTCTTGGAAAGCGCATCCATCGTTAAAATATACAATTGGAGTCGTGCAAAGGGTCAAACGCCCATCCTCGATCTAATCAAAGAACACGATTATAAGGTTGAGACCTACACTATTTTGAACTTCGCAAGACTAACGCCAAGGCCGCCAGATCATCCACCGGCGCCGTCCCAGAAGTCCGAAAAATGATTTCATGAGTCCGGAAGCCGAGCATGTTTGGAAAGCTTCAGACGATTACGTTGAACTAGCTTTCGCTTTTCTCGAGCCGAAGAACGACCGTTATTCGGATGGAAACGCTGAGTGGAAGAAAGAAGAATATCGCGTCAGCTTTCTCTTCCCGAATTGGCCCGAGAGATCTCGATTGGATTTGTGCAAGGTGCGCTATCGGTTTTTGGCGGTTGAAGATGCTCAGCGTGTGGAACGTGAGGATAAGTCACAGGGAGCCGCTTCAGGCGCTGAGCACCAGGAGGCAGACGCAGTCGCGCTTCAAAGAGACGCACAGGACGCCTGCGCGGGATTCAGCAGAATCCAACAAGAGATCTTGCGGGAGAAGTTCTTCGTGCACCTGACCTGAACTCCAAAGGTCATTCACAGTGGCCGGGCCTTCGAGATAAATGCACGATTCGGTTCTGCACGCATATCACATGAACGTGCCAGGTGCCGGAAGTCGATAGCACCGGCCGCCAGTCGCGGCCATTTCATCGTACCGAGCGGCAATCCGTCAGGTAGGTAAGGATGCGATTATTTGTTTCGCTCAAAAGCAGGCGCGATTTTCATAATCCAAGTCCGGAAGGTTTCGCGAGCCCGTAGGGTTCTGACAGGCTCTGGACCAGATCCCGGCCTGGCCGACGGAAATAATCGCGCCAAGTAGGTAAAGACCCCATTGCCCCGGGGCTTTTGGAAGCTTATAACTTGCCGCCCTCAGACAGGCAATGCTTCCCGGTCAGTTTGAGATTCGATGAGGAACGCACGCTCTTACTGTGCATTGAGAAATCTGAGCCCTTCGTGATTTTTAACGAATAGCGGAAACAAAGGAAAATAAATATGGCACTTAACGTAAAACCTCTTGGCGACCGGCTGATCGTGGAAGCCATCGTGGAGAAGGAAATGACAGTCAAGAACGGCGGAATCATTATTCCGGATAGCGCCAGAGAGAAACCAATGGAAAGCATTGTCGTGGCGCTCGGCAGCGGCAAAACGGACGACGAGGGCAAAAAGGTTCCTTTCGAAATGAAGAAGGGAGATCGCGTGTTGGTAAGCAGGTACGGCGGGACCGAAATAAAATTAGACGGTAAAGAATACAAGATTCTCAGCTCGGACGATGTGCTGGCCGTCATCGAGTAATGACCAAGAACTGATAAGGAACGCTTTAATATGGCAGCAAAACAATTGATTTTCGATGAAGCCGCGCGCCAATCCCTCCTCAAGGGGATTGAAAAACTAAGCCGCGCTGTAAGGGCCACTTTGGGACCGAAAGGCCGCAACGTGGCCATCGATAAAAAATTCGGGTCGCCCACCGTGACCAAAGATGGCGTGACCGTGGCGAAGGAAATTGAGTTGGAAGATCCTTGCGAAAATATGGGCGCCCAGATGGTGAGGGAAGTCGCCAGCAAGACCAGCGACACTGCGGGAGACGGCACCACCACCGCCACCGTTCTGGCGGAAGCAATCTATCGTGAAGGTTTGAAAAACGTCACCGCGGGCGCAAGCCCCATCGGCCTCCAACGCGGCATTCAAAAGGCCGTCGATGCCGCCGTCGAGCATCTCGCGAAGATTGCCCGGAAGGTCAAAGACAAGGAAGAAATCAAGCAGGTTGCCATGGTTGCCGCCAACTGGGACGAGACCATCGGCGGAATTATAGCCGACGCCATGGAAAAGGTTGGCAAGGATGGGACGATCACGGTGGAAGAAGCTAAATCCGTTGAAACTACCCTCGCGGTGGTGGAAGGGATGCAGTTCGATAAGGGCTATCTCTCGCCTTATTTCGTAACCGACGTTGAATCGATGGAAGCACGGCTCGAGGACGCCTACATCCTGAATTGGGAGAAGAAACTGACCATCCTGAAGGATATCTTTTCCCTTCTCGAAAAAATTGCCCGCAGCGGCAAGCCGCTCTTGATCATCGCCGAAGATGTCGAGGGAGAAGCACTCTCGACGCTCGTGGTGAATAAGCTCCGCGGCACGGTCAAGGTTTGTGCCGTGAAGGCGCCGGGCTTTGGCGACCGGCGGAAAGCAATGATGGAAGACATCGCCGTGCTCACCGGTGGCAAATGCATGACGGAAGACCTGGGCATTAAAATCGAGTCCATCACTCTCGAGGATCTCGGCCGCGCCAAATTGATTTTGGTCGGCAAGGAAGACACCACCATCGTTGAAGGCCTGGGAAGGCCACCAGAAATCCAGGCCCGGGTAAACCAGCTCCGACGCCAGCTCGAAGAGACAACCTCGGATTACGACAAGGAAAAATTCCAGGAACGATTGGCGAAACTTGCCGGTGGTGTCGCCATCGTTAGTGTCGGGGCCGCGACGGAAACAGAAATGAAGGAAAAAAAGGCGCGCGTCGAGGATGCCCTGCATGCAACCCGCGCGGCCGTCGAGGAAGGCATCGTTCCGGGTGGTGGCGTGGCGCTTCTGCGCTGTCAGCCATCCATCCAAGCGTTAACGCTCGAGGCGGATGAAAAAATCGGCGCTGACATCGTGAAGCGCGCGCTGGAAGCACCCCTCCGCGTCCTGTCGTCCAACGCGGGCATGGAAGGCTCTCTCGTGGTGGAGGAAGTAAAAAAGCGCAAAGGCAACGAGGGCTATAACGTGGCCACCAACGAGTACGGAGACCTACTGAAGGCCGGCATCGTTGATCCCAAAAAGGTGACACGCTGCGCCCTCCAGAATGCCGCGTCGATCGCCGCTCTGCTCCTGAGTACCGAATGTTTGATCACGGAGGCGCCGGAAAGGGCTACAGATTCGTTAGCAAAGAAATAGAATGAAGAGATATTTCCTTTACTTTAGGGTTTTGGTGCAGCTCGTTTTGCAGAGCCCGGAAGTCGCTCGATCAATCGTCATGCTTTTTCTCACCAGGCCTTCGCGACGGAAACGAGTGCGGCAATCAGAGTCAGGAACCACTTCTTCCGTCAGGATCTCATTGCTTGCAAAAGAACGTCGATAAAAACCAGAAGCGAATTCTCAAGGTTGTCGAGAATACCGACCCCACGTCAGTTCGAATTTTCGAGAAGAATGAACTCGGCCCATATTTCACAGGAAACGGCTCAACGGACTTGATGTGCGGCAGATGCGCGGCAGTGTTGGCGCAGAGTATCGATCCCAAAGACTTTCAGTCAGTTTGGTTTCGCTGTCCGACTTGCAAAAGCATCAATGATAGCACGTCGTATTTTGTTCCTCACGACGGTTAATTTGAATTGTGGCACGACTTTATGAAGGACCGGCTCACGCCAAAACTGTCGCGCGCAAGCCGCCTCGAATCAGCGGACGGCTTGAGCCGAAAGGATAATGCCGGCGCCCTATTCAATCCCTTCCGTCCCCATCCCTGGCATGGCCTGAGCAGCGGCGATGATATTCCGAACGTGGTTAACGCATTCATCGAGATCACTCCCTTTGATCTTGTGAAGTACGAAGTCGACAAGGTCAGCGGCTACTTGAGTGTGGATCGCCCGCAGCGAACATCGTCGCAACCGCCGGCCCTGTACGGCTTTATTCCCCGCAGCCTTTGTGGCGAGGCCATGCGCAAGCTCTCCCCGCGCTCCGCCCGCGGGGATGGTGACCCGTTGGACATTTGTATCATCAGTGAGCGACCAATAACCAAATCAGAGGTGATTGTCCGTGCGCGCCCGATCGGGGGACTACAGATGATAGATAATGGTGAAGCCGACGACAAAATCATCGCCGTGCTGCACAATGATCACGTCTGGGGAGCAGTCCGAGAACTGAATGATCTTCCGTCGGTGCTCCTCGAGAGACTGCGACATTACTTTGAGACATACAAAATCATCCCCGGCGTAAATCCATCCGTGAGAGTTCATCGCTCGTACGGAAAAGGTCATGCCGGAAAAGTGATTACCGCCGCGATCAACGATTATGATTCGGCTTTTGGACGGAAACGGACGGAGCGAGGCGATTGAGGCGGGGCCAAGCGCCGGTTTGATCCTTCCCCACGGGAATTGGTGAATCAGTTCGATCCGCCCGCGGGACAATCCCTAATGGCGGCCAGCTCCGCGGTTTTTGTTCTCAGCAATGGCCTCCGGGTCTTTCTCGTCCAGCCAGCGGCCATTCAATTCATAAAGCCATCCGGTTTTAATGCTCGAAGTGAACACGTTTCCAAACCGCTTTCCGTTCGCCTCGACCGTCCAGAAACCGCAATCAAAACTGATGAGCTTCACGGCTGTTCCCTGTTTCAGTCCGCGCGGAAGCGGGTAGCTCTGACAATCGAAGACAGGGAATACATCTCCTGGCCTGGCTAGTTTTTGGCGGCAACGCATCTCCCGAGCGTATCAGAGCCGCGGCAAAAGGATAGGGGAATAAAAAGGCCGCACACGGCGCCGTCAAACCTTTGCGAAAAACATCCGCAGCGGCTCGAAGCACAGATTTTGCCACAACCTTGTTTCCGAACACGCTTGCTGATCGAAAGAGAGGATCAATCGCCGGTCGCCACAAATTTTCTTTCGGCCCGTGGCTGATTCGAACCGTCCCATTTTCCTCCAAAAGCATGTGCCGATCGGGCGGTGCCACGAAAATATGGCCTGGCCGGACCAGTTCACCGTTTTCGGGGTGGGGAGGCGGAAAGCGCTCCGCTCCTCTGCGGGATTGCTGGCAGAATACCTTGGACTGGACGCCGCAATATGAACGAACGACGAAAACGGCCGCGGGCAAATCTTTGGGCAACGTTGCGGTCAAAGATTTGAGCGCATCAATACCCCCAACGACGCGCCGACGACAATGATGTCTCTCTTGGTCACTCCTCAAAGATTTCAATACGGCGACAGCTTCGTAGTCCCTTGCTTCGTTGACGCTCACATTTGACGATGAAATCGATCTTCCGAAAATTATCGTTGCGACCGGCGATCAATGACTCCCTACGAATTCATGAGAGAGATTTTTCTGAAGCTCATTTCGCATGGAATGAATTAATGGAAAAACTTCCTTTTTAAAATACGTAGGTTTTCGAAAAAGACGTTCAGGTAAACCGGGAGATGTATTGGATAGGGGAGGTAGGCGGTTGGCTTTTTTCTCAAGAGGAGAGGCGTGAGAATTTACTGTCTCACAAAGATGGGTGGCCGCAAATGTCTTGGCAATATTATCAACCATTAATACCGCTCGCGAACGGCTACGGCGGCATCGGGCCGATGCAAATCAAGGCATTGGTCAAGGGCGGTGAGCGCAAGATGAAAGTAGCCGGTAGCTTCCAGCTTAATACGCTTGCGTCCCTGGCGCAGGGTCATATTTCCGAGCATCACCTTGCCATCCTTGCTCATGGCTTCAAGTATCTGAACGAGACCTTTGGCCGCCTGCAATCCGTCATGAAGTGAATATTTTTTTGTCGAGGAATCAGAATTCATACGAATTTAGCCGATGATTATGACCGTCCACGTCCTCGTTTCGCTCATATTTGTTATGTTTTTCAATCACCCCTGATCCTCAAAACTATGTCCGAACATCGGGTTTAGAATGCTCACCGAGCCGAGTTCACCTGAAGATTTTACAGGACTTGAAAAATGAACGGTATCTTTAGGACCCGAGCGAGTATGGTAGATTCTGTGTGAATAGCAATCTTAATAGCGCTTCATCTCCATCGCACCCAACTCGCACAACAGTCCTCTTCTTCGCGCCCAAACTAAAAAGCAGCGCCACAACAAGGAGATCCCCTTCTCTGTCGGGAAAGGAAATGCTGGATGGTTCTCGTTCAGTCCGCTCAGTGTTTTATTTGTTCATTTGGCTTGCGCTACCAGAACAGATGAGCGAACGTTGTACCTCTGCTTCCAATATGGCCGAGCTAGCGGACGCTCCGAGGGTTTCGGACCGCTTCTCCCTGCTACGTTCGAGGAGGGCTATGAATACTACACGAGTGGATCAAAGGCGCATCGAGCTACTGGTCAGCAATCTTCCGTTCAATACTGACGAGTTGGAAATAAAAACGCTTTTTGCCACCTTCGGGGAAGTCCAGAAAGTGTCGATTTCGAAACGCGCGAGCGGCCGCTCCCGCCGGCGGGCCTCTGTATGGATTACGATGTTGCCAACCAGGGAAATTGCAGGTTGGGCCGGCGTTCAATTAAACGGCAACCTGTTATTAATTGACTTCGTTGAGGGGGAGCGGCCTGGGCTATCTCTCAATCAATCGGCGCCACGGCGCTCCTGCCGGCAGCTCTATTAACCCCTGATGCGATACGTGCGAATTTTTGCGCGACTGCTGCCGCTGCTTTGGGAGATACCGAAATCGGTTTGGACTTTGCTATTGTTAGTGATCTCCAGCTTCAGCAAACGGAAATAGCGCCGAGATGCGAGCAGTTGCGGGCACGCGAAGTTAAAATGAGCCACGCGCACAAAATCTGTCGGAGTTGTCAAAGCAGAATACCTGTTTACATGGAGGCGTGCCCGAGTTGCCGCACTCGTCAGCCTGCCTCAAAGGATAGGTGGTGGCTGCTGCTGATCATACTTTTGATATTGGGTTGCGTCGCGCTTCGGTAGTTAGGAACCTATAATTTCTGCCGGTTCCGCCCAGCCGCTTTTTCTAATGGGGTGCGTCGTGGCGGCATCACGGTATGCTCTTATTTACATTCTCGCGGGTTTTGCGAAGCTAAGTATATGACGACATCGAATCGGGCCTCGCGAACGCAACAGGATCTCAGTCAAGAGTTGGCAAACAATCGGCGCGAATCGATGAAGGCAACCGAACGCGGCGACTTTCGCATGGTGGCGCGCCTCACGCTGGAAGCCGCGCAACTGAACAAAGCAATCGCCGCAATGCTTCCGCGGGAAAGTCCTTCGTTCTAATCTAATTTACCTGGCTAAGCCCGGAAGAAGGTGGGAAGGATCGCATGAGACGTTGCCGAACGGGCGTCCTGGTTGAATTCTTTTCGCTCTCTCCTGATCTTCCTACGATTACATTCCTCGATAATTCGCGCTTGCGAGTGCCGGGTTCTCTCATAGCACGGTTGACATTCCGGGCATGCGGCAAAATAAACGCAGGAATCAGTTGCTATTAGCGGGAACGAGTCCACAGTGGATTGAATCTGGAATCCTTCACATCGTCTTGTTTAAGTCAGTAACCGATCCAGCTCGAGCCTTCGACCCTGCTGGATTGCTTCGAACTGCTGCAGCCGGCACGGGTTTGGAAAGCATTTCTGGTCATGACGGGTTACCACATGCGCCTCTCAGGCGCGGAAAGTTCGTTTATTTATGAGAGTTGTGTCATTACAAGGTAACGCATTCGACCTCGATCAGGTGGCCTCGACACGAATTGATGCCGCCAATATCGTTCTTACATTTCGAAACGGATCTCAAATCGATCTTCATTGGAGGGATGGTTCCGAACGGACCGCCGTTTTTACGATGCTTGAGCTTTTTGACGGAGGTGGTCGAAGCGAAGCCCATTTATGATAGGTTCTTTTCTGTCATTACTGTAATCGGACGGGTTCTGTTGCTGCTGCTGCAAATTCCTGAAACAGTGGTTGCTCATTTTCCTCTCCACTTACGTAGCTTTGACCGAAGCGGAAGAAATAGAGAAATTATAAGATAATAGAGGCGCCAGCTAATGGATTGGATGATTTCAACCATCGCGCCCTGAAAGGCAAATCGCAGGAGGGTTACGGATGGTGGGAAGTGGCCGCGACCATAACATCCTCGCAAATATGACGAAAAATCAAGCCGCCGCCCCGCCCGAGGAAACAACCAAGGCTCGTGTTTATCTTATTGATGATCATCCTTTGTTGGTGCAGCGCGTAACCGAGTTGATCAATATAGAACGCAATATGAGGGTGGTTGGATCGACCGGTGAATGGACGATCGCTCTAAAGCAAATACCCGAATTGAAACCGGATGTGGTGGTGCTCGACATCACGCTGGCGAGAGCCAACGGAATCGAAGTTTTGAAGAACCTGCGGGTGCATTTTCCAGAATTGAAAGTGCTGATGCTCTCGATGCATGACGAGAATCTTTATGCGATGCGGTCGCTCAGAGCCGGAGCGTCCGGCTACATCATGAAGGTGTCGGCGACGGAAGAGGTCGCGTCGGCCATCCGGCAGATTCTGGGGGGAGATATTTACCTGAGCGCACGGATTGCAAAGGAGACAATGATGAGCCTGGTGGTCGCCGAAAAGAAGGATCGGTATCGCCGATGGATGACTTGAGTGACCGCGAGTTGGAAGTGTTTCAGATGGTGGGGGATGGACTGACCACCCGTCAGATTGCCGATAGATTACATTTGAGCGTTAAGACAATCGAGACCCACAAATCGCACATCAAGGAGAAGCTTTATTTGGAAAGCGCGACTCAGTTGGCGCAGCATGCCATTCACGCGCGCGGGTGAAGTTCCCCGCGGAGGTGCAGCAGTCAATACGCTTGTAATGAACTACCCTGAGGAGTAATTGGGGTTGTTTTTCGCTGGGTATTGTCCAAAATTCCGGACGGGCCGAAGTTTCCAAGGAGCCGCCAACCGATGCAGGCGAACGGAACCAAAGAAGGGATAATTCTCCTGGTTGAAGACAATGAGGATGATGTGTTTCTCACGGAACAGGCGCTCAAGGGACTGAAGTGCGAGAATCCGGTGCGCGTCGTGAGTGATGGCGAGCAAGCGGTGAATTATTTGAGCGGCGAGGGCGAGTTCGCGGACCGCGAGAAGTTTCCTTTTCCCAAGCTGATGCTTCTTGATCTCAAGCTGCCGTATCGCTCCGGCCTGGAAATACTCGCCTGGATACGAGAACAAGCGAACTTGCCCCGGCCTTTTGTGGCTGTGTTAACGGGATCAAATGAGCCGAGCGATTTAAGAAAAGCTTATGAATTGGGGTGCAATACCTACTTGGTGAAACCGCCTACGCCCCAGATGATTTACGACATCATCAAGCAATTCAACCTGGGGTGGCTTAGATGCAAGGCTTTGCCGGATTCCAAATGAACGGTTGTATGCCAGGCTATAGGCAAGAGGATTGATGGCCTTATGATAATCCCCACCGAGCCGATCGGCAGTATCCCGCGTCCGCCTCAGCTTCTTGAGGCTATCGCAGAGTTGGGAGATCATATGCACCCAAAACTCGACTCGCTGTATGAGGAGGCGGTGCGGGACACGATCAAACGCTTCGAAGCGACTGGTTCACCAGTGATCACGGACGGGGAGCAGAGGAAGTATCACAACTTTTGGACCTATGCAGTCGATGGCCTTGCAAACACCGCGCCGGACGGTTTCAAAATCCCGTTCGCAGCCGGGCACGTGCGGCGCATGCCACGCCTTACAAAGGGTCCATTTCGATACCGCATTTACGCGGACTCGTACCTGGACATTGCCCGTCCGTATGCGCATGTGCCGCTGAAGCAGGCGGTCATTTCGCCGTCGGCACTGAGCCTGATGTACGCTGATGAAGAGATTCCCAACTACTCACGCCAGCAATTCATCGATGACCTTCTTCTGGAGCATGAGACGGAAGTGCGACGTTGCCTCGCCAAAGGGGCGCACAAAGTGCAGATTGACTTTACCGAAGGACGATTGGCCATGAAGCTGGACCGCAGTGGCAATCTCCTGAACAGTTTCATCGCGCTGAACAATCTGGCGCTTTCGCGCTTCTCGGCCCAGGAGCGCCGGCAAATCGGTGTCCACACCTGCCCGGGCGGCGATTATGATTCCACCCACAGCGCGGACGTCGATTATGCCGAGTTGTTGCCGAGCCTTTTCGAATTGAATGTCGGCAACTTTTACATCGAATTGGCTGGGGAGAAAGACCGGCCGCGAGTGCTCAGAATGATCCGTGAGAACTTGAGACCGGAGCAGAGAGTGTTCGTGGGGGTCGTTTCGACTATCAACCCGCACGTGGACACAGCAGAAGAAGTCCGTGATCGCGTTTTGGAGGCGGCCGAATACATTCCCGCCAGCCAGCTTGGCACGACTGACGATTGTGGGTTCTCGCCCTTTAGTGACGACACTTCGACCACTCGCGAGACGGCTTTTGCGAAAATTCAAGCGCGCGTCGAGGGAACAAGGATGGCCGCGGCAATTCTTAGCAAACACTGAATGGTAGAGAATCCAAACGAAGAAAAACTTTTGCGAGCGGTGGCAGTGCAAAACGCGAGAGCTATTCTGCTGGCTCGTGAGCGTGCGGAAAAAGCGTTGCGCGAAAGTGAAGAACGCCTCCGGGTGACCCTGGCCAGCATTGGCGACGCGGTTATCGTCTGCGATGCCAAAAGTCGCGTGACTTATCTCAACGCGGTCGCCGAAGAACTTACCGGCTGGGCGCTGGCGGACGCCGTCGCGGCGCCGTTGGAGAAGGTCTTTCACATTGTCGATGAGCAAACGCGTGAATCGGTTCCGAATCCGTGTGCGCGAGTGTTGAGCGAAGGTGTTGTGGTCGGCCTGGCCAATCACACTGTGCTGATCGCTCGAGATGGGACGGAGCGGGCCATTGACGACAGCGCCGCGCCGATCCGAGACGTCGAGGGCAACATTACGGGGGTCATTTTGATTTTCCGCGACGTGAGCGAGAAGCGACGGAGCGAGCGGGCGCTGCAGGAGAGCGAAGAGTTCAGCCGCACCGTTTTGGAGGACAGTCCTGATTGCGTGAGGATACTCGATCTCGAAGGGCGCTTGCAGTTTATGAACGTCAACGGGCTTCGCCTGCTGGATATTGACGATTTTACCGCGGTCAAAAACCAATTGTCATGGAGCTTGTGGCCGGAGGAATCCCAGCCCGTCGTCCAGGACTCGATCCGAAAGGCTTTGGGAGGTGAAACCGCGTCATTTCAGGCGTTTGGTCCGACGGCCAAGGGGCGGCCGAAATGGTGGGATGTGATCCTGAGGCCGGTGATGGGCGAAAACGCAAAGCCCGTGCGGGTGATTTCCGTCGCGCGCGATATCACCGAAAGCAAAGCCACGCAGGAAGCGTTGCGGCAGAGCGAGCTTTTCCTGCGCCTGCAAAAGCGAAGTCTGGAAATGTTGCTTAAGGGATTGCCACTCAAAGAGGTGCTCGAAGCCATGGTCTGCGCAATGGAGGCGCAATCGCCCAGGAAGATGCTGGCTGCGGTCCATCTTCTCAGCGAGGACGGCACTCGCTTTAAGGACGCCATTGCCCCGAGCTTGCCGCAGAGCTATCGCGCCGCGACCGAAGGGATGAAGATTGATTCCAAAACAGGTCCGTGCTGCTGGGCGGCCTTGACCGGCGACAAGGTCATTGTTCCAGATGTTGCAGCCGATGCAAAATGGAAGGCGTTTGCGGAGTTTATGGCGCCGTTGGGTCTTCGCTCGGGTTGGTCGGCGCCGATTATCTCTTCCCAGAGCAAGGTGCTCGGAACATTTGCCAATTATTATTCCGAGCCTGGCGGTCCCAGCCCGCAGGATTTACAAGCCGTCGAAGTCCTGGCGCGCACGATGGCGCTCGCCATCGAGCGCAAACAGGCCGAGAGGGCAAAGGCAAGATTGGCGGCCATTGTGGAATCCTCCGATGATGCGATCATCAGCAAAGACCTCAACGGCATCATCACCAGTTGGAACCGCGGGGCCGAACGGCTTTTCGGTTATGAAGCGGGGGAAGCGATTGGACGCTCAATCACCATGCTCATACCGCCCGAGCGTCTTGATGAGGAGCCAAGAATTCTTGAGAGCATCCGGCGAGGTGCTCGGATCGATCATTACGAGACGGTGCGCCGCCGCAAGGACGGCACGCTGATCGATATCTCGCTAACGGTTTCGCCCATGAGAAACGACCAGAACGAAATTATCGGGGCGTCCAAAATCGCGCGTGATATCACGGAGCGGAAACGAGCGGAGGAGCTCCTGCAATCTGAAGCGAAGCACCTGGAGTCGCTAGTCCAGGAGCGGACCGCCAAACTGAAGGCGATGGTTGGCGAACTGGAAGCATTCTCGTACAGCGTGTCCCATGATTTACGCGCGCCTTTGCGGGCCATGGCAGGTTACGCCAAAGCGCTGCTTGAAGAGGCCCCCGCCCAGCTTTCGCCGCAACACCGGACATATCTTGAGCGCATTCAGCGGGCGGCGGAGCGATTGGACCGCTTGACGCAGGAGATCCTTACCTACAGCCAATTGTCCCGCGCTGAGATAAAGCTTCAGCCGGTAAACCTGGACAAGCTGGCGCATGAAATCGTGGAGCAGTATCCGGAGTTGGCGGCGCACTGCGGCCATATCCAAATCCACTCGCCGCTGCTGCCTGTGCTGGCTCATGAATCTTTGCTCACGCAGGCATTGTCCAACCTCCTGAACAATGCGTGCAAGTTTGTTGCTCCGGGGACGGAGCCAAAAGTCGTCGTACGAACGGAGGAGATGGGTGAGGAAATCCGCATTTGGGTAGAGGACAAGGGCATCGGTATTGCCCCCGAACACCGGGATCGCCTGTTCAAAATATTCGGACGCATCCATCCCGAGAGTAAGTACGAAGGCACCGGTATTGGCCTCGCGATCGTGAAGAAAGTCGGCGAGCGTATGGAGGGCACCACGGGCTTCGAGTCCGAGCCGGGCAAAGGCAGCCGGTTTTGGATGCAACTTAAGAAGCCGAGCGAATTATGAGCCACCGGACGATCCTGGCCCAGTACCACAACGCAACTTAAAACTTCCGTGCAGCAAAAGATCGTTGGTTGACAAGCGCGAAGTAGCACTTGCTATTCAATGGGTACATGCGACAGTGTAGCCGTTCGCATTATATCTTCAGTTTCAAGGTCTGGTAAATCTTCAGGTGAACTCAGTTCGGTGATGATTCGAAACCCGATGGTCGGGAACAGTGTTTTGAGCAAAGGGGATCTGTAGAACATCACAAATATGAGTAATAAACTGTACGTTGGAAATCTTTCCTTCGATATCACCGAAAATGAACTTCAAAGCGCGTTTGGCGCTCACGGCAGCGTGATCGAAGCAAAATTAATGACCGATCGTGACACCGGTCGAGGCCGCGGCTTTGCGTTCGTCACGATGGGGACCGCCGAGGAGGCACAGAGCGCAATTACTGCGTTGAACGGCGCTTCCATCGACGGTCGTTTCATTACGGTGAACGTCGCCCGGCCTCGCGAAGAGGGGTCCGGCGGAGGCCGCCGCCGCGAGTTCAGCGGTAGCCGCTACTAATTGACTTCACAGAGCTAGGTTTGGCGCAAACCGGGCCTCGCTCTTCCATGTTCGTTCCTCGAACGTCTGCGAGGCTCGAGCCAATTGATCGGCAGATGCTCCAGAAAGAAGAGGAATGAACGCAACAAAAGAACAATGTATTGAAGTGGAAGGCGTGGTCACAGTCGTGCTGCCGGGCACCATGTTTCGCGTCGAGTTAGACAATAAGCACGTGGTGCTGGCGACGATCTGCGGGAAGATGCGCAAGCGCTGGGTGCGGCTGACCGCGGGTGATCGCGTAAAGATGGAAATGTCACCCTACGATTTGGATAAGGCGCGCATCACCTGGCGGCTTCGCTAATGGCTAATCCGATTCGCGATAAGTCAATGTTGCCGCATTGAAACCGATCGTCGCGAAATTCCCGCGGCCCTCGGTTGGCCGCGCCGCGCGGCAACCAACACCCTCCGCGGGCACGTCTGGGGTGAAATCCGTTTTGTGCTCTTCATTCTGATGCCCCTATGCCGCTTTATCATAGGGGCGCGCTTTCCATCATTAAAAGCAAAAAGGCGAGAACTACCTTTTGTTTACTTGATAAATTTGAATTTGCGCCCGCGAAGCTAATCCTTCGAAAACCATTTCTTCTCGATTTCCCTCACCATCTCGACCAGTTGATCGAACGTCGCAGGCTTTGTTAAGAATGCCGAGGCACCCAGTTGTTCTGCCCGCTGCATGTCTCCGGGCATGTTCGAAGTCGTCAGGATAAGGACGGGGATGTCCACGAACTGCGGCTTGCTTCGAATCCACTTCAGCACTTCAAACCCATCCATCTTCGGCATCTTTATGTCCAGTAGAACAAGGATCGTCAGCGCGGCGCCGCCAGTTTCGCCGAGGTGATGAACTGCAAGCTCACCGTTTTCGACGTGAATAACCGAATGCCGGATGCCAACCCGTTCGAAGGCGCGGCGCAAAAGCAACACGTCGTCCGGGTTGTCCTCGACCAACAGGATGGTAGCGATCATCGCGGCCTTCCGAGAACCGACAGGCCATGCCGTTCGCTGAAGAACGTTTCCCCCACCGTGGACGGACAAGAATTCCCGGAGCGCAACTCTCTGGCCTCCTTCGCGTAAAAGCAATGACTTTAATTGAGGCGGCAGGCGGAGCTGTAAAGAAGGAAAGAAAAATCCACGAGAAGGACTTCCCGGGATAATCCTGACCTGGGCGTGTGCCCGCACCGTCGTCTGGTGATCCTCAGGTCTCCATGCTGGGTGTTAGCGTCAGTCAACTTTCCTTCTGACGGAATATGACCGTTGATCCGATGCGCTCGATGTCGAAATCGAACCGAGCCGCGAACACTTCAACGAACTTTTCGTTCTCAAGACCGACATCGCGAAGTTCAAAGGACCTTTGCAGTTTGCGAAGTTCCTGGCAGTCGCTCTGCCACATCGGGACGGTGGTGCTTGTCCAGTTCAAGGGAGTCATCTTACCGGTTTCTAAAGTCATGCGGAAGGGAATTCGTGAAGTTCTTAAGCTTTTTTAAAGCAGCCCTGGTGCCCTGGCAATTCCTGACGATTGGCGTTGCTTAAGAATGCCGCTCAGACGAAGGTCAAGCTGCTCTGGTTTTTGATTAAACGCGCCTCGGCAAGTCCAGCGCCTTCCGTATTGAATGAATGAAAGCTTCGCTTAGCGGTGTCTCTGGTGTGAGGCGGAAATCAAACTGCTTATGGAGGTCTGCCCGGTGTGCCGGGAGAAACAGCCAGTCGCAAAAACGCGGTTTCGTTGGGCGTTCCCTGCCATCGCAGTCCTGGCTTGAATCGCGTTTCATTGAATTATCACTGTCCCCATCTTTCGACAAACCGAAAGCAGCGCCGCGTCCAGAGTCGGGCCGCGTCCGCTGCGCTGGATCAATTGCTGCGCCTTTCCGAGTAGGCTCATCATCACCTCGCATTTCTTTTCCCGTGCGAACATTTCGAAAAAGGAAAAGATGAGGCGCAGTTTTTGATTTTGGGTTAGGACCCCAGCCGATAGGCCTCGATGGCTTCCAGGAAGGCGGGGTCCTCCACGGCAGCACATCCCTCCAACCCAGGTGAATCCGGTCCGCGTTCCGGAAGGTGACGGCCACCACGGTGTACTCCTCGAACACGGCTGGAGGCGATTTGATCCAGATCGAAGATGTGGCCAAATAACGATACGATTCTCATAAGAATGGTGACCTGCGGACCTCTGCCCTGGAGTTCACGAGCGAAATGATTGTCCGTACTTTCATCATAAGTTCCTGGCTGGCGCGCGCCTGCTGCATGAGGCCGTCTCCGGACGAAACTCACTTCATTGAGGCAGCTGATTCAAGTCGCGCGCCGGTTACTGGCCTAAAGAAGACGATGAACGACTGGATGGTTAGGTCAACCCGCCTTTAGTGTACATTTAAATCCGCTGACTAGCAAGCGGTGCCGGCGCTTTTGCGCTTTTGTTTCTTTGTCCTTTTGGATGCCAGCTCGTGGGTAGAAAGCCCTATGGTTCACGTTAATGATTCTGCCAACATCACGAAATGAAAGCGATTGAAAGTTCCGCGTCTGTCGAGTTACCATCGACCTCGAAGCCCACTGTGGGTGACGTCGGCCGAGTCGAAAATCGTCCGTTACGTAAGTTCTCGATTACCGTTCCGGCCGGTCGTAACGAATACCGCATTATTCATAACCTGCAGAGCGAAGACCTAATTGTCCAAACGCGCATCGCTGGGCGGATTCGCGAAGGGGGTATTTCCATTCTCGATGCAAACGCCATCCAACTCACATTTGGAGGAGTACTCAACGAATCGATGGACATCGTAGTGATCGGCTGACGCAAGAGCTCGTCGACTTATGGAACTCGATGCTCACAGCCTCTGGCAGGGATCGCAGGGGTATATTGCGAGTGCGCGCCAATACTTAAATCCCCGACTTCTCCGGCCGAAAAATCTCATTTTTCCCGACCCTGCCGGAGAAAAGCAAAACCAACCTTCTGATCGTGCGCCGGTTCTTTCTGATTGCACGGGAACAACAGGAGTGTGAGCGAGTTTCCCCAGAAGAATGCACCGAATATTCTGAGGCAATGGCAGACGGCAGACCAGGGAGCAACGCGGTTAAAAGAGGTGCTTGCCTCATTTTCTCCAATCCAACGAGAGATCCTCGACAGCCATTATTTGATCCTTTCGGAAGAATGCGTTCCGCTCGCTGGCGCGGGCCAGGGCTGGAGCTTTCGATCCTTTGCCCAACGCCTCGCCGAATGGTCGTCCCAAGGAACTTGCCGACAGCCGTTCCGCCGAGTGGCAGTTTTTTCCGACATCAGATTTTTGTCTTCCGAATGTTGTCAAAAACACATCCTCAACCATTGATCTAAACTGACCATGGTAAATGCGATGGAACATGCGCAGGGTTGAAGCGCTCCCCTCGAAGAACACGCCTTTCGAATGTACAAACTCATTGCTGTCCAATGAAAACTCTTTGGTTCCGTTGAATACCAACGAACACCGGGTAAACACACATCGCTCAAACTGATTTCCATCAAGAAGGACGCGCTCATCTGTAAAAGACTTCTCCTTTATCAATTCCATAGAATCGGAGGGTAGTCGGATAGCAGGGAGGCGTCACGGGATTATCGTCCGGCTTTTTTGCCGTTCTCTCGCTCAACCTTTTTCTTCGAGATGAGGCTTTGAAGGGTCTTGAGTTCGTCTTGCGTTAAGGCCTTCTTCTCCTGTTTGCGGGCGATGCCGGTCATTCGCTTTTCGTCCATATCCTTCATGGCGTCGCGGGATTATCCAACGTAAGAACGCGAGTTCAATCGAGGTACTGTTAGAAAGATTGGGTCAGGAATTTCCTGACTATCTGTAACTCGCGCCGACTAAATTAATAGCCCATTCGATTTCTCGTGTTGAATACTGCCGCCTTTCGAACTCATAGCCGCATTCCTCTGGACTGGTCCCGCTTAATGCCCTTATGAATCAGCTCCCTCCGGCCCAAACTTGTTTTCATTTTCTCGCTCTGTTTTTCTGCGATTGCGGACCCGGTGGCACCGTAAACCTCATTCACTAACAAATCCGTGGCCGAAGGGCGTTCCGAGGATTTTGAAACAGCTTCCAGTAACTCGTCTTTGTCATTTGTGTAAATCGTCAGCGCTTCCTTGAACCGGCTGACTGAGACGTAGAATTGTTGTCGGTCTGCTGCCCGGAACGATTCCGAACTTTCCGCGATGAACACGCAATCAACGCTTTTGCTTTGCGAGCTATAGGACGTGACGCAATAGCCGTGCGTCAGATTGCCATAGTCCTTTGAAATCACCCAGCCATTTGCGAGTTTGATGTCGCCATTAGGGGTAAATCCTTTGATTTGCCTCAAATCGCCGTTGTTGAGCCGGTGTCGTTCTTTCGTGAAACCGTTTTGCGTAATCCGAACGACGTCGCCTGGAGCGAAGGCAATTTGCCCGGTGTCATAGACCTGAAATCTGGCTGATTTGTCCACGGTGAGAAGGACGATTTGGCCGTTCGCGCGCTCAACCAGGGTGCCAGCCAGGTCGCGGGATTTGACAGTCACCCGCTCTCCGCGGCGAAAGCCGGAAACGTTTTGATAAAACTGAATGACCATTCCGGGGCGGTAATTCAGTGAATCGCTGCGTTCCGCTTCTGTCCATTGCAAGTTCTTGAGTTGAACGAACTCTCGCTCTTCATCGCGAAGTTTGCCAATCCGTCGGAGCCGTGCGCGAAGTTGCGTTGTTACACGCTCGCCTTCAATGTGCGTCGGGGAAATGATCAAAGCCGATTTGCCTTTCTCGACAGCACTAACGTAGTCAGCCGCCAACGCATCGTGGCGATCTCCCCGCGAAAGCTCACGGAGCATCCCAAGCTCGTCCAACTTCTTGAACGCGTGTTCCAACTCCCCATCGCGCAAATGGGTGACGACGGCCTTGTGTGAATCCGCCTTCTGTCGCCAGATTTCCTTCAGTTCAGCGGCCTGCAGACCCGCATGGTTTTCCAGGATCCGCAGCGCGTCCCCGCGTTGGACCGCTCGATGTTGCGCGGTATCGCCGGACAGAACGATGCGGCAGTTATGCCTTTCGGCCAGCGCACTCACATGGGCCAAAGCGCGAGCTCCCAACAACCCGGCCTCATCAATCCAAAGCACTTGTCCGCCAATCTGTTCCTGAAGCTTGGGACTCTGCAGTAGTGTTTCCACTGTTTCAGCATTGGCAAACCCTGCCTCTGACCGAAGCACGCCGCGAGAAGCTTCCGCTGATGGCGCGAAGGCGAACACATGTTGCCCAACCGATTCAATCGCGCTGACTGCCTCTTTCATCATCGTCGTTTTGCCTGTGCCTGCGCCGCCACGAATTGCCGTGACGCGATCCTCGCTCCTCAGCACATGAAGAACAGCGTTGCGCTGCTCATCCGAAAGCCCCTGGTTCTGAAACTGGTACGCACCGGAACGAAATGGCTTGAACTTGCCGCGACCATCCTGAACGAAATGAATCAGCCGCATTTCCTCTTGGAGCACCTCATTTGTTGTGAACCAATAATAACCGTCAGCAATCTCGCGGATGAATTCGTCCCGAAGAAGCTGTCTCTTGATCTGATCGACATCCACATCGCCTACGCCGTACCGGAGAGCGTATCGGAGCAATTCCTTGTCGGTGACGATGGACGCGCGCTCGTAGCAGTGCAGAATCGCAAAATCCATTGCCTTCGTTTCTGAGACTTTCTCTGCCGCAGATTGGGAATACCCAATGCAGCCTCCAATTGCGGTTCGTTCCTCTGCCGAGATTCGTCTATCCCACAATTCCCGCAGTTTGGCCTTCGAAAGATGCTTTTGCTTGCGTTCACGAGTTAACGCTGCCAGACCGTCCTTTTCTTTCGCAGAGGTGATGCCCAACTCCTTTGCCTTCTGCTCAACTTGATTCGTGCGCCGCGAAAACTCATCCAGAACCCGCTTGGGCACTCCGGCCAGTTCCCATCCTTTGGCGGTCCGTTCGATTTGATAACCGATCTCGGCCAGTCGTTTTGCAAGCCGCGCATGAAATGACGCCTCAAAGTATGGGGCGTACGCTTTCAAATCCCGGAACTGACCCGCTTTCCATTTCTTCTCCACATTATCCCAAGTCGTATTGAACGAATAGCAGTGCGCGTGCAAATGCGGATCAGGAAGTCCGTTTACCGGTCTTGCGGTGAAATGAACGAACTCGGCCCACACCATGTTACCCGTTGTGCGGTTTTCGTTCGCTCCGTTCTGGCGCACCCGCGTTTTCGATTCCATTTCAATTTCACGCATGGTCTGATTCACTGAAATCTTAAACGCATTCAGAATGCGATCATCTTTTGTGAATTCGTAAACGACCGAAACGGATTTAGGGCAATGAAAATTGAAGTCGTAGCCAACGATCCGATTATCCTTGTTTCGCTGCGTCAACCGCTCGTCAGTCCCCGGTTTCTTGTTCTCACACAGCGCTTCGAACACGGTTTGATCGACGCCTCCTGACAATCCCAACTTCTCGGCCCCGTTTCCTTGCCACTCGCCCCGGACTTCCTGACCTTCAGAGTAATAATCTTCTTTGCTCAGCGATTGAGCGAAGTATTCCTTCGCATTCCGGCTGGCAACCACTCGGAGCATGGTGCCATTCTAATCGCAATTTCATCGCTGGCATCCGGCTGCAATTACAATCCCGGCGAACTCCGCCACAATCGTGCGACTACTCGTTGAGGCAATCCCAAGCTCCGCCGCTATCTTCAATCCAACGACGGCACACAGCATATGAACCAAGTCAAAACCCAAATAATTCTGTCAGACATCTTCCCTAAGCACAGCTTCAGGCTCGCGCCGCCTGGCGCGAATTCGCGCAAAATTCGCGCGAACGTCCGACAGAATTATTGAGACATGAAGACGAGGCAAATATGAATTTGCAGAAAGTAGCCGAAAGCGAGAAAGAGCGTAGGACACGCAGCAAGTTAGAGCCGCATCGCGAGGCCATCTTCACGTTGCGTCGCAAGCACTGGACTTACGGAGAAATCGCTAAATGGCTGAACGAGCATGGAGTCTCGATCACGCTCAGTTCGGTTCATCGCTTCTGCGAGCGGGCCATTGCCCGCCGGCCACGCGACGGAAATTCGCCTCAAGCTTCAGAGAGCGAAATACTCACCGTTCCACGACCGACAACACAAACCAAAACCGAGCTGAAAAAGTACCGGTTCAATCTTGAAATATGAAAACGACGAAACATCGCCTGATTCTGCCCATACAGGCAAAAGGTAATGTGGGCAAAAGCATCGAGGCCGCCGCGCGGGCTTGCTGGCTCAATCAACGGGGGATTTACTGGCAGGGATTCGACCTGGACGGCGACAACAAGACGTTGTCCCGCCTGTTTCCGCAACAAACGAAACTCGTTCCGCTCAACGGACAAGCCGACGACCTGGACGAACTCATTCCAATTCTGCGGAAGGCGGCTGCCGCACCGGTCACGCTCGTTGATCCCCGAGCGCATTTGGACGGCCAGTTGATGAAGGCGCTTGGCGCCACTCACTTCTTTGACATTGCTGACGCTCAAAGCATCGGCATCACCGTAATGCTCTTTCCGCTTGATGACCTGGACGTAATGACCAACCTTGATGCGGTCTGTCAGTTCTGTGGCAGCCAGGTGGACTATGTGATTGTCCGCAATCCCGCTCGCGCTCCGAAAACACGAATGTTCGACGGCAGCGAACTAGAGCGGGAGCTTCTGAGTCATGACGCTCGGAGCATCACCGTGCCGGTTTTGTCCGAATTCGTGAAGTTGCGGCTGGCTAAACTCGAAGCGGACCACCAGCGGGGTATGCCATTCAATGAAGCCATCGGCAGCGATCAGCTTGGCTTGGACGTCATGGCACGAGGTGTCTTGCAGGACTGGCTCGCCACCCTGTTTGCTCAGTACGACCAGATCGCCGCCAAACTCCTGCCTGCGGCCGAAGCGGCCACCCTCAAACCAAAGGTTGCGCCACCCATCGGCGAATCACTGTCGTTTCGGCGAGGCGCAAAGGTAAACTTGAGCGCCTGAAAGGAGGCACCATGCTTGCGCCTAATTTGTTCGAAGAACTGCTGGCCACGTATCCCGCTGAAAAGCGGGAACTGGCCCGGCAGATTTATTGCCGCTTCGCTGAAGGTGACAGCACACAATTCTTTACTCAGCTTTTTGTCGTTCTGGACGTTTACGCGCATTACGCCGAACGCATTCCGGAGGCCGTGATCGCAGCTAACCAAAGCGCCCACGCAAATCTCGCCAAACTCAGGGAGGAAATCAGCTTGCTCGCGCAGGCCATCGACAGGCGCAACCTAAACATTACGAACCATGCGGAAAGGACCGACGAACTTTGTCGCGAAGCCACCGCGAAGTGCGATGAAACTATCTCCAGATTCGATACCTTGCTGGCGAACATCGCAAATCAGGTCGATACCCAGGCCATTGTTGAACGAATTGAACAAAAATTGGAAACTGGCATCCGTAAAGAAATCATTTCACCGTTTATCGCTCGATCCGAGGAATTGGCCAGAGAGGTTGTGCCTGCGTTGACGCAGATTCGAGAGGCAGCCGCCGAGGCCCGTCGCGTCTGGCCGGAACGAATTTGGAAAACAGCATGGATGAGCAGTTTCGCCGTCTCGCTCACCCTCACGCTCATGGCCGCGGTCGTGATTTACGCCAAATTCAAGACCTACTACGAACAAAGAGTTGCCGCAAAGATTATCTCTGCGGAGCAGGTGATCAACTTCAACAAGGAGGCTTTTGGCCAACTGGCGATTGCGGGTGTGCCGTTAAGAATTGTCCGCACCGAGAGTTACGGAGTAATCGATCCTGGCGGATTCGCTCTCGTAATCGAAGATGCTCACGGCGCGGAGCTGCGCCCAAATGGAGAACGCAGAGATGGTTACATCTTTTTCAGAACCGGACGGACGGAGAAACAAATTCAGCAGATCGGGCGCGAAATAGAAAGGCTGACGAACAAAAACGCAGAAAAAGGGAAATAAATCGCCAATACAATATCAATTATTGGCGGATTTCCACCAAACAAATTCGATCGTGACCAACGCGCTTTCCGCTTCGCTTCACGGGCTACCGGTCGCCCCCTCTCCCTCTCGACCATGCCCGTTCCGCTACGCTCCAAGCGCGCTCGTCACGATCGGAGTAAACCTCATCGCAGTCGCGGCGGCGGCTTCCGTCTGTGGCTCGTCGGCGGTGGTTGCGCTTCAGCTTCATTTCGCTATCCGCTTCATTCCAGCATTCCGCTCCACTTCCCCGCTCGCCGACCGCAGACCGAAGCCATTCAGCTACTGTACTGTAGGTGGCGAAATCCGCGAATAGCCGAATCTAGGGCCGTAAACATCCAAATGATGGATGCGGCTAATCTTGCGCCGACGATTGCAACTCTGATTCCGAGCCTGGACTCGTGTTCTTCCGGAAGACAGCTTGGCATCGATAGCGAAAGGCGGTAGATTCCAGTGGATGAGCAAAGCAGTTGACATTCAGCTAGTCAAAGGCCGTCAACGCGCCGAAGACATGCGGCGGCTTGCGTCCGGTGAAGCCACACCAAGGCAACTGCAGCAAGAAAACGCGATTGTCGAATCCGCTGCCGATATTCTCCACGTGGATTTTTCACCGAAAGGAACCCCGGAGCAATGGGCGCGGATCATCCAAGACTTCGAACGGGATTAGAACCATTCCGGACAGTACTGACGCAACGCGACGGCACAGGCCATCCCTTTATCATTGTCGGCGGACAGGCCGCCAATATATGGGCAGCGTTCTATTTGCCGAAAGAGCCTCGGTTACAAGAGCACCTTCCCTTCACGAGTAAAGACTTGGACTTGATTGGGACAAAGACCGATGCGGAACGAGTCGCCGCATTGACCGAATGGAATGCCGTGCCACCGCCAGTGCTCGGCGGACCGGTTGAGGCTGTGCTGAGTTCTGAACCAGAAGGCCGCGGATTGACCGTGGAATTTCTACGCGAAATCAAAGGAGTTCCGCATGACACAATTCTGGCCTACGCGCGGGAGAATCTCGTGCGCATGCCGGGCAGCGACGAGCCTTTGCCGGTGCGAGTACTTGATCCAGTGTTGCTCCTGGCAGGAAAGATTCGTAACGCGGTGGACATTGACCAAGACTTGCCGGAGAAGCCTCGGCAGGATGTAAAACACGTTGCCATGCTCGCGTTGTGCGTAACGCATTTCTTGGAGGACATGCGGGTTCAAGTCACCGTGGAGTCGGAGCGAAAACAGATTCTCGGCAAGTACGTCTCAACACTTGCGTCACTCAAAAGCACGTATTCCGGCCGCCAATTTCAGGCAAAAAATTCCGGCGTCATCCACTGGTCGGAATTGATACCGGAAACCGTTCGCCGGATGACGTTTGACCCGCAGGTGCAGACTTCGCTTCGCCAACTGAGTGGTCAAAACCAATCGTGAGGCATCAGCATTTGAAATTCTTTTTTCGATCACGCTCTATCGGCTTCGTGGATTGGCCGCTGTAATTGTACCGCTTCGTTCCGCTTGTAAAGGTATTGCTCGAACGGCTGCGCCGCGCTGATCGCGCCCTGCGGGTTCTGTGCTCCACCTTGACAATGCTCACTTCGCAAAGGAAAACGCGGCTTTTTAAGAATTCACGAAGCAGATCATTAAGCCTTCGGCGTTTCGGTCGGCGGTCCAATCGGCGGAGCGGATCAATATCATGATGAAATCGGAAATCGAGCAGAGCGGTGCATCGAGCTTTTCGGGAACCTGGTAGCCCAGTCTTGCTGGCACCAGCAAGACTGCCAGTGAAACTGCCAGTAAAAGTACAAAAAGGTTGTGATCGAGTTTGCGCGAGTAATGCTTGATTAGCCAATAAAATCAGGGTATTTATGCAACAGGTAATGTGAATCGTGGGTCAAATCCGACAGCTGGCTCCAGTCTGAACTGTTTCTCCCTTCGATGAAGTCCTATCATCATGCCCCCCTTCAGATTCTTCCGGTCACGATCCGTTGGTTAATCTCTGCCAAGGTAGACCTACGAAGGAGCGGTCGAAATGGCGCGACGCAGTGTCATCGGAACCGATTGTTTCTCGGAATGAAAAGCCGCTCCTTATCAACCCCAACGAAGCGGCCCACACCTTTTGATTCCCAAGAATAACGTGAAAACTGTAGTCCGAGAATCAAATCTTCCCTATAGGGTCTGCTTCACGGACTATGCGGCCTTTTGACTCAGTTCTGCTCATCTCCAGTTCGTAGCCGAAGGTGTTGGTCGCGATCGGCGTCCACTTGCAATCCGATTCGTTCGAAAGAGATTTTTTCGAAACCCAACTTCCACGCTGGCGAGTCTTTCGGCAGTCGGAATCCTTCCGCCTCGGGCCCAACCAATGTCCTATCATTCGTCACAAAATTGTCATGCAGATCAAACATCTCCGGCTTGCCATTCCATCCGCTTTCGAACCATTTCCCGACTATCACGTTTCGCGTGATGACATTGCCTTCAGGCGGGACGCCTTTGAACTGCTCGCCTGCAATCGCCGACCCACTCGGGGATCCGTAGTACGCGTCCAGCGACTTCATCGCCGGGTAGCGTTCGCGATAGAGACTCAGGGGCACCGCGGCGAGTTGGTTCCGCATATAATCATTCACCATATTCCGCCAAACCGGCGATCGGTCGAGGCCGCGGCCATCGGCGCGTACTGCCGGATCGCAGTCGATGAAAATGTTGTTCTCCACTCGATGATCTCGTCCGCCGCCGATGAACATCGCCCAATGAACTTTATAGAATATATTACCGAAAACCACTGTGCCGCTCACGCAGTCATCCATATACACGCCCATCGAACCCATTCCCACGCCCCCGGTCTCGTGAATGTAATTAAAGCGAATCCGGTTTCCTCGAAACGAGTAATCGCGTCCAGTGTAAATTGCGCCCACATCGCCGGTTTCTAGAGCGATATGATGAATTTCATTGAAGTCGATCAGATGATCATTTCCGGTAAATAGGATTGCCGCGTGCGGGTGGTCGTGAATCAAATTATGCGAAACGCGCTGACCCACGCCGCTCAGCAACACTGCCGGCACATAACATTTCGACCAGCGGCCCTGCCGTTGAAAATGGCAATTCTCAACAAAATGCTCGCCTGGCGTCAGGGTTTGTCGGTCACCACCCGCTAATGATACGCCACCGTCACCGGTGTCGAAGATATCACAAGCCTTCACTCCGTGCGCTTTGCCGCCATCGATAGTCACACCGTTATTGCCGATATCTCGAATCACGCAGCCCACGACAAGATTGCTCACGCCCCCGCGAATCTCCACCGCATTACCGCGGCTTGCCTCGAGTATAAGGCCATGAATCGCGATGTGAGAAGCATCGCTCAGTTTGAAGAACGGCTCGGCAAGCGTCGAAAGAATTGTCTCGGTGCCGTCGTTCGATTTTCCAATCCCGTCGTCGGGTGGCCAGAAGTAAAGCACACCGCTCGTGTGATCGAGAAACCATTCTCCAGGTTGATCCAACTCCTCGAGCACATTCAGGAATTGAAATCGTTGCCCTTTACGAAATCCATAGAGGCCATACGGCGCTGCTGTCCGGATAAAATGCCGCTCCCGATCCAGTTCCGCAACGTGCTCATACGAGTTTGCCCAGTCCCACGCCCAATAACCGTGGACCCACGGATCCGTTGTCTCTTTCCAGCGATTAGGACGTTCTCCGGTGTAGAAGAACCCACCTTTCAAATCGCCAATTTTTCCTCCGTGATCATCACCCCCGCCCGTCGCCTCGGGAAAACCAGCGATCTTTTCCCAATTACCTTCGTTTGGCCATCGGGCCAGCGTCATCGGTCGTCCGCCGAAGAAAAGTTCGCAATGGGCCGGCGTGGTCGCGCGTCCGAACCCGCGCGATTTCATCTCGCCGAAATCGCTCATTCCGAGATCGCGAAGGTTGACTTGCCGGACGTGACCGCGAGCCTGCTCATCCAACCGATCTAAGATATTGTGGTCGGTCACATCTTTAAGGCGCGGTAGGACCCGCCCTCCCAGTAGCCGGGCACGCTCGCCCGGATAAGCTTGCCAACTCACGGTTGCTTCCGGAGCGCCGGAATCCGCTCCGGTCAGTTCGAGGACGTTGGTTCTGATGTAATCACCCTTTCGCATCCAGACAGTGACTGCCTCGGTCGGAATAATTCTGCTCTGCCTAAATTTCCGTACTGCGTCGCGTGCGCGCTCAAGTGTCAAAAATGGCTTCTGTTCGGTCCCGTCATTTTGGTCGGATCCCGTGGGGGAAATATAAAAATCTGCGCCGATGGTCGACGCAACGCTGAGCAACAGAAATGTTCTGCAGACTATTTCCCTGATTCGGCTGCATCCGATTCGGTTAGTGCAATCCATATCCAGTCTTGTGCGGTCGGCCCAAAGCGATTTCTTATTTCAGAGGCATACCCGGCTCTGGCTTGCCGTTGGTAGTTAATATCTGGAAGTGATGCACTCCGGCTGCCAATGGATGATCACTCGTCCACGCGATCTTAAGTTCCGGAGTGACTTCGATCATTGAAATTCCCTTGCTCGCGCCATGACTGCCGACGACCGTATTTCCATTCGCCAGGCGTTGGGAACCACACGGATCGGCGAACTGTCCGTTAACATTTTCGTTTGTGACTTTCCAGACAACCTCGCCAATCGGGTTCAGCTCGACGACTTTATTACCGTGCGTCAGCGATATAAGGGTGTTCCCATTATCGAGGCGAATTGCCGTGAAAGGCCAATTTTCTGCTTTCCGTCCGCCCAGGTCTTCGAGATCGGTCTTGAATACGTGAACAATCTTTCCCTCCGGCGAATATTCTTTCACCGCGAATGCGAGCAAATGGGGAACCAGGTAATTGCCATTCCTCAACTGCCGGGCCATGCGGGTCTGCATGTGTACATTCTCAGTCTCGGGTTGCAGTGGGATTTCGACGACGATGTTACCCTGGGGATTAACTTCAAGAAGCCGCGGATGCGCGCCCATTTCCGGAATCAATGTGTTCCCATTATACAGTCGTTGCGCCGTGATGAGTTCACCATTCTCTTTGCTTCGGCGATACGAGAAGACAATTTGCTTCTCTCGCGTCACTTCCTCAACATGATCGGCCCAGGCGATGAGGATATTGCCGTTGGGCAGCACGAAACCATCTCGTGAGCCACCTTTATATTCCCATTCAGCATTTCCATTTTCGCCAATGATCGCGGTCTTGCTTCCAAGGACGAGATAGGAATGATGAATGGATGAACCGGAAACGTCGGTGGCATATGAATCAAGCAGACTGAATCGCGTCAGATAAACCAGGAAAACATGGAAGACAAAGAGACGTTTCAATTTCGAAAGGATGCAGGTCATGCGCGAATTGTGTTTGGAATGCCAGCGTATTTGAAGAGAAATTCGTTCGATTTCGAGACGACAGAGATTATGATGGTCCCAGAACCTTGCGAATGAGTGGTTGGCCTCTCATGTTTTTAGTCTCGCTCGCAGCGATGCTTTCGCTGGTTCGTGCCGATTCTGGGCCACTCGACAGAGGCGACAGCTTCATCGAAAAACGCAAGCAAAAACAGCCTTGGCTCTGGGAAACGCCAAAGTCGCAGGCCATTCCCAAAGTAAAGGACGTCGCCTGGCCGCGTACTCCGGAAGATCGCTTCATCCTGGATCGTTTGGAGCAGGCAGGACTGTCGCCAGCGCCAGTTGCCGATGATCACACGTGGCTTCGGCGAGTTCACTTTGCCATCACCGGGCTGCCTCCGAGCCACGAGGAAATTCAGGCATTTCTCTTGGACAAGGCTGCCGACGCCCGCGAACACGTGGTCGATCGCCTGCTGTCCTCGCCTCATTTCGGCGAACGCTGGGCGCGCCATTGGATGGATCTAATGCGCTATGCCGAATCGCGCGGTCATGAGGGCGATTATATCATAGCCAACGCCTGGCACTATCGCGATTACCTGATCCGCGCTTTCAACGAAGATGTGCCCTACAATCAATTCCTGGTTGAACATCTTGCGGGGGATCTTGTGCCCAAACCGCGCCTCAGCCATGACGGTGAGGTTAATGAGTCTGTTCTCGGAACGGGCTGGGCTTTTCTCGGCGAAGAGAATCATTCTCCTGTGGATATCCGTCAGGACGAATGCGAACGCCTTGATAATAAGATCGATGTTTTAAGCAAATCTTTCCTCGGGTTGACCGTTTCCTGCGCCCGGTGCCACGACCACAAATTCGATCCGATCCGCGCTCAGGACTATTATGCGATGAGCGGTTTCTTTCTTGGTTCCAGTTTTCGACAAGTACGCTTCGAAGCTATGGAGAATAACCGGCAGATGTCGGCTGAACTGAAGGAACTCCGTAAGAAATTTATTCCCAGGCTGGCCGAGGCGGTTGCGACCTCGCGAGAGCAGGGGATGGGAAAG
>JADMIO010647441.1_pt1 | contig 36805 bp, 27 predicted proteins | sample 8958161 | NCBI WGS metagenome assembly JADMIO01 (sample SAMN16585339, study PRJNA669376) | soil metagenome | isolation source: Crop rotation soil | place: USA: Cullars Rotation, Alabama | collected 2011
CAGAAATTACCTGCAGCATCGGTCCAGGTGGTAGCATGAACCCTGGCTCCCGGTTTATTAGTGGAAGCAGCAACACAGGAAGTGCCATATATACCAAATTGATTAATAGTAGAATTCCCGCTAACCCATGTCCACTGATTGGACAAAGGATTAAATTTCCATAAATCATTAAGCAAACCGTTCAGACCAGTGGTTGTAAGACCCTGACCTCCGAATAACCACAGGTTGCCCGACGCATCTGTCCAGGTTACCGCGCCTAGTCTGCTTCCCGGCTTGTTGGCAGGAGCGGCAACACCCTGTGTACCGTAGGTTCCGGTTTGAGCGATAGCGGTATTTCCTTTTACCCATGTCCATTGAGCTGTAGGACCCCATTGGGCCATACCATAGAGGCACGTAAAAATTAGAGAAAATGACAGAAGAATCTTCCTCATATCCAGTGTTTTAAGAGTAAAAAGAATTAATAATAGAAATGCACGGGATATTAAGAGGACAAATGCAGAGGATATAAGGGATTCGGATGTAGTGAAGGTGAACCGTCAAATGTATAAAAAGTTTTATCAGCAGTCAAGAGGGGAACGAAATATATTTTATAAAAAAATGAAAAAGAAACCGTGCTTCGATTCTCACGGAAGTTTTAATATCAACGGAAAAAATAAACGCTAACCCGGTTATTTGATATTAGTAAAACCACGTGAATCTGGTTTCAAACGCATTAGACACTTAAAATCCCATTTTTCGATGTTTATCATCGTAAATACCGCCGGGATAAAAACATGTAATTAGCGATATTTTCCTCTATGTGACAGCCCAACCGGCTATTACATTTGTATCAGAAGTTGATTTTGATTTTAATTCCAATTTATCCAATATCACTGAAAAATACCTTTGATTTCCAAGTCCTGAAAAAACCGTCCCTGTTTTCAAATTATTAATTCCGTATCCGGCTGTTTCAAAAACGAAGCAGCCGTTTCTTTTTTAGAAAAGTCCTGGTATTCCCCGATTTCTTACTCCTTCATTTTTGATTGCCGTTACCCGGCAACTTCTCCTGCTGGTTACAATAATGAATTTCCGGATTTATGCCTGTCGGATTTTTTTATAGATCAGTCAGGTTTTTTAATCCTTTAAAGTTTTAGTCATCAATCGCCTGCAGCATAAGTTCTACAATTGAACTCCCAAGTATAGTCACGAATTTCTTAAACCAAAAAGATCATTATGCGAAAATGCCTTTTAGTGATTTACCTGTTGATAGTGAGTTATGGAATTATTCAAGCACAGCAAACAGAAGCGTCGGGAAGAATAATAGATGCATCGGGTAATCCGCTTTATAAAGTTTCCGTATCGGAAAAGGGTACCAATAATGGTACCAGTACCGATGCCAATGGTTCTTTTGTACTACGGTTACAAAAGGGTGGCCGCCTGCTGATTTCAAGTATAGGTTTTTCCCCCCTGGAATTGGATGCAGCAGGCGGCTTATTGATAACTCTTCAATCTAATCAGACAGCGCTGTCGGAAGTTGTTGTTACAGCCCTTGGCATCCGGAGAGAAAAGAAAGCGCTGGGATATTCCGTTACCGAGATCAAAGGAGATCAGCTGACTCAGTCAAATAACCAGAATTTTGTGAATTCGTTAAATGGCAGGGTGGCGGGACTACAGGTCGTTTCCAGCGGTGGGGCTCCCGGACAGGGTTCCCGGGTGATTATACGAGGCGGTGCGAAATCCATACGCGGCAATAATGAACCCCTATTTGTAATTGACGGCATACCGGTTAGCAATTCCAATGACGGAAATAATTCTTATACGGAAGTGGAAGGCGCAGCTACACCCAACCGGATAGCCGATATTAACCCCGACGATGTAGAAACGATCTCGGTACTGAAAGGTAGCGCGGCTTCCGTACTGTATGGAAACCGCGGAGCCAATGGGGTAATATTAATAACTACAAAATCCGGGAAAGGCAAGAATGGAAAACCTGTCATTACTTTCAGCAATACCGTAGGCTTTGATAACGCATTAAAACTTCCGGATTTCCAAAAAGTATATGCCCAGGGAAATGGAAATTACCTGGAAGGGGGATCCCGTTCGTTTGGTCCTAAAATCCAGGGACAACAGGTATTCAGCAATGCCAAAGGAGAAAATATCGCATTGACCGTTCATGATCCGCGGAAGGATTTTCTTGAAACGGGGATTAACTACAATACCAATATTTCTGTTGCCCAGGCAAAGGAAAACTCATCCTATTTCATATCAGCCGGGCATTCGCATGCTTCCTCGATTGTACCCAACCAGGATTATAACAAGGCCAGCATACGACTGAATGTAAACAACCAGGTAAGTTCCCGATTAAACCTTACCATCAATTCAAATTATCTGAGGACCTGGGGAGATGTTCCTTATCTCGGCCAGGATGGAAATAATCCCTTTTTTGCATTATTTAATATGCCGGTATCCTGGGATATCAAAGGATTCGGTTATCAACGCGACGATGGCAGACAGATCAATTTCAGAGGTGGTGCTTTCGATAACCCATTGTGGACTGTCAATAAAACGTTTTTCAATACCACCGAAGACCGGCTAATCAGTGCGGCCAGCCTGTCATACAAGGCTTTTTCCTGGATGGATATCAGCTACCGGTTGGGGATAGACCAGTTGAATGATGAACGTAAATCATTCCGGGATATTAATACCGGATCGTTTCCCAACGGAGCGCTGGCTAATGACCAGATCCGCAGACAGGAAATAACGTCAACTCTTTTTCTTACAATCAATAAACATTTCAGTAAAGACGTTGGATTCAGTTTTACCGGAGGACAGGATTACAATCAGCGCAAAATAACCGAGTATACGCAAACCGGAACGGCTATAGTGATACCCGGGATTGCCCATATGAGTAATGTCGCAGCCTTTGATCCCGACTATGAATTTCAGTCCAAGCGGAGAATGGTCGGTGTATTCGGAGACCTTAAACTGGATTACCGGAATTTTATATTTCTCGGCTTCGCCGCGCGTAACGAATGGTCTTCCACACTACCGGTTCAAAACAGAAGTTTTTTTTATCCCGGAGCAAACCTCTCCCTCGTATTTACGGATCTCCTGAAAGGCGGTGTGAGGGATATCCTGAGTTATGGCAAGCTAAGGATCGGCTATGCGCAAACTGCGCGTGATCCCGAACCTTACCAGGTGATCAACACCTTTGTCGTGCCCGGCGATACGCCGGAAGCAGGTTTTGGCGACGGGTTTGTTGCCGGTTCCGCCCCCCTCTCATTTCCTTTCAACGGTGTGGCGGGGTATACCGCCAGCAATATCCTCAACAACCGAAACCTCAAGGCTGAAAAGACATCGGAACTGGAAGCCGGTGCCGAATTGCGTTTTTTAAAAGATCGCATAAGCCTTGACGTTACATGGTTCTACAACAGGAATACAAATGGTATTGTTCCGGTTGATATATCGCCGGCTACCGGTGCTACCAACCTGGTCATCAATTCAGGGCTTACCCGGGTGAAGGGGATCGAGGCCTCGCTTACGGTAATACCGGTAAGGACTTCCAGTTTTAAATGGGAAGCCACCATGACGTTCAGCCGTACCCGGTCGAAAGTTGTCGAAACGTTTCCCGGAGTTGCCCAGGTCTTCCTGGGAGGGTTCGGAGGTAACCCTGCCATCTATGCGGTGAAAGGAGAACGTTATGGTTCCATCATCGGTACAGGCTACCAGAAAAATGACCAGGGTCAGGTACTGGTTGATGCAGATGGATTCCCGCTTTTTGCCGACGGCGTCAATCTTGGTTATATCGAGCCGGACTGGACCGGCGGGATCCGTAACAATGTTACTTTTAAGAATTTCAGTCTCGATTTCCTGATCGATACAAGACAGGGTGGTTATATCTATAACGGTACAGAAGAGCTGCTGGACTTTTATGGTGTCACAAAGAAGACAGAAAGCCGGGAAGCGGATTTTATTTTTCCCGGGGTGAAAGAAGCGGATGGCAAGGCAAACGACATCGTTGTTAAAAGGGATGCCACGTGGTGGAGCTTTGCCCAGGGCAATGAAGAATATGTTTATAAAAATAACTGGGTCCGGCTGCGGGAAGCCAATCTTTCCTACAACCTGTTGCTGAATAAGAAATACCTGCAATCGGTGACGGTTGGCGTGTATGGACGGAACCTGTGGTTATCGACCAAGGTACCTCATGTAGATCCGGAGTCCAGTTCCTTTGGAACCAATAACGGGCAGGGAGCAACGCGGATGGCCTTTCCTTCCTTACGCAGTCTTGGATTTAATTTAAAATTTATATTCTGATAAAAGAAAAAATATGAAAATACGATATAGCACATTTTGTTTCCTGTTTGTTTTTTTAACGCTGATGTCCTGTAAGAAAGCGCTGGACATCAATAAGGATCCTAATAATTTTACGGATGTACCGGCTAACCTGTTGCTCCCGGCGGCCCAGGTTCAGCTTGCTTATACCTTAGGTGGGGATGTTTCACGGGTACCGGGGGCCTTTGTTCAACATTATGCGGGCCACCGTAACCAGCCTCTTGAATATAACCAGTATGATGTAGGTCCCGCTTCCACAGACGGGTTATGGGGTTCACTCTATGCCGGCGTACTGGACGATTTGAAATCGGTGATCGCCATTTCAAGGGTTAGCGGCGATTCCGTATACATCGGTATTTCCCAGTTATTGAGCGCTGAGACCTTCGGCGTGTTGACGGATTTATATGGAGATATACCGTTCAGCCAGGCACTCCTGAATGACGGGAATATTACACCCGGTTACGACAAGCAGGAAACCATATATCCAGGTCTGTTAGCCATGATAGATGCGGGCATAAGCAATGTGAAATCGGCAAAAGGACGTATACCGGCTGAGGATGACCTTATTTACGGCGGGGACCCGGACAAATGGGAAAAATTCGGCAATTCGCTAAAATTGCGCTTATTGAACCACGTTAGCAAACGCGACCCGCAGGCTGCTATCGCTTTCCTGAATTCAAACCCTACGCTGATCAGCAGTAATGCGGAAAATGCGAGGCTGGTATTTGGAGAATCAGCTTCTAATGCCAACCCGGCTTACGGGTTTGATGTATTGTCAGGGAGAAAAGACATGGCGGTGGCTTCCACGATTGTCAATGCCATGAAGCAGTTATCCGATCCGCGGGTCCCTGCTTATTTTTTCCCGGTAGCCAATGACGGCGACGGAAAACAGGGCGAATATTTCGGAAATGATCCGGGAAATGATACTGACGATGCGGGAGAAAATCTTTATTCCCGGATTGGACCGTTGTTTGCATCGGTTAACTCGCCTGTAATGATAATCAGCTATGCCGAAGTTCAATTCCTGATTTCAGAAATCAGGTTGCGGGAAAACAAGGCGGCAGAATCAGCAACGGCCTATACCAATGCGGTAACTGCTGATTTCGATTTTGCGGGTGTAGATGGTGCCGGTACCTATTTGCAGAACCCCGCTGTCATTTACGACAATACACTGGAGCGTATCATTTCGCAAAAATGGATTACACTTTTCCAGGCTCCTTATGAAGCGTGGACGGACTGGCGTCGAACCGGTTTCCCGGCACTGGTACCGGCAGCCGTTAGCAGGACTAACGGAATCATTCCAAGAAAACTTCCGTACCCGCAGGCGGAGGTCAATTTAAACCGGGTGTCCCTTGAGCAGGGGCCGGGTATTCCTGTTCCGGTTCAATCCCTGCTGGATAAAGTCTGGTGGGATAATTAAATAAATTAATCACAAAGCCTGTCCATAGCGACAGGCTTTTAAATTATTATACCGAATTAGTAAAACCCCGTAAAAGGGGGATAACAAGAGAACAATAGGGTTGTATTTTGCATGGCGAAATTAAATCTATTGACACCGGCTGACACAGGTTCGCCGGAAAAGTGAGTACAGAAAATGCTTCGGATAGTTGTTATAGAAAAATTTGCGGCGGACTATGAAAACTTGCGTTCCCTGCTGGACCAGGTAGCCCCGGAAGCCGGTATTATAGCCGTGTTGCATTCCCTTGAGGAAACAAAAAGATGGTTCAATACGCACGTGTGGCCGGATTTGGTTATTACCGACACCGACCTGGTTGACGGAAATATTTTCGATCTGTTTGAAAATAGGAAAATACAGTTACCGGTAATATATACCACCTGGGATATCCATTCGGCAAAAAAAGCTTTTCAGTATAACGGTATTGACTACCTGATTAAACCCCTGGTTCATACGACGCTTGAAAGGGCTTTGAAAAAATATTTTACGATACGTTCCCACTTCGAGAAAAAAATGGAAAACCGGCTGCAGAGCATCCTTTATCCGACCCGGCTACCCCAGCGGATAATTGTCAGGAAGGGAAGGGAATACCGCAGTATCCGGATGAATGATATTGTGTGTTTTTATTCCAAGTTTAAGATGATCCATGTTCTTACGGCAGAGGGCAAGGAATTCAGGACACTTAAGGAAAACCTGAATGAGCTGGCGGTCACACTCAATCCTGAGTTATTTTTCAAAGCGAACAGGAAGTACATTGTCCATATCGACTATATCAAAGGATTTAAGATCCTGGATTTTGGCAGAGTATTAATAGAATTGGATATACCAGTCAAGGAGCAGATCGTTGTGAGCCAGTTCTCCGGTATGCGATTTCGCAAATGGATCGGTGAAAATAATGATACGCATCATTTGCCAAAGGAAACAGCTATGATAACTGCAACAGGGTAGGTCAGTTTATGGTTTATGATATATTGTTTATGGCTTCCTGAATGAGTGACGTTCGATGCGTGTAAGAAATATACTGAGCAACGTATCAATAAAACTATTCCGTTAATGGTTTATGGTTCCAATATCGGGTTCGTTGAAACTAGTCAGCAAGTTGCGGCCTAAGGAACCATAAACCATAAACTAAAAACCATAAACCCTCTAACGGCTCAGCAATTCCTTCAAAATGAATTGACATTTGTCAATGAAAATTTTCTTCTCACCGGATTTATAGGTATAAAAAGAAGATTTACGTACAAATACGAATTAAAAAAGGAGTTTCTACTCTAGGGTCGTATTGCTGCATTATTTTACATTTACATCGAAGTTGATTGATTATCGATAAAGTCAATCTATCCAATACGTCCTGAAAATACCGATCCTATCCAATGCCTTTGTAAAAACCATCCCGTTTAGCCGGGAGAAATCCGATATCAGTCAACTTCCTTTTTTTTAGCTGTTTTAATTCCCTCCATTCTATTCTATATACCGTTGCCATTCTCTTTGCCTGAGATGTCTCAATCCAGGCTTCTATTTTAAAAATTACCTTTTAGTATGTTGAAATCGGGTTGAAACTTTTCAGGCCATTTTTTTGATGAAAATGAAAATCACCCGACAAAAAAAATTTGCGGGTGAAATTTCACCTGGACCCCTCTGTACTTTATTGGATAAGGATTAATGGTAATATTTTAAATTAATATTCTCCTTAATTTTTGTGTTGTGCCGTGATAAATTATTTAGCAGACAAAAATACAAAAGCTAATTTATTTAGCAAAATATTTTTTTGGAAAATAAAAACAAATTATTCCTGGGAAGGACGAATAAGAGGGAAAGGTATTTTGAAACACCAAGGCACCAAGACACCAAGGCTCAGAGAAAAAAAGTAATTAAAATTAACTCCCTGCCTTCCTGATCCTGTGTCTTTGTGCCTTGGTGCCTTCGTGTTTCAAAACCTGTTTATCTATACTTGCCGGATAATCCCTTTTTGGTTAAGTTTAATGCCGAATCATAAACGCTATTCGGATGAAAATTGCAACCTATAATGTAAATGGTGTCAACGGTCGCCTCCCGGTCTTAGTCCGCTGGTTACAGGAATCCTCACCGGATGTGGTCTGTCTGCAGGAACTTAAAGCACCCGTTGAAAAATTTCCGGAGAAGACGTTGAGAGAGGCAGGATACCATGCGATCTGGCACGGGCAGAAAAGCTGGAATGGGGTAGCCATCCTTTCCCGACAGGATAATTTGCACGAGCTGAGACGGGTGCTGCCGGGAGATCCGGAGGATCTTCATAGCCGTTATATCGAAGCAGCCGTAAACGGGATAGTAGTCGGATGCCTGTACCTTCCTAACGGTAACCCATACCCGGGACCAAAATTCGAATATAAATTGAATTGGTTCAAACGTTTTTCCGCCCATGCGCGAAAACTTCTTGCGCAGGACGTGCCCGTTGTACTCTGCGGTGACTATAATGTAATGCCAACGGAAAGGGATGTCTACAAGCCCGACCGCTGGATAAACGATGCCCTTTTCAGAAAGGAAGTTCGGGACGCTTTCAAAAATCTTGTCGGGCAGGGATGGACAGATGCGATCCGCAAACTGTATCCCGATGACACCATTTATACGTTCTGGGATTATTTCCGTAATGCGTATGCGCGTGACGCCGGCCTGCGCATCGATCACTTCCTGTTGAGCCCGCAGCTTGCCCGGCGCCTCAGGTCAGGAGGGGTGGACCGGCATGTGAGAGGATGGGAAAAAACAAGCGATCATGCACCGGTGTGGATTGAATTGAAGGATAAATAAGTGAAGGAAGCTTCAAGCTATGAGCTGCAAGCTGCAAGATCCGAAACAACTTCAGGCCTTTAGGTCTTGTAGCTTGCAGCTCATAGCTTGAGGCTTATTAAATCCGATATATTAATGATTGAATACGGTATTATACATGAATGGTCTTGGATTGTGGCTGCAGTACCACAATTTTGCATAAAATTCAATGGAAAAAACCACTATATACATCATTGACGATCACAAACTTCTGCGGGAAATATTGTCATTCCTGCTGAGCCGCGAACAGAATTTTGAAGTGGTCGGTGCGACAGACAATGTGAGTGAAGCCTTACATACGGTACGGACTGCCAGTCCTTCAATTATCCTCCTTGACATAAACATGCCCGAAGAATCCGGTTTCCGCGTAGCGGAAAAAATTCTGGCAATCGCCCCCGCCACCCGAATAATTGCGGTCAGTATGTATGTTCTTCCGGTATATGCCAAACGTATGCTCAAATTAGGCGCTAGGGGATATCTTACTAAAAATTCGCCGCACGAGGAAATGATACGGGCGATAAACATCGTAGCCGGAAATGAACAGTACGTTTGTGCTGAAATCCGCGACATGATAGCTGCTGATACACTAAATAAGAAAAATGACCTGCCTGGAATCGGTCTATTGACTGAAAGGGAAATAGAAGTTCTTACTTATCTGAAGAAAGGACTTTCTTCCAGGGAAATAGGTATTGAATTGGATCTTTCTAATAAAACAGTTGAAGTACACCGGTATAATATTTTACGGAAGCTGAATTTGAAAAATGTTGCCTCGCTGGTCAACTACGCACACGAAATGGGATTATAACCTGCTAAATCCCGTCCTGACTCTAAAGATCAATTTTGTTCAAACCGTTACGGCGTTTATTTATTTGCAAACCTTCTCCGGAGCAAAATAATTGTTTAAATTGAAAGCCGGTATTCTCATCATGTTGATAAACTGAATAGAGACGAGTATGAACGCCCAGGTCAAACTATTTTCTGTATTGGCTCTCGCCATGTTGGCCGGAACCAAAAATATAAGCGAGAAAAACGAACCATCCCCTAAAAAATCCCTGAATATTGTTTTTATCGGGGATAGTATTACCGAAGGCAACGGAACTGCTGCGCCACCGGTACGGGCAGCCGCTTATCTGCTGAGGCAATTGGAAGTAGAGAAATTGGATTTTTCCAACCAGGGCCATTCCGGATTTACAACGGTAGATTTTTTGCCTTCACAGGGAGAAACTTTTAAACAGGTAGAACTGGCCGCCGATAGTTTGCTAAAGATCAATCAGGGTATGATGATCTTTTCAATAATGTTAGGTACTAATGACAGTGCTATGGATGGCCCCCTGGGTTCGCCGGTTTCGGCTACGGCGTACCGGAGGAATTTAATGGAAATAACAGACCGCCTTCTGAAAGATTATCCCGGCTGTAAGATCATTTTACACCAACCAGTATGGTATAGTCCTAATACCTATAATCGTTCCCGTTACCTGGCTGATGGCTTGAAGCGGCTCCAGAGTTATTTTCCGGTAATCAATGCCCTTATAGAAAGCTATGGCCATACCCATCCGCAACAGGTATTTCCCGGCGATAAATCTGCATTTGATTTCTTTAAAAAAAATTATAAAGATTATATGTTGCCGGAGAAGGGACAACAGGGAATTTTTTATCTGCATCCCAATGATAAAGGAGCTGGAATATTGGGCAACTTTTGGGGAGCGGCGATTTATAAGGTTATCCAAAAGTTGCAACTATTAAAAACGGCTAACAATTGAATGATATTGCCATGTCAAAAGCCCTGGTGGCCCTGCTCCTGATATATTTATGTATAGAAAGTACGGTAGTTGCCCAACCGTCCGCGGGTATTCACATGGATACATGGAAGGGATATGAGCGGGTGAATTTTTCTATTGCCGGTCATAGGGGATATTATGTCAAACCCAGGCGGCCACTGGAAGGCAGACCCTGGATATGGCGCGCTTCCTTTCCCGATTGGCATACGGAAATGGATAGCTTGTTGCTGGCAAACGGACTTCATGTAGCGTATGTAAGCGTCGATAATGAGTATGGCAGTCCGTATGCCATGCAGGTATGGGATAAATTTTACAATTATTTAGTCGATTCCGTTTTTCTATCATCAGGAGTGGCGCTGGAAGCGGTAAGTCGAGGGGCCTTATATGCGTATGGATGGGCCAAACGCAACCCGGCTAGTGTAAATTGTATTTATGCCGAAGCACCGGTTTGTGATATAAAGAGCTGGCCGGGCGGAAAAGGTAACGGTATTGGCGATTCAGCCTCCTGGAAACAGTTGTTACAAGTATATAAGATGAGTGAATCAGAGGCGGTATCTTTTAAAGACAATCCGGTAGACAACCTCGAAGGTCTTGCCGCTTACAAAGTACCGCTCCTGCATATTATAAGCCTGGAAGATAAGGCCGTTCCCGTTGCAGAAAACAGCAATGTTTTAACGAAAAGGTATAATGGCCTGGGCGGTCCCGTTATGATCTATCCGGTCACTGCCGGCCCCATGGAATTATATAACCATCATTTTCCTATTAAGCACCCGGACCAGTGGGCCGGGTTAATACTGAGCTATTGCTATCCTGTAAAGCAACACTTGCGGCTGGATCCCTATACCAATGTCCGCAACGGACTGAACAGGAGTTATGTTGCCATGGCAGAAAGGAAAGAAGTTACCGTAGCCTTCCTCGGCGGTTCTATTACGTATAATCCGGGATGGAGGAATAAGACATGTTCCTGGCTGCAGGAACGATTTCCGGGAACCCGGTTCCGGTTTATTGCTGCCGGTATCCCATCGCTGGGAAGTTTGCCACATGCTTTTCGTTTGCAAAGCGATGTGCTGGATTCCGGAAAAATCGATTTGCTTTTTATCGAAGCTGCTGTAAATGACCGGGCGAATAATACTGATAGCCTCACCCAGCTGCTGTCCCTGGAAGGAATTGTTCGGCACGCTAAATATAATAATCCGGCCATGGATATTGTTATGATGTCTTTTGCGGATCCTGCCAAGACAACAGATTATGACAACGACGTGATACCGGCTGAAATAGTTAATCATGAACTGGTGGCAGAACACTATCATCTTCCTTCCATTAATCTGGCTAAAGAAATTCATGATAAATTAAAAGCCGGGGAATTTACCTGGGAATATGATTTTAGAGATCTGCATCCTTCGCCATTCGGGCAGGAATTATATTTTGCGGCGATCAAAAAATTATTACAACGATGTTTTGAGAATGAGCCGTTATCGTCCACCAGGACATTACTTCCAAAACCCCTGAATAAATCAGTTTTTGACCTGGGGAACTATGTACCGCTTCGGCAGGCCAGCTATGATGCAGGCTGGACGATGGAGGAGAAATGGGTCCCGAAAGACAAATTACCAACGCGGGATGGTTTTGTACGGGTTCCTGTGCTGGAAGCTGATCAGCCCGGAGCCGTCCTTTCCTTTTCATTTGAAGGCAACGCCGTGGGAATCGCTGTCGTGTCCGGTGCCGATGCCGGCTTCATTTCATACTCAATTGATAACGGAACGTATAAAACAAGGGATCTGTACACCCAATGGAGTTCATGGCTACATTTGCCATGGTATATACTGCTGGGAAAAGGTTTAAAAAACGGGAAACATGTTGTAAAAATAAAAGTGGCTCCTGAAAAAAACAATGACAGTAAGGGTCATGCCTGCCGGATCGTACATTTCCTGGTAAATAAGAGCCGGTGAGACGAATACGAAAGGGAACCTTTTCAACAAGATATTGACTATTTAAAATTTGACGGAACCTGGAATAAATAAAATAATTTGTAACCTCTTAATTAATCCCCCGGCTCAACAACAAGTTTAAATTAATTTGTAAATGAAACAACAAACACGAACCCATTACCGGATATTACCAGTTGCCAGGATAGCTGCTATTCTTTCTTCTTTTGTTATTTTGTTTTCATGCAATTCCGAAACCAGTCACGATAAAACGGTAGCGACCGATACCCTGACCGAGGCCCAAAAGCATCTTCCGGAAAACGCATTAAAAAGCCTGGTGGTGGCAGAGGGGCTGGAAGTAAAACCCCTGGCAACGGAGCCAATGCTTAAGAACCCTACAAATATTGATGTGGATGAGCGGGGACGGGTATGGGTAACCGAAGCTTATAATTACCGCCCGGCCGTCAACGGTAATCCAACGAATCCGGAAGGCGACAGGATCATGATCCTGGAAGATACTAATGGTGATGGAAAGGCAGACACGGCAAAAGTATTTTACCAGGGCCCTGAAATTAATGCCCCCCTCGGAATATGTGTGTTAGGAAATAAGGTATTGGTATCACAAAGCCCGTATGTATGGATTTTTTATGACGATAATGGCGATGATGTGGCAGACCGCAAGGAAATTTTATTCCAGGGGATAGGAGGTGACCAGCACGACCATGGAATGCATGCATTTACGTTTGGCCCTGACGGTAAGTTGTATTTTAATATGGGAAATGAAGGGAAAACGCTGAAAGATAAGAATGGCAGGCCGGTTATGGACCAGGATGGAGAAGAAATCGGTCCGGGAAAATATAAGCAGGGATTGGTATTTCGTTGCAATCCGGATGGCTCGCAGGTAGAGTGCCTGGGACAGAATTTCCGCAATCCTTATGAGGTAGCGGTAGATAGTTACGGTTCCTTATGGCAGAGTGATAATGATGATGATGGTAACCGGGGTGTCCGTATCAACTATGTAATGCAGTATGGAAATTATGGTTACACCGATGAAATGACGGGAGCGGGATGGGGTGATAACCGCACCAACAGGGAAGACTCCATACCATATCGTCACTGGCATTTAAATGATCCCGGTTCGGTTCCGAATCTTTTGCAGACGGGTGCGGGTTCACCCACCGGTATTATCGTATATGAAGGATCCTTGTTGCCATCTGCCTTTCATAACCAGGTAATACATTGTGATGCAGGAACGAATGTTGTCCGGTCCTATCCGGTACAGAAAAATGGCGCAGGTTATTCTGCCGGTATAATAAATATTTTGAAAAGTGAAAAAGATCAATGGTTTCGTCCGGCGGATGTATGTGTAGCACCAGATGGTTCCCTAATGGTAGCCGATTGGTATGATGTCGGCGTGGGCGGGCATCAGGCAGGTGACCAGATAAGAGGAAGAATTTACAGGATAGCTCCCCGGGGCTCGTCGTATACCGTGAAAAAAGAAGATTACACCACGGCGGGAGGGGCCGTTGCCGCGCTTCAAAACCCCAATTTATCCGTTCGCTATCATGCCTTCACGGCATTGGTGGAAATGGGCGGCAAAGCCATTCCGGAACTTGAAAAGTTATGGAAGGGTGGGGACGATGCAAGAATGAGAGCGAGAGCCTTTTGGGTATTATTGAAATTGGCCGGCGCTAGTTCGGGAAAATATATACAGGAAGCCATCAAAGAAAAAACGCCTGAATTGAGAATCATGGGTCTGCGGTCCGCGTTGGAATTGAAGCAAGATGTAGTTGCGGTAATCGGTCAGTTGGTAAATGACCCGGATCCCCAGGTGAGGCGCGAATGTGCCCTGGCGTTACATCACAACAAGTCACCGGAAGCAGCTGGTCTATGGACTACGCTCGCCATGCAATATAATGGTACTGATCGCTGGTACCTTGAAGCTTTGGGGATTGGGGCTGACAGACAATGGGATTCTTTTTTTGCGACATGGCTTGCCAACGTAAAGGATCCGTTACAAAACCAGGCGTCCCGTGACATTGTCTGGCGTGCCCGTAATGAAGCCGCTGTGCCGTGGCTTGCCAAACTTGCTTCCCAGCAAGATATTGCCTTAAAGGAAAGATTAAAATATTTCCGTGCATTCGATTTTCATACAGGCCCGGCAAAATCGGTGCGCCTGCTGGAAATGATAACCATGAATACCTCACAGGATGTGGATTTCAATAAATTGATTTTACATCTTCTTGATAAAAATGCGGTCAGTAAATCCCCGGTTGCAAAGAAAGCGCTGGACCAGGTACTTCAATCCGTCAGGGGAACGACAGATTATATAGAATTGGTGAGACGATACCAGTTGCCGTCGGAAAATAAGAACCTCCTGGCCTTGGCGCTGGCAAAACCGGACAGCAGCCTGGGTGAAGAGGCATCTTCACTTCTGTTGTCTCAAAAGGGAAGTTCGTTGATATGGGAAGTCATAAATGGAACCGATACTACCTCGGCAAATAAAATAATTTTATCCATGGCTTTTGTGGGCACCCAGGAATCTATTGGGATACTGCAAACCGTAGCACTTTCCGGTAAATATCCCTTAACCGTTCGGAAAAATGCGGCATCACAAATTGGCAGGAGTGGCGGTGGCGAAAAGAAAGTATTGGAATTGTTGAAAAACAGAAAGGTACCTGCGGACTTAGTTGACGATATTGTATATGGTGTCCGGGATGCCTGGGAGACTTCTGTGCGTAGAGAAGCCGCAGGATATTTGCCAAAGACGGCTTCAGCCGGTAGTAAAAAAGTGCCTGCAATGGCCGACCTGGCTTCGTTAACGGGCGATGTTGCCGCCGGTAAAGTTATATATACCAATAAATGTGCTTTATGTCACCAGGTTAACAAAGAAGGCAGCGATTTTGGCCCGGCGCTTACTGATATCGGGACAAAATATCCCGTTGAAGGATTATTGAATGCCATAGTGAATCCTTCAGCCGGAATCAGTTTTGGTTTTGAAGGCTGGGAGATCAAAATGAAAGATGGTTCGGTTCTTACCGGCATTATTTCCAGCAAGACAGCATCGGGTCTTGACTTAAAATCCCCGGGCGGTTTGAAAAAGCATATAAAGGCAAGTGATATTATTGCGAAAAAAGAGCTGCCTCAATCTATGATGACGGAAGGATTGTATGAAAATATCAGTAATCAAAACCTGGCGGACCTGCTCGTTTATCTTTCAGGATTAAAAAAGAAGTAAGTAGAAAAATAAAGGGGGTCCGAATAAAAATTCAACCCCTTTGTAAAATCCAATATCCTATGAAAAACCGATGCAAGATTACTGCATCGCAATCAGATAATAAGGTTGCCTGCAGGTTTTTTATTAAAATCAACTACAAAATAGTGCTAGTACGTTAGTCAATTCAGCGTTTTTACTATTACATGAGTTATAATTTGCTGTGAATTGGTTTCACGCAAAGAGCGCAAAGGAGCAAAGGCGCAAAGACAATAATAAGCGACCTCTTTGCGTCGCATTTTTCCTTTGCGCTCTTTGCGTGAAACCTTTTCTTTAGCATCTAGTTCCCTTCCATCCACACAACTTTCAATTCCGGTTGATGTGCCTGGCCGATAATGTCTTTGTACAGCTCCGGCCGCCGCGCCTTCATATACCGGTAGCCTCCGGCCTGTGTAAGTTTCTCCGGGGTAAGTACAGCGGTAACAAAATCATCACCCAGTGTTCTGCATTCGGCTACCACATCTCCAAACGGATCAATAATCATTGAACATCCATTCTTTAACTGGTCAGCATCCATGCCAATAGGGTTGGAGAACACAACATATATCGCATTATCATAGGCCCGGGACGGGAGCCATTTCATTAACCAATCCCTGCCTTTCATACCATCAAATTCCAGCCGGAGGGAAGTAGGGTCTGTTTCCCGGTTTTTCCATAACGCAGGATCCACGAATCCCGCACCAGGCCTGGTAGAGGGCGTGCACATGGTAACATGCGGCATGAAGATAATGTCTGCGCCGAGCAACCTGGTGGCCCTTACATTTTCAATGATATTATTATCATAGCAAATCAGGATCCCGCATTTCCATCCATAAAGATCAAAAACACAATATTCACTGCCGGGTGTTAAATGGGAATTGATGAATGGATGTAATTTCCTGAATTTCGCCACTAGTCCATTGTTATCGACACATACATAGGCCTTGAATATTTTTTCTTCCCGGTCTTTCTCAAATAATCCGGCCAAAATAGTAATCCCGTACTTTTTAGCTATCCCGGTAAGCTGTTCAATACTATTGCCACCCGGTATAAACTCCGCTAAATCCAACATCTGGTCCTTCGACAGGTTCCTGGCAAATGTATATCCCGTGATCGAACATTCATGAAAGGCAATAACGTTGGCCCCTTCCTCCGCTGCTTTCCTGGAAAGTTTGTCAATAACGGAAAGGTTATAAACTTTGTTTCCGCCCTGATGTTCAAATTGTGCTGATGCTATTTTTAAGTTATTCATAGTAAAAATTATTTTCGAAAGTTTACCCTGATCGTTTCTTTTAACCTGTCAACAGGTTTTTTGTCCCGGGTTGGATCAATTCGTACCTCCATCTTCAGGTTGGGGGGCTTACCGGTAAGAAAAAAATCGCTGTTGGAATACAAGGTATAGATTGTCTCGATCTCCAATTGTCCAAAAGTCGTATGAAACACCGGTGAATAAGAAGCCGACAGCAAGGTACCGACTTGTTTTTCGCCAAAATATATTTTCAGGTTGCCGGCATTTTTCAGATCCACCGAATCGGGTATTACATAATTATAAAGTACGGAATTTTTGCTTTTTCTTTTTGGGGGATTAATGGCTATCATCAGCATTTTTAACTGCTCGTCCGATTTGCCATGCTCCGCTTCCACGTTGACATAGCTTTTGTTTTTTTTGCCATAATAAATACTTAAAGAGCCGTCATCAAAAGCAACACTATTGTTTTGAAGGATGACGTTATACCGGTAACCTCTTATTTTATTATAAAATACTTCATCTGTGGTAAGGAAGAAATCGTCTTTGTCCCGGGTGCTGTCGGTATATACCGCCCGGCTGTCGCGGTATAAATTTCCTTTATTATCATAGGTTTCAATGGAGTATTGTCCTTTATGGTTATTATGCAGGGCTATTACATTCCGGGTATTGGGGGAAATTTTGCTGAGTATAAAGCTCGCGAAACCACTGATTTTAGTGACGGCCGCGGGGGAATAATTGCCGTATTTATTAAGTGACATGATGATACCCTGCCGGGTAAACATCCGGTTTGGATCAAACTGGAACAGGGAACCGTGTATCCTGAAACTGACGAGCCGTTGCCGGTTATTGTTTATTTTTATCAGGGTACCTCCGGTTTTCCGCAGTACGGCCTTGGACACTTCGATCGCGGTTACTTCGTCGTCATGAGGACCTACCAGCACGATGCCCGGGTTATTGTTATACTTGTATACCACCACCCCGATATCCACGTCCCCCAACCGGTAAATAAATTCTGTTTGTTTCAGTGTATAGGTAGCTGTTACTTTCACAATTTTCCTTTGCTGCTGTCCCAAACATAACAAACAAAAAGAAAAGCTTATAAAAAGTGAGACAGCTTTCTGCATGAAGTTGATTCGTTGATATAAATACAGGAAAAATAATAAATAAGAAGAAGCTATGCAATCTTTGGGGTCAGTTTTCCAATTCTTCTTTCATTGTAGCCAGCACATTTCTATCAATCATTTTCTGTGCTACATGAATCATATTGCTGAAGGCAATGGAATGTGAAATGCCATGGCCAATGATTACCGGTTTGGCTACGCCCAGCACAGGTGTACCACCGTATATTTCAAAATTGAAACGTTCGAAATATGCATGCTGAATTTTTTTCTGACGGGTGATTTCATACAGTGATTCAGCCATTTTTAAAATAACATTCCCCATAAATCCTTCACACACCATTACGTCGGCTTTGTCCATCAACAGGTCGCGTCCCTCAACGTTCCCGATAAAGTTGATATGCCTGTTTTCCTTGAGCAGGACATAGCTTGCCTGTGCCAGGAGATTGCCCTTGCCCTCTTCTTCCCCGACATTGATTAATCCCACTCTTGGGTTATCGATACCAAACATTAATTGCGCATATACGGATCCCATCACGGCGAATTGGTTCAATTGTTCCGGTTTGCAATCGGCGTTTAAGCCGGCGTCCACTAAAATGCCGGTGCCGCCATTCTCTTTAGGAATAACGGTTGAGATAACCGGCCTCAGAACACCTTCCAATGCCTTGATACTGAAAAGAGCGCCCACCAGCATGGCGCCGGTATTTCCCGCGCTGATAAATGCGTCCGTTTTGCCCGTGCTCAGCAACTGAAAGCCGATGGCGATCGATGATTTTTGTTTTTCCTTAAATGCCTTGGTGGGATGTTCATGCATATCTATTACTTCATCCGCATGCACGATAGTAAGATGATCTGAGGGAATCTGGTATTCCGCGATTAATTTTTCAATTTGTGGCCGGTCGCCAATCAAGAACAGCTCTGCGGGTGTGTCCTGCCCGGATAAGTAAAGGCCGGTACCCTTCACTGCTTCAAGCGGTGCAAAATCACCCCCCATCATATCTATTCCTATTTTCATAATAGTCTAAAAATAAAAATTCTAAATTCAGACACTTCGGATCGAAAGTAGTCCTGAACTTAGAATTTCCAAATTAGGTATTTATTACTTATTAACGGGAGATTTTTCTACTAAAACCTTCCCTTTATAGTAAAGTTTCCCTTCACTCACGTGTGCACGGTGACGAACATGTAATTCGCCGGTAGTGCTGTCGGTGCTTAAAGTAGCGGTCGTGGCTTTGTAGTGCGTTCTGCGTTTGGCACTTCTTTGCTGACTATGTCTGCGTTTGGGATTTGGCATATCTCAATTATTAAAAACTTAAAAATATTTTTTGCTATCACACCATTTACTTCCCCAGGTCCTTAAACTTCTCCAATCCTTTCCAGATGGGATTTTCCTTTTCTTCCTGTGGTTTTTCTTCCGGCTCCAGTTCTTTTAGCATGTCAAGAGCCGCTGGATTGCATTCTGGTCCGCTGGCATCATTGAATCCGCATACCTTCTGCATCGGGATGCTCAGGTTGATAAATTCATAAATCCAGTCGGCTACATCAATATGGCTTTCGCTATGACTGATGAAATAGATATCCGGATCTTCTTCCTGGTCATTCATCAACAGGGGATCTTCCACCATCTTTACGACGATATTAAACTCGTCCCACAATTCAATCTTAAGGTTATTTCCGCAACGGTCGCAGTTTGTTTCGAGGCTGCCACCGATTTCAAATTTTAACAAAATAAAACCCGTTTTTCTGTCAAGGCTCAGTTTTACAGTAGCCTGGCAGTTGCGAAAATCCTGTTGCTGGTATGTCTCAAAGAACTTATCCTTTATCTCATAAACAAACTCATGAATGCCGGGTTTCAATCCCACAAAAGCTATCTCAAATTCCCTTCTGTAGCCCATGAGTCAACTTTTTAAAGAGTTTGCAAAGGTAGGGGAATCACCTGAAAAATTAAGCCGGCTTTTGGATTATTTTCAGCCAGCTTGTCTTAATTTAAAGCCCTGATTAAAATTACTTAAAAAATATAGGCTTGAAGGAATTTTTATCTCGTCTGTTTCAGCACGTTATGCAACGGTGGAGTTGGATTTTGCTGATACTGGCGGCCCTGCTTATCCATTGGATTTCCCTTTATCCGGCCTGGATAGAAGCCTATTATACATACGGCATTTACCCGTTTATTTCCCGTATTCAACGCTTTTTAACAGGCTGGATCCCCTTCAGCATCGGGGACCTGTTTTATCTATTCCTGATCATACTGATCCTTAGCAGGCTTTTTCAATTGCTGAGGGCTATCATTAAAAGAAAAATAAACCGCCCGTATTTAATGCGAGGTCTAAAACAAATCATCTTCGGTTCGCTGTTGGTATATACACTTTTTAACCTGCTGTGGGGATTAAACTATAACCGTTCGGGTATTGCCAAACAGCTTCACCTGGAAATGAAAAAATACAGTCTGGAAGAACTGGATACGCTGACGGCCGTTTTGCAAAGACGGTTAAACCAATATGTATTGCTGGCCGGGCCCGGTCAAAGGGATTCATTTTATAAAAAAAACAATCTTTTCCGGGAGAGTTACGAAGCATACCGGGATGTGTCAATGCAATATCCCTTCCTTTCTTATCATCCGGCATCAATCAAGCCTTCCATCTTCAGCTATATCGGAAATGTACTGGGGTTCCAGGGCTACTACAACCCGTTTTCCGGGGAAGCCCAGGTTAATACCACCGTGCCCGTATTTACGCAGCCATTTATTGCTTGTCATGAAATAGGCCACCAGCTTGGTTATGGCAAGGAGAATGAAGCTAATTTTGCGGGCTTCCTGGCTTGCCGTGCCCACCCGTCGCCTGCCTTCCGATATTCAGTATACTTCGACATGTATCATTATACCATTAGTGAATTGTATGGAAGAGATTCCCTGAAGGCAAGGCATTATATCGATAGTTTAAGTCCCCTGGTAAAAAAAGACTTCAAGGTGGTGAGAGACTTTTTTAATAAATATCAAAATCCCGTTGAGCCCTTCATAACATGGCTATATGGCAATTATTTAAAAGCGAACCGGCAGCCCGCCGGCAGGCAGACCTATAACCAGGTAGTTGCTTTCCTGATCGCGTGGCAGAAAAAATTCGGAAAGGATTCTTTGTGAAGGTGAAGGGTTTCACGCAGCGGACGCGGCGGTGTAGAGAACGCAGCGATATTAGTCATTAAGCGACCTCTTTGCGTCGTCAATTTCTCTGCGTTCGCCGCGTGAAACTCTTTAAGTCTTTGCTCCTTTGCGCTCCCGATGGCTATCGGAGCGCGTGAAACCTGGAGTTAGAACTGGTTTTTCCACATCATACTCTCAATCGGCTTATCGGGCTGATCACTGTATTTTGCATTTTTCTTTTGATTATACTTCACCCCGATTTCACCGTCTGCAGGGAAATAGATTAGCTGCCCGATCGGCATCCCCTTATATATTTTTACAGGTTGTTTAACCGATATTTCAAGGGTCCAGTGACCGCAAAAACCCACATCTCCCTTACCGGCTGTAGCATGGATATCAATTCCCAGGCGCCCCGTGGAGGATTTACCTTCCAGGAAGGGAACATGGGCATGTGTTTCCGTGTATTCCTGGGTCACCCCAAGGTAAAATATGTGTGGATATAGCACGAAACCTTCTTCCGGAATTTCAAAATAATCGATCTGGTTATGCTTTTTGGCATCCAGGATATGTTCCTTATAGGTTGCCAGCCATTTTCCCAGGTGCACGTCATAGGAATTGCTGCCAAGACAGTCACGGTCATAAGGTCGTAGTTTGATGGTGCCTTTTCCTATTTCCTCCAGTATCCTGGTATCCGATAAAATCATTGTATTTTCTGTGTTATGAACTTAAAAAATTGAATTGGCCCGTTCTGGTTAATTGACAGACCCTCCGGGGTCACTATCTTTAGTGTACCATTAAGAAGCAGCAAAATAAACACGAATAAAACAAGTAATGCCGGTTTTTTTTCAACATCAAATTAACGATACCACCAGGCTGGGTGTCTGGAAGATTGAAGAAACAGAAGAATTTTTTAAGAACAATGTCCCGCAACACCGTGATGTGACCCATCCACGCAAGCGGTTGCAGCACCTGGCGGGCCGGTTTTTATTGCAGTTTTTAGCTCCTGACTTTCCCTATGAGTTAATACAAATTGCAGAAACCCGGAAACCTTTTTTACGCAATGAGGAATACCATTTTTCCATTTCTCATTGCGGCGACTATGCAGCGGCTATCTTGAGCAAGGATAAAAGGGTAGGGATTGATATAGAAATTTCCAGGCAAAAGATTGAGCGCGTCACCGAAAAGTTTTTGTCACGGGAAGAGCATTCGATATTCGGAATCCAGCAGGCAACGCCGGGTGTAACGGCCGATTATTTGCTGCCCACCCTGCTTTGGAGCGCTAAAGAATCGGTGTTTAAATGGTTTGGTGAAGGGGGAATTGATTTCCGGGAGGATATTCATTTACTAAAGCAACACAGCGGACCCGAAACAGTAGATTGTTTGTTTACCAGGACCAAAACCAGTCTGACTATACATTATCGCTATTTTGATCACCTGGTGCTGGCCTGGATTGCCAGTTAAATAAATCAGTCCTGTCTTTCAGTCATTCTCAATGTTATTCATGTAATATTGGAATATATTTCAACAGTTACGGCAATTCAAAAATCTTTTTTATTTTCAAAACGGATTATTTTTACAAACCAATTAATTAGTATGCCTTATGCCGGCAAGCCCGCTGAAAGTCTTTATAGTAGATGATGAATATCAAAGCCGCAATCTGCTGAGCAAACTGCTGATGGAACATATTCCTGAAGTCGTCGTAGCCGGTCAGGCATCGAATGTAGCCGAAGGGATTGCCGGCATCAATGAATTCAACCCGGGCCTTCTTTTTTTGGATATTGAAATGAACGGCGAAACGGGTTTCGATTTATTGAGAAAAATAGAAAAACGGGACTTTAAGACCATATTTGTTACGGCCCATGATACCTATGCCCTCAAGGCTTTTCGTTTTAACGCAGTAGACTATCTTTTAAAACCCATCGTGTTGGAGGAACTGAAGGAAGCGGTCGGAAAAGTTGTCAATCTGTTACCTGAAAAAAGAGTTACCTCCGACGTCCAGCTGGAGAACCTGGCCCAGTTTATACAGAATCCCAAAAAAGTGAACGATAAAATTGCGATTCCCACCTCGGATGGATTTGTATTGATATCGCTTCCTGAAATTGTTTTTTGCAAAGCCAACGGCAACTATACAGAGTTTCATCTTACCGGTAAAAAACAATTACTCAGCAGTTATACCCTGAAACAATACCATGAATTACTAGTAGAACAGAATTTTTTCAGGGCACATCGCTCATTTCTTATCAACCTGTCTCATGTAAAAATGTACCGCCGGGGCGAAGGCGGTACCATTATAATGAATGATGGCAGCGAAATAGAATTGTCCAGGCAGCATAAAGAAGCTTTTTTCCAATTATTCAAGTAGTGATAAAACGGTTCCTGAAATATTATTTTTTTTTGTCGGGATTGTTGTGTTGCCTGTTGTCTGCCGCCCAGGAATATGTGATACAGCGTCTGACCGTTATTGATGGATTACCGAGCGACCGCGTGAACTGTGTATACGAGGACTCCTTTGGGTATCTATGGGTCGGTACCTCCAATGGATTAGGCCGGTTTGACGGGAAAAGATTTACTAATTATGGTTATTCGGAAGGATTACCATACCTCCAGATAAATGCCGTATTCGAAGATAGCCGTCACCGGTTATGGGTGGGCGCCACAAAAGGTATTGTACAGCTGCAGGGCAATAAATTTACCGCGTATAGAACCGATAATACTGAAGGGTATACCTGGACATACGGTTTTTATGAATCTCCCGACAGAAAGGTATGGGCTTTAACCAATAAGGGGATCTATGTTTTTAATGATAGCGTCTGGAGCCGGATCTCCGTGTACCCCTCCTACGAAAAAATGGCCTGCCGGGGGATCATATCTCTTCCGTCAGGTCTCTTATTTAACTATGGGAATGTGTTGGTTAAAAAAAATATTAGCGGGGAATGGAGCCTTATTGCCAAAAGCCCGGAAATAAACGACGTTGCCTATTTTAATTCCATGCAGGAGCACGCCGGTAAAGTGTATGTTTCGGTAAACAACAAATTATTCAGGATCGAGAATGACTCCCTGAAATTAACTATTGATAATATTCCGGCAAACCAGCAATTTGGTTATTATGTCGATGATAATGACCATTGCTTTCTCACCGTAGAAGGAAAGGGATTGTATGTGTATAAATTATCCGGGCTAGTGCATTATCCTTTTTTTTTCACCACGTATAAGTCCAATCGCCTGTTTAATATATACCAGGATAAACATAATAATTTATGGATGCTGAGCAATGAAGGGTTGTTGAAAATCCAGCCTAAAACCTTTACCGACTACCAGGTCGAAATGTTTAAGGAACCGGTAAGGCAAATCCGGAATATTGTTTCACTTTACAATGATTTGTTGATATCCAGTTCTACATCGGGCTTCCACATACTTCACAACAATTCATTGAATAAAGTGTCCCTTCCCTCTTTTTATGCAGACACTTTTCAATATAATCATGATATGATTGACGGGTATTGCGATGACTATGAGGGAGGTACCTGGATGATGACGCGAATGCTGAAATTGCTATATACACAACAAAACCGGTTGTATGATTACTCCGGACTTATTCACCGGAAAACCAACGAGACTTTTTATGATATAGCGGTTCACCCGGCCACCGGTAAGGTTTTCATCTGTACCGATTCCGCCCTGATGATGGGGGATAAAAATAAAATGGAGGTCTATCATGATGCCGACGGTAAAACTTTCGGCAAACCCATAAGCATATTGTTTACGGATGAAGGTATCGGAATTGTAAATGTTTTTTTTAAAGGCATTTATTTTATAACCAGGGAAAATAAAATCATTAAAGCCCCGCCGGAACTTGACATTATCGATGAACGGGTAAGCGGATGGATATACCAGGGTATTAAAGGACTGATCTGGATACGAAATTCAGGCAGGGGCCTGGTATGTTTCCGGGTAAATGATTCGTACCAGGTAAAAGATGTAAGACAATTTACTACGGCAGAAGGGTTACCTTCCAATGATATACTGGACATAGCAACCGATAAACAACAAAGACTCTGGGTGTGCAGCAGCAATGGTCTGGCCGTAATGAGCTACAACCGTGAACAGGACTTGTGGGATATTTACAATGTGGGGAAGCAACTGGGACTAAATTTTGAATCATGGGTTGATGGACGGATGGGAGTTGATACACTTGGTAATCTTTGGCTTTCCACCATCGATAATCTGGTAAAAATTTTTCCGGAGAAAATACACCTTCAAAAGGAAATTCCCAGAATCGTAATAGAAAAAGTGCAACTGGACATGAAGGAAACAGACTGGCAAAATTATGCTGATTCTGTATACAGTTATTTCAAACTCCCTTTTAAGCCGGTATTTACCTATCAACAAAACTCATTGGGAATCCAGTTTAACGGAACGAATCTTGCCGATGCTTCCGTACAGGAATATTCCTACATGTTGCAGCCGTTGGATACGGCCTGGAGCCAGGGTTCACAAAACAATTTCGTTTCCTTACTGAAGTTGTCGCCCGGCAATTATATTTTCAAGGTGAAAGTAAAGGTCAGGGGTAACGAGTGGAGTGAGCCGGCATCCTTTTCCTTTTCGATTGAAAGGCCTTTCTGGGAAAAATGGTGGTTCCGGCTGATCCTGATCGCGCTGGCGGCTTCTATAATCGTTTACATTTACCGTCGCCGGATCAAATCCATCCAGCAACAGGTTGATGTGCATAATCAGCTGAATGAACTTGAAATGAAGGCACTGAAGGCACAAATGAATCCTCATTTTATTTATAACGCCCTTAATTCCATTCAATCGTTAATAGCTGATGAGAAAAAATCGGAGGCGATCAATTATGTAGGAACCTTTTCCCGCCTGCTCCGCCGGGTTCTTGAACATACCAATAGTAATGTGGTAACGCTGGAGAAAGAACTGGAGACATTACGATTGTACATCCAGCTGGAATCGCTGCGATTGAATATGGATTTACAGTACAAACTGGTAACCGATGATGAACTGATGACGGAGAATGAAAGAGTGCCCCCATTGATACTGCAGCCTTTTGTTGAAAATGCCTTATGGCACGGCCTGAGCCGGAAACAGGGAGAAAAAAGACTGAATGTCACGGTTGACCAAAATAGGGAATACCTGATATTCACTATTGAAGATAACGGCATAGGCCGCAGCCGGGCAGCTGCTTTTAAAAAAGAATCTGCCAGTGAACTGTATGCGTCCCGGGGTATAGAGATTACGATTAAACGGCTCATAGAGTTTAATAGAAGTAAAGAGCCGCCTGTTATATACAATGATCTGATAGACGACGGGGGGGAGGCAGCCGGTACGCGGGTAAGTATTTATATAAAGAAACAGTTCAGCTGAGCTTTAAACGCTGATTTCCACTTTTCAATCACTCATTCCTGCCAGTCAGTAAATGCCCGGAAAAAACTTCCGGACACACTGTATTTTCGTTGCATAGCATGGAATTTATAACAGGCATATTTATTTTTTTAGCACTCGTTCTTGCGGGAGTTTTCTGGGGCGAGATTTTAGGATTTTTCAAAATGATTTATCAAAAAATCAGGTGAAATGCAGCCTGTCGGCTATTCGCAAATAAAGGATCTGGTATGCTCAATCAACCAAAGCCGCATTTTGCTCAATAGCCAAAATGAAAACATTTTTATGTTGTTCTTTTACTTCAGGATTTTCCGGCGAGAGGAAGATTGGTAATGTGACTCTCGTTTTTTGATATTGTTATTAACGACTGATAAATATATTTCAGAACACCTGACAGTCAGTTTGACTCGGGACATCAACCATTGATCATTAGACTTAATCCTTAGGCCGTTATCCATCTGGGTAGCGGTTTTTTTTGTTATAATGGGTAATAGATCAGCTGGCCTCTACGCTGATCTTTTTTGCAATTTCAATAGCACGTTGTTTCACGATATTTATATCAATGCCTGGTTTATCATGGGCTAATGCAACCGCCATCCGGCGATGGGGGCGGGTAGTGGGTTTGCCAAAAATCCGGACATCACTTCCCGGTTCGCTCAGGGCATTTTCCAGCCCTGTATAAGTTGGATGGGTTCCATCCTTCTCAGCCAGTATAACGGCACTGGCACCCGATCTTTCCAGGCTAATTTCTGGTATGGGCAATCCGAGTATTGCCCGTGCATGTAATTCAAACTCTGAGAAATTCTGTGTGCCGGCCAGGGTAACCATCCCGGTATCGTGCGGACGGGGCGATAGCTCGGAGAAATAAACCCCGTCTTTAGCAAGAAAATATTCAACTCCCCAAATGCCATGACCGGTGAGAGCCCGGGTTATTTTGGTGGCCATGGCCTGTGCTTCCTTCAATTCGTCCTCCTTTATGCAGGCAGGTTGCCAGCTTTCCTGGTAATCACCCCGTTCCTGGCGGTGACCAATAGGAGGACAAAACAAGGTAATACCATTTTTTTGGGTTACAGTTAACAGGGTTATCTCCGATTCAAATTCTACAAATGCTTCGACGATTACTTCGGTATAGTCTCCGCGTTTTCCGGTTTGTGCGTAGTCCCAGGCTTTTTTTATATCGCTTTCTGTTTTAATTACAGATTGACCTTTGCCGGATGAACTCATTAAGGGTTTTACAACACAGGGAATCCCCAGCAATTTAACAGCTGCCGATAGCTCGTCAAGGTTGCTGGCATATCGGTATGCAGCGGTTTTCAAACCGAGTTCTTTTGATGCCAGATCGCGGATCGACTTGCGGTTCATGGTAAAGTTGGCAGCCTTTGCACTGGGAATAACCGTTATGCCCTGTTGTTCATAGTCATAAAAACGTTCTGTGCGGATTGCTTCAATTTCCGGAACGATAATATCAGGCTTATGTTTGGCGACAATGGCATCCAACGCGGTTCCATCCAGCATATTGATCACTTCTCTTTCGTCTGCTACCTGCTGCGCCGGCGCGTTGTTGTAACTATCTACGGCTACAACATGCCGTCCGAGTCTCTTCAATGCAATGACAAATTCTTTTCCCAGTTCACCAGAACCCAGGAGCATAATTTTTTCCATTCAAAATCTTTTACCTGTCAAAGTTATTTGAATAATGTAACCGTAAAAATAATAATGAAACAGGGAGAGATTTCAGGTAAAGCGCAGGTTTCACGCAAAGCGCGTAAAGGAGCAAAGAACGCAAAGAAGACTTTAGGCGACTTCTTTGCGTCGTTTTTTTCTTTGCGCGCTTTGCGTGAAACCCGCGTGTAGCGTGAAACCCCGATCAGGGCCAAAAGACCGGCTTATCATGGGTGCCCCGCAAAGTGCAGTTACCACATATATCAGTAGTCACGAGAATTCCACGCATTGTTTCGGCTATAGGAATATAATAACCGGCAGCCACCAGTTCAAGATCTCCGTCGACCAGAAAACTCAGGCAGCCTGAACGATAATTCCAGCCGGGGACTTCACTGTTGTCAATAAAAATCCGCTTTTCCGTATGGTTCGCAGCATATACCTGTCCGATGGCGATTTCATTACGGTCGTTTTTGCAATGGATGTTGCCATTGATAGTGGAAGGCTGGACGTCAAACACGCTGCCTGACTGTTCCGTAACTCTTCTCAATAGTTGCATATAGTCGAAGGTCGCCTTGTCTATGGCCTCCTGCTTTATCAACACGCTATATTTCACACTGATCTGCCAGGAGCTTTTTGGAATAAACAGGATTGGTTGCCGGTAAATTACATTTTCCGATAAGGCTGCCGATGACCCGAGCAGTAGTTCATGGGAATCCGCTGCATGCCAGCAGGTATAGATACTATCATAATTAAAACGGGGAACGAAATTTCCATTTTCGTATTTTATGGTTGATTGGAAAGCTGAATGAAATTCCCAGGTTTGTTCGTATTGCCAATGGTAGTACCGGGGTGTACTGGCTTCGCCATGGGTGTTCAGGTAGATTAACACGCCATCACTGGTTCGATCCCATCCAATACTATCAATCGGCGGAGTATTGGCCACGGCAACAAAATCGGAAAAATATTCCTTGCCACCGGTGGTCTTAATATGCAACCGGTATTTACTGTTACCGTTAAAATGATAAGGCCCGCCGGAGTAGTTTCCTGCATTGTCTCCCTGTAGCGTAACCATAAATCCATCGTCTCCTTCAATACTAACCACCGCGCCAGGCTCGGGCCGGTAGGAAACACTGTCTTTTAATTTTAATGTCCTGCTTAGGGAAAAATTGGTCGTTTCGTTGCCGGTATTGATAAAACCGTCTACTACGAGGTAGTTATAAGCGGTGGATGTAGCGGGAGGGCTGAACTCTTCTTTACATCCTGCCAGCAAGATCAGGATGGCAAAAAGAAACGGAGTTATGGACTGACCGGGATTTTTATTTTTTTTCTGTGATGCTCCCAATATATTAAGATAGTTCTGCATTATCTCCTTCTTCCAGCAAGTTCAGGTCGACATCCTTACCCGAAATTCCTTCAATAGATCCACGGATATGCGCCGCATTCAATAATACTTTTTCCAGCTGCTTCTCCCTTGACTTCCATAATTTCTCCATAGCATCTCTTTCTTTTTGTATAGAAATTCGCATACTCATAAACCCTTCACGAATGGCATTCCATTGTTCTGCGAATTCATGGCTGGTTAAATATCCATAAAGTAAATGCATTTTGTCACCTTTATTCTCATTACTTTTTCCGACATTAAAAATTTTCAGGACCCCCTCCCGCAAAACTGTTGCTACTGCCCTTACTTCCGCGAAACTGCAAATCCAAACGCCGTCTTTCAATCCAAAACTATCCAGGTCTTTTGGCATCGCCTTGGTAACTATTACTGCTACCTCCGCGCCATGGCTTCGCATGTCCGTTTTCAATTTTTCGATCCAGTCATTGGCAAATGCGGTAGTACGTTTGCTTTCATAAATTATTTTGCCGCATTCCTGTCCATGATGATTGCGTACCATCTGGATGCAATCAGCTCCTTTGGCGCCTTTGCCAACTTCGGTAATCATATCAAACGGGAAGTTTGTCTTTAGCATTTCTTCCAGCGCTAATTCCTGCACCTCTCCCTGCAGTTGCATGGAACCCTGTTCTGCCTTGCGTTTCATTTCATCGGCCAGTTTTTTCTGGTCGTCGAGTTGTTTTTCAAGTTCCCGGAGTTTTAATTGGTACTCGGTATCTTTTACAGCTGTTTTCTGTTCTTCAAATTTTCTTACTTCTTCGGTTATCCGCGTTCTTTCTTCTGCCAGTTTCCGCTGAACAGACAATTCCAGTTCTGCTTCCCTGTTTTTCAGTTCCTGTTCTTTTTGAAGGAACTCCCATTCCTTTTGCCTTGCCGTTTTTAATTTTTCTTCGTTGTCCCGGTTGTTCTGTTCCAGCAGCCGGACTTTATTTTCAAAATCGGATGAGATGGTTTTGCGAAGGTCTTCTTCCAGCTGAAGTTGCAGTTTTTCCCTTTCCGTTTTTAGTTGTAACAAATGATCGGCATCTTTTTTTTGCAGTTGCTGCTGCCATTCCTTTTCTTTTTTGGCTATCTCCTCTTCTTTTTGTTTTTTATAGCTTACCATTTGTTCCCGTAATTCTTTCTTGTATTCCTCTGAAACCGCTTCTTCTAGCGGAAACTCATGGGCACAGCTGGGACATTTGATAGTGGTCGGCATTCAACAATATTTTATACAAATTACAAAAGCTTTATAAAAAATCCCGATAAAATGATTTTACCGGGATTCAACGTTTACAGGAATATAAGTTAGGCAGTCTGCAGGTACATTTCTTCCCGTAACTGATGCACGCGCTCACTGGCAAGGTATTCGTCGAATGTCATCAGTTGGTCAATCGTTCCGTTAGGAGTTAATTCGATAACGCGGTTGGCAACGGTTTCCATAAACGTGTGATCATGGGATGACAGCAGCACAATACCTTTAAAGTTCATGGCGCTTTCATTGAATGACTGGATGCTTTCCAGGTCCAGGTGATTGGTTGGCTGGTCGAGGATTACGCAGTTGGGATTTTGCAGCATCATCCGGCTTATCATGCAACGAACTTTCTCTCCACCACTCAGTACTTTTGTTTTCTTCATGATATCATCGCCACTGAATAACATTTTTCCTAAAAAACCACGAAGAAAAGGTTCATCCGCATCCGTCACAAAAGGCGGCACCCATTGGCGAAGCCAATCCAGTAAATTATAATTATCGCCAAAGAATTTATTATTTTCTATGGGCAGATAGGCCGGCGTAACCGTGGTGCCCCATTCAAATTTTCCTTTATCGGCGGTGGTTTCCCTGGTAATGATGTCAAAAAAATTGGTGACAGCCAGTGGGTCTTTACTGTAGAAAGCGATCTTGTCCCCTTTATTAATGGTAAAACTTACCTTATTGAACAGTACGCGCCCGTCAATGGATTTACTGAGCTTTTCAACATTTAATATCTGGTTTCCCACTTCCCGTTGCGGCGTAAAAATTATACCGGGATATTTCCGGTTAGACGGTTGAATTTCCTCTATGGTTAATTTTTCCAGGGCTTTCTTACGGGAGGTTGCCTGTTTTGACTTGGAGGCATTGGCGCTGAAACGGGCGATGAAGTCCAGCAGGGCCTGCCTTTTTTCTTCCGTCTTTTTATTCTTATCTCCCAGTTGCCTGGCCATCAATTGTGATGATTCATACCAGAAAGTATAGTTACCGGTATAGGTTTTTATTTTGGACCGGTCAACATCCGAAACATGGGTGCAGACGGCATCCAGGAAGTGACGGTCATGGCTAACGACCAACACAATGTTTTCATAATCGGCCAGGAAATTTTCGAGCCACCCGATCGTTTCTATATCCAGTCCGTTAGTAGGTTCATCCAGCAACAGGATATCAGGATTACCGAATAAGGCCTGTGCCAACAATACCCTCAGTTTCAGGTTTGACGGGATTTCCTTCATCAGGCTCTGATGATAATTCTCTGTAATTCCCAGGCTGCTTAACAGGCTGCCGGCATTACTTTCTGCCTCATAGCCTCCCATTTCACCAAATTCTCCTTCCAGTTCCCCGGCCCGCATCCCGTCTGCTTCGGTAAAATCAACTTTATTGTAAATCGATTCCCGTTCCTGCATGATATCCCACAAATGACTATGGCCTCTCAATACCGTACTGAGCACCGTGAATTCATCAAACTCAAAATGGTTTTGTTTCAGCACGGCCATTCTTTCGCCCGGTGTTATTTCAACAGTCCCTTTATTCGGTTCAATCTCACCACTTAATATTTTGAGAAATGTCGACTTGCCGGCGCCGTTAGCACCGATAACGCCATAACAATTCCCTTTGTTGAAATTGATACTTACTTCATCAAATAAAACCCTCTTGCCGAAAGAGAGCGTAACGTTTTTTACACTGATCATCCTTACTGGTAATTTTTTAGAAGCCGCAAAGGTAACGTATTACAGGGAGAGTTCCGGTACGGAAGTATTGAACCAAGGGGACACAGCGTACACCGTGTAACACAGCGTTTACTTCCCTGTGAATCGCTGTGTTCCTGGTGTCTCCGTAGTTTAAAAAGCTCCGTGGCTGGCTGAGAGCGGGAGACAATAAGCCGGATAGAGATCATTCGCCATCTGTTACGGGTTTCCCCCTCTTGGATGCTTTGAATTTCCGGGCGATTACATCCTGTACCTTTTCATTGTATACTTTGCTTTCCAGCCAGGAAATAACGTCCAGGTAACTGAAAGCCCTTGTCTCCAGCGGGTTACCTTCGTATTTCTTCAATTTCTCCAGCAATTTCTGGAATTCGGGTTTTAACGCCTTGGCACCCACCCGGAACGACCGCCGGAGAAACCTGAACATTTCTTCTTCCACCAGACTCAGGTTTTCCATCCGGGCCATAAAACGGTAAACCGATTTGATAAGGTATTCCAGCAGTTCAAAATTCCCCAACTCATAATGGGCTATTAAATGGAGCAGCCGGGCATAGCATTGCAGGTCGGTACGCAGGTCTACTTTCCAGTTGATGATTTTATTGAGGTAGTCGATCGCTTTTTCGTTGTTGCCGGCCCCGAAATAGAGACAGGCTATTTTGTAGTAGAATATCAGGATACGGTGACGGTCCAGGAAAAGCTCATATTCTTTTATTTTTTCTTCAATATAGGGAACCAGTTGTAACCCCTCTGTAAAAGTTCCTTCAATAAAATGTTTATTGATTTTGGCGGTATTGAGGTAGACGAACGTCAGGATCCGGTTATTTTCATTTTGCTCCACGATCCGGCTGTGCGTGAATTTTTCAAACTGCTGGATCGTCTCGGCCAGTTTGCCCTGGTTTCGGAGGTCAAAATGAGCGCCCATCAGGTTGTGCATGCCTTTGATATAATGAGCTGTTTCCACCTCGATCATGTTCGGGAATTCCGAAAACAGGGCGGTCCATTTCTGGGTGTAGCGGTAATATTGTAAAAAATCCTGCCGGATAAAGGCATACCAGCAATAGGATTGATAAAGATATAATCGTTCATAAAATCCTTTTGCATGGCGGGCATCTTCCGTGATATTGTTTTCAAGGAAAGCTGCTATTGCTTTTTCATCCTTGGTATTTCTCGCATGTCCGTTAGTGATATACCAGCTGTAGAGACGGAGTGAAAGATTGGAAAGTTTGTTCGCGATAGAAAGCTGCTGGTTGATTTCATCCGATTGGAGGGTGAGTTGTTCCGCCCGGTCCTGCATGCTTCGGGTTATAAAAAGACCCTCGATTTTTTTTTCAAAAAATAAAATCTGCTGCAAATGGGTCAGCTGGTTGTTGTCTTTAGCCAGCTCTTTTATCCGGTCCAGTATTCTAAGGCTCTGGTGATACAGGCCCTTGTTAAATAAAATGCGGGCAAAATCCATTTGTTCATGCAACTGAATATCGATATTTTCTTCTTCCTTGATCGAGCGGAGGCTGGTAAGAATCTGGCGGTACAATTGCGCTTTCAGGTTGGAAAGCTGTTGCTTCCTGATGGACTTATTTTTTAAAAGCTGGCTTTCGTCGTATTCCCCGGATCGGTCCAAGGCATCAAAAAGCATGGTGATTTTCAGGTCTTCACCCGCTGTTTTTCGCTTCATGAAAAGCTTGAAATTCCTCTTTTCTGCCGTCCCCAGCGATTTTATGAGCTGGAACAGGGCATCTGTTGAGCGGTTAGGCATCGTAATTCAAAATAGTTAAATCCTTGTCTGTACTGCGTTTCAGAGGTTTTAGCCCCCCTTATGTGGCGTAAAACCAACCTGTTTTTGGTTTCGAACTGCCCTTTAATATAGATAATTTCGGGGTGGCTGTTTATCATTTTGTTATAACAGGTGATACAAAAATAGGCCGCCTTTTGTTTTCAACTTAAAATTCCCGGATTTATGACCTCTGAAAAGATCTATATTTTCGACACCACACTCAGGGATGGCGAGCAGGTGCCCGGATGTAAACTGAACACCAGGGAGAAAATAGAACTGGCATTGAAGCTGGAGGAACTTGGCGTGGATATTATAGAAGCCGGATTTCCGATTTCTTCCCCGGGTGATTTTGAATCCGTGCACCAGATTGCCAACGTAATAAAAAACGCTACCGTTTGTGGTCTTACCCGTGCCGTTGAAAAGGATATTGAAGTTGCGGCTGCGGCTCTCAAGCCGGCCCAACGGCCTCGTATTCACACGGGTATTGGATCTTCAGATATTCATATCAGGCATAAATTCAACACCTCCAGGGAGGACATCCTGCAACGGGCAGAAAAAGCGACCCGCTTTGCAAGAAACCTGGTTCCTGATGTGGAGTTTTTCGCCGAGGATGCCGGCCGCGCCGATCCCGAATTCCTAGCCCGGTTGATAGAAACCGTTATCCGGGCTGGTGCGACGGTCGTCAACATACCGGATACGACCGGCTATTGTCTGCCGCATCAGTACGGTGAAAGAATTGCCTACCTCGTAAACAATGTTCCGAATATAGATAAAGCCATTATTTCCTGTCATTGTCACAATGATCTGGGTTTATCAACAGCTAATTCAATTGCCGGTGCCATCGCCGGGGCAAGGCAAATTGAATGTACCATTAACGGGATCGGCGAACGGGCGGGTAATACATCCCTGGAGGAGGTGGTAATGATTATTAAACAGCATGAATCCACCCTTCACCTTTATACTGATATTAAGACACAAATGCTAAACCCGGTCAGTCAACTGGTATCCGACATCATGCGGATGCCCGTACAGCCGAATAAGGCCGTAGTCGGCAGCAATGCGTTTGCGCATTCTTCCGGCATTCATCAGGACGGTTTTTTAAAAGAAGCCACCACGTACGAGATTATGACGCCGGAAGAAGTGGGAGCCGGCGGTTCCAAAATCGTACTGACAGCCAGAAGCGGCCGCAGCGCCCTGGCTCATCGTTTTCAGAAATTAGGCCATGAGTTTAACAGGAATGACATCGATGTGCTGTACCAGCAATTCTTAAAAGTAGCGGATAAAAAGAAAGAAGTGATGGATGCAGACCTCGAACTAATGGCAAAAGACTACCAGGCTAAAGAGGTTATTTCATAACAGGCAAAGACAATTGCACTACGTATAAAATTATGGGAGAACCGGGTAAACATAGCGAAATGGCAGGCCGTAAGGCTGATGATAAAGGAAAAACCCTTTTTGAAAAAATATGGGAGAGACATGTGGTAAAAGAAATTGAAGGAGGTCCTTCCGTTCTTTATATCGATACCCATCTTATTCACGAAGTAACCAGCCCGCAGGCATTTAACGGCCTTACCAAAAGAGGCTTAGAAGTTTTTCGTCCCAAACAGGTGGTGGCGACAGTTGACCACAATGTACCCACCCTTAATCAGCATTTGCCTATTAAGGAAGAATTATCGCGGATACAGGTCCAGACTTTAAAAGAGAACTGTGAAAAATTTGGTATCGAATTATATGGATTAGGCCATCCCTACCAGGGTATTGTCCATATCATCGGGCCGGAACTCGGTATTACACAACCCGGTACCACGATCGTATGCGGCGATAGCCATACCTCGACCCATGGCGCTTTTGGTGCCATTGCCTTCGGTATTGGTACGAGCGAGGTGGAAATGGTGTTCGCCACCCAATGCCTGATGCAGGCAAAGCCAAAGCTGATGCGCATCAGCGTGGAAGGGGAACTAAAAAAAGGAGTGGTTTCCAAGGACATTGTCCTATATATCATTTCACGCATTTCTGCGAGTGGGGCTACCGGTTATGCCGTTGAATTTGCAGGCTCAGCCATACGGAGCCTGTCGATGGAAGCCCGCATGACCATTTGCAATATGAGTATTGAAATGGGGGCCCGTTGCGGACTGATTGCGCCGGATACCACAACTTTCGACTATATGAAAGGAAGAGAGTTTGCTCCCAACGGTGATCAATGGACCAGGAGATTAGCAGGCTGGAAAACACTATTTAGCGATAATGACGCTGTATTTGACAAGGAGATACTGATAGATGCTGCTGATATCGAACCGATGATTACGTATGGTACCAATCCGGGAATGGGAATTGGTGTCACCGGTCATATACCGGCCCTGGAGGAAGTGGAAGAAAAAGAAAAACCCTATTTCGAAAAATCATTGCGTTATATGGGTCTGCAGCCCGGATTGAAGATCAAGGGCAAAAAAGTGGATTATGTTTTTATTGGAAGCTGTACCAATTCGAGGATCGAAGATTTGAGAATGGTGGCTTCACTGGTAAAGGGCAAACATAAGGCCAGCGACGTGGAAGTGTGGGTGGTACCTGGCAGCAAGCAGGTGGAGGCACAGGCAAAAGAAGAAGGCATTGATAAGATTTT
>JADMIO011827065.1_pt1 | contig 36799 bp, 38 predicted proteins | sample 8958161 | NCBI WGS metagenome assembly JADMIO01 (sample SAMN16585339, study PRJNA669376) | soil metagenome | isolation source: Crop rotation soil | place: USA: Cullars Rotation, Alabama | collected 2011
CTTTCCCGGCTGGGGGTCGCGGTGCGAATCGCCTTGTGATAGCTCTCGCACATCAGGAAGTAGTCCTTGATGATGCGCCGGAATGGCGAGAGCGCCAATCCGATGGCAATCAGCGGCTCCCCCGCTTCATTTCGGATATCGAAAACGAGGCGCCCCTCGACCGCCGACAATTCGAGCCGATAGGGACCGTCCTCGCGGCCTTCGATCGAAAAGCTGTTCTCCTCGATGAGGTCGTAAATGGCGATCCTGCGCTCGTGTTCGGCATCGGCGGAGCGGCCGGGCCCGAGACCCTGGCCGAGGCCGATGGCGATGAGGCGGTTGCGCGGCTTCTCCGTCATGGCCGATGCCTATGCCAGATCGGCTAGGCGCGCGACAGTCGCTTCCTTCAGCCCGCCTCGTGGCTTGGCATATGGGCCGTTTCCCAGCCCGGTCCCAGGTCTTCGAGCGCCGCCTCGATACATTCGACCGTCGCCTCGATCCGGCCGCCGCCGGAAAAATCGAGCCTGATCCGGCCTGAAGGCTCGTCGCCCGGTTCAAAGGAAATGGCAAGCAACGACAGGACCGCATCGGGAAAGTCCTGGCGGATGCGTTGTGCCTTCACCTCGAGGACGCGGTCGAAGTGAAGCCCGGTGCGCCGGCGGTAAAACGCATGGCCGTCTCCCTTAGATTCGTCCCAGGCGAAACGGTTGGCAAGGAGAGCCAGTTTGCCGGCGCGCTTTAGATAGCGAATGTCGCCGGCAAGGATGACCGCGTCCTGCATCTGGGCGGAGATGACCGCCAGATCCTCGGCATCGAAAGCGGTCAGCTTAAGCACGTCGGACCTGGTCTCACTGCCCGGCAAGACGCTCGATGTCGGCGCCGCAGTCGCGAAGCTTCTGCTCGAGCGACTCAAACCCGCGATCGAGGTGATAGACGCGATGCAGCACCGTGTCGCCCTCAGCCGCGAGCGCGGCGATGACCAGCGACACCGAAGCCCTGAGGTCGGTCGCCATGACGGGTGCACCGGTAAGCTTTTCGACGCCGCGGATTTCGGCACTGTCGCCTTGCAATTGGATGTCGGCACCAAGCCGCGCCAATTCCTGGACGTGCATGAAGCGGTTCTCGAAGATGGTCTCGCGGATGACGGACGTGCCCTTGGCCTTGGTCATCAATGCCATCAATTGCGCCTGGAGATCGGTCGGAAAGCCCGGATAGGGCTGGGTTTCGACGCGGATCGGCGCGATGCCGGCGCCATTGCGCAGGATGCGCAGACCGTCATTGCTCTTGCGAACATCGACGTCGGAATCGGCAAGCACATCGATGACGGTGTCAAGCGTATCTGGCCTTGCGCCTTGCAGAGTGGCGTCGCCGCCCGTCATGGCGACGGCCATCGCATAGGTTCCGGTTTCGATGCGATCGGCGATCACCGTATGATCGGCGCCGTGCAGCGAAGTAACGCCCGTAACTTTCAATGTCGGCGAATGGATGCCCTCGATCCTGGCGCCCATCTTGACCAGGCATTCCGCGACATCGCCGATTTCCGGCTCCTGGGCGGCGTTCTCGATGATCGTGTCGCCCTTGGCTAGGGTCGCTGCCATGAGGGCCGCGTGGGTCGCGCCGACCGAGACTTTCGGGAAGCTGATGCGGTTGCCAATGAGCCCCTTGGGCGCCTTCGCCAGCACGTAACCAGCTTCGATGGCGATCGTCGCCCCGAGCTGTTCCATGGCCATGATATGGAGATCGACCGGCCGCGTGCCGATGGCGCAGCCACCGGGGAGCGAGACCTTGGCTTCGCCGCAGCGGGCGAGAAGCGGTCCGAGCACCCAGAAGCTTGCCCGCATCTTGGAGACGAGTTCGTAAGGTGCCGTCGTGTCGGCGATGGTGCGGGCGGTCAACCGCAGGGTTTCGCCGCACTGGCCGCTTTGGCCGGCGCGCTTGCCGTCGGTCGAGATGTCGACGCCGTGATTCTGCAGGATGCGCTGCAGCATGCGGACATCGGCCAGCCGCGGCGTGTTGCGCAAGGTGAGTGTGTCTTCGCTGAGCAGCGATACGATCATCAAGGGCAGGGCGGCATTCTTGGCACCGCTGATCGGGATGGTGCCATTGAGCTTGTTGCCGCCGCCAATGCGGATGCGATCCATGTCGTGGAATCCCCTTCAGAAAGCGCCGGACTGAAGCTCCGGCTGGTGCGCCTTCCCCGTGCGAATCTGGAGCCTAAGTCGCATAAATGGCTGCAAAGGGGCAAGTTTTAATCGGGTTTGGGCGTCTCGTTCGCCGTTTTTGGCTCCGGTGTGGCCTTGCGCGCACGGCGTTGCGCCTTGCGGCGGGCGAGATTGGCTTTGAGTGCCTTGGCGAGGCGCTTGGCGCGATCGGGCGATTTGGCGGGTTCTTTGGCCATTTACGGCTAATTTCGGGGATGTTTGCCGGCTGTCAAGGCGCCGCGTGTGACGACGGCTTGATTGCGGCATGAGCCTGTGGCACTAGTCCGCCCGCCTCCCGGACCGCTTGCGCGGCCCCGGCGAGCCGCCCCTCGTGCGCTGCGGTAGCTCAGTGGTAGAGCACCCCCTTGGTAAGGGGGAGGTCGAGAGTTCAATCCTCTCTCGCAGCACCATTTAACTGTTTGATATTATTGACTATATTTTTTCTCCACCTATGGTGTGTGTATCGGTTCTGCGTGCCGGCCATGTGTATCGGTGAGGCTGCTCTGAACCAAAGCAAATCCCTGACATACCGACCAACTGTTCAGCAGGATTTTCTAATCGCTTTCGAAGTTCTTCCCACTGATCCTCGCGCTCCTAAACCTCCATCTCCTGCGGAAGGTGGTGGTGGTATTAGATCGACAAGGGCCGGAGGTGCCGGCGGCGGTAGGCCTAGATCAACAGGTGGATTGATATTCGGGATAGGCCATGGCGTCTCTCCCCGTAATTTTGATCGGGGAGACCCTACCGATGCCAGGATGGTTCCCTCGCGAGAGCCAGCCGCGGCCAACAGACACGGTTAGCTCTAGTCAACGCTATCGATCTTTTTTTCCGCCAAAAGCTGTCCTTCGGCCTTTTGGAGGTAGTTCGCTCGCGCCTTTGCGTCCTTATCATCGCTGAATGGGTCAGCCGGATCCGGCCAACCGTCACCGTTCTCGTTATTGAAGAGTTTTTTCGCGCGGCCGAGTATCTTCGCCGCTCGCCTCTGCTCTTCCTCAGCCATTTTCCAGCCCGTGACCAGGACTCATCCCTCGCTTGATCGGCATCGCGCTGTCCTTGATATTCACTGCCCGAAAAGTTCGGGGTCGGGTTGCTGCGGAAGCGACCTGACTCTTCCCAAGCGGACGCTCAACCCTACCCAAATGCTTGTCGATCAGTTCTGCGAGCAGATCACAATTGGGCACGGGTTCGGCGCCTTCACGGATTCCGATTTTAATGCGGTGCCTTTAGTGGCCTTCGTGGTGCGCATCTATCCAAGCCCCCTCCACAACCCAACCAGCTTGCTCGCGCTGTCATGGTCATTTTGTGTTGGGTCATCGTCCCTGCGCCAGCTCACTGCAGCATTGATGCGCGTCGCCTCTCTTGCGATTGCGTCGGTTAGTTCGTGGATATCGTGACTGTCTGAGCTGGGAATTTCTTTGGCCACACGAAAGATATGCACCATCTCATTGCGGTCGTGGATCCTCCCGACCAGAACCCGAATGTGTTCGATGGCTACCGAGTCAATGATGAGAGCCTCCCCATCGATTTATTGTGCACCGCTCATTATGAGCTAGCAGATCTCACCGGAGCTGATCTGTTCCAAAAGGAACAGCGGCGACCGCAGAATTCAAATACAGTCTCCACGCCCCCATCGAATTTCTGCCGGGGGTCTTTTTGTGCTAAAATTCCAGACAAGCATGGACGAGGACGATGGCCGAGTTCGACCTGCACAAATACCTAAGTGAGTCCAACGGCGACAGAACGATTATAAACTACAAGAAGGGTCAGAAGGTTTATGGCCAGGGCGACCTTTGCGACGCGGTGTACTATATCCTGGAAGGTCAGATAAAAGTCACGGCGCTTTCTGAGCAAGGCAAAGAGGCTGTGGTCGCCATGCAGGGAGAGGGCGACTTCTTTGGCGAAGGTTGTCTCAGCGGACACCCAAAGAGACTCGCCAGTGTCTTCGCACATGTTGAAAGCAAGATATTGCGTCTTCCAATGGCAACAATCCGCAAATTGCTGGATGAAGAGCAGGCATTTTCCGAGCTGTTCATGAAGCACCTCCTCACTCGTAACGCTCGGGTGGAGGCGGATTTGGTGGACCAGCTATTCAACAATACGGAGAAGCGACTGGCTCGACTGCTCCTACTGATGGCCAACTATAATCAGGACAGCGGCACCAAACGGGCCATTCCGAGGGTGAGCCAAGAAACACTGGCGGAAATGATCGGCACAACCCGCCCTCGCGTGAACGGCTTTTTAAACAAGTTTCGCGACCTCGGATTTATTGAATACAATGGCGAGATGAAGGTTCACAATGGATTGCTCAATGTGGTCCTGCACGACTAGGTTACCGTTGCGCTGCGTTCAATCTGGCGGCTTCCTACACGGCCACTATCTACAATCCAAGCATCGCGTATCGCCATAGAAAGCGTCCCCCGATAGCGAGGTCCAAGTCTAGGGATGAACGGCCGTTGGAACGAACGCACAACAAACTGGCTATTTTATTTTTTGTTCCAATATATTCACCCCCAGGGGACTAGAGCACGTAAAGACGTGTCTCATATGGAACACGCACTCTCGGGAAAATGCATTACGTATGCCTCATGGCGATTGGGAGTAAGATAGTATGACATCTACAAATAACATGGATCGGGAGCGAGCCCGCGAAAATGAGAGGCGGATAGCGAGTGAGAAAGCGCTCGATCGGGCGACGCGTGTTCGGCGAACCAAGGATATAATTTGGTCCGCATTATTAGCTAGCGTGCTTACAATAGTGTTCCTAACCTCGATTGGATGGTTGACTACCCAATCCGTAGTCAATGCGGCTCGCGCTGAGGGAATGAAGGAACTAGTTGCGTTGAGATCGAGCATTTGCGTCGCGAATTTGCAACAGCGCCCGGATGCGGGAGCGAAGCTGGCGGAGTTTAGAGCCCTCTCATATAGCGAGAAGGACGCGGCAGTTCGTAAGTTTATCACCGATGCCAAATTAGCAACCATGGTCGGTGAAGACGCGCCGGCAGACGGGGCTATCGAGAAATGTGCCGACGCGATTAAGCGCCTCGCGTAACTTGTCGACTTAGGCATCAATATCTCGTCAGGGCGGGAGGAGGTGTGTGTCAAAAACTCCGCGAATTTTGTTATGGTCCAGACGCCGCTCGTACTATGCAGTCAAGGAAATCGCCAGCCGCCCCGATCGCTAACATTCCCATGCCGGCCACCGCCAGCGACTGATCGGCAGTCAAATTCTCGAACCAGTGACGGAGGTCACTAAAGTGATTTGGCGGGCGGGCAATGCGAGGAACCACAACTTTCCACTTTCGGGTCCCCAGGCCGGCAAGCAATCTTTACACCTGATCGCAGCGTCCGCCAAACCTTAACCTTGCCGGTACATCCGCGGTCAGGGTTCGGGTTGGATTAGCCCGCGCGTCCACACTCCGCCGTTGCGGCATTTCGGTCTTTGACACCCGAGCCCGACTGAGCTGCAGCGGTAAATTTGCGAGGCTTAAGGTGCCTCCAATGCTTTGGTGATATGCAAAGGGATGCATTTGCTGCATGACCGGCGGGGATAACCCAAAGCCTAGAGAGGTTCTCGCCATGCTTTCTGCTGCGATCAAGTTCGATGAAATGGAGCGCGACTTCTGGGTTTGGTTCAAGAATAACTGCCCATATGCCGTCAGCGATATCACCCGACGGCACGAATGGTTACAGGAGCATCGATTTCCCTATGCGGGACAGACCTGGAGCCGAGTAGCCAGTGCTTATCATATGACCTCAAACAGGCGCGCCATCGGTTGGACCGTGACATACACGGACGATGACGGCGCCAAGGTTCGCAATGCAACCGCCGGCAAATCGCGCGATTAGCCGGAGTGGTAAGTCCGAGCGATAGTAATTGCGCGTTGGCCAACGCTTTTGCGGGCCCTTGATCGACATCGGACATATTGACAAGGCGTCAGCCGTGTTTGAGCTTTTGAAACTCAGCACGAGTAATCCGTCCCTCTCTCTCCAGGTCATCAGGGAGCTATGTTGAACGCGATCCGTTTAGTTGGGATCTGGCGTTAGACGCAGTGGCCGCGGCGCCGCGGCATCGCAGAATCGCATTCGAGAATGAATCAACACGTGTGTTCTGATCCGGGAACGGTCGCAAGCGACTACCGCTCAAGCAGCGGCGCCGGAACGCGCGCGGTTACGCAAAGTGACCTGAAGCGCTATCGAAAAGCCTTGGATTGATCATAGCGGTTGCCTCAATCGAACCCCCATACTGGTAGCCTTACGCCTGATTGTCGCCGTAAGGACGTCAAGGTCCACTCCTGGATTGGTTATCTGGATCTTCCGCGCCAGGTCTCGCGGGTCGACAGATCGGCCAGCTATGAAGCAATCAGCAAGGTAGCGGGAAACGATTTTTTGAATTGCGGAAATTGGCGACTCCCGACGTCAAATCCGAGCGGGAGCGCGATTCGAGTCTCTCTGTTACCGGGGCTCATGGATGCACGGACCGGCAATCTCGCGACTATGGACGCGATCGGAAGACATGGCACTACAAAAAGACTCGATTGCCAAACTTTAACCTCAGCCGACCGATTGCGGGCCTAAACGAGGAAACTGGCAATTATGAACGCCACGCAAAAGAGCGTTGCTAGGCAGTTCACAAAAACCGTGACCTTGAGAATGTCTATGATGTTGACCACATATTTCCAAGCTGGAGGCGGCTCGACTGCCATCCATTGAAATTATCATCGCACGGGTTTTTCAAAGCGGCACGCAAAGTAAGGCCGAGGAAAGTGATGCGGATCTCCTCCGCGCCATATCTCTCACTTTGGAGAGAGCAAATCTTAGAGACTGCAAATTGGGAAACCACCCATTTCTGGCGAGGGTATAGACGCGTTCAGCTATGGGACTTTTGGTCAGCGGCATATCCGAACCATCTCACAGGTTTTCAGTTGCCCGCAATCTCCCCAAGAGGGACGCACTCACTGCGGGCTTAAGAAGTTGTCTTGGCGGACCCACCCTCTGATGTCGAAATAACCTACCTGTCTCCACTCCCCCTTCCGCGCAATCATTTTTACTGTAGCGCCCTTCGGTATGACGGCCACCATAGCTGCGGAAATTGATGGTTCAGTTCGGGCATTGCTGTTCGTGCGAGTCACTAATGTCATTGAATCAGCGCGCGGTGCCCGCGGAGTGTCGGGAACCGGCAACCCGCTTTCAAGCAGTTTCGGGGCCTTCTCGGGCGCTTGAAGAATTGCCGACTGGCCAACTGGAAGGACACGACGTTCAGGTGTTTGCGCCGCGGCTACGCGCGGCTCCGAGACCAAAGACTGAATGGCCCCTGGCTTACTAAGTCGAAGGACGGCAAGGGCCAGAACGCCGGTAACTATTATCAGGCCCAGCCAAACAATGCTTGGCAAAAGGTTTGAATTGCGCCGCCGCTTCATGTTTTGTGCTGACCCTTTGCCCGGGTTTCTAGTAGGGCGTGATTTGCCCGACAACGCCTCGCCGCTAACGTGGTAACCGAGCCTATTCAGGTTCAAGTAAGAAACGGGGCCGCGATGGTGGCAAAGCGGCCTAACAAGATTAGTTCGTCTCTTCAGTCATCCAGCGGTTGATCGGAGTTCGCCGGTAGATGATCGCTCATCCTAGCCTCCAGAAACTCTCCGTCATCGCGTACCGAAGCTTGCGGTGATGGCGTCGACATCAAGGGGCTCTTCGTCCAGGCCCTCGGCGATGACCTCGTCGAGAGCAGCGATGGCGTTGTGAAGACCGGCCAGCAAAGCTGCATCCCTGCGATATGCCGCGCGCCGTCTCTCATGAACCAATTCCTCGCGATAAATTCTGAGGTCCTGAACCGTCCGTGTCATTCAAGTTTTCCTCCTAATCCGCGGCGAAGGGCGCCGTGATGCCAGAGGCAAGTGCTCTCTATCCCGATCTCAACTGATGGCCGCATAGCGGACCATCCTATTTGAAGTTACCAGTTTTCCTAAGCCAGAACCTGCCCAACTTACAGAACCGCCTAACGCTAAAGCCTCCTCGATCACAGTATTGACGAGGCTCTGAAAGTCCACAGTCGGACAGGTTTTGTGAATAATTGCGGCAACATTTTCGGCGTCTATAAATCCATCGATGCTCCTAAGCTCCTCACGAATGTGGGCGCGCGCTTGGTCCAGCAGATTTAAGGGCATCGTGGTCTCCGTAGATACTTGAGCGACTCTTGACGGTTGAAGGCGCCACCTATCCCGACATCGTTATCAACGAGAATGCGCCACCTTCACATGCCTTGATGAACTCTATCTTGAAAATCAGTCCCAATTTTGTAGGTGTGATCTCGGCGATGGTCATAGCCGCGATATAGGGTAAGGTCTCTGTGCGGACCAATTCGCCATCGTCGTCTGTGTCGGCTCGGTTCCACACCGCCGTGCAGTTTGCGGTTTGCGGCAGACATATCAGCGTAAACGGGCATAGAAAACATTGCGCCAATACCGGTGACGACTAATGTCGCGAACACATTCATCTCAGAAAAACTCTCGTCATCCAGTCGGGAGCATCATCAGTCGTGAAAGCTCTGCTGGGTCGATATCGACAAAGTCGCCAAGTCCAACATCACCAAGTCGCCTCGGCAGGTAAATTACAGTGGACACTCGCTTAAACACCGGCGCCATTCCATCGCCGAGCGGCTCCTCTTCCGTTGTGACTTCATAGCGTCCTGCCGGGTACACACGAGTAAGACCTGGAAGTTGAAAGGGGAGCTTGATGTCAACAAAGCGCTTTATTTCGCGGTTGTTCATCTTCAGAGTTCTTCGATCGGTGTGGAGAGCAATCCAAGGGCGCGCCGCCCTCATTTTCCCAACGTCCGATGGCCCGATAAAACTGTTCTGTGTTCCGCTCTTTGGTGATTGGTCGGCCTCTTACACATACACAGCGATCGAGATACATCACCATCGGTTCGGGAGGTCGTCCGTGATACGTTGCCAAGGAAGTTCAACATCCAAGGCTGGTATTTTGGAATCGTCGCGAAACGGCAGTGGCTTTAAAGGGTGAGCTTTCATGGACCTGAACCTCTCTGCTGGAGTATGGAGCCGCGAACGGTGCGGCTCCGATGGGGTTAGGAGAAGAGGCGTCCATTGAGGACGGCGTCGACATCGCGGCCGGCTTGGACCTTTTCAGTTCCGTACTTGGCGACCACCTGGGTAACGAGCTCGTCTTTGTTCTTGGGTGCCGTCACATCGCTTTCCGAGAACTTGTCCCACTTAGCCCGAATATCCTTGCCGATCATGGCCTTGACCTTGGCGGGTAGATGGGTTTGCGTTGGAGCAATTGCTTGGGTTACGGTAGTGTTCATGTTTGAATCCTTTGAATTTCTAAATTATCATTTGAATGAAAACATTCAACTATGAAACATATATAGGACGGGCATCCAAAAATACTATGCGCTTGTCGTATTATATTTCTCGTATTTCAAACATAACAATTGACAAACTAAACATTGCAACTTCAGAAATCATCGCCAGCATCGAGTATGGCGTCGCGGTGCTCGGCACGCGGACATTGATGGTCCTGGGGCATGCCGGCTGCGGCGCCGTCAATGCCTCGATCAAGGCCGGCGCCGTGCCAGGACAGATCAGCGGTCTCTATTCGTATATCCGTCCTGCCGTTGATATCGCTGGAGACAATCTTGAAGCTGCCACCAAGGCCAACGCAAAGATCCAGGCCAATCTTCTGCGCCAATCGTCGCCGGTTATTGCAGCGGCATTAAAAGAGGGCTCGCTCAGCGTGGTGGCAGCCTATTACGACACCCCCACAGGGCAGGTACTTATAAGCTGAACTCAGGAACTCGCCGGACACGGAGCCCCGGCCAACCGCCGGGGTTTTTCTATCGAGCGCTTCGCCGACTCTCATTATGCGTCACGCTGAATATCTGGAGCCGCAGTCGGGGCGAATTAGCTCTCTAGTTGCAGGCCGGATAGTTGGCGCGGTCCGCTTCCGAGACATCGACAGGGCACTGCGGACGCGGTCGATGCTTTCTTGCCCTTTCCACACTGTTTTGGTTTCAATGTTTATGGCCTCGTATCGGCCTTGGGATACCGTCATGTGCACACAGATGCCTTCATCTTCATTCCACCCGTTGTTGCTGGTGGTGAGCACATACCCCTTAGCGGATAGTTCGCCTTCCCCCTGACCGGCCTTTGCAACGACCAAATCTGCAAGTCCTTCTGGTGGATGTGCGTTCGCAAGCGAGGCGGCGAGCAGCAATATCGAAAATACGAGGGTTCGAATAAAAATATGACCTCCATATGAAACCTAAGGTCGCCGCGCCCCCGCATCAGAAACAAAGAGGTTGTAACGGTCAAGGCGTCTCATCCGAGCGCTGGGTATTTCGTTGCCATTGCGCATTAGCTGGGCGAAGTTGGCTCAGCTACTCCAACCATTCTCATAGCGCCGCCGGCTCCCGCGAGCAGGGTTTTCCTTTGTGAATCGGACATAGAGTTTTTTGCCGGATGGCAACGGCTTGTAGGCCGTGCCAATCCCTCGTTTGGCACGGCCCTTTTTACTACGGCTGAGTAGGTGCGGTCGGCTCTGGTTGAGTCGGTGTCACCGGGACGGTAGGCGTGATCGTCGCAGGTGGGGTTGGTACACCCGGCAAGGTCTGGTCGGTCTTCCCTGTGGTTTCAGAGGGCGGCGGCAATGCAGTAGCTCGCTGCTGCGTGAAGACGAAACCCAGCGCCACTGCTAACAAAACGATAGCAACTATCGGCCAGTAATCATACATGCCGCCCATCATCCTGCCGTGGGGCGTAATGCGGTCGCCCCGCATTGATTCCTTTAGGTTTGTGACGGGTGGAACGACGCCAGCGGTCGCAGGTGCGACGCCGGGAGGTGTTGGGGTAATGGCCATAAATGGGAACTCCTTTGCGATAGCAAGCCGCTCCTCGCATGTCAGTTCCATCCTGCATCAATTGAGATTCGGAACCGTTGCGCGACGGGTTAAGCGAACAAGCGAGGCTGCGACAGAAAGTGCGTTTTTGACGCGGTGATGATACTCGCGCGCCAGGACGGCGTTATGCCCTGCGAGTGAATTTGCTAGGCTGGCGCTCTGCTGCAGGAGCAGCTGATCCTCAATTATGGCGGCGAGGTCGCCCCGTCAGGTCAACGTCAGACTGCACCCATAAACGTGGCGACGTGCCTATCGCGCAAAGCGAGCCCAAGACGTGGCCTTCTCGATCTCTTATGGGAACGCCCAAGTATGAGACCACACCTAATTCCGCCACCGCGAGATTGTCGCTGACGCGGGGATCCGACCGAGCATCGCTGACTATGAGGGGGCGATTCTTTGTGACCACATGCTGGCAGAAGGAGTGGCTGAGAGGAGTTGCGTGTATGTGAGACAATGAATCCGCCATGATGGAAGCCAAGATGACACCCATGAATAAGAACATGGTGTCAGACGCGGAATTCATGAAAGCGTGCGAGGGCGGTGCCTTCGACAACATGAAGATGTAAAGTCGATGAGAAGCCCGCCAAAAAAGGCGGGCTTTTTCAGTTTCGCGTACACAGAGCCATGGTAACCAAGTCGGCGGCCAGTTTTTAGTTTAGGCTTCTAATTCAGGCTTCGATCATTTCGGATCTCTCGGGGGGCAATGCGGCCAATTCCGCCCAGTCGAGCTGCTGCTCAAGCGCATAGTAAACGTCGTCATCAATTTCACCGGTGTTTCGCAGATCTGCGAGTTTTTTTCGCTGCGCTCGGATAGTGTGAATGCGCAATTGGTCTCCGTGAGTTGCTGCCTGAGGATCGGTAACGTCCGTCGTAACTATGCGTTCTGCTTCATAATCCGCGCGAATGCGTTTTGCTGGACCACTATCGGGATCGGTTAAACTGGTGATGGCCGCATCCAAGAGCTTCATGCGCGCGGAAGAAATCTCTTTGTTGAGGGATTGGTCTGGCTTAAACCCGAGCAGACGAATGAGCGGGCCTAAAGTCAGGCCTTGTGCGATCAGAGTGCCCAAGACTACAGCAAAGGCACAAAGGACGATCAGATCCCGCGACGGGAAAGATGGAGGGAGAGCAAGTGCGGTGGCCATCGTCACGAGCCCTCGCATTCCACACCACGACACAACAATCGCTTGGGCAATGCTTGAACCGGGCGGGCCGCCGCGGGTAATTGCCGCGTAATGCACAAGTCGATTGTAGAAAAGTACCCAGATGATGCGAACCGCGACAACGATCGCAAACACAATTCCAGCAAAGCCGACGGCTTGCCACAACTCGGGTCCATCGAACCGCACCACGATCGCATGAGCCTGTAGGCCCATGAGAAGGAAGGCGAGCACGTTGAGCAAAAACACAACAGCTCCCCAGACCGAGTGCGAATGCACCCGGTCACGTGGTGACTGGTGTTCCGGCGTGTAGCGGGCGACGATCATCGCAAAGGCAACCACCGAGAGAATCGCCGAAAGATGCAATCTTTCCGCGATTACCCATGCGGCGAAGGTTGTTGCGAACTCGAACAACGTGCCGCCCAACGTTCCCGCTAGTCGGGGCAACAACATTACGTGTAGCTTCCCCATAAGGAGACCGACGAGCAATCCGCCGGGAACGGCTAAGGCTAGTCCTGGAAGGTGGTCGGAAAGGCCACCCGGTGCAGAAACGGCTCCCACTGCCGCGCTGAATATCAGCAGCGCTACAGCATCATTGAGGATGCTCTCCCCCTTCAGGATGCTGACGGTTCGACGCGGTAACGCGAGCCGACTAAGAACCGCGGCGGCCGCGGCTGCATCGGGCGGCGCTACGATCGCGCCGAGTGCAATTGCGGCAGCAAGCGGAAGACCAGCGAGTGCCACCGCCGTCCAGGCGACGGCGGCAGTCGTCAGGAGGACGGCAATAGCCGCGAGAGCTACCAATGGGAGCCAGTGGCGACGAAGCTCTCGAGGCGGCAAGTCATAAGCGGCATCGAGAAGCGCCGGTGCGATAAACAGAGCCAATGCAAGTTGAGGATCGATTGCGATGTCAGGCACCCACGGCATCGCAGCCACAATCACACCTGCCATCGCCAACATCGTCGGGTAGGGAATCGACAAGTGTCGTGACACTTGCAGCAAGAAAATCGCTACAAGAACCAAGATAAGCATACTCTCAAATAACGTCATGTGGAATTCACTCGACAAGTAAAGGGAACCAAGTGGTGGAGCGGGACTAGGTGACCTCGTCGGCCCACACTTTAAAGCTGACCAGGGTGTTCGGCCCAAATGTATGGGTAATTGGCACATCGGCCGCATCCCGCCCTTGCGCAATCAGCACGCGCCCAATTCGCGGCATGTTGTTGCGTGGATCGAACGTGTACCAACGATTGCCCAAATAGGCTTCGAACCACCCCGCGAAATCCATGGGCCCATAGGGCGGCGGTACTCCGATATCGCTGAGATAGCCGGTGCAATAACGCGCCGGGATGTTCATGCAGCGGCAGAAGGCGATCGCCAAATGGGCATAGTCTCGGCACACTCCTTTGCCCCCGTGATACGCATCCCAGGCGGTCATGGTCGGTCGCGCGTGCTCATAGCCAAAGCTGATGTGATGGTGCACGAAATCACAGATGGCCTGGACGCGCGTCCACCCCGGCGGCGAGTTTTGGAAGAGATTCCAAGCGATCTCGGAGAGACGGTCCGTCTCGCAGTAGCGGCTGCCGAGAAGATAAATCAACGTCTCCGCGGGCAACTCGTCCACACTGTGCTGGGCTGCCGACATCACGACCAGGTCGGGGAGACCGTTGTCGCGAACCACGCCGTCTGCTGACAGTCGCATCCCTCCAGCCGGCGCGACGATGCGGCTGCACCAATTGCCGAATACATCACGATAGGGCGAGATAGGCACGGCGGGGCTCGTAGTCAGGTGATCCGGCACGATGACGTCAGAGGCGCGTGTGTAGTGCGTACCTAATACCATGATCATGGGTGTCGGCTGAGGGAAGTCGTAGATCATCTCGTAGCCGACACGAAGCTTCATTCGAGTTTCCCGTTCTCTGGAATGCATCGGTCTTGCCCGTTCCAGCTAAGGATCCGGCGCCGAAGCTCTATCTGGCGATTTTCGATTGCGCGCGATCAGCCTACAGCGTCCGGCTGCGGCATGCCAGACGTGACTGTCACCTCCACTTCCATCCCGAGACTGTCCGACTGGTGTCCTATGAAGGTGCCGTAGAGGGGAAGCGTGTGGATCGGGTCATGCGCCACCGCGACAGTGACCAGGCCCTGTTTTCCGATACTGCCGCTGGTCGGGTCGAAATCGACCCACCCCGCTCCCGGCAGATAGACTTGCGCCCAAGCGTGTGTCGATCCGCGGGCAGAGTTACTCTGTGCCTCATCTGGTGCATCCAGGGTGACCGCAAGATATCCGGACGCAAACCGTGCCGCGAGGCCGATCGCGCGTGCCGCCTCGATCAGCAGCAACGCAAAATCGCGGCAGCTGCCATGGCCGAGCTGAAGTGTCTCGTCCGGTTTCTGAATACCTTTTGCTTCCCGCCGCCGATAGCTGAAATCCTGATTGATGCCCTGTGAAAGTCGAGAGAGCAGCTCGAATATCCCAATCGTTCCACTGACCGGCAGAAATTTGCGCGTCCAGTCGCCGACATTGTCGCCAGGATCAGGCAGCTGACGCGCGATATAGGGCGAAAGCTCTATCAATTCTTCCTCGCTGTAGAGGGTTGGAAACGTCATCGCGAAGTGTGCGCGATAGAAACCGACGGGATCTGCCGGCACTTGATCGACGCTCACTACGCTCTCGAATCGCAGTTCACTTGAACGGCTCCCGAACAGCGCAATCCCGACATGATTGCCGAATGAATCTTGGACGAAATCAAGGCTCACCGGCTTCGGAGTGATTTCGAGGCTCGCCCCTAAAACCTTCTGATCGCCGGTATCGCGTGGGCGGAGCATCATCCGGTGCTCGCCAAAGCCAACGGGACGCTGGTAGCGGTAAGTCGTGACGTGCTGGATGGTCAGCGACGACATTAGGTTTCCACGCCGCAGTATACACCGATGATCTCGCACATCCCTACGAGAACTACAGAACAGGGAGCCGGTGGATGCGAATAAGACCGGATGGCGAGCGAAGCAAACCCTAAACAAAGTTTCTTACACATGCCGCTTAATGTGTGCTAGCACTCTACTAATCAGAGTGCCAACGTTGCCGAGAGTGCTCGTTTGTAGCCGATTCTCGCCGTAAACCCCACGCGTTGGTATTCGGCACGCTCATCAGGAGACACCAATGAAGTTCCGACCATTGCACGACCGCGTCGTTGTGCGCCGCGTCGATGAAGACACCAAGACCAAAGGGGGCATCATCATCCCCGATACTGCGCAGGAAAAGCCGATGCAGGGCGAAATCATCGCCGTCGGTCCCGGTGGGCGCGACGAAAGTGGCAAGCTCATCCCCATCGACGTCAAATCGGGCGATGTCGTGCTGTTCGGCAAGTGGTCGGGCACCGAAGTCAAGATCGACGGCGTCGAGTACCTGATCATGAAAGAGTCCGACATCATGGGCGTTCTTGAAGGCAAGCCCGCTGTCAAGAAGGCCGCCTGATCGCCGTTTCATTCATAAAGCAATTTCATTCGAAGGAATTTTACCATGGCTTCCAAAGACATCAGATTTTCCGGCGATGCCCGCGAGCGCATGCTGCGCGGCGTTGAAATTCTCACCAACGCGGTTCGCGTGACGCTCGGGCCCAAGGGCCGCAATGTCATCATCGACAAGTCCTACGGTGCGCCGCGTACCACCAAGGACGGCGTGACCGTCGCCAAGGAAATCGAACTTGAGGACAAGTTCGAAAACATGGGCGCCCAGATGGTGCGCGAAGTCGCCTCCAAGACCAATGATCTCGCCGGCGACGGCACCACCACGGCTTGCGTGCTCACCGCGGCGATCGTTCGCGAGGGTGCCAAGGCCGTTGCCGCCGGCATGAACCCGATGGACATGAAGCGCGGCATCGATCAGGCTGTCAGCGCCACCGTCGAAAGCCTCAAGAAGCAGAGCAAGAAGATCAAATCGTCGGACGAAGTGTCCCAGGTCGGCACCATCGCCGCCAATGGCGACAAGGAAATCGGGGGCATGATCGCCAAGGCCATGGAAAAGGTCGGCAATGAGGGCGTGATCACCGTCGAGGAAGCCAAGAGCACCGAGACCGAACTCGACATCGTCGAGGGCATGCAATTCGATCGCGGCTATCTCTCGCCCTATTTCATCACCAATGCCGACAAGATGGTCGCCGAACTCGACGATCCCTATATCCTTCTCCACGAGAAGAAACTGTCGAGCCTGCAGGCCATGCTGCCGATCCTGGAAGCGGTGGTTCAATCGGGCCGTCCGCTGCTCATCATTTCCGAAGATGTCGAAGGCGAGGCGCTTGCAACCCTTGTCGTCAATAAATTACGCGGCGGCCTCAAGGTCGCGGCCGTCAAGGCACCGGGCTTCGGCGATCGCCGCAAGGCGATGCTCGAGGACATTGCCGTCCTCACCGGTGGCCAGCTCATCTCCGAAGATCTCGGCATCAAGCTCGAGAACGTCACATTGGACATGCTGGGACGGGCGAAGCGGGTGCGGATCGACAAGGAGAACACGACGATCGTCAGCGGCAACGGCAAGAAGGCCGACATCCAGGCCCGCATCGCGCAGATCAAGGCGCAGATCGAGGAGACCACGTCGGACTATGATCGTGAGAAGCTCCAGGAGCGCCTCGCCAAGCTTGCCGGCGGCGTTGCCGTCATCAAGGTCGGCGGCTCGACCGAGATCGAAGTGAAGGAGCGCAAGGATCGCGTCGACGACGCGCTCAATGCCACCCGTGCGGCCGTCGAGGAAGGCATCGTGCCGGGCGGCGGCGTTGCTTTGTTGCGCGCCAAGAAGGTGGTCGATGCATTGAAATCGGACAATCCCGATATCCAGATGGGCCTCAAGATCATCGCCCGCGCGCTCGAAGCGCCGATCCGCCAAATCGCTGAGAACTCCGGTGTTGAAGGTTCGATCGTCGTCGGCAAGGTTCTGGAGAAATCGGGCAATTATGGCTTTGATGCGCAAGCCGAAGTCTATGGCGACATGGTCGAAAAGGGCATTGTCGATCCGACGAAAGTCGTTCGCATCGCCTTGCAGGACGCGGCCTCGGTGGCTTCACTGCTCATCACTACCGAAGCCATGATCGCCGAGCGGCCTAAAGACAAAGCATCGATGCCGATGCCCGGTGGTGGCGGCATGGGTGGTATGGGCGGGATGGATTTCTAGTCTCAATCAGATCAACATGGGAAAGCGGCGGGAGCCAAACTTGCGCCTCTTTCCCCCTTTCCTTCCCATTTGGCGGCTTGGAACGCCGCACCTCAGAGTTTTAGGGGGCACGCGCCATCGTGAACTACCGCGCGGGCGAGAGCGAAGAGAGTACCATGACCAAATTCTTGAATGCTTTCGACGAGGAGGTGACTAAGGCACGTGCGGCAAGCTTAGCGGCACAAGAGAAGGAAGCTGCGAAACGCGGTTCTCTGACGTCACTTCTGGAGCTGGCTCTTCCGATCCTGAAGAATGCGGTAGCCGAACTTTCCCCGAGGGGTGTTGAGTTGGAAATGAACCCCAAACTGCAAGGGCTGCAGGACGTTGGGATGAAGTATTTAATGTTTCGGCTGAAGACTCCCACTCTCACGCGGCCAAGTTCAGTCTACAGATTCTCGTTATCAGAAAGCGGCAGCATCTTGGCCAGCAAATGCGACGCCACCCTCGGATACAGAAACTCAGATCAGGAGATCCTCAGCACCACAGTAAAAACTATCAGGGCGGAGGATGTCGACGCCGTCGTAATTGATGCGGTACGAGAGCTGGCGCGGAACCAGAAGGATACCGCATCTAGTTCCCATTTGCCGATCCAAGCCAAAGCAAATTGAACGGTCGTCAATCAGCAACCATCTCGAGATTCATTGTATTTGCGCGTCAAAAGGGCATGGAAAACATGTACGATATATATCGGCACTTAAATCAGCCTGACCTTCTCGTGACCATGGTGGTTGGATCTCCTTTGCCCGAGCGTGCTCAAACTGCGCTGTGGAGGTTTATGACCAGGAAAACAGATGTCCCACGGATAGTCGTTGATGAAGTAGCACGTCTTGGTTTCTCAGTGAGGCGGCGGATTGCTCGGTAACGTTTTTAGCCGATTCCGATCGGAAGCAGAATACCGCCAGTTCAGCCTCGGCGTGGCGCACAGTATTGATATTGTCCTGGCGCATAAATATGTGCCCGTCAGATCCAACTACGACGGCTCCGAACGGGTGATGGCCATGCGCTATCGCCTCGCGTGCGACCTTAGCGGCAGCACGGAGGAAGGCAATCATTTCGTCACGATTCATATTTGGAACTATCCCTCGACAAATGGGCTCCCTCAAGCGAATGTTTAGTGGGGGCGGGCAGGACGATGGTGGGACAGAGATCGACCTAGTGAAGCGTCTTTTTGTAACTCAGGCCCGGAAATGACTGTGGAATGTGCCGACTGCAAAGCGCGGCCAGTTTGAGAAGTTCGATTCCGCGTCGGCAAGCAATCTCTGCACAGAGGAGATGGCAAGCGATTCGGCAGGGGTTGCCGATAATTTCGAGACTGATAGGCTGCAACGAAGGTCAAGTCAGGTGACCGGAGCTGCGGGATGAGGCTAATCAAAGGGCGACAGAGGAACCTCATATGACACTATCAGTTATTGGCGCCGGATTTGGCCGCACCGGTACTCACTCAATGAAAGAGGCTTTGGAAGTATTGGGGTTTGGCCCTTGTCATCACATGGTCGAGGTGCTCTGCAAGCCTGATCAGAGGGCAAAGTGGCGTTCGATTGCGGACGGCGCAACTCCTGATTGGAACGATGTGCTCGGCTCCTATCGTTCATCGATTGATTGGCCGTCGGCATATTATTGGCGAGAGTTGGCCGAGCATTTTCCGAGGGCGAAGGTCCTGCTGACCGTCAGAAGCTCGGAAAGCTGGTACACGAGCTTCTCTAAAACAATTCTTGAGGGGATTGGGCCAAACAGCGATCCGGAGAGCTTTGGCTTCAAAATAATTCGAAACAAGGTATTCGACGGAAAGCCTGAAAGCGGAGCCCATGCGATTGCGGCTTACGAGAAGAACACTGCCACCGTGTGTTCGTCGATCGCTGCTGACCGCCTCCTGGTGTACCGGGTCGGTGATGGTTGGGAGCCCTTGTGCGAATTTTTGGACGTAGCCGTCCCGGCAACACCATTTCCAGCCAGCAACTCAACCGAAGAGTTTCGACAGCACATACTGAAAAAGTAGCTGAGTTTCATCGGGATCAGCGACCTGCTGGCCACGGAGCGCGACCAGTTTGAGCGTTCGGATCCGCGGCAGCTAAGGGGACATGGCGGTTTCGGCCCGTTGCTGCCGCGCCATTTCGAGATAACGCTTCTTCTCATCGTCCGTCATTGGGAGGGTCATCGGCCATGGCGGTCGCTGCCGATCCGGCTAGCGTGAGAGCGGCGATGCAAGTGCGCAACCAGACAGAAACCATGCTTTTTACCTCCTCAATCCAACTTCAAAATATTCGCAAACCCACATAGCTGGCAAGCGGCCGAACTGGAACCGGCGCGGCTCTGCGGTGTGGCTCGACAGCACCCATGATCGACGGGTTGTTGCGGAACTAAACTGAGGACCTGGCGTTTGAACTCATGAAGGAGTGCGTTTATGCACCACCATTATCCCAAAGCAGCAACTCATTTCCTCCAATCACAGCAAATCGATCAGGTTCTCTTGGGGTCGTTCGGCATTATGGCTCTTATGTCTCTGACCAAATCACTGACCGGAATGGCTCTGTGAGAGCCGCAGCTCGGGTCACAATATCTTTGTGCGCTTTGATTGCATGTGCTTCATTAAGTCCACTTATGGCGCTCGATATGACTCCACAGGAGCTTGCCGATGCTCGCGCGAGGGTCTCCGCCGCGGCGACGCTTGCTGCGATAGGCCGAGCTGAAAACGACGGCGACATGCTCTTAGTCGCGGCCAAACTTCTCGCCAAGGCCGGGGGCGCAGTTGCTATTCCGGGTGAGCCTCTGAAGGATGGTAAACCGACCACCTATAGTCTTAGGGGATTGTTGGAGGAGTCAAAAGCTCTTGGCGTTGATGCCGGTAAAGCCGATAGCGAGGCGGTATCTATTCTCCGCCCAGTGAAAGCAGCTTGCTACTGGCACTATAGCTGCGACAGCTACGAGACCAGCTGCCAGTGGATGTACATTTGCTAGTGTCCTAAACGACAATTTGGCTTTGCCCAGGAGAGCGGCGTGGTCGCTCCAGCGGCCGTCGGCACCCAGATCTTCCTCGATGTCCCGCATTGTGATGCCCTGTGCGGCTGCTGCGGCTAAGCAAAGGCTGAACAACGCGGCGACGAATTCTCGGCTTGCCGGCCGCCCCAGGCGTCGATGACGTTCTCATCGGCCGAGACGTGCGTGAAGTCGACACCGCGGGTGGTCACCTATCTGGTATGCACTGATTCCATCGCTCGCTGCGCACAAACCCTCGATGTGCGGCGCACCGCCCATTCTGAGACGAATTGTCGATGGAACATCCGTTCTATATTCAGCTTCCGTACATACCTGCGGCGTAATTTAACCCCCAGGGCGGCTGCACTGAAAACGATCATTTTCGTGAGTGCGGCAGAAAGCAAACATATGTCTAAGGAACAATCGAAGGGGCCGACAACTAAGCCGGTGCCCATTGACGATCCGCTAGCACAGCTTATCGACCAACTCTCCGATGAGATTGAGCCGATTGCTGCGCCGACGCCTGAGCAAGATGCTGACGCTGAAGTGCCTCTGCCTTCGGATCCAAACACGGGCGAGCCCGAAAACACTGCATAAGCGAATTGACGATAATGTCACTTGTGTCCCTGCCGAACTATGGCATCATCTCGAAATCGCTGGGTAGACGGCCTTGAGCGCAGGCGACTGAGAGACATGAATTGCACTCCCGCTCTTACGGTTTTGGGAGTCGTATAATGTCGGTTGATACCGTTGATAACGCCGTGCGTGAACGCATCGAACGCTATCTGACGGATGCCTTCATCGGTGATAGAAGCATCGATCCGCAGGCCGTTGCGGAGGAGCTAATCCGCAAAGGCGTTGATCAGCCGCTCGAAGACCTCACGAAACAGGTGCGCTTGGCTGCGAACGGCTTAGGCGTAAAGGTCAGGTAGAGGGGCGCCGTGCTGGCGCGGCCAGAGCCTTTCGGAGAGCTGGACCGCTGAAGTGGCCATCGATCTCTGTCGTGGAATATTTTTCGCCTTTACGCTGAACTGCCCAACTAGGTCACTGTCCGCACGTCGCTCTCCAACTCGCCTTCAATCACACCCAGGGCGAATCCCCGCTCGGCAGCATCGCTCGCGCACTTGCCGGCGAGGGCGTTATGGTATGGGCGCTTGCAGCCGTCAGTCACGACGCTACTAGGGCTCGGCCCAAATCAGGGTTCACGTTCATTTTGTTGTGAACCGTGCAGGCGACCGTTGTCGTAAAATGACATGTTCCTGCCTCCCCAATAGTCTAAGCGCTTTCGCGGGGCGACTTTCTGTAGCTTTGTCTTGGAGAAACTTATGAAGCTTTCGCGACGCAGCTTTGCTTTTGGCACGAGTGGATTGGCTATGGGTGCACTATCATCCCAAGCATTTTCTCAGGTCAGTGACTTTCTAGGTCTGGGCGATGGGATCGAAGATTTCTGGCTCGCAACCGACGCCTACATCTACGGCTATCCATTGGTCACTATGGAGATGACGCGCCGGGTGATTACCAATGTGGCCGCTCCCGAAGGTACCCACGCGCCGATGGGACAGATCATCAAGCTTCGCGAATATCCCAACGCATCCTTCAGGGATGTCACCGCGCCAAATGCTGACACACTCTACACCACGGCTTTCTTCGACGTAGGTAACGAGCCTTGGGTGCTTTCCATCCCCGATATGCAGGATCGGTATTATCTGATGCCGATGCTGGATGGATGGACCAACGTGTTCCAGGTGCCCGGTAAGCGGACGACTGGAACGCAAGCACAGACCTATGCAATCACTGGCCCTGGCTGGTCGGGTTCGCTTCCCGAGGGCGTCAAAGAGTACAAATCCCCAACCAGTATCGTTTGGCTGCTCGGTCGCATTTATTGCACGGGCACGCCGGAAGACTATGCCGAGGTTCACGCGCTGCAGGATCAGTTCAAGCTCGTCCCACTGAGTTCCTATGGTAAGGACTACACGCCGCCCGCCGGCAAAGTGGATCCTTCAATTGATATGAAGACTGCTGTTCGCGATCAGGTCAATCGCATGGATGCGGTCAGCTATTTCACGCTGCTTGCCGACCTCATGAAGCGCAACCCGCCAAGTGCGGCTGATGCGGACGCGCTTGCCAAGTTTGCGCGGATCGGCCTTGTCCCCGGACAGGATTTTGACGTGAGCAAACTGCGTGCCGATTTTGCAAAGCGAATCCCTGAGATCGCCTTCGATCGCATCATGATCCAGTTCAAGATCAATAAGGACGTCAAGGACATCAACGGTTGGGGTTTCACTACCAGGACGGGACTTTACGGCACCGACTATCTGATGCGCGCGCTGGTGACCGCGATCGGCCTTGGCGCCAATCGGCCCCAGGACGCCGTCTATCCCACCTCGACGAAGGATGGGGAAGGCAATGCATATGATGGCGCCAATAAGTACGTAATGCACTTCCCTGCCGGCCAGCTACCGCCTGTCGAAGGTTTTTGGTCGCTTACGATGTATGATGCTGCCTACTTTTTTGTAGCCAACCCCATTGATCGCTATTCCATTAGCGCGCGCCAGGATTTGAAGAAGAACGCCGATGGTTCCGTCGATCTTTACGTGCAGCATGAATCGCCGGGGATGGATAAGGAATCGAACTGGCTCCCCGCACCGGCAGGCAAGTTCGTTTTGATGCTGAGGCTGTACTGGCCTAACGAAGGCGACCCCTCGATTCTCAACGGCACCTGGACCATTCCGGCGGTAAAAAAGGCCTAGACCAGCGTATCGTCGCTTGGCCGCAGTAGGGTGCGACCAAGCGACTTATGAACTATGCAAACTGAGCTGTTCCTCCAAGATGTGGACGTGCACCTCGAAGGTGCGAAATGCCTCTCTTTCCGCTGTCGCGACGTTTAGACGTCATTCTGTGAATTGAGCTTGTCCACAGAGATTGATTGAGCCTTTCCCGGTTCTTTAGCCGGACACCAGGACCGCCGCCGGGTTCTTCGATAAAGGCAACCCCCGTAACTTCTAGCGCACGGCGGATCGCGGATTCGGTCGGGCCCGTCCGCTTCCAATAGACGGGGCTTCGCCTCTAACCGCTTTACGGATGGCAGCCACACGCCGTATCTGCCCGCCGCAAAAGAGGGTGCGAGATAGGATTGCCGCAGTCCGATGTTCCGCTTGCTCTACTCACGTTTAACTTGGGTGTGGAGGCAGGTCAGCTGCTGTTCGTTGTGATAGTGTTACTCTGCTTCGTAGCGGTCCGGGCGCTTATCGCTGTGAGGACTTCGTTTTTGCGCACAGCGGCGGCCTGTATGATTGGCATCTTGATGATGTTCTGGTTCGTCGAACGCCTCAGCAGTTTCGTCGCATAGCGTTTGGTCTAGTTGCGTGCGTTCTCCTACATCTTGAAGGTCCGATTGACGACGGCAGAAATCCCGCACATCCGCAACGAGCCTTTCAGCGCGCGGTAGAGCCTCCTGGATTACATTAAGCGCCGAGTAGCGGCGTTTCGCGCCCCCAGAAGAGGGAGTAACGGGGGGCACGCGTCGTCGGGCGGTGATAATCGTGGAACCTACGCCGACCCGGGAGGCCCATACGCATCAGCAGAGATGTTGCGATTTTTCCTAAGTCTCAACAAAGCGCGCAAGTAAATGCAGTGGCTGCTTCGTCATGCAGGCATAAGGTTTGAAGAACATGGGCCCGCCAAGCCGGCGCCGACCGCCTATTTCGTGATCCAAGAGAACTGCGGAACGATGCGCTTTCCACCCTTCAATGCCGCAGCAATCGCCTTGCGTTCCAGGAAGTTCGAGAATGTCTGATCTATAGCCAAGCCGCTAAAGCCTTCCGAGATAAGCTGGGTGCGTATTTCTTGATGACTGGAGAAGCGCCCAGAAAAAGCCAATTCAGAGGCGCGACGGTAAACCGGTGTGAGTGTGTCCATAGTAGCGCAACGGCCTTTGTAACGCAGAGTTCCCCTAACAGAACAAGAGACCAAGTCGATATGTGAGGGGGAGGTGTTCTGCGTCATTAAGCTTGCTAGCCCAGTAACGCCTCCTACTTTCGGTCGTAGATACTAGGGGCGAGAACTACGTTCATCGAGCAGTGGCGACGTCCGCCTGTCGCAAAAGAAAATTCTGCGTAAGGCCCGGAATGTGTTCATGCAGCCATTGAGCCATCGCTTCTTCTTCGGCAAGTATCTCGCGACAGATATTTTCGGTTTCTTTATCTCCGATCGAAGCGGCCGTGCTGATGAGGATTTGGTACGATGCCACTTCCATAGAGTCGAACGTATATGCAGCCATAATGGCCTTGATGACTTCATCACCGGCGAGATAGCCACCTAGCGATTGCGCGGTTGCCAGGAGCTTTCCGCTTGTATCCTTTAAGGTTGAGGAGCTGCCACCTAGGCGTGTCAAGCACGCGTGAACCAACTTCGTATGTTTCATCGTCTGCTGGAGATGGTCTTCGACGACCTGATGAAGATCAGGATAATCCTTCACTTTACCCGCAAGGGCGCTGAGCGCTGTTTTGGCCTGCTCCTCGGCAGCATGCACATCTCGCAGCCACTCGACCAAAAACTCCTTTCTATTACTCATGTGAGACCTCCAGACGCTTCTCGTCGGCCCGCAAGTGAGCAATGCGAAGGCGGGCAAGTTGGTGAAGCCCGCCGAGATGGGCGGGCTCCCGAAAGCAGTTATATCTTCATGTTGTCGAAGGCACCGCCTTCACATGCTTTCATGAATTCGGCGTCTGACACCATATTCTTGTCTATCGGTGTCATCTTGGCCGCCATCATTGCGTCCATATACAGCTTGGCTTCGTCGCCAGTGACCTTCCCGTCACCGTTGGTGTCGGCCTTCTTCCACATCGCCGTGCAATCGGCCGTGGACATTGCGGCCGATGCCGGGGCTGCGAAGGCCACAGTCAGGCCAAGGATAGCTCCCATTACTAACACTTTCATTTTTGATTTCCGTATTTAATGGAGCCGGGGTCAAGGCTCCGGAAATGGACCCCGCAACCCAACCGTGCAACAGTCAAGCGGTTCCATCACCATGCTGAGAGTTGTCGTGACCGTCTGACATCGCGCCGTCGTCTCTGTCCCAACTCACATTCGCTCTTTGCTGAACAGCTTCTTGGGCGATGAACTCGGCAAGTTCTTTCATGTCGTGTCCGCCATTTAGCGTCGGGATTTGCCGAGCCACGTGGTAGACGCGAACTATCCTATCTTCACTGCGTATGTCGCTAATAAGCAGCCGAATCAACTCGGCAGTTGCCGGGCTAATCATGTTGGCCTCCCATGGCTCTTTTGAGCGGAGCAGACCGCTAGGGCCAGCAATTATCAGATGTAAGAGATGGTCACATGTTCCAAAAGGAACAGCTCAGCAGTAACTTAATCGTGCAGCACCACATTGAGCAATGCGCTGTGAATCTTCATCTCGCCGTTATATTCGATGAATCCAAGGTCACGAAACTTGTTCAAGAACCCATTAACACGGGGACGAGTGGTGCCAATCATCTCAGCCAATGTTTCTTGGCTCACCCTTGGTATCGCCCGCTTGGCACCCCCATCCTGATTATAGTTGGCCATCAACAGGAGCAATCGTGCCAGTCGCTTCTCCGTATTGTTGAATAGCTGGTCCACTAAGTCGGCCTCGATCCGAGCATTGCGGGTAAGGAGGTGCTTCATGAATAGCTCGGAAAAAGACTGTTCTTCGTCCAGCAGCTTGCGAATAGTCCCCACTGGCAAGCGCAGTATCTTGCTTTTGGACGTGCGCGAACACACTGGCGAGCCTTTTGGGGTGCCCGCTGAGACAACCTTCACCGAAGAAGTCCCCTTCACCGTGCATCGCAACGACAGCCTCTTTCCCTTGTTCGGAAAGAGCTGTGACTTTTACCTGCCCCTCCAGGATATAGTACACCGAATCACACGGGTCCCCTTGGCCATAAACCTTTTGACCCTTCTTGTAGGTCGTAATCGTTCTGTCACCGTTAGCTCTATTGAGGTATTTCTGGAGGTCGAAATCGGGCATCGTTCTTATCCGTGTCTCGCTGTATTTAGCACAAAGGCACCCGTCCACTCAAAGAGAGTGGTTGGCCAGAAAAACCTAGTTCAAAATGGTAGCCAGAGCTGTTCCTTTTGGAACGCCCCCCGTTGCCGCGACCTTGTAAAACGAGTTCCCCTTGCTTTTTGTTGGAGGCAGGTCGCATGCCACAGGCCGCGCAAAAACCACTGCTTGAACGCCTCTTTGAACTGGCGCGGACGGAACGATTTACAAAGAACAGGCGCCTCATGGACGTGCTCAAGCGGGAGGGCTATTCTTCCAACGAGATAAGGTCGCATTTTCAGGGCAAGGGGCTTCGGGACCAAATCAAAGCTCTCAAGACCAATCAACAACTGTAGTTTAGGCACCCATCGACAGGGGCACCAGCATCCTGATCGCTTACATGACGCGCTCGAAGTCTGGAAGCACGAAGGATTTGTTGTTCAACTCTTCAATGGCTCAATGGGCCATAGAGCCGCATGTCCGGAAGTGGTCCTTTGCCCCGCGTCGGAGACCAATTCGCCTCCGATACCTTCGGCGCGTTCGGTCCGACAGAGAGCGTCAACGTTGGTCGCACGGTCGTACACGGTCAATGCCCAGAATAGCTTGACCGGCAGCACGTTGGCTCATTCCGGATGACCACTATCATCGGAAATTGGTGGCTCATGAGGCGCCCCAGTCAGAGATACGTGTCTTCTTCGACTATGTGCGTCGCTACCGCCCATTCCTGACGATTTGTGCCAACCCATTCAATTGACCGTCACAACCTTTACGTCTCCCGAACGACGCACAACACTAAGTGTTGTTTCGGAGCGAATCCGACAGACTTCAATATCGACAGATGCGCCGCCTACTCTCACTTGCCTTAGAACAACCTCGGACAGGAAAGAAGGCAACAGCGGTTGGCGGAACTCGATTTGCGCTTCCAGAGGCTTAAAGCTCAAACCGAGACACGATTGCATCAGAAATATAGGTGTAGCCGCTGCCCATGCTTGGGGTGAGCAAGCTACCGGGTAGAGCGTTGGACCATGGCCTCTGCGGCGTGGGAACCCACAGAAAAGCTCTGGCAAGCGACGAAGATCCACATACATTGAGGCCAGAAACATGCCTTCCAAAATGCGAACCGCTTCACGCCTATGCCCGTAACGGGCAAAGCCAGACGCAATGAGCGCATTATCGTGAGGCCAAACCGATCCATTGTGATAGCTCATTGGATTGTAGCGGGGCTCGGTACTTGCCAGAGTGCGAATGCCCCAGCCCGAGAATGAAGACGTTGACATGAGCGTGTCAACGACTGAGGGCGCCCTGTGGTCCCTGGCTAAGCCCGTGAAGAGAACATGTCCTGCATTTGATGAACGAATTCGACACGGGCGCTTCCGACCATCAAGAGCGATGACATAGGTATGAAGCTCGTCATCAAAAAAGGCTGAGTCAAAGTTATCTCGCAAGCGAGCTGCTCTACCTTGGTAATCCTTCGCAAGCGTTTCATTTCCCAGGCGTTGAGCAATTCCAGCGACAGACTTAAAAGCCCCGAAGACATACGCTTGCACCTCGGCTAGCGCGATGGGCCCTTCGGCGATAGACCCGTCGGAGTGAAAAATGGAATCGTGACTGTCTTTCCAACCTTGGTTGACGAGTCCGTTCGCATTGCGACGACCATACTCTACAAAACCGTCGCCATCTCGGTCTCCGTCGGTTTCAATCCACGTTAGCGCGGCTTGGATGTTCGGCCAAATCTCTCTGATGGTCTCGATGTCGTCGGTCTGCTCCAGATAGGCTCCCGCCAACATAAGGAAGAGCGGCGTCGAATCTACGCTTCCGTAGTAATGCCGAAATGGCACTTCGCCGAGAATTGCCATCTCGCCCTTGCGCATCTCGTGCATAATCTTGCCCGGCTCGGCATCCGCTATATTGTCGTACGTTTTCGCCTGATGAGCGGCGAGGAATCGAAGTACGCCCTTCGCCATAGCTGGATCGACCCATAGCATTTCAAGTGCAGTTATCAGCCCGTCTCGGCCAAAAGCGGTGCTGAACCAGGGAATCCCTGCATAAGGATAAGATCCAAATTCAGTCTCAGTCCGCAACATATAAAGGTCGGAAATGCTTCGCCTAAGGCATTCGTTGAAAGTCTCGTTCGATGTGGCAATCGATGTCGCACGGGCGGATGCGCGGAGAAATCGGCGAGTTTGGCGGAGTGACGTCAGGAAGGCTCGCCTTGTAGGAATGTCCTTGATGGACCCATCGCATTGTAGGTGAAGGTAAATGAACTCAGGACGATCGGGTCGAAGAGCGAGCTCGAAGGTCGCGACATTGCTGCTTATCTTTGTCGGATGGGGATCGAAGCGCATAGAAGTGGAGCGCTCAATGTCGTCCAAGCCACAATACGACAAGCGCACAGAGTTTGGGCTCACCTTTATCGGCCAAAGTGTTCCGTGGCGTGTTCGCGGCGTACCCCTAACTTCGAACAAATCAGTGAAATCGGCTTCGAAAGCCAAATCTATTTGGACGTGTTGTTCGGTGACATCAAAATTACGAATTGCGAGACGCTCGTAACACCCGCCATCCCATATGAAGCGCGTGCGGTGGATGTGGATGAGGTCGTGATGAAGTTGCAACTGCCCGCTTTCTGTGAAGAGATCGGGGTTACTGAGGTCGCACGTAAGAGTGGCGTTATCATCTCGCAATGTTGAGCTGAGCAGTGTCGGTCGTAAACCGTCAATGGTCAGCAGGAGGTGGGAGAGATAACGGGTGTCGTTGTGATAAAGTCCGTCCGGACTGCCTGGACCTGCAACAATGTCGCCATTTTGATCGAAAACGCCGAAGGTATTGCCGTGCTTGAGCGTAAGTGGTCTGCGTTCGGACAAGGATGCAGGCGCAGGAACAACTAGTTTTGCGTGCGCGTCACTTGAGGCCACGGGTACGGGAGCGTGGGCGGCGATGTTGCCATTCTGAGGCATAACTAAGCTGCAGCTTCGAGAATGCTCAACGATTTATCAACCGAAGCCCTGAGTTTGCCGCAAGGCGCTCCCAACTTCTGAAAAATCGTCAAATAGTCTTGAGCCATACGCGTCACGGTAAACCGCCGCTCAAAAATTGACCGAACAACGCTCCGATCCATTGTCTCTGCGGTTTGGACTGCCACAACAGCTTGATCGACATTTTCAACAATTAACCCGGACACATTGTGTTCGATCACCTCGGGTACCGAGCCTCGGTTGAAGGCAATAACGGGTGTTCCGCATGCCATGGACTCGATCATAACAAGCCCGAAAGGCTCGGGCCAATCTATCGGGAAAAGCAGAGCGCTGGCGCCGCCGAGGAACTCGGCCTTATCATTTTCTCCGATTTCGCCAATGTACTCCACACTTGAATATTGGTTGACTAGTGGTTCTATCATGCTTGTCCAATAATCTTGATCTACGGGATCTATCTTGGCCGCAATTTTCAACCGCCTTCCAGAACGGACAGCAATTTCAATTGCACGATCGGGCCGCTTTTCTGGTGAGATTCGTCCTAAGAACGCTAAATAGCCACCAGTTGCGTGACCGGAAAACCCTAGCAGCTCAGCGGGCAGACCGTGATAAACGTTTCCGGCCCAGTTTACAGGAGGCAACGGCTTTCTTTGGTCGTAGGAGATTGAAACGAGGGGCAACTCAGGGAACTTGGAATAAAAATCAGCCAGACCCGCGGTATCGAGTCGGCCATGGAGAGTCGTAACGAAGGGAACGTGTAGAGTTTGTACGAGCGGGTAATGAAGGATGTCGATGTGGAAATGCAGGACATCGAACTCATTTTTCAACTGCCTCACTCGATCCAGCATGATCATATTGGACATCAGTGGATTCTGATTACCGTCGAGACGCAAGGCACGCGGAGCGCAATCGATAAGCCTAGCTGACGTGATCGAATCACCGCTCGCAAAGAGCGTCACATCATGTCCAAGCCTCACCAGCTCCTCAGTCAAATAATGCGCTATCCGCTCAGTGCCGCCGTACAGCCGTGGAGGCACGCTCTCAGATAACGGGGCAATTTGGGCAATACGCATCGGTCCTCCTGACGCCAGCGGGAATGAACGCGCACTCCGGGAAGTGGTTCCAATAAGCTGGAGACGCATTACGACCGCTCTGACGCGTATAGTTGCGCTTCTGCGAGCGGGAATTCTCCGACGACGATCGAAACCGTTGCGAATTCTAAGTGAGTATCTCTGCGAGCCCTCGGGACTAAACTTTCTTCGCTCGCAGTGGCAACACCGCGGCGAAAGGCGTTTTTTGGGAAAACCTATAGTGGTGTCCGGTTTTGGCCCATCACGTCATTTCGCGACGCTGCTGAATTTGGCCGCTATCGGGGCATAGCAGACACTGGCAAGCCGTCTGCCGGGAGATTTAGGGGTTGCCGGCCAAATGCAGCTTTTCTTGCACTCCCAATCTCCCCCAAAGCTTTTCCTGGCAGCACGAGACCCCAAGATCCTTTCCATGGTGTCATCAGGGCCGGACGATGAGATCGCAACTTCGAGCAAACAGGGATGTCGTTGCGAGCGCGGTGAAGTACGCATGGGGACTTGATGTTCGGCATCCAAAGTTCATTCAACGGCGGATGTCGACCAATTCCGCCACAGAGTTCCTATTTGTCGAGGAGCTATAGGAGCGACGGAAATTTCCGCATTTCGTTAGCCAAGGCAGGGAGCATTGCATTGCTCTTGCCATATTGATCATCGCTGGTGCCGTTTGATCGTCCGGCTATGTAATTTGCGGCACCTTGCTCAAGCCGTGCCCGGCGCAAGTCTTCCCACAAGTGCCGAAAGCCATGGTTGGGGGGAGGGTTGTTCTCTCGCGGAACATCCTTCATCAAGCCATTGATCCACGTTCCAACGTTCTCGCCCGTCCGATACAACGGGAACAGCTTTCCATTAGAAGCCGCTTGTACAAAACGTACGAAGCCCTCATTCACGATGTCCGGGTGAAGCGGGATCTTTCGCGCTTTCATGGTCTTTGTAGTGCGGCTCTCGCCCTCGACCCGCACATGCGCAAACCAGTCATCGCCCAGTGCGAAAACGTCAGACTTCTCAAGCTGGGTTACCTCATTGATTCGCATGCCGGTATAGGCCAGGAGCCAGGGTATCCAGCGGCGATAAGCGATCTTCTCAGCCCGCGCAGCCTTTAGGATCATCCGCGCTTGGTCCATGGTGTATGCGCGTTCCTCGCTATTCACCTCGGGTTTCGCCGGCAACTCTAAAAGGGCGAGGGGAAAGCCCTTCGGAAACATCTTGCCCTTGGTTTGTTTGTTGCCCCATGTCAGGATCGTCCGAACTGTGGTGATCTTGTCCAGCACCGTCTTCTGACTATGAACAGTGAATAGCACGTCGCGCCACTGCTCAACTTCATGAACCGTAACGGTAGCTGCTCTTGCACTGCCGCGCCACGCGGCAAAATCGGCCATAACTCCCTTATATTTGCGGATAGTGGCCGGACCTTTCCGACGCCCGCCGATGCCCTTGGCAACGCGCTCAAGCTGGCGTTCGATGATGGTGTCGAACGTCGTGCTGTCGCGCGGAGCGATCCCGACGTCAGCGAGAAGCGGATCGGCTGGCGTGCCAGTGAAGTCGCCCTTGTCGCGCTCGAGTGTCCGCTTAAGAGCCTCTATATCCGCGCGCGCCAGGCGATGCGCCAGGTCGCGGTACTGCGGTGAACCCGGTTCAACCGTGAGGTTGTGACGTTCGATGTATGTCTGGACCCAGGAATCAATGATCGCCGTTTCACCGGTCGCAGTCTGGGATTGCAGTTCGGAAAACAGCACTCTGCGCTGCTCACGATCATAGCGGGCAGTATCTAACAGCGCAGGGTAGTCGAGAGACGCACTAATGATTGCAAGCGGGCTAGTGCCGTCGATCTCACCGCGTTCGACCCGTTCAAGCAGATCCTGCTTCGCTGCGGCTACATCCGCCGCTGTCGGAAGCCGATTGCGTGCCTCAACATCCTCTTCAAGGCGCCGGCGATATTGCTCCACTGCCGCTGACTGCAAATCGGATTCGGTCATGTCGCGGCGCGCACGCAGATCCTGAAAGTGCGCTTCCCATTCAGCAACCGTTGCGCGAGCCCGCTTCTTGGCCTCTTGGTAATCTGAGGTGCCGAGGCTTTTGGTCATCTCACTGCGCTTAATGATCGGGATTAGGTCCGCAGGAACCCTCAGCCGGGCGCGATAGTTCTTGCCGTCCATGCGCTTGCATACGTGTCCGGTCTTCGCCATTTGAGTGCCTTCGATGTGTATCGGTGATGTGTACCGGCGTTGTGTACCGGTCTACGTAGGTAAAAACACGATAAAATAAAGGAGTTTGCACGATTTTTGTGGATAATGTGTATCGGTAGAGTTCAATCCTCTCTCGCAGCACCATTCAACCTCCGTATCTACAGTGGTTTTTCGATTTAGCCCTGCTCCTCTCGGCCGTCTGTACCTGCTGTTGTCCTCATTATAGTCGAGAATTCGTTGCCGTATCTGTTGGTCATGTGTCTCGACCCATTTGTGGGACCATTCGATAGAAGCCGCGCCCGACGGGTTATTGTCTCGCCACTGGAATCCTAGAAACTTCGCCAAGGTCTTTATGGAATAGTCCCGCTTCGGCCACTCGGTAGAAGGAAGTACCGCGTCGAAATACAAGTCTATCGTTGGCGAGCGCATAGGGTCGAAGAACAGCTCGATATCTTCGGAGCTGCAGACATCTGGATAGCGAGACTGAAGGCTTCGATAGACAGTCCTTTCGTACTTGGAATAGTAAAACGTCGCGGCGGGTTGTGAGCGTTGAATATAGGCCCAAGCCTCTGCACTTCTGCCCACGCGGCGCGTGCGTAACGCATTGGCGCGGCATCGAACCGGAAAAGAGCGGACGGCGCCGAATAGCCGTCCACCTACGCTTGGCGGACCCAGGGAAAGTGGAGGCGATCATCCTTGATCACTTTGACGGCCTGTCGACCTTCGAAGATCTCGGACGCGACGGTCGATGCGTGAAGGACCTATGGTTCTGAAGAGGTTCAGGTCCTGCGGATAGAAACGAAGGCAGCCGAGCTTAGATCATTCGGTTCTAGCCTAATGCCACAGCTAGAAGCTTTAAATTCGAAAGCACCGTGAAGGAAATTGAGTTCACCGACATTAGCAGGAATCGACAGGGTGAAATGCCGGAAAACCTGCCATTTCCCCGCTTTGAAGAGCTACGCGCTTACCTAGACTTGGGCCGTACACGAAAGTACGGATGGCCCCTTTCTTATACACCGCTCACGCGCGAAGCGGGGAGAGATCTCTCATACTCATCTACTTTTGCGCTTCTGCTTCTCTTGCTTCTCTGATTCTTCTGTCTCTTTCAGGAGCTTCTCCATCTCGGCCTGTGGCATTACCGCAAACACGCCCTTGTCGAGATAGAGCCGCTTTGGCTCATCGGGCAAGAATCTCTGCGCATCGGGATGATCATTATAATAAACGAACTTATGTCCGGCGATGTCCTCATGCACGGTAAAGACCGCCGAGCCAGGCGGCGGACTGGGCTCACGGCCTGTCACCGGACGAATCTGGTTTATGGCTCCAGTGGGCGGCACAGACACATACATACCCGTGCTGCGTGGCGCGCAGGGGATGGTTGATGGTTGTGGCTGAGAATATCCGGCAAGCTCCATTGCGAAGCGCCGATAAGTATGGGCGTGCTTCATCATCTCGCTCGGCGGTATGGTAAAGTCGTCAAGGCAAAATCCGAGCTCACACAGATTGTCAAAGCCCGCCAAGATACCGCCGGCCCAAATGAAGTCGCTGGCGATCACCCCACTCGCTTCGGCGGACTCAAAGGCGGACGGGCAGATTTCCAGCACGCCATTCGAAACAGACCAGGCCGATACCCCGCGACATTTATTAATCCCCGTAACGCAACGCACCTGAGTGGGGATCAGCTTCTCGATGGCCGCCAGAGTAGCCATGATCGTCACGATTTGAGAGCTTGTCGGGCAGTGGAAATGCCGATGAACCAACCGGATTGTGCGCGTCGTCATGTGTGGGAGGACGGCGCGAGCCACGCTCATGATCGTCAATGCCTCAGCCCGCTCCCGATCAGTGCGCGCGTCGGCATCATCGACACCGGTCGTTTTCTTGTCGCAGCCGGGATAAGGCTTGCGCATCACCTGGGGTGTGCGGGCGCCCGCCTGTTGCATTACATGAGTGAGTTCGTGAGCGAGCAGTCGACGGCCTCCGCTTGTTCCCGCCGCATATTCGCCCGGCGCAAACGCGATATTGCCGCCGAGCGTGAAGGCACGTGCACCGATACTGCGCGCCGCCACACCCGCCGCAGCATCATGGTGAACGCGCACAGCCGAGAAGTCGCGCCCGAAGCGCGGCTCGAAGTAGGCGCGCTCGGAGGCCGAAAGAAGCGATCCGCCAGTGAGAGAGCGGATCGTCTTCTCGGATGCCGATGCCGCCGGCCTGCTTACAGAACCGCCTGCGCCGTCGCTCTTGCGCTGAACTTCCTCTTCGCACCCGGCGCAAAGCCGCTGCACCCGTCCTTCCTCGGCCGCGGATGTGCTGATCGCAACCGCACCCTCGGGCATCGTCGTGACCTGATCGGCAACGCGGTCAGCCTCATCCTCGAGAGGATCATTCACCGCTCCCACTTCGAGCTTGGGCTGGACGAGCTGAGGCGATGCCCACCGGGACATAGCGTTATGCTGCTGTGATTTGGAAGCCGGTGGGGCTGCCGCCACAGAAGCAGCTTTCGTCACTTTGATCGGCAGCGCAAACATGACTCGTATCTTACAGTATTAACCGGCATCCGTCCGATGACTTGTTGAGGTAAGATTGCTGCCATTGGGGGGCATTGGCAAGTCCGTACCGTCGCGACCCGTCGCCAGTCGCGCTCCATGACGACCTCGCGCGGTCCAGATTACGCAATTGATTATTACATCAGGAATCGCTGCACGACCGCAGCAAATTATCCGCTTATCCGGCGAATGCGGGTTAGAACCGAAGCAGGAACTCCGCATACTCCGCATGGGCAGCCGGTGTCTCCCGTCTAGGAAAGAGCCCCCTTGGAGCGCAAAGGGTCCGCTTTGCGCCGTGATGGGGACCTAGGGAACCGCGATTGATGCAGATAAGATGCTCCTTACTTAGCCCGCCGTTGTTGGCCGCACCTTGTTGCCTCGATGGGACAGCTCAGACCCATCGGCACTTGTGACCCTAATAAACCCGTGCCCGATGTCCCAGCGCAGGTCAGCCGCGCCATAGGAAGGGTTTGCCGATTGGATCGAGCTTGGCAATTCTATAAGCCATTGATATTGCTGAAGTTATACAAATAGGGGCAGAGTTCAATCCTCTCTCGCAGCACCATTGGCCATGTCCTCACAGTTTTCCGAATTTGCGGCAGGTCGCGAGTATGGGATCGCGACCAAAGTCGAGGTCGATTTGAGCATCTTGACGACGCTGGCAACTTTCGACTGCAGCTGGGTAGCGCCTGAGAGCGCCGAGTGATTCTCCTGCACTCTATCGCAATTTGCAGGCGTGTTGAGGCACGCTCTCGACGATGCGCGCTGTCCATGGGCAACGGTCCGCAAAACTCTGTTGTAATGTCAGTCTGCGTGAATGTCGCACCCGGATATCAATTCGAAATTCCCCTTGCGTGGGCAAAGCGATGTGCTTCTATGTGCAATCGCACCAAGAAAAAATAATTCAGGGAGTGAAACAATGCGTCGCCGAACTTTTATGCAGACCGCCGCCGGCTTGGCGGTTTTTTCATCACCGCTCTTCGCTCAGGTTGTCCGCGCCCAGGACAAGAAAATCCTCAGAATGGGGTTTGCGGACGAAGTCCTGACTCTTGATCCGATCAAGACGGTCTATGGGCCTGACATCCTCATTCAAGGGATTATGTTTTCGCGCCTGTTGCGCGCGTCGGCCGATCGCAAGGAGCTGTTCCCTGCACTTGCCGAAAGCTACGAGATATCGCCCGATGGCAAGACATACACATTCAAGCTTGCCGACGCGAAATTCTCCGACGGATCGCCGATAACCGCCGAGGATGTCGCGTTTAGCTACACGCGCATGCGTTTCCAGAAAGACTCGGCCTATGCGGGCCCCTTTACGGCACTCGAGAAAGTCGAAGCCGTTGACCCCAAGACGGTCGTGATGCATCTCAACAAGACCTTCACGCCGTTCATTCAGAACGTAGAGATTTGGAATAGCGGCATCGTTCCGAAGGCTGCAGTCGAAGCCATGGGGGATGAGAAGTTTGCCCAGGCGCCGGTATCCTCCGGGCCATTCCGCCTCGTCGAGTGGCGCAAGGGCGACCGGGTCATCCTCGAAAAGAACCCGAACTACTATCGCGACGGGGGAAAG
>JADMIO010796545.1_pt1 | contig 36792 bp, 33 predicted proteins | sample 8958161 | NCBI WGS metagenome assembly JADMIO01 (sample SAMN16585339, study PRJNA669376) | soil metagenome | isolation source: Crop rotation soil | place: USA: Cullars Rotation, Alabama | collected 2011
CTTTCCCGTAAACTTCACATCCCGACCACATACAGGCAAAGTAATGGCATTACCGCGAGCCATTACTCCTACGCGCGCAATTAACGAATCCACCATCGGGGCAGCTGGTGTCGATAACGAAGTATCTTCAACCGGTTGAGTATTGAGCGTATGTTTTGGAATAACAGGCGCACGCTTCATTATCTAATCTCCCAGCGTGGTTTAATCAGACGATCGAAAATTTCATTGCAGACAGGTTCCCAAATAGAAAGAGCATTTCTCCAGGCACCAGTTGAAGAGCGTTGATCAATGGCCTGTTCAAAAACAGTTCTCATCCGGATCTGACCTTTACCAACTTCATCCGTTTCACGTACAACATTTTTTAGAACCATGCTTCCCCAGGCATCCCGAATTTGCTCCTCCATCCACGGGGACTGAGAGCCATTACTATTGCTGTATTTGGTAAGCAAAATACGTACATCAGGCTCGAACCCTTTAAGATCAACGTTCTTGAGCAGATCACGAAGCATATCGAAAAACTGCAGTGCGGAGGTGTAGTCAAACAACTCAGCAGGCGTGGGAACAATCAGCACATCAGCAGCACATACGACATTAATCGTGCCGATACCCAGGTTAGGCGCGCTGTCAATAACTATGACATCATAGTCATGAGCAACAGTTTCAATGGCCAGTCGGAGCATCAGGTGTGGATCGGTGGGCAGTTTACCTTCATCAAATTTGCCCATTAACTCAGTTTCAATACGGTGCAGAGCCAGACAGGAAGGAATAATGTCAAGCCCCGGCCAGCAAGTGGGCTTTATTGCATAAGTGACATCGTCCTTTTCCCCAAGATAGAAAGGCAGGAGAGTGTCTTCTGCATGAATATGAAGATCTGGTACCCATCCGTGATACATTGAGGCTGTTCCCTGGGGGTCGTTACCTTCCACGAGCAAAACACGTAGCCCCTTCAGAGCCAGATCCTGAGCAAGATGAACAGAAACTGAGGTTTTGTAAACGCCTCCTTTATGGGCAGCAACCCCGATCACCGGTGGAAATACGTCTTCAGCACGTCGCAATCGCGTACCAAACACATCACGCATATGATTAATTTGTTCAATTGTATAACCAACACGTTGCTCAACCCGTCCTCGAATTTCCATATCCGGGTGCGGTAGTCGCCCTGCTTTCTCGGCATCTCTGATAGCCTGAGAAGAAACCCCAACTAAATCCGCTGCTTCACCTATTCTCCAGCGCCGGGTTATTTTCCTCGCTTCCGGGCTGTCATCATTAAACTGTGCAATGGCGATAGCCTTCGTCATTTCATGACCAGCGTTTATGCACTGGTTAAGTGTTTCCATGAGTTTCATTCTGAACATCCTTTAATCATTGCTTTGCGTTTTTTTATTAAATCTTGCAATTTACTGCAAAGCAACAACAAAATCGCAAAGTCATCAAAAAACCGCAAAGTTGTTTAAAATAAGAGCAACACTACAAAAGGAGATAAGAAGAGCACATACCTCAGTCACTTATTATCACTAGCGCTCGCCGCAGCCGTGTAACCGAGCATAGCGAGCGAACTGGCGAGGAAGCAAAGAAGAACTGTTCTGTCAGATAGCTCTTACGCTCAGCGCAAGAAGAAATATCCACCGTGGGAAAAACTCCAGGTAGAGGTACACACGCGGATAGCCAATTCAGAGTAATAAACTGTGATAATCAACCCTCATCAATGATGACGAACTAACCCCCGATATCAAGTCACATGACGAAGGGAAAGAGAAGGAAATCAACTGTGACAAACTGCCCTCAAATTTGGCTTCCTTAAAAATTACAGTTCAAAAAGTATGAGAAAATCCATGCAGGCTGAAGGAAACAGCAAAACTGTGACAAATTACCCTCAGTAGGTCAGAACAAATGTGACGAACCACCCTCAAATCTGTGACAGATAACCCTCAGACTATCCTGTCGTCATGGAAGTGATATCGCGGAAGGAAAATACGATATGAGTCGTCTGGCGGCCTTTCTTTTTCTCAATGTATGAGAGGCGCATTGGAGTTCTGCTGTTGATCTCATTAACACAGACCTGCAGGAAGCGGCGGCGGAAGTCAGGCATACGCTGGTAACTTTGAGGCAGCTGGTAACGCTCTATGATCCAGTCGATTTTCAGAGAGACGATGCCTGAGCCATCCGGCTTACGATACTGACACAGGGATTCGTATAAACGCATGGCATACGGATTGGTGATTTCTTTTGTTTCACTAAGCCGAAACTGCGTAAACCGGTTCTGTAACCCGATAAAGAAGGGAATGAGATATGGGTTGATATGTACACTGTAAAGCCCTCTGGATGGACTGTGCGCACGTTTGATAAACCAAGGAAAAGATTCATAGCCTTTTTCATCGCCGGCATCCTCTTCAGGGCGATAAAAAACCACTTCCTTCCCCGCGAAACTCTTCAATGCCTGCCGTATATCCTTACTGGCTTCCGCAGAGGTCAATCCGAATATTTCAGCATATTTAGCAACATGGATCTCGCAGATACCGTCATGTTCCTGTAGGGTGCCATCAGATTTTCTGATCTGGTCAACGAACAGATACAGCATACGTTTTTGATCCCGGGAGAGACTATATGCCGCCTCAGTGAGGTCGTTTGACTGGACGATTCGCGGGCTATTTTTACGTTTCTTGTGATTGATAACCGCTGTTTCCGCCATGACAGATCCATGTGAAGTGTGACAAGTTTTTAGATTGTCACACTAAATAAAAAAGAGTCAATAAGCAGGGATAACTTTGTGAAAAAACAGCTTCTTCTGAGGGCAATTTGTCACAGGGTTAAGGGCAATTTGTCACAGACAGGACTGTCATTTGAGGGTGATTTGTCACACTGAAAGGGCAATTTGTCACAACACCTTCTCTAGAACCAGCATGGATAAAGGCCTACAAGGCGCTCTAAAAAAGAAGATCTAAAAACTATAAAAAAAATAATTATAAAAATATCCCCGTGGATAAGTGGATAACCCCAAGGGAAGTTTTTTCAGGCATCGTGTGTAAGCAGAATATATAAGTGCTGTTCCCTGGTGCTTCCTCGCTCACTCGACCGGGAGGGTTCGAGAAGGGGGGGCACCCCCCTTCGGCGTGCGCGGTCACGCGCACAGGGCGCAGCCCTGGTTAAAAACAAGGTTTATAAATATTGGTTTAAAAGCAGGTTAAAAGACAGGTTAGCGGTGGCCGAAAAACGGGCGGAAACCCTTGCAAATGCTGGATTTTCTGCCTGTGGACAGCCCCTCAAATGTCAATAGGTGCGCCCCTCATCTGTCAGCACTCTGCCCCTCAAGTGTCAAGGATCGCGCCCCTCATCTGTCAGTAGTCGCGCCCCTCAAGTGTCAATACCGCAGGGCACTTATCCCCAGGCTTGTCCACATCATCTGTGGGAAACTCGCGTAAAATCAGGCGTTTTCGCCGATTTGCGAGGCTGGCCAGCTCCACGTCGCCGGCCGAAATCGAGCCTGCCCCTCATCTGTCAACGCCGCGCCGGGTGAGTCGGCCCCTCAAGTGTCAACGTCCGCCCCTCATCTGTCAGTGAGGGCCAAGTTTTCCGCGAGGTATCCACAACGCCGGCGGCCGGCCGCGGTGTCTCGCACACGGCTTCGACGGCGTTTCTGGCGCGTTTGCAGGGCCATAGACGGCCGCCAGCCCAGCGGCGAGGGCAACCAGCCGAGGGCTTCGCCCTGTCGCTCGACTGCGGCGAGCACTACTGGCTGTAAAAGGACAGACCACATCATGGTTCTGTGTTCATTAGGTTGTTCTGTCCATTGCTGACATAATCCGCTCCACTTCAACGTAACACCGCACGAAGATTTCTATTGTTCCTGAAGGCATATTCAAATCGTTTTCGTTACCGCTTGCAGGCATCATGACAGAACACTACTTCCTATAAACGCTACACAGGCTCCTGAGATTAATAATGCGGATCTCTACGATAATGGGAGATTTTCCCGACTGTTTCGTTCGCTTCTCAGTGGATAACAGCCAGCTTCTCTGTTTAACAGACAAAAACAGCATATCCACTCAGTTCCACATTTCCATATAAAGGCCAAGGCATTTATTCTCAGGATAATTGTTTCAGCATCGCAACCGCATCAGACTCCGGCATCGCAAACTGCACCCGGTGCCGGGCAGCCACATCCAGCGCAAAAACCTTCGTGTAGACTTCCGTTGAACTGATGGACTTATGTCCCATCAGGCTTTGCAGAACTTTCAGCGGTATACCGGCATACAGCATGTGCATCGCATAGGAATGGCGGAACGTATGTGGTGTGACCGGAACAGAGAACGTCACACCGTCAGCAGCAGCGGCGGCAACCGCCTCCCCAATCCAGGTCCTGACCGTTCTGTCCGTCACTTCCCAGATCCGCGCTTTCTCTGTCCTTCCTGTGCGACGGTTACGCCGCTCCATGAGCTTATCGGGTCCACTCGCGAACGCAGAAAGGCCCACCCGAAGGTGAGCCAGTGTGATTACATTTGCGGCCTAACTGTGGCCAGTCCAGTTACGCTGGAGTCACTAGTATTTAGGTGACACTATAGAAGCGGCCGCGACAACTTGTCCACGTGGAATTCTAAGCTTAGGATCCCAATGTGCTGGAAAGATGCTGGATGACACGATAGCGGAGGATGCTTCTCTTCCTGCCGCCGATGGCGCGGCCGGCGACGACGGAAATGGCGCGATGGAGGCTGAGCCGCCGCGGCCGCCGCCAAGCCTGGTGCCGGCGGCGATTGCGACAGGCGATGTCTATGTGACGATCGCGCGCGATGGTCTCAACCTGCGAGCCGGTCCCGGCACCGAGTTCGCGGTTGTCGGCGTTCTTCAACTGGGGACACGTGTCCACCTTCTGAAGCGGGAGGGGTTGTGGGGACAGGTGGACCAGAACGGCGACGGCGCCGCGGATGGCCATGTGTTGCTGTCCTATCTTCGACTGGAGCAGGCGGATGGAAGCCTCCCGCAGCCGGCGCAACCATCATCGCCGTCAAGCAGCTTCGTCACTCTCGACAAAGCCCTCCTGCAGACCATCATGGACCGCTGTGGCGGCGTTCACATCCGTTCGCAGCTCAATCTGGATGTCGTCGCCGACGCGCTCAATCGCGCCATGCTGCTTGCCGATGCCGATACGCGCCTGCGAGAGGTCGCGTTCCTGTCGCAGGCCGTCATCGAGACGGATTATTTCCGGACGTTCGAAGAGTATGGCAGGGGGCACGGAAAGGCATACGGACGCTATTACGGGCGCGGCATGCATCAGCTTACCTGGGAAGCAACCTACAATTCATGCAGCCGCGCGGTTTTCGGGGACAACCGCCTCGTGACCGATCCGGACCTGATCATCAAGGACATCGGCACCAACATACAGGCGACCGCCTGGTACTGGAGGGACTACAAGCCGTTCAATGCCTTGGCCGATGCCAGGAATATCGACGAGATCATCAGGCGCCTCTACGGCGGAACGATCACCAGCAGCAAGCCGAAGGTCAGACAATCCGTCATTCTGCGGCGCAGTTTCTACACGACGATCAAGTCGATCCTCGACAGTCAGTAGCCCGGGACCGAATCGCCGGTGACGCACTGCGGATCCGGCGGTGTCTTGCTCGAAGCATTTTGATCACCAGTGGAAGTCAAGCCAGATGGAGGGGGCCATGGCAGAGCCGATACCGGAAAATGGGGCCGCTGTGCTGGACCCGAACGCATTGGCCGCGGACAAGCAGATCGCCGCGCGGATTCTTGCCGCATATCAGAGGATGCTGCTTTGGCTGTTCCTGACGACGATCGTCGTGATCGCCGCGATCGTCGTCGCGGCGATCCTGACCATGAAGGCACAAGGCGGAAAAGGCTACGCGCCGGGAATTTTCCCGGTCGTGGTACTGTCCGGCTGCCTGGGCTCCTTCTTCAGCGCGCTGATCCGCCTTTACCAGTTCGACGATCTGCCAAAGGCATTGGTCAGCCCTGTGTTGCAGGACCTGCCCAAATTCTATCTGTTCATCTATTCGCTCGTTCCGGCCGTTGTCGGCGCGATCGCCGCGGCGGTCCTCTATCTGGTCTTCGCCAGCAAGCTTCTGACCGTCTCTAATCTGATACCCGTGTTCTCGTGCAAGATCGGAGTCGAGTGCAAGGAGTTCACGGACCTGACGAGCAATTTCGGGCCGACGAGCATGGAAGACTACGCCAAGGCCTTGATCTGGGGCTTCATAGCCGGATTTGCCGAACGGCTCGTGCCGGACACGCTCCAGCGCTTCGCCAATGCGATGGAGACAGGCGACGCCGTCAAGACGTCAGACGCCGATAATACGGACAACGATCCGGCGGTCGTGAACGACGATGTCGCGCCGCGCGCTCCGGCTGTCGGGAACGGCGCTGCACCGGCCGACAAGACCAAGGGGCAGCCGGTCGGCTGAGTGCCGTCCGGCACCGCGTAGGCGCCCGACAGGGAGGCCGCTGCGTAGCTAGAGCCGTTCACCGTTTCACGGAAACGGCGAACGGTTCTAACCCTTTGTTTTGACGCAATTCCCTAAGGAAAGCGCTACGCGCTTTTCCCGGGAAAACCGATCACACTTTTCCTGGAATTGCTCTAGATCAGCTTCTCCAGCGTGATCGGCAGATCGCGCACCCTCTTTCCCGTCGCGTGGAACACCGCGTTGGCGATCGCAGGCGCGACACCGACGATGCCAAGTTCACCCACACCCTTGCCGCCGAGCGCCGAGGAATGCGGGTCGGGAATGCCAACCGAGATCACCTCGATGTCAGGGATGTCGGCATTGGTCGGCACGAGATAGTCGGCGAGGTTGTTGTTGACGATGCGGCCATGGCGGCGATCCATGAGGCCTTCTTCCAGCAGTGCCTGGCCGATGCCCATGATGATGCCGCCCTTCCACTGGCTTTCGGCGAGCTTCGGGTTGTAGAGCCGGCCCGAATCCAGCGCCGACACCACGCGCGACACCCGCACCGTGCCGAAATCCTCGTCGACGCGCACCTCGACGAAATGCGCGCACCAGGAGTGGCGGGAATAGTCGCCCTCGGTGTGCGGCAACGCCATGGCAATGGTGGTGTAGTTCTTGTAGCGGTCCTCGGCCGTCGAATTGGCCGGCATGGTGTCGCCGGTGGCTTCGATGCGGTCGCGGCCGACGCTCTTGAGCAGTTCGGCGATCGAGACATCGGGACCATCGCCGCGCGGCGAGCCGATGCGGCCATTGGCGACGACCAAAGTGTTGGCCTGCAGCGCGTGGAAGGGCGAGCGCGGATCGTTGATGGCCAGCCCCACCAGCTGGTCGAGCGCCGAGGTCGCGGCCTTGTAGACCGCACCCGTCATCACGCCGGCCAGCCGCGAGCCGCCACTGACGCCGGCGCGGGCAAAGCGGGAATCGCCAAGCTTCACCACCACGTTGTCGGCCGGCACGCCGACCGTCTCGGCGGCGGTCTGTGCCAGGATGGTGTAGGTGCCCTGGCCCATGTCGATCGAGGAGCTTTCGACCTCGACCGAACCGTCGGCCAGGATGCGCACGACAGCCTCGCCATAGGCGCGCCGCACCGGATAGGTGCCGGCGGCGACGCCCCAGCCGATCAGCTGGTTGCCGTCGCGCATCGAGCGCGGTTCCGGCGAGCGCTTGGACCAGCCGAAGCGCTCGGCGCCCACGGCAAAAGCCTCGCGCAACTGCCTGGTCGACCAGGCTTTTTTGGCGTGCGGGTCCTGTTCGGCATAGTTGCGCAACCGGATCTCCAGCGGATCGATGCCGACCTCATAGGCGAGCTCGTCGATGGCGCTTTCGATGCCGAAGGCCGAGGGGTTTTCGCCCGGCGCGCGCATGGCGCCCGGCACGATGGAATTGACCCGCACGACATTCTGCTTCGACGAGAAATTCGGCGTCGCGTACATGATCGAGGTGACCGAACCCAGCGGCTCGACCCACATGCCGTCGATGGATGTTTCGTTGACGCCGCGATGCACGATCGACTGGATCATGCCATCGCGGTCGGCGCCAATCGTCACCGTCTGGCGCGTCGCGGCGCGGCCGCCATAGCCGGTGAAGGTCTGCGGCCGCGTCATCACCAGCTTCACCGGCCGGCCCAGCATTTTGGCCGCGCTCGCGGCAACCGCGCCGTGGCTGAGCGCCAGCGCCTTGGAGCCGAAACCGCCGCCGATGTAAGGCGAGACCAGCCGGACATTCTCGAACGGCACTTCGAACCATTCGGCATAGGTGCGGGCCATGCCGTCGAGCCATTGGCTTGGCTCCCACACGGTCAGATGATCGCCCTCCCAGCGCGCGATCAGCCCGTGCGGCTCCATCGGCGCCTGGTATTCGCGCGGCGTGTTGTAGGCGGCGCAGATGCGCACCGGCGCGGCGGCGAAGGCAGCCGGCGCATCGCCCCATTCCTTGGTCATGGCGTCGATCGGAATGCCGTCGCCGGCCTTGCCGTCGCTGAGATCGACGATGGCAGGCGTCTCGTCATAGCTGACCTTGACCAGGGCCGCCGCGCCGACCGCCTGCTCGAAGGTCTCGGCGACGACCGCGGCGACATGCTGGCCGGAGAAGGTGATGTCGCGCGCCAGCGGGCAGTAGGGCTTGTCGGGCGGCGGCGTGCCGAACCAGTCGGATGCGGTTCTCAGGCTGATGATGGTGTCCGGTGTCAGCACTTGCAGGACACCGGGCGCTGCCTCTGCCTGCGCGGTGTCGATGGCGCGCACCTTGCCTGAGGCAATCGTACTCTCGATCAGCACGGCGTAGGCGAGGCCTTCGAGCTGCTGCTCGACTGCATATTTCGCGGCGCCGGTGATCTTGGCCGGGCCGTCGACGCGCGACAGCCGGCCGCCGAGGGCTTGCGCCAGTGCGCCGTCGGAGGCGTCGCCCCGTTTTGATTCACCAACTCTGATGTTGTGAACGGTCATGCCGTCTCTCCCAATTTGAGGATGGCCCTGGCGACGACGCGCGGCGCGAGCTCGATCTTGTAGTGGTTGGCGCCATGGTCGACGGCGCCTTCGACGGCGAGCAGGCTGGCGGCGCGGACGGTTTCCGGCTCCAGCACCTTGCCCTTCAGGGCGTCTTCCACGGCACGGGCACGCCAGGGTTTGGTCGCGACGCCGCCGAGCGCCACGCGCAGGTCGCGAATGGTGCGGCCATCGGCTTCGAATTCGATGCCAACCGCCGCACTTGCCGCGGCGAATTCATAGGATTGCCGGTCGCGGATCTTCAGATAGGTCGAGCGGCGAGCGGCGGCGGAGCCGGAGATTTCGATGGCGGTGATCATCTCGCCCGGTTCGATGGCGTGTTCCCTGTCGGGCGTGGTGCCCGGCAACAGGAAAAAGTCGTCCACCAGAAGCTTGCGCTCGCCGAGATGGACCGTCGCGTCGAAAGCGACCAAAGCGGTGGCGAGGTCGCCGGGATACATGGCGATACAGGCCTCGCTGGTGCCAAGCACGGCGTGTCCCCTGGTGACGCCGCCGATCGCCGAACAACCGCTGCCCGGCTCACGCTTGTTGCAGGCGGAGAAGTTCGCGGGATCTCGGAAATAGGGGCAGCGCGTGCGCTGCATCAGATTGCCGCCGATGGTCGCCATGTTGCGGATCTGGGCGGACGCCGCCTGCCACAGCGCTTCCGAGATGACGGGAAAGCGGCTCTTGATGTCGGCATGGTCGGCGACATGGCTCATTCTGGCGAGCGCGCCGATGGTGGCGCCTCGCTCGTTCACGTCGATCCGGTCGAGCCCCTTGAGATGGGTGATGTCGACCAGCGTGTCGGGCTCGGCGACGCCGCATTTGGCGAGATCGATCAGCGTGGTGCCGCCGGCAAGCAGCATGGCGCCGGGGAGTGCTGCCGCCCGGCGTGCCGCGTCGGTGGAAGTGGCGCGCAGATAGGAAAAATCCCTCATGATGCGAACTCCTGGGCTGCCTGGCGCACGGCGGCGACGATGTGCGGATAGGCGCCGCAGCGGCAGAGATTGCCGGCCATGTATTCGCGGATTTCCGCGTCAGAGCCGGCATGGCCCTCGCGGATGCAGGCGACCGCCGACATGATCTGGCCTGATGTGCAATAGCCGCACTGGAAAGCGTCCTGCTCGAGGAAGGCAGCCTGCACGGGATGCAGTTCGCCCTCCCGTGCAAGCCCCTCTATGGTGGTGATGCTGCGGCCTTCGGCTTGCGCGGCGAGCGTCAGGCAAGCCAGCACGCGCTCGCCGTCCATGTGCACGGTGCAGGCGCCGCACTGGCCGTGGTCGCAGCCTTTCTTGGTGCCGGTCAGGCCGAGCCGCTCGCGCAAGGCATCGAGCAGCGTGACGCGCGGCTCGAGCTGCAATTCGTGATGCTGGCCGTTGATGTCGAGATGGACGGGGATTTTTGTCATGGGCGTCTGGCTCCAGTTGCTTGACGCTGAGGGGATGGAATTGGTGTTGGGGCAGGCGAGGGCAAGGGCGTCAGGAGCGCAATCTTCCCCGCAAGGGGGAGATTGGCAGCTTCGGCATCTTGGCCACTCTCCAGCGAGAAGGGGAATCTTTCAGTCCTTCGACACGTGACATACGGGGTTCCCTGCCTATATGATGAAAGCACTCCACTTAAAACGGAGGCGCCTCCGTTTATTACGTGGGGGCTGACCCGGCCGGGTTCAAGCCCCTGACACAAGGTGGAGAAAAAATTGGCCGTCGAGCCGTCCGCAATCGCCGAAACGAAAACCGCCGCAGAGGAAAAGCCGCTGCGCGCGGATGCCCAGCGCAACCGCGACCGGCTGGTCGAGGTGGCGGCGGCGGTGTTTGCCGAACGCGGCATCGATGCCTCGCTGGAGGAGATTGCGCGCCGCGCCGGCGTCGGCATCGGCACGCTCTACCGGCATTTCCCGACGCGCGAGCATCTGGTCGAGGTGGTCTACCGCCGCGAGGTGGAGGGGCTGTGCGCGGCCGCCGGCGAGCTTGCGGCAAAACATCCCTCCGATGTCGCGCTGGAGGAGTGGATGCGGCGCTTCGTCGACTACATCGCCACCAAGCGCGGCCTGGCGACCAGCCTGCGCATCCTGCTCACCACCAATTCGACGCTGTTTTCCGACACGTCGGGCAGGGTTTCGCAGGCCTTGCGGCAATTGGTCGAGGCGGCGGTGGCCGACGGCACCATCCGCGGCGACGTCGATGCCTCGGATGTGCTGCACGCGCTCAGCGGTATCTATTCCGCGCCCGATACGCCGGAATGGCGCGACCGTTCGCGGCGGCTGGTCAAGCTGTTGATGGATGGGCTGCGGTTCGGGGCGGGGAAATAGCTGGTGGACGAAAGGCTGTCACTGGCCTTTTCATGAGGTGAAGCCTCCGAGAGCGTTCCAATGACGATCGTCGTCAGTATCGATCGGGGCCGCTCTTCAGCGGATCATCGGTTCAAAGCGAAACTTTGATCACACCCACGAAGGTTCGCCTGCCGTCCCTGATCCTGCCGTTTGAATCGAGTTTGTAGGTTGTTCGGGTGACGGCCTGTTTGACGTTGCCGCCAATGACATCAGCCTCACCTGGTCGTATTGCAACGACAATATCGCAATGACTGCAGAAGCTATCCGCGGTTTTCTCGCGAATTTTCCTGAGTTCCTTCTTCGCGTCAGCGAAATTGGAAGGCGGCGTCCTGCATTTCTCGCCGCTTCGGCTTGCCCATAAGAGGTCGCCAACCGCAAGCGTCGTTGCGGCCGGATCCTGAAGAGATAGTCCAGCGAATTTTCCCGAGTCGATCTTCGACACATAGATCGAATGATTGTCTTGATACGGAAACCGCTTCTTGGCGCCAGCCTGCTTGAAGCTGTAACAGATAAACGCTCCCGACCATGCTGGAGCATCCCTGCCGTCGAGATCGATGTCGATCGACTGCCAGTATTCTCCGACGTAGGTCCAAAACGGATTCTTGGCTTCCATGCGGGAATCCGTGAAGCCGATCAGGGTTCCGTCGATCTTTTCCACGGGGCCGCCCCAGCGCGTCCATTCGCGCCGCGCGACTGCTGTCAGGTCATCAACGAATGTCATGCTCGCCTCCCTCAGACAAAATCGCCGGCCGAGCGAGACCATTTCTTCTGCTGAAGTCCGGCCCGACGAGTTTGGAGAGCTGTTTTCAAGTTCTTGACGCGCTCGGGCTGCCCGTGTCCGCCGACTTCGAGCAATGCCTCATACGGCTTTTTGGCGAGAAGCGCTGCCTGCAATTCATCAAACCCCGCGCGGCCCTGGTGCCTCACATCCATCACCACGCAGCAGATGTCGGCACCCCTGCCGTCCAGCCCCAGTCTTTTGTCGGCTTCCTTCACCAGCCTGCTCGCAGTATTGATCATGTGCTGAACCTGCAGAAGCCGCGCTTCCGGATGGGCACCTGTCCAATGAATGAGCTTGGCCGCGGCTATAACCTCCGCGTCTTCAACCTCATCCAGGGTTGGGTTGAAGTAAAGTTGCAGAGGTTCTGTCGACCCCGCGTCTTCCAGAGGAATGACCTTGGTGTCCTCAACCTTCACGATGCGTCCACCGCGCACCTCTAGATTGGGAAAATAGTCCACCACCTCCGAACGTTGCAGCATGTCACGAAACCAGCGTACGAAATCGCCATCAGGAACATGAGCCGCAAATTGTCCAAACCCGAACGTAAATCTCGCTCGATCGTATGTATTGAGCGAGATAAAGCTCTGCCCTTCGCAAATCGCTGTCGGTTCAATGAAATCGCACCAGAATGGATAGACCGTCTGATAGTCGGAAGCTATGTAAAGTTGCTTCTTTGCTTCGCTCGATCCAAAGAATCCGCTATCGTTTGAAAGGCCAAATCGCTCGATCCCCGTCTTTTTGTTGCGATAGGCGACTTTCGAACCGATTGCAAAGGCGGTTGCGTTGTCCGGTCTTGCTGAGTAATGCTTTCCGTCGCGCACAACGTCAAAATGAATGGCCATGAGCTATCCCCCCAGGATTAGTCTTAGACCGATGTTGATTTTATCATAAGCGCCTAAAATACGTTCCGCAAGAAATCCTGCGACGATTTTTTCAACGATTTATGTATGGATGCAGTCAGCTGGTGCTGTCGTTTGAGACGTAGTTGGGCGGGTTAAAGATGTTCTTCTTCGCGGCTGCTTGTGCCGAATAGGCAGGGCGGCGGTTTGATGCAGGATAGGTCAAAGCCTGTTGCCGCGCGATCTATCCCGAGGTGAGTGGGCCTGTCATGGATGTCACGCCAGGCCGGCTCACACACCGCACTTGCATCCGAATGCGAGCGGTTGTTAAAATCCTCACATTTCAGGGATGCACAGGCCCAACGCATGACTGCTCGCAAAACGCAAAGGACGGCACGGTTGATCGATCTGCTGTCGCAGCGGCGGGTCATCCATCTCAGCGAAGCAGCGGCGCTGCTTGGCGTCTCCGAGATGACGGTGCGGCGCGACATCGCCAACAACCAGGGGCAGATCGCCTATCTCGGCGGGCATATATTGGCCGCGGCCGAGATCGAGGCCGATATTCCCTACGAACTGGCGACCGCGGCCGACAGCCATGCGGCGGCGAAGCGTGAAGCCTGCGTGCGCGCCGTGCGCAAGATACGGCCCGACGAGACGATCTTCATCGATTGCGGCACGACGTTGATCCATCTTATCGATCTCATCCCCGACAATTATCAAATAACGGCAATATGTTACGCCATGAATGTCGCGGAGCGCCTGAGCCGCAAGCCCAATGTCACGATCATCATGCTGGGCGGCGTCTATCATCCAGCGTCGGCGTCTTTCTCGGGCACGCATGATTTCGACATCTTGAACAGCGTCGGCATCAACGCCGCCTTCCTGTCGGCCGCCGGCGTCGATGCCAAGCGTGGCGCCACCTGCGAGCATTTCCACGAGGCGGTGGTGAAGCAGAAGGTGATGAGCCTGGCGCGCGAAAACTACCTGGTCATCGACTCCAGCAAGATCGGCAAGCTCAAGCGCGCCTTCTTCTCGGCCATGAACGGTTTCGACGCGGTGATCACCGAGCATGGCGAGGTCGGGCCGGATTCATTTCAGCCGTCGGCCTGACTCCGTTTGACATTTCCCCAACGTGATGGAAAAGTCACAAAAAAAGTAAGAGAAGTCTCAAAAGAGACTCGACGAGGGTAGGGGACGCGTCAACGGGAGGAAGTGCGGGCGTCATGATCGAACAGGGTTCGATTGCGCTGAATTCCGAACCTCCCTTGCTGCGCGTCGAGGGCGTCAGGAAGCGGTTCGGCGGCGTCAATGCGCTGCGCGGCGTCAGTCTCGAAATCCGCTCCGGTGAAGTGCACGCCCTGCTCGGCGAAAACGGCGCCGGCAAGTCGACGCTGATCAAGATCCTGAGCGGCGTGCATGTGCATGATGGCGGCTCGATCGAGATCGACGGCAAGCCTGTCTCGTTTTCCTCGCCCGCCCAGTCTCGCGATGCCGGCGTGGCCGTCGTCTACCAGGATCTGAGCCTGGTCGAGTCGCTCTCGGTCGCCGACAATCTGCTTTTGGGGCGAGAGCCGAAGACGCGGCTTGGTTTCCTGAAGAAGCGCCAGCTGGTGGCGCAGGCCGAAGCCTTCCTCAAATCGCAGAACATCCCGCTCGATGCCCGCGCCATGGTCGGGTCGCTGCCCTTCGCCTATCGCCAGATGACCGAGATCGCCAAGGCGCTGATGGGCGATGTCCGCCTGCTCATTCTGGACGAGCCGACCTCGGCGCTGACCGATGATGAGGAAAAGATCCTGTTCGAGGCGATCCGTTCGGTCGCCGCGCGCGGTGTCGGGGTGATCTATGTCACCCACCGCCTCAACGAAGTGTTCCGCATCTCGAACCGGGTGACCGTGTTCCGCGACGGGCAGAACGCCGGCACTTTCGTCACGGCGCAAACCAATATGCGGCAATTGGTCGGCGCGATCGTCGGGCCGGATCACGCCGTGCTGAAGGCTGACGGGGCAGTATCAAGCGCGCCGTCATCCGCCGGTTCATCTGAAAAGCCCGTGCTCGAACTGAAGGGCGTCAGCAATGACCGGCTCGATGGGGCCAGTCTCGAATTGCGCGGCGGCGAGATCCACGGCCTTGCCGGCCTGATCGGCAGCGGACGCACCGAGATCCTGCAGACCATCTTCGGCCTGCGGCCGGTCCAGTCGGGCGAGGCCAGGCTGGACGGCGTCTCGCTGAAGGGAACAGACCCGGCGGCGGCGATACGCCAAGGCATCGCGCTGGTGCCGGAGGACCGGCACGTCCAAGGCCTGGTGCTCGAACATTCCATCGAGCGCAATCTGACCTTGCCGCGCCTGCCTTATTTCTCGCGCCTCGGCTGGCTGCAGCGCCGGCCGGCGAGTGAGCATGCCGATGCGGCGATGCGCCGGTTGGCCGTCAAGGCGCCCAACGCGTCGACCTTGGTGAAGAACCTGTCGGGCGGCAACCAGCAGAAGGTGGTGTTCGGCAAGTGGAACGAGCCGCGGCCGCGCGTGCTTTTGCTCGACGAGCCGACGGTCGGGGTCGATGTCGGCGCGCGCGAGGAGATTTACGGCGTCATTCGCACCGCGGCAGCGGCCGGCAGCGGGGTGCTGCTGGTGTCGTCGGACCTGCCCGAACTGCTGCAGCTTTGCGATCGCATTTCCATCGTCGTCGACGGTCGCATCACCAGGACGATCGCGCGGCCGGAATTCGGCAGCGCCGAGGACCTCCATCACCTCATTCAGATTTCGCAGCCATCGGAAGAGCACGCGGCATGACCGACACACAAAGCCAGGCGAAAGCCGCCGCCAACCCACCGGGCGGCCGCTCGGCCTTGCAGCATCTGCTGCAGGGCGAGCGGCCCTACATGCTCTACGTCGCCTTCGCCATCATGCTGATCGTCTTCAGCCTGGCGTCGCCCTGGTTCCTGTCGATCGACAACTTCCTCAACATCGGCCGGCAGACGACGTTGGTCTCGATCATCGCTGTGGGCATGACATTCGTCATCATCTCCAGGCAGATCGACCTCTCCGTCGCCTCGACGCTGGCGCTTTCGGGCATGAGCGCGTCGCTGGCCATGGCCTTTGTCGCCAACAGCTGGGTCGTCGGCGCCGTGGCGGGGCTGGGCACCGGCGCGCTGATCGGGCTGATCAATGGCATCTTGACCACGCGCCTGGAAATCCCGTCCTTCCTGGTGACATTGGGCACGCTGAGCGGCGCGCGCGGGCTGGCGCTGATGGTCACCAACACCAAGCCGGTCATCATCACCAACGAGCATTACTTCGCGATCTTCGGCGAAGGCTCGGTGCTGGGCATCCCGGCGCCGATCCTGTGGACGCTCGGCGTCACCATCGGTGGCATCCTGCTGCTGCACTACAGCGTCTACGGGCGGCGGGTTTACGCGGCGGGCGGCAATCCGACGGCGGCGCTCTATTCCGGCGTCCATATCAAGCAGGTCACGACGCTCGCCTTCGTGCTGACCGGCACGCTCGCCGGGTTGGCCTCGCTGATCCTGTCGGCGCGCTCGCACGCGGCGCGGCCCGATGTGGTGCAAGGCATGGAGCTCGACGTCATCGCCTCGGTCATCCTCGGCGGCTGCAGCCTGTTCGGCGGCCGCGGCTTCGTGCTCGGCACGCTGCTCGGCAGCCTGATCATCGGCACGCTCAACAACGGGCTGGTGCTGCTCGGCGTCAGCTCGTCACTGCAACTCGTCATCAAGGGAGCAATCATCGTCGCCGCGGTCGCGTTCACGAGGAGGTAAGGCGCGCATCCGCGAACATCTGCAGAAAACGGCCGGCTCCAAACGGCAAACAACGTCAGAGATCAACGGAGGAAGTCATGAAACAATCGGCAAGAATCCTATTCAGCACTTTGAGCCTCGCCGCCAGTGCCTTCGCGCTGTCGACGACCCTCGGCCTGGCGCAGACGCCGGATACCTGCGTTACCGGCGTCGACATGGCCACGCTCGGCCCCAAGGGCATTGTCGGCCAGGGCCCGCATGGCGAAAAGGCAGCCTCGCCCGACGAGCTGAAGCTGACCGACGAAGAAGCCGCCAAGGTCAAGGCCGGCAAGTTCAAGGTCGGCATTTCCATGCAGACGGTGAACCTCGACTGGTCGCAATTGCAGGTGCAAGGCATCAGCGAAACACTGGCCAAATATGGCGTCACCGTCACCGGCGTGGCGTCGGCCGAATATCAGGTCGACAAGCAGATCGCCGATATCGAGAACACCATCCAGCAGCACCCGGACGGCATCATTTCCATCCCCGTCGACTTCACCGCGACGGCGCCGACCTACAAGAAGGTGGGCGAAGCCGGCATCAAGCTGGTGTTCATGGACAGCATTCCGGTCGGCCTTGAATCGCCCAAGGATTTTGCCTCGATGATCTCGGCCGACAGCCAGGGCAACGGTCAGATCGCGGCGACGATCCTGGCCTCCTGCATGCCCAAGGGCGGCACGATCGGCCTGGTCAATTTCGGCGTCGACTATTTCAGCACCAATGAGCGAACCAAGGGTGTCAGCGAGTGGATGAAGAAGAACCGGCCCGACATCATCATGAAGCAGGTCGACTTCACCGATCCCTCGAAAGTCTCGCAGATCGCCGGCGACTTTCTCACCGGCAATCCCGATGTGAAGGGCCTGTTCGCGGTCTGGGACCAGCCCGCGCTCGACACGCTGTCGTCGATGCGTGCGCAAGGCATCGACATTCCGATCGCCACCGTCGATCTCGGCCTGCAGTCGGCGATCGAAATCGCCAAGGGCGGACCGCTCAAGGCGACCGGCTCGCAGCGCCCCTATGACCAGGGCGTCGCCGAGGCGCTGGCGATGATGAAGGCGCTGATTGGGCAACCCACGCCCGCCTGGGTCGGCGTGCAGTCGCTGCCGGTGGTGCAGTCCAACGTGCTGGAATCCTTCAAGACGGTTTTCCACAAGGACCCGCCGGCCGAACTGGTCGACGCCTGCAACAGCGCCAAGCCGAAGTGCAATTGAAGTAACGCCATGGGCGCGGGAAAACCCCGCGCCCATGACAGCCAGAACGGCCATTCATCCCGAGCGCGAGGCATGCTAGAGCGGTTCGCCGTTTCATGGAAACGGCGAACCGCTCTAGCTCCTTGGTTTGACGCAATTCCCAAGGGAAACCGCTCACACTTTTCCTGGAATTGCTCCAGGCGTCACAGCACAATAGCTTGATTTGCCTGATATCCACGTTTTCGAGGGCATGCGATGTATGTAGGCCGTTCCTACAAACTGATCGATTTCGCGCTGTGGTCGCGGCGCAGCGTCATCTACATGGTGGTGGTGAGCGGACTGGCTGTCGCGGCCTACCGACTTCCGGGCATTGCCGGTTTCTCCGTGCCATGGTCGGTCGTGCTCGTGCTCGGCACCACGGTGTCGCTGGTGGCCGGCTTCAAGAATTCGCAGGTGCTCACGCGCAGCGGCGAGGCGCTGCAGGCATTCACGCAAATCACCGCCAGCAGCCGGGTGTGGTCGAATTTCTGCAGGGATTTCCTCGACGCGCCGACCGCCAGGCAACTCATCTACCGCCATATCGCATGGATGACGGCGCTGCGCTTTTCGCTGCGGCGGCCGATGCCGTGGGAATCGATGGGCAAGGCGGCCAATATCGAGTACCGGCGGCGCTACCACATCCGGGAGGACAAGGGCTCGCTTGCCGACGAATTGCGGCCGCTGCTGGCCGAACAGACCGGCAAGGTCCTGAAATCGCCGCAGCCGGCATTGGCCCTTCTCGAAATGCAATCGGTCCAGGTCAACACGCTGTTCAAGGACGCCAAGCTTCCCCCTCAGATCTATGTCGAACTGACGAAGCTGATCCGCGACTTCCACGACCAGCAGGCGCGCTGCGACCGCATCAAGAACAATCCCTATCCGCGCCAATACGCCATCGTCAGTTCGATGTTCGTCATGATCTTCTGCACGCTGCTGCCGTTCGGCGTGGTTCCGGTCTTCGCGGAGATGGGCAAGCTTGGCGGCGTGCTCGGCACGGTCGGCATCTGGCTGACGATCCCGTTCAGCACGCTGCTGGGCTGGGCCTATATGTCTCTCGACCAGGTCGGCGAGAGCAGCGCCAACCCGTTCGAGGGCAACGCCAACGACGTTCCGATCTCACAGATCAGCCGGGATATCGAGATCGAGCTGCGCGCCGGACTTGGCGAGGCCGACCTGCCCAAGCCCTTGCTGCCGGTGAACGACATCGCGACCTGAAGTGCCTGACCTGGCGTGGCTACGGCTTCGCCTCGACCAGGATCACCAGCGATTCCGGCACCACGCCATCATGCGCCATGGCGTCGGCGGCCGCCTTGCTCTGCATCAATGCGGCCATCTTATCCATATCCGGCACGTCCATCATCACGGCCACCCGTTTCGGGTTCTGCGGATCGACGAAGGTGCGGATGTTGGTGATCCCCAGCGAGCCGAAAAGCTCCTTGCGCTTGGGTGAACTGAGCCAGTGCTTGCTGTCTTTCGTGATGTCGTGATGGCCAATGACTGTTGGCATGGCATCCTCCCCAGGGGTGACGCCGGCGGCCGATATCGCCCGCCATCCCGCGGCCCACCTGTGCAAGCCAGTGAGCGCCGTTTCCTATCGGCTGTCAATTAGCTGTTGCTGATGGTTGCTCGGGCATCGCGACCAACCTCCGGCGATGATGCAGGACCATCCCCTGACGAAGAATGTGAATGCAAAGGGCTGAGCCCTCACGGCCCTACTGGCGGCACAATTGTCGCCGACCTATGTCGATGTCCAACCGGCTGGCGATCGCGAAGATGGAACAATGCGGCACGACAGGCTTGTCCTGATCCTGATTTGGCGCGAGCTCTCGGCTGGCTTGCGCTCGATGCGCCGCCGCGACCTTGCCTGGATCGTGGCTGGCGGTGGGGCGCTGCTTGCCTACGCCATCGCCGATATCGCCATCGCGCTGCACGCAGCGGCGGCCACGCTGCGGCAGGCGCAGATGCTGTGGACGGTCGGCCTGCCGGGAGCACTTCTTTGCCTTGGCGGCTTCGCCGGCAGTGCGGTCGCAAGACTTTGCCTGTCGCGCGCCTTCGCGCCGTTCCTGAAAGCATTGCCGCTCTCACTCGTCGAGCGCCGGCGCATGGCGGCGGTGGCGGCATGGGCGCTGGGCGTTCCCCTTGCCGTCATTGTCGCGGTGACCGTGGGCTTTGGCTGTTTCGTCATCGCCAAACCATTGGCGCCGGCCTGGGGGTTCGGTGCCGTGATGCTGTTTGGCGCCGGCTTCGGCGCGGCGGCGGTACTGCGCCTGCGGAGCGCTCGCGGCCTGATCCGTATCGACAATATAGATCCGGCTGGGGAGCAGGGCGGGCGCAAGCCTTGGCTCGGCGCCTTCGATCGTGCGACGCCGGCCTGGCTCTCGAGCTGGGCCTGGGGCCTGCCGGCCGGCCGCGTAAGGTTTTCATGGCGGCTGGTTGGCGCGGCCATCCTGCTCGGTCTCGCGGCGGTCGTTGCCGCTTCCATCGGCCTTGCCCGCCATGATGCCGTGCCGGCTGCCATGGCCGGGCTGGCCGGCGGCCTTCTGGTCTTCATGCTGAGCGCGCGCTTCCATCCGCTCGGCTCGCCGGTGCTGCGCACGGCTCCGCTCGGCTTCGCCAGGGCCTGGCTGCGCCTGGCGCGGCTGCCGCTGCAATTGTCGGTCGCTTTCTTTCTCTTGCCGGCCGGCGCTGCTGTGGCGGCGGAACCCTCGGCCTGGGCGATGCCGCTCGCCAGCGGCTTCTGGCTGCTGGCGCTGAACGGCGCCTATGCGGTGTTTGCCGCCTATTTCATGACCGCGCCGTTCGTCGCCGCGCTGAGCTTCCTCAGCGCCATCGCCTACGCCAGCTACGAAACGCTCGAATATGGGCGCACGGTGCTGATCGGCTTTGCCGCCCTTGTGCTGTTTCTGTGGCACCAGGCGCAACGGAGATATCGCCATGGCTAGCAGCGTCGGTCCTGCCGAAATCCTCGCGGTTCGCGGGCTCAGCGCCGGCTATGGCGGCCGCGCGGTCGTCAGCGGCATCGACCTGTCGCTCGAGCGTGGCGACATCCTTGGCCTGCTCGGCGCCAACGGCTCTGGCAAGTCCACCTTGCTCAGGGCGATTACGGGCCAGATCCGTCCGCTCGGAGGGAGCGTGACGGTCGACGGCGCCGATCTTGCCAAGACACCGGAACGCGCCAAGTCCGGCTTCGGCCTTGCCCTGGATCCATCCGACCTGCCGGCGGCGCTGAGCGGGCGGCAATATCTCCAGCTCGTCGCCTCGATCCGCGGCTGCGCCGACGATGATTGGCCTGGCGTCAATGTCGCCGACCGGCTTGGGCTCAAGCGCTGGATCGAGCGGCCGATCGCCGAATATTCACTCGGCACGCGGGCCAAGATCGCCATTGCCGCGGCGCTGCTCGGCGCGCCGCCGCTGCTGATCCTCGACGAATCCCTGAACGGCCTCGATCCGCTTGCCGCTTTCGAGGTGAAGCGCATCATCCTGGCCTTGGCTTCCAGCGGCCGCCATGCCGTCATCATCTCCACCCATGTCGTGGAGTCCGTGCCTAGCCTGTGCAACCGCGCCGTCCTTCTGGACGACGGCCGCATGGCGCGCACCTGGCACGGCCGGCAACTGGCCGAGGCCGGCCGGATGCCAGGCGCCTTCGAAGCCGAAGTCATGCGGGCGCTGACGGTCCAGGCGGCCGATGGGTGAGGGGACGTTGCGGCCGTTTCTCGACGGCTGCCACCACCCAGGGTTCAAACCTCCAGGCAAACCTTGCCGAAATGCTTTTGGGCTGCGTAGTGCGTGAAGGCGGCGGCGACGTCGCGCAGCGGGAAGCGGCGGTCGATGACCGGCTTGATGCCGTTGACGTCGATCGCGCGGATCATGTCCTGCTGGTCCGCCCGGCTGCCGATGGAAATGCCGCTGATGCGGATCTGGTTCGAGAACACGGCCGGGATCGAGACATCGGCTGCAAAGCCGGTCAGCACGCCAATCAGGGCGATGTGACCGCCTGTGCGGCAGGCGGCTATCGATTGCGCCAGCGTGGCGGGGCCGCCGACCTCGATCACGTGGTCGACGCCGCGTCCGTCCGTCAGCTCCCTGGCCTTGCGGCCCCAGTCCGGCACGGAATTGTAGTTGATGACGGCGTCGGCGCCGAGGCGGCTCAGCCGCTCCAGCTTTTCCTCGTCGGAGGAGGTGGCGATGACCCGGGCGCCGGCGGCCTTGGCGAATTGCAGCGCAAACAGCGATACGCTGCCGGTGCCGAGGACCAGCACCGTGTCGCCGGGCTTGACCTTGCCGCACACGACCAGGCCTCGCCAGGCGGTCACGCCGGTGCAGGTCAGCGCAGCGGCTTGCGCGGGCGTATAGCCCGCCGGGGCTTTGGTGAAGGCGTGAGCTGGCATGCAGACATATTCGCTGGCCAGGCCGTCGAAACTTTCCCCCGGAATGTCGCGCCTTGTGGCGGGCGTCATGTCGCCGTCCAGCCACCAGGGATAGAAGACACTGACGACGCTGTCGCCGGGCTTGAGTGCATCGACATTGCTGCCGATGGCGATCACTTCGCCCGCGCCGTCGGACAGCGGCACGCGGCCATCGGCCAGCGGTGTCTTGCCCTGCACCGCGAAATCGTCGCGCATGTTCAACGAGCAGGCGCGGATCCTGACCATCACGTCACCGGGTCCCGGCTGGGGCGGATCTTCCTCGACCAGGTCGAGCCTGTCCAAGCCACCCGGCGCCCTCAGCCTGACGAGCTTCATTGTCTTCTCCGAAATGTGAAATGTCTGATGCGGGCGCCGGCTCTATCGGATTTGACGGCCCGAAATCACCCGCAGCCAGGGTGCCAGATGAAAGGCGCTCATCAAGAGATACATGGCTGCCATGCCAGTCAGCGGCGAGCCACCCATGCAGAGCATGGCGGCGTCGCCGCCTTGAAGGCAGGAAACAAGCGCCATCACGGCGAAGGTGGGCGCCGCGGCGAGGCACAGCCAGTCGGCGATGCCAAGGGTGGTGGTGTTTTCAGGGGTCGCGCTGCCGGTGCTCATGTGGGTATCGCTCATGATCTTAATCCCTTGATGGTTGCGGCCTTGCGGGATCTGCGTTCCTCGCCCCCGCTTTTGGCGGAGGCGAGGACCCCCGAGCTCACTCGCCCTTGTCGCGGAAGGCGGCTTCGCCGGCGGCGGCCACTTCGGCCCATTTCTTGTCGGCTCCGGCTTCGTAATTGTCGTGCCAGTTCCACCAACTGTAGAGCGGCGTCTGGGGATAGCCTTCGGGCGAATCCTCCCAGATCTCCTGGCGGCCGAGCGGGGTGGCGTCGAGATAGCTCCAGACCGTACCCATCGCCTCGTCGCCGCGGCTGTTGATCAAATAGGTGCGGAAGACGCGGTCGCCGTCATGGATGAAGACGTTGTGGCCATGCCATTCGTCGACGCCGAAATCCTTGTCGAAGCTGTCGGTGATCGTATACCACGGCATCTCCCAGCCCATCCGCGCCTTCAGCCTGACAATGTCGTCCTGCGGTGCGCGCGAGGCGTAGGCGAGCGTGGTGTTGCGGGCGTTGAGATGGGCGAGGTGGCCGACCTGGTCGGCACCGAGCGAGCAGCCGCGGCAGGCATGATCGGGCCAGCCGTAGACGCCCGGCTCGAAGAAGGCGCGGTAGACGATCAGCTGGCGGCGGCCTTCGAACAGGTCGAGCAGGCTTGCCTTGCCATTGGGGCCTTCGAAGACATAGGCCTTGTCCACTTCCATCCATGGCATGCGCCGGCGTTCGGCGGCCAGCGCGTCCTTGGCGCGCAGCGTCGCCTTTTCCTTCACCAGCATCTTTTCGCGGGCTGCGTCCCATTCCTGCCGGGAAACGACCGGCGGGGTCTTCATCGTCATGTGCTTGGTCATTGATCTTCTCCTTTTTCAGTCATGCTGCCGACGCGGCCTGTGATCGCGTTGGGATCCAGGCTAGAGCGATGAGGCGGGGTGGGGTGAGTTACATCTGCGACGGGATTTGAATTGTCCGGCCCGGCGCAGCAGGGGTGGCGGGGCCGTGCGGTGTGTTCGAGATTGTCGGTTGCAGGCATTTTCAACTATCCCTAATGAGATGCTTACTAGTAATACCTGAGATGCTCAGGCTAGCGAGTGCCGGAATTGGCGTCAACGGTGCCGATGGCGGCCTCAGCCATATGGCTAGGTCGCCATCGGGCCATCGCGGCTTGCTGACCGGCGGTGGTGATTTAAGCTAGGGCGCAAACGTGCCGCGGTGGGAGTTACAAGTGTGACGGGATTTGAATGGACTCGCTGATCACCGCGGCAGCACTGGCGCTGGCGGCGGGCGATCCGCTGGGCGCGCTCGACCGCGTTGCGCTACGCGAGGACGCGCCGGCGCTGGCGCTACGCGGCATCGCCATGGCGCAGCTCGGCGACTTTGATCGCGCCAAGCTCTTGTTGCGGCGGGCGGCCCGCGCGTTCAGTCCGAAAGAGGCTGTTGCGCGCGCCAGATGCGTCGTCGCCGAGGCCGAGATCGCGCTGGTCTCGCGTGATCTGGGCTGGCCGGCCAGGGCGCTCGACGCGGCGCGCACGACGCTGGAAAAGCATGGCGACCGGCTGAACGCGGCGCATGCCGGCCACCTCAAGGTGCGGCGCCTGCTGTTGATCGGTCGGCTCGACGAAGCCGAGCACGTGCTGGCCGGGCTCGACCCGACACCGCTGCCGCCCGCCGCGCGGGCCGCGCATGAACTCGCTGTCGCCGGCATCGCCATGCGGCGGCTCAGGACCCGGCCGGCGCGCGCAGCACTCGAATGGGCGCGCAATGCCGCTCGCCAGGCCGGCATTCCAGGCCTGATGGCGGAGGTCGCCACCGCATCGCTCGCGCTGGAAACGCCGGCGGCGCGGCTGATCACCCAAGGCGCGGAGCGGCCGCTGCTGCTCGAAGAGGTCGAGGCGCTGCAGGCATCGCCGGCGCTGGTCGTCGATGCCTTTCGCTACACGGTGCGCGCCGGGGACGGGACCATCTCGCTGGCGAGCCGGCCGGTGTTGTTTTCGCTGGCGCGGGCGCTTGCCGAAGCCTGGCCCGGGGATGTCTCGCGCGAGGAACTCGTGGGGCGGGCCTTTGGCGGCAAGCATGCCGATGAATCGCACCGCGCGCGGCTGCGCGTCGAGATCGGCCGGCTGCGCGCCGAGCTTGCCGCGCTGGCCGACATCAGCGCCACCAAGCGCGGCTTCACGCTGGCGCCACGCCAGGCGCATTCGGTGATGGTGCTGGCGCGGCCGATCGAGGAACGCCACGCCGCCGTGCTGGCCTTGCTGGCCGACGGCGAAGCCTGGTCGAGCTCGGCGCTGGCGCTGGCGCTCGGAACCGGCCAGCGCAGCGTGCAGCGGGCGCTCGAGCCGCTTGCCGAAGCCGGCAAGGTGCAGTCTTTCGGCCACGGCCGGGCGCGCCGCTGGATGACGCCGCCGGTGGCCGGATTCACGACCACCTTGTTACTCCCGGCGCCGCTGCCAAGTAGTTAGGAAGGGTGGATGACCACAATCGAGGATCAGGACATGAAACATTCACCGGCCGAAATCCTGCGGGAATACGGACCCTTCCCGGGTGTGGAGCGCGTCCATGGGGTGAGCTTTGACGGCGAGAACGTCTGGTTTGCCTCAGGTGACAGGCTGAACGCCTTCAATCCGCAAAACGGGCAGGCGCTGCGCTCGATCGATGTCGCCGCCCATGCCGGCACCGCCTTTGACGGCCGGCATTTCTTCCAGCTCGCCAATGACCGCATCCAGAAGATCGATCCCGACACTGGCGCGGTGCTCTCCACGATCCCGGCGCCCGGCGGCGGCCGCGATTCCGGGCTGACCTGGGCCGAAGGCACGCTCTGGGTCGGGCAGTATCGGGAGCGCAAGATCCACCAGATAGACCCCGAGACCGGGAAAATCCTGCGCAGCATCGAAACCAGCCGCTTCGTCACCGGCGTGACCTGGGTGGATGGCGAGCTGTGGCACGCCACCTGGGAAGGCGAAGAGAGCGATCTGCGCCGCGTCGACCCGAAAACCGGCAAGGTTCTGGAGCGGCTCGACATGCCGGCCGGCATGACCATTTCGGGGCTGGAATCCGACGGTGGCGACCGCCTCTACTGCGGCAGCACATCCACCCCGGTGGTGCGGGCGGTGCGCCGGCCGAAATGAGCGGGTTCCCCTGCGAAGTCGCCGGCCAAATTATCCGCCGGCGACTGGCCGTCGTCCCGGTGCGTGCCTAGATAGGCTGGGTTGGGCGACCGCCCGGACATTTCTTCGCAAAGGACCCGACCATGCCCGAACAGATCGCGCTGAACGACGGCGCCACCATTCCCCAGCTTGGCCTTGGCGTCTGGCAGGTCGATCACGGCATCACCGCCGATGTGGTGGGCTGGGCGATCAAGGCCGGCTACCGGCTGATCGACACCGCGCAGGGCTACCAGAACGAGGAAGGCGTCGGCGAGGCGATCCGCGCCGCCGATGTGCCGCGAAGCGAACTGTACATCACCTCGAAACTGCGTAACGGCGCCCACCAGCGCGACGCGGCGCTGCGCGCTTTCGACGACACGATGGAAAAACTCGGCATCGAGCAGATCGACCTGTTCCTGATCCATTGGCCGGTGCCCAGCCGCGACAAATATGTCGAGGCCTGGAAGACCCTGGTCGAACTGAAGCAGGCCGGCCGCATCAAGTCGATCGGCGTTTCGAATTTCAACAGGGACCATCTGGAGCGCATCATCGGCGAGACCGGCGTGGTCCCGGTGGCCAACCAGATCGAGCTGCATCCGCGCTTCCAGCAGCGCGCGCTCAGGGAATTTCATGCCGCGCACAATATCCACACCGAAAGCTGGAGCCCGCTGGGCAGCGGCCGGCTGCTCGGCGACCCGACGATCGCCGGCATTGCCCGCAAGCACGGCAAATCCGCCGCGCAGACCATCATCCGCTGGCACCTCCAGCAAGGACTGATCGTCATCCCGAAGTCGGTGCGCCAGGACCGTATCGCGGCCAATTTCGACGTCTTCGACTTCGAACTGGACGCGCAGGACCTGAAGACGATCGCCGGCATGGATTCGGCCGACGGCCGCGACGGACCGAACCCTGCCACGGCGTCGTTTGTGTTTTGAGGGTCGCGTGCCCTCTCTCATAGGGGGAGGGCATGTTCTTCCCCAGGATCTAAAGGCGATTCGCTGACCCTGAAGAACGAAAGCACGCCCGGCATGCCGCGCGCTTCCATCTCGCCCCGCTCCTGGAATGTAAGGCTGGAGCCGACGACGAGATCGCGCACGGTTCGCGACGCGATGATGTCGCCCGGGTCGGCGTGATCGAGCAGCCGCGCCGCGAGTTCGATCGCGATCCCGGTCAGATCGTCGCCGCGCTCTTCGCATTCACCGGTATGGACTGCGCAGCGGACATCGATACCGGATTGTCGCAGGCGATGACGGATCGCGATGGCGCACTGGATCGACCGGGTCGGCCTCTGGAACACGGCGAGAAATCCATTGTCCGAGTGCCTGATCTGCCTGCCTTCGGCAGTGAGCAATTCGGCACGGATCTCTTCAGCCTGGCGTTCGACAGGATCCGCGCCGGCACAGGAGGGCGGGTTACCCATCTTCAGCAACAGAACCGACGCCAGTACCCGTTCGCCTGGTGCCACCGGCAGGGTGCCGGTAACGAAGGATTGGATCTCGTCGACGAGACGATCGGAATTCTCGCCCCAGATCACATGATCGCGGCCGGCGAGTTCGATGTATCTGGCGCCTTCGATGTGCGTCGCCAGGTAGCGTCCTTCTTCAGGTTTTACCCAGCGGTCGCCGCTCGTCTGCACGATCAGTGCTGGAACATGAATGGTAGGCAGAATGTCACGGATGTCGATTTCTGTCCCCCAGCGCCAGAGCGCGATGGCTTCGGCGGGCGAGGCCGAATTCCTGAGATACGCGGCAAACCATTCTCTCTCGTAGCTGTCATTCATCAGGCTGGGTGCCGCATTGCTCATGTCCGCAGGCTCGCCCCATTGTCTCTCGACGGCGGCCAGGTCTTCTTCCACCTGCTGGCTTGTCCTTGCCCATGGGTAGTCCTTCGACCACCTGCCCCTGGCATAGGTTCCGTTGAGCACAAGTGCCGCGGTGCGCTCGGGATAGGTCGCCGCGAACAGCATGCACATGGGGCCGCCTTCAGAGCTGCCGAACAGAACCGTACGCTTCGAGCCGACCGCATCCAGCACCGCCCGCATGTCTTCCATTCGTTCCTCAAGGGTCGGCAAACCAACGCTGCGGTCTGACAACCCTGTGCCGCGCTTATCCATGCGGATCAGGCGCGAAAAGGTGCCGAGGCGATGAAGCAGATGCGAAAGCCGCGGCGACGACCAGGCAAGATCGAGGTTGGAAACCCATCCAGGAACATAGATCAGGTCGATCGCTCCATCGCCGGTTACCTGATAGGCGATGTTGGTCCCGGCCGATTTGGCATAGTGGGTCGAGGCCTGCTGCCGCTCGCCGGCATGGGCTGGCACTGATGGTGATAACGCTCCGGGAGGCAAGGCCGGGCCTGCCGCCTTGGACTGCGCTTGCGGCGCCATGCGGCGCGTTCGCAACTCTTCGTAGAGGGAACGGGTTTCGGGCTCGGGCTGCAGGTTGAGCCCGCGCTGCAGTACGCCACGGCAATTTTCATATTGCCTCAGCGCAAGATTGATCCGGCCCTGGGCCGTAAAAGCTCGCATGAGAGCGCGGTGGATGTCTTCCCGCAGGGGCTCCATCGTCAGCAGACGCGTCGCCGCGCGTACGCAGGATGCCGGATCGACCGCCGAGTAGTGCGCAACGAGTCTGTCCAGCGCCGCGACTGCTATCGCCCTCAGGCGCTCGCGCTCGACCCGCAGCCAATCTTCGAAGGGCTCTTCCTTCAGCCCAAAGCCTTCGAGCAGGTCGCCTCGATAGACGAGAAGCGCCTGTTCGAGATCGTCAGCCATTGAACTGGCGACCAATGCCTCGAACCGGGCGACATCGAAATCAATTTCATCGAGATGGAGGGCGACGTTGTCACCATCGGTAAGGAAGCGACCGCCGGACGCCTGCATGGCCTTCCTCACGGCCGACACCGCCTGCCTGAGGCTCATTCTGGCTTGTGCCTCGCTGTTGGCGCCCCATAGCAGGGCGGCAAGCTTCTCGCGTGACTGCGAATGTCGCGATTGCAGGGCGAGATAGGCCACCATGGCGCGCGCCTTGCGGCTGAGAACCGGCACTGCCTCTGCATCGCCAGCAAAGTCGAAACCACCGAGCAGATTGAGGTGAGGGTGCGCCATCGGATCCGCCACAACTTCCCGATCCTTTCCCGTAGCTGCCCCCATTTCAACCGGGATTTTGCCGACGCGGCGCTTTTCACGAATCCATCACGCTTGTTCCGACGCGCATCTCACGGCGGTGGGGGACAACATCGGGGATCAAACAACCCTTACCCAGGAGGAGGCCATGCCGCTCCTAAGCTCCACCGACTGGCCCATCGGGCACGACGATCCCTGGGTAAATTCGCGGCCCGGCGGAGTGGCACCGCTGCGGCATGATCTTGCACTCGCGGCCTATCTCCAGAGGCAGCAGGCCTGGCGGGCATCGGCCGTTCCCAGGCTCGATCTCCGGATCATCGCGAAGCACTTGAATGCGCTGGTCGCGCGTGCCGTGGGGACGGGGCGCTTCCCTCCCGCCGTCCCATCGCCGCGCCACGACCATTGAGGCCGAACCGCGCCGCAGGAGCCGGAAACTCCGCAGCCGCAAGATGTTGCATTGAAGAGGCTTGGGGCGCCGCTAAATCCCGGACCCATCCAGTTGCTGCGCGTCGTCTCCTTCCCAGGGGGCCGGCATCGAGCCGCCGCGGCTGAGGTTGGCCGAGGGCAGGGGCATCCAGCATTTCAGCTCGGGTTCGGCATATTCGACGACGCGGCCGGGCGAGGAGTCTGATGCCCGCCAGCCTTCACCGGCAAACTGGTCGGCGCGCGACCAGTAGGCGAGGTCGACTTCGGCCGGTCCCTGTTCGGAAGGACGGACCGTGACCAGGATCCGGCTGCCGTCCTTGGGCGCCGTCGACATGTGGCGCCACCGTTCGGGCTCGTCCATCGCAATTCCTCCTGCCTTGGTGCGATATGAAGTGTCGCCTTGCCATCGATGGTGGTCAACCCACACTTTGTCGGATTGCAGCCGCCGGCTGCGTCCTTGGTCTGGCGACGGTCGCCAGGAAGAGGAGAAGCATTCATGAATGACAAGGTCGAGCCAGCGCCGGCCGCGGGCGAAATGACACTGTATTTCAGCCGCAATCCCAATCCGCGCCTGGCGGTCGCGACGGCGCGCCATCTCAAGGCCGAGGTGGCGTTCGAATTCGCGACGCCGATGGCGCCGGGGCAGGCCGAGCGCTATCTCAAGCTCAATCCCAATCTCACCTTGCCCATCCTGACATGGCCGGGCGGCAGCCTGTGGGAGGCGGACGCCATTGCCTGCCGGCTGTCGCGCGCGGTGCGTTCCGATTTCTGGCGCACCGGCGAGGACGAACCCGAGATGATTCGCTGGCTGAGCTGGGGCAAGGAGAATTTCATGCGGGCCTGCGACGCCGTGCATTTCGAGCGCGGCACCAAGCAGCGCTATCGAATCGGGCCGATCGATGAGGAAAAGGTCAAAGAAGGGCTGCGTGACTTCCACCAGGGGGCCGCGATCCTGGAGGCGCAACTAGCCGACCGGCAATGGCTGGTCGGAACCTCGCTTTCCTATGCCGATTTCCGCATGGCGGCCTTCCTGCCCTTCAACGACGCCGCCCGCCTGCCGCTCGGCGACTATCCCGCGCTCTTCGGCTGGTATCGCCGGCTCGAAGCCATCGACGCCTGGCGCGATCCGTTCGAGGGGCTGGATGCACCGCCCCTGGCACCGGTGCCAACGGCGGAAGCTCGGTGAGGTAGGGGGCAAACTGACGACCGGCGTATACACAAACGAAACTTGAAGACGCCGGCCGCCATTTGGGGCGTTGGGGTGCATCCCGTTGGGGCGCGATGCAAGGTCAGGCTAAGCGGATGGCCGGCATCTGCAATCGCAACGCCGGCCCATGGTGAACAGGTGGTTACTATCCACAGGCCAAGTGCTTGGCCTCAGACGAAGTCGAACTGCGCGGCGGTCAGGCTGGCCGCCGTGATCCCGGTCAGGGTGAGGGTGTCGCCGCCGCCAAAATCGATGACGGTGTCGGCGCCGACCTGCGACATCAGGGCGGCGAGATCGGAGAAATCGTCGACACCGGCGAAGGCGCCGACGCTGATGTGCTCCCCAGCCGTGGCCAGCGACAGATCGGTGATCGTGTCGGCCCCGTCGCCAAGCTTGAAGATGAACGTGTCGGCACCCGCGCCGCCGGTAAGCACGTCGCTGTCGGCGCCGCCGGCAAGCGTGTCGTTGCCGTTCTCGCCGTTGAGCGTGTCGTTGCCGTAGCCGCCATGGACGATGTCGTCGCCGTCGCCGGCATTGACGGTGTCGGCGCGACCGAGGGCGAGCGCATCGCCCGCATTCTTGCCTGCCAGATAGATGATGTTGTTGTCGGCGCCGTAGCCGCGGATCTCGGAAATGCCGTTCAGCGCGGTCTGGGTGAAATCGAGAGGGGTGGCTCCGGCATAGGCGTAGATCTTCACCCCCGTGAAGGTGCCGAACTCCACGCTGCTGTTGGTGATTTCCTCGATCCCGGCGATCGATTTGATGCCGATGAACATGTTGTTCTGGATGGCGACGATGCGGTCCGTTTCGGTGCCGCCATCATATTTTGTCCCGGCGGACCCGGTCTGCGCGACGAAGAACACGTCATTGCCTTGCCCGCCATTGGCGGTCAGGTTGCCGGCATAGCTGATGTACAACTGGTCATCATCATAGCCGCCATCGATGACCTGCGCGGCCGAGCTGCTGCCGATGCCCATCTTGATGATGTCGTTTCCGGTGCCGCCATAGAGATTGTCGACGCCGCCGCCGCCTTCGATGTAGTCGTTGCCGCTTCCGCCGTCGATGTAGTCGTCGGCGCCGAGCCCCCGGATCTCGTCATTGCCCTGTTCACCATAGGCAAAGTTCCCGACGCTCGAGTTCTGCAGGTAGATCTTGTCGTTGCCGTCGCCGCCATAGATGCGCGCATTGCCGATGTAGAAGGATGTGTAGCCGACACTGTTGGCATAGATGATGTCATCGCCGCCATTGCCGTAGATGATGTCGTTTCCGCCCTTGCCGGAGATCGTGTCCGCCGTCGACGTGCCGTTCAGTGTTTGACCGGCGGTCGTGCCATTGATGATCATGGGTTGCCTCCTCTCGTGATCTGACGTGCCGCCGCCGGCGCCCGAAACCGCCGCGCCGGTGAAGTCACGAGGGGGAAGTGTAGCAGCGTTTTATTTGATGGCGAGTCGCCAAGTTAACAATTCCTGACAACAGGGAAGAATTTTCATATGAAATATTGTATTTCTTAATTTAGATACTGCTTATCTATTGTTGTTCCATCCGGCTGCTCGGCGACCCCGGCGCCTGCTCCGGCCTCCAAACGGGTGAAGCACGCCGGGGCCGGCACGTTTTTCGGCGGCCGCGGACGTTCGAACTGTGCGCAACGCCGGGCTGCCGGCCATCGGCGCTCGACGGGCCGCGCCTGGGTTGCTAAGCCCCATGCCGCGCAGGAGACCTTTTTGAGTCGAGACATGACCGTTGCGATCGAGATGGGACACACCACGGCGGGCGCCCCAGCGAACCTCGATCTCGAGGAACTGCTGGCGACCCGCCTTCTGGTGCAGGGCAATTCGGGCTCCGGCAAGTCGCATCTGTTGCGCCGCCTGCTCGAGCAGAGCGCGCCCTGGGTGCAGCAGACCATCGTCGATCCCGAAGGCGACTTCGTCTCGCTCGGCGAGCGCTACGGCCATCTGGTGATCGATGCCGAGGAGCATACCGAGCGTGGTCTGCAGGCGGCCGGCGAGCGGGCGCGCATCCACCGTGTCTCCACCGTGCTCAACCTCGAAGGGCTGGACGCCGAGAACCAGATGCGGCGCGCCGCCGCCTTCCTCGGCGGGCTGTTCGAGGTTGCCCGCGACCACTGGTACCCGATGCTGGTGGTGGTGGACGAAGCGCAGCTGTTCGCGCCGGCGGTGGCCGGCGAGGTTTCCGACGAGGCGCGCAAACTCTCGCTCGGCGCCATGACCAACCTGATGTGCCGCGGCCGCAAGCGCGGGCTCGCCGGCATCATCGCCACGCAGCGCCTGGCCAAGCTTGCCAAGAATGTCGCGGCGGAAGCCTCCAATTTCCTCATGGGCCGCACCTTCCTCGACATCGACATGGCGCGTGCCGCCGATCTGCTCGGCATGGAGCGGCGCCAGGCGGAAGCCTTCCGCGATCTGGAGCGCGGGCAGTTCATGGCGCTGGGTCCGGCGCTGTCGCGCCGGCCGCTCGGCCTGCGCATCGGCCCGACCGACACCAGCCCGCGCAACGGCACGCCGCGGCTGATGGCGATGCCGGAGGCAGCGCTGGAGGACGCCCGCGCGATCATCCTGGCGGCGCCGCCGCCCGAGACGGTGCGCACGCCGCGCCGGGTGGCGTCGCCGGACCTGCTCGACCAGCTGATGGCGGCGAAGTCGGCGGCGCTGGAAATCCGCCCCGAACCGGCGGAGCCGCAAATCAGCGCCGAGGATCTGGCGGAACGGCGCGAGCGGGTCGACCGCGTTCTGCGCGCCATCCTGGCGCAGCCCGATGCAGGTTTTCGCGTGATCGGCGTGCTCTACCAGGAATTCGTCGTGCGCTGCCGCATCGAGGGCCTCGCCTCGGTGGTGCCGGATTTGCCGGAGTTCCGCCGCATGCTGACGCGCGCCCGCGCCGGCCTCGGCTCGGAGACGACGCAGGACGATGCGTGGCGCGACGTTTCCGTGCGCGCCTCGCTGCTGCCCGACGACATGCAGGGCGTGTTCATGATGATCGCGCGCGCGGCCAAGGAAGGCTGGCCGTGCCCGAGCGACGCCGCGATCGCGCGCGCCTATGGCTCGCACTCGCTGCGCCGCGCCCGCCGCCTGCTGACCTATATCGAGGAGCAGGGCCTGATCGTGTGCCAGCTCGACGGCACGGGAAAACGCACCGTGACGCTGGTCGAACTCGCCTGGGCCACGGCCCCCGGCGACCCCAATGCCGAGGAGGCGGAGCAGGGGAGCCTGGCGCTGTAGCGAACCCCGCGAGGTGGCGGTGCCGCCATCGAAACTCCTTATTTCGCCTTTCGGCCCAGGCCCATGGATTTGGCGAGTTTGGAGCGGGTCGCGGAATAGTTCGGCGCCACCATCGGGTAGTTGGAAGGCAGGTTCCACTTCTTGCGATACTGGTCCGGCGTCAGGCCATAGTTGGTCTCGATATGTCGCTTCAGCGATTTGAAACGCTTGCCGTCCTCCAGGCAGATGATGAAATCGGGCGTGACGGATTTTTTCAGCGGGACGGCATATCGGATCTCGTCCGGGCCGCCATCGGCAACGCCGTCCGAAATATTCCGGATCGAGGCGTGTATCTTTCCGATGAAGTCGGGAAGCTCGGCGGCGGGAATGGGATTGTTCGAGACATAGGAAGAGACAATATCGGCGGTTATCGAAATAACCGGGTCGATGGTCTTTCCATTTCCGGCGTATGCTCCGGCGACGACTTCATCAGGCGTTTCTTCGAAAATCCCCCCGGCCTGGACGATGGTTGGTCTGACGTAAGGCTTCTTCAAAAGGCTTCTCCTTGCCGAGCGTGGTCTGGCGGTAACATTCTGCTGGGTCATTTTTGTGGGAAAATTTCACACGTGTCAACTGGCCTGAACCAAGATGGTTTGGCCAAGTCGAGACGTCTTCTCGTCGGGATGCGAGGAACCGGGAACTGGCGTGACAGAGCACCTTCGGTATCGCTTCTTTGGCTGCGCCCTTGTGGAAGCATTTCCCACAAGCTATTTTCGGCAGGAATTTCCGAGGGATGGATGACCGATTTCACGATTGGCAGTGAAGGACGACGATGAGCAAATCGGCGGGACAATATCTGGATGCCGCGGGCGTCCAGAACGCGTTGAACCGGGTTCTTCGCCCTTTGGTGCGGTTGGCCATCAAATGTGGTGTGACCTTTCCGGCCTTCGTCGACCTGCTGCGCCAGCTCTACGTCAATGTGGCGGAGCATGAATTCGCCTTGCCGGACAAGCAGCAGACCGATTCCAGGGTCAGCCTGCTGACGGGCGTGCACCGGAAGGAAGTCAGCCGGCTGAGAGGGGCGGGCGCTCCGGTGCGGGCGGTGCCCGATTCCGTTTCCCGGACGAGCGCCATCGTCGCGCGCTGGCTTGCCGATCCACAGTTCGTCGACGCCAGGGGTGTGCCGTTGCCGCTGGCACGGACGAGCGAGGCGGGTGAGCCGTCCTTTGCCGGCCTGGTGGAATCGGTGACCCGGGATCTCAGGCCGCGCGCGGTTCTCGACGACTGGCTCGACCGGAAGCTGGTCGAAATCGACGGCAAGGACCGGATCGTGCTGATGGAAGGGGCGATGGTGCCGCGCGGCGACGGCGAGGTCCGGCTCTATTATTTTGCCCGCAATCTCGGGGATCATGCGGCCGCCTCGGTCGACAACGTCCTGGCCGACGCTCCGCCCTTCCTCGAGCGCGCCGTCCATTATGACGGGCTGTCGGAAGAGCTTGCCAGGTCGCTCGAGGCCTACAGCCGCGAGATCGCTGTCGAAACGCTGCTGCGCCTGAACAAATACGCAAACCAGGCCATCCAAAGCGATCCCGGCGGGACCAGCCGATGGAACTGGGGGGTCTATATCCTCACCGCCGACGGGCCGTCGCTCGTCGCCGAGGAAAAGCCCGGGAACAAGGATGCCGGCGGAGAGACGGCATGAGCGGCAGGCCGACGAGACGGGATTTCCTGACGCTCGCAGCCGCTGTACCGGCGGTGTTTTTCAGTCTGCCTGCGCGGGCGACCGAGCCGTCGAAGGACCAGGGCATTGGCGGCACCGGCTGGACGGCGGGAACCGATGGCGACCAGGGTATCGGCGGCACCGGCATCGTCGGAACGATCCAGCGCTTCGGCAGCATTTTCGTCAACGGCGTGCGGGTTCAGTACCAGCCTGACGTGCCGGTCTGGATCGACGGCGTGCGCGTCGCTCCGGACAGGCTGAAGGTCGGGCATGTCGTGCGCGTCGCGGTGGTGCAAAAGGCCAATCGTGTCGTGACGTCCGCCATCCACGTCACCAGCGAGGTGGTGGGGCCGGTCGAGCGCAAGACATCAGGCTCGATGCGGGTGATGGGGCAGCAGGTCGACATCGGCCAGCTTGCGGAGGGATCGACGGCCGAGGTGGGCGATGTCGTGGCCGTCCACGGCATTCGCCGGCCCGACGGGAAAATCGTCGCCAGCCTGGTGGAGGCCAGGCCGCATGAGACGCATTATCTGCTTCGCGGCCTGGCGGTCGCAAGGTCGGGCGCTTTGCTGGTCGGGCGGCTCAAGATCGGACCTGGGTCGTCGCCGCTGGCAAACCGGCGCGTTCAGCTGACCCTGACCAAGGCCACGGGCGGATACAAAGTGGTGCATCTGGAAGCGGAAGCGCCGGTGCCGCAGGCCGCTGTCGCAAGCGTTCTCTACGAGACGTTTCTGCAGCGCCGCGGACAGCGGCTGGAATCAGGCCTGGGCGTCGCCGTCGACAATCAGAACGGCGATGTGACATCGACGGCTGCTGTCCGGGCGTTTCTCGCGGTCGGGTTCGATCGCGAGGGCAATATCGTGTCGGCGTCGTCCGGGCGCGGTGCGGGCGGGCCATCGCCCAACCAGCCTGGTATGCCGCCGGGTCCGCCTCCCGGCGGACCGAGCGGGCCGGGAGGGCCGGGTGGAGCGGGCGGACCAGGGGGCCCGGGGGGACCAGGGGGGCCTGGTGGGCCGGGAAAG
>JADMIO010785039.1_pt1 | contig 36779 bp, 34 predicted proteins | sample 8958161 | NCBI WGS metagenome assembly JADMIO01 (sample SAMN16585339, study PRJNA669376) | soil metagenome | isolation source: Crop rotation soil | place: USA: Cullars Rotation, Alabama | collected 2011
CCGCGCCGCCGCGCCGTCCGGCGTCGCGCCAGGCGCGCGGAACCGTCGCGTCGGCCCACGCGCGCACTTGTGCGACCGCCTCATCGACCGGCGTGTCGGGTCCGATGTTCATCGGCCTTCGAAGTGCGGCGAACGCTTCTCGCGGAACGCGGCGAGACCTTCGCGAAAGTCGGCCGTACGCGACGACAGCTCCAGCGCGAACGCCTCGTTCCCGAGCTGCTGCGACAACGACGCGCTCGCGCCTTCGTGGAGCAACCACTTCGTCAGGCCGAGCGCAACCGTTGGGCCCGACGCGAGCTGCGCGACGAGCGCGTCGGCTGCAGTAGTGAGCTCGGCCGCGGGAACCGCTCGGTGTATCGCGCCCCATTCGGCGGCTTCGGTGCCCGACAACGCGCGCCCGAGCAACAGCAGCTCGCGCGCCCGCGCGTCGCCGACGCGCCGGGGCAACAGCCACGTCGCGCCGCTGTCGGGCGTGAACCCACGTTCACCGAACGGCTCCCAGAACCGCGCGTCGGCGGCGGCGAGAGTGAAGTCGGCCGCCAGCGCGAGCTGGAATCCGATACCTGCCGCCCACCCGCGCACGATGCACACGACCGGCACTTGCACCTCGCACAGTTGGGGGATGAGACGATGTGCTTGTGTCGGCAACCGCCGCTGGATGCTGCCGGCGCGCGGTTTGCGGTCGGGCGATCCGTCGTTGCGGGCGACGATGTCGGCGCCGCCGCAGAAGTGCTCACCTGCTCCTTCGAGCACGACGACCCGCACGTCGTCGTCGGTTGCGGCCGCGTCCACCGCCGCGACGAGCGCGCGCATCATCTCGTCGTCGATCGCGTTGCGCCGTTCCGGCCGGTTCAACCGCAACGTCAGCACACCGCGGTCGTCGCGTGACACGTCGAGCGTCATCGGCGGGAGAACTCCGCGGAGATCGCGTCCAACGCGCCCCGGAGATCGCGCGCGTTGCCGGGCGGATCGGGCAGGCGTATCGCGCCGTGCTCGCGGCTCGGCAACAGGATCGTCGCGTGCCCGGGCGTCGTGAGCTCGTCCCGTTGGTTCACGGCGCGCAGCTCGACGTCGACCGCCGGACGGTCACCCGGCGCGAGGTAGTGCTCCGTGACGGTGCCGCTCAGCCATTGCGTGTCGCCGACGTAGTTGAAGCGCCTGAATTCGCAATCGAGCTTCCACAGCCACGCGTCGTCGCCCATCCAGTCGGTGCACAGGTGGATGAGCCACGTCTCGCGCATGCGGCCGTAGTCGAACGTGGTCGGATTGCCCGAACGTCGTGCGAACTCCGGGTCCCAGTGCACGCGTTGCATGACGTCGGGAATGTTCAGCGGGTCGCGGTGAAAGAAACGCGGGATGCGCGTGCGGTTCCGGTACGCGAGGCGCAACGGCTTGACGCCGTACAAGCCCATGCCCATGCCGGCATGCCAGCAGATCATGTCGGTAACCGTCAGCGGGCCTTTCACCATCGGCCCGATCTCATCGCCGACTGCGACGTCCTCCCACCAGCGCGGTTCGGCACCACGCGGCTGTTCGCGCTCGTACTGCGCCTCGATCGCCGCGATCTCGTCGTCGGTGTAGGGCTCGACGGTGACCTCGTCGTGCACCTTCTGCGCGCGCGCCTTTTCCCGGTCGGTGCGCACCATCAACCGGTACTGGCCGGCGAGCAACGTGCCGGTCTCGTCGCGGAACACTTGCGCGGTCCACTCGTGCACCGCGCGCTCGGCGAACTCGCTCGGCTTGTCGAACACACCGACGAGCGCGTTCGCCCGGCACACGCGCCGCAACGGCAGCAAGGGCGCCCACCACTCGCGCGCGCTCGCGGCGTAGAACGCGTGCACGCCGCGCAATGGATCGCCGCGCATCAACTCGGCGTGCTCGGGCGCGACGGCCGCGATCTCGTCCTCGCCGATCAGCGTGTCACCCCCCACGAGCGCGGGCGACGCGATCGGCGACTCCCAACGCGTCTTGGGGCCGTACTCCGGATCGCACCACAGCGGGTTGTCGTCGCCGTACGCGACCGCCACATTTCGGAACGTGTCGATCGTCGGCACGGTGTAGTGCGGTGGCATCGGGTGCGGCTCCGCGATCCCGACGCGGGCGCGCAATCGCGCCACGCCCTCGTCGGTGATTCGGCCCGTCGGACCCATGCGCCCGGACGTTACTCGCGAGCGCATAAAGTCGACCTCGTGGGCGAGCCTGTTGCGAGCGGCGAGCCACGTCTGCCGACGTCGTTCCTTGCGGCCGGCGCGATCACACTGATCGCCGCGGGCGTCGCCGCCGCGTTCTGGATGGTGCACCCGTTCGTTCGCAAGTTCGATCTGATCGACCTCGCGGTGTATCGCGCCGCAGGCAAAGCCGTGACCCACGGCCATTCGGTGTTCGGTCCATACGTCGGCAAGCAATTGCGCGTGCCGTTGCCGTTCATCTATCCGCCGATCGCGGCCGTGCTCGCGATCCCGTTCACGTGGCTGAATGAGACGCCGGCCAACTTGTTGTGGACCGCGATCACCGTCGTGTTGCTCGGCGCCGTCGTGCGCCGGTGCTTCGCGTCGCTGCTCGATCGCTACGGCCGCGCCGCACCGTTCGCGTTCGTGCTCGTGCTGGGCGCGATGGCGGCGACCACACCCGTCGAAGACCATCTGCGCTTCGGGCAAGTGGGCATCGCGTTGATGGCGTGCTGCGTGCTCGACTGCGTGCCCGAGCGGCCGCGCCTGCTCGCGCGCGTCCCCCGTGGCGTGCTCGTCGGCCTCGCGACTGCGTTCAAGCTCGTGCCGGGCATCTTCATCCCGTACCTCGCGCTGACCCGCCGTTGGCGCGCCGCTGCGGTCGCGGCGGCGACGTTCGTCGTGCTCACGTGGATCGGCTTCGCGGCCGCCGCCCACGACTCCTGGGACTTCTGGACCGATCGCATGTTCCAGCCGACCAGCCCCAAATTCTTCTCCAACCAATCACTCGAAGGCATGTTGCAACGCGCGATCGGACCGTGGCGGCTCATATGGCTGCCCGCGGTCGCGTTCGTGCTCGTGTACGGGCTGCGGAAGGCGGCCGTCGCGAGCCGCAGCGGCGACGAGCTGCGCGGAATCGCGATCACGGGGCTCGCGGGCGCGCTGGTGTCGCCGATCTCGTGGATCCATCACCTCGTGTGGGTGATCCCGGCGATCGCCGTCGTGATCGGGCGCGGCACCGACAAGCGGCGCGTCGTCCTCGCGTTCGTGCTCACCGCGCTGTTCATCGCGCGGCTCCCCTACGTCGGCAACGACGAGCTGCACGGCACCGGCTTCTTCGCCGGTTTGCTCGAAGACTCCTACGGCTTGCTGACGATCGGGTTGCTCGTACTGCTCACGCGGACCCCGGCGAGAACGGCGACACGAAGTCGTCCCATCTCGTCGGCGGCGCGCCATTGAGCTGCTGCACGATCTCGGACAGGAACCACACCCAGAACGTGCGGATCTCGTCGGAGGGCGTGAGCGTCAACATGTCGCCGTTGCGGCAATACGCGTCCACCTCGATCAGCAGCGGCGCGAGGTTGATCGTGTCGTCGCGGATCGAGTCGGGCACCTGCAGCTCGAAGTCGATGAACGCCTCGCCGCGCTCGATCGCGTCGTCGACGGCGGCGTCGGCTTCGGGGTTCAAGCCCGCGTAGCGCTCGTCGTGCAGCTGCGCGATCTCGAGAAGACGCTTCGGAACGTCGGCTTCGTCGCCGCCGCGCGTGGCGATGATCGCGAACTCGCGCAGCAACGACTCGCTGTGCTGGCGCGCCCGCAGCCCGACCTGCAACGGGAACTGCACGATCTCCACCCGGCGCATGCGAACCTCAGGTTACCGGCGACATGCGGTATGCGCACCGCCGGTCGCCGCTCAGCAGGTGTTGCGTCCGCACGATCTGTACCGCCGGCCCCATCACCTCGCGGAACAAGTCGAGCTCGGAGGTGCACAGGCCTGCACAGGCCGACGCGGCCGTGCAAATCGGGCAATGGTGCTCGACCAGCACCACCGCGTCGCCGCCCGGGTCGTCAGGATCGTCGACGACCTCGGCGAGATACCCCTCTTCGGTCCGCACGCGCGCCAGCGCTTCGGCTCGGACGCGCAGCGACCCGCGCGCCGGTACCGCGCGCCGATACGCGACCCGTTGCGCTTCGGCGCGCGCGTCGATGACGCGTTGCAAGCCCGCGTCGCCGAGCGCGCTCTTGACGGCCGAGATGAGGTCGACGGTCAGGTCGTCGTGGCGGTCGGGAAAGAGATCCTGCGCGAGATCGGTGAGCGTCCACACCGTCGGCGGCCGGCCCCGCCCCGCGCCCGGACGCGTGCGCGACCCGACAAGGCCGTGCTCGGCCAGCGCGTCGAGGTGTTGGCGCGTGCCGGCTTCGGTCATGCCGAGCGCGGTTGCGAGCTCGGCGACCGTGGCGTCGGCGCGCTTCAGGCGCTCGACGATCTGGCGCTTGCTCGCACCCAAGGTTGCAGGCGTCTTGACGTCGGCCATCACTCGGTAGATTATCGCAAGAACCTACTTGCGGAAAGGACGGCCCGATGGTCAACGAGGTGCGCGCCGGCACGCAGGCGGAGTTGGAGGCCACGGGGCACCTCGTGACGAAGGTCGGCACCCTGCCCGTCGTGGTCTTCGCCGACGACGGGCACGTGTACGCGATCGAGGACCGCTGCCCGCACCTCGGGTTCCCGTTGCACCAAGGCACCGTCGAGGCCGGGCTCGTGACCTGCCACTGGCACCATGCGCGCTTCGACCTCGTCTCCGGTTGCACGCTCGACCTCTGGGCCGACGACGCGCGCGGCTTCGACGCCGAGATCCGCGACGGCGAGGTCTTCGTGCGAGCGCGTACCGACGACGACCCGGTCGCGCATCTGCAAGCGCGCTTGCGGCAAGGCATCGAAGACGGCATCACGCTTGTGATCGCGAAGTCGGTGCTCGGTCTGCTCGAAGCGGGCGTGAGCCCGGCCGAGATCGTGCGCACCGGCGTCGACTTCGGGACTGCGTATCGCAACACCGGTTGGGGCGCGGGCCTCACGGTGCTCGTCGCGATGGCGAACCTGCTGCCTTCGCTGCATCCCGACGACCGCGCGCTCGCGCTGACGCACGGTCTCGCGTTCGTCGCGCGCGACACGAGCAACCACGCGCCGCGCTTCCCGATCCCTCCCCTGCCCACGCGCGCGGTGCCGATGGCGCGCCTGGGGTCGTGGTACCGGCGGTTCGTCGACACCCGTTCGTCGGATTCCGCGGAGCGCACGCTGCAAACGGGACTGGTCGACGCCGCGCACCTCGCCGACGTCGAGGAGATGATGTTCGCCGCGGTCACCGACCACGTCTTCATCGACGGCGGTCACACGATCGACTTCACGAACAAAGCGTTCGAGGCGCTCGACCATCTCGGGAAGGACGCGGCCGCGCAGGTGCTGCCGACGCTCGTGTCGCAAACGGCGAGCGCGCAACGATCCGAAGAGTTTTCGGAGTGGCGCCATCCGCACAACCTCGTCGCGCTCGCGGACGAGACGGTCGGGCGGCTCGACGGTGTCGCCGCGGGCGGCGGTTCGGTCGACATCGGCGCGCTCGGTTGGGAGTTGGTCGCCGACGATCCGCACGCGGTCGTCGACGCGCTGGTGCGCGGGTACGAAGCGGGCGCGAGCGACGAGGAAGCGGGACGCGCGATCGCGTATGCGGCCGCGCTGCGGATCGTGCGCTTCCACGTGCAAAACGACCATGGCGACTGGGACACGGTGCACCACTCGTTCACCGCCGCGAACGCGCTGCACCAGGCGTTGCGACGCGCGCCGACGCCTGCGCTTCGGCGCGGGTGCGTGCAAGCCGCGTTGCGCGTGTACCTCGACCGGTTCCTCAACGTGCCGGCGGCGCGCCTCCCGACCGCGACAACCGGGAGCCTCGATGCGCTCGCGCAGTGCTTCGAGGTGCAAGGCATGGTCGACGAAGCAGGCGCCGAGGCCTACGGGTTCCTGCGCGCCGGCGGCACACGCGCGGAGCTCGTCGCCGCGCTCGGCGGCGCGCTCCTCGCCGAGGACGCGGAGTTCCACTGGTTCCAAACGGTCGAAGCCGGCGCTCGCCAAGCAAACGCGTGGCCCGACGCCTCCGAAGAGTCAGCACTGATCCTCGCGGGAGTCGCGCGATTCCTAGCGGCCCACACCCCAACAAGACGCGAGCTCCCCACAGTGGTGAAGATCGCCGCCCGCCTCCGACGAGGCGAAGCCCTCTACGAAGACGCGTGACCCAAAGTTCTTGCGGCCTCACACGAGCTATTGCCCGCCTCAGGCCGCAAGAACCTAGAAGCCTCCGCCGATGTCGACGTCGTAGGCCTCGTAGACGAGGTCGGCGCCGCGTTGGCGGTGCTTGGCGAGCGCGACGAGCAACGCGGTGAGCTCGCTGCGCATCTCGTCGACCCAGTGGTCGTACGCCTCCGGATCGTCGGGGGGCGACGCGAGCTCGGTTTCGGCGTGCGTGATCGTCGTCAAGATCTTCGTGTGCTCGCGCCGCAGGCGCGACGCGGGCGTCGCGAGGCGCGGCGCGGCGTCGACGAGCTCGTCGAGGAACGCGCCGGGCGCTTCGGTCTCGACGATGTGGCGCGTCCACACGTCGTGCAGCGCGTGCAACCCGTCGCGCACGCCGCGCACCCATATGCCGCGTTGCGGCGCGGGCGCGGCCAACGCGATCTCGAGCGCGCTCAGCGCGCTCTTCAGTCCGGCGCGACGGACGCGAACGTCGTCGAGCGCACCGTGTTGCGCGCCCGGTGAGGTGGTCTTGCCGGCGACGTCGAAGCGGCGATAGCGGGCCATGCGATGACCTCCGTCTCGGGAACATCGGGCGCAGGCTTGCGGGCACGGTACGCCAATTCGCCCGTGCTGCCCAGACATCTCGTCACATTTGCCGTCAAAGCTTGAGCGAGGGCAACACGCGGTCTGCGAACAGTTCCAAGCTCGGCCAGGCGAGTGCCGGCGGCAGCCCGCCCGCGAGCGGGTTGAACACGATGCCCGCGGTCGCCGGAAGTGCTTGCAAGCGCGCGAGCACGTCGTCCGGCGTGCCGACGACGTACTGCGGCGATCTCTTCAGATCGTCGAGTGATTCGGCTTTCACGCCGGGCAGCGAATGCTGGCCGGGAGTCTGGAACGACGAGTAGGTCTGCGATTCGTAGAGCACGTACTCGCCGATCTCCTTCCACGCGCGCTCGGGGTCTTCGGCGACGTGCACGAACGTCGGGCCGCCGGGCTCGACGACGAAGCCCTTGCGGAAGCCGATGCGTTCCGCTTCTTGTTCGTACGCGACGCGCAGCGACGGGTCGGTGTTCATCGGGAACATCGGCAGCCGCAACCGCGCCGCCCGGCGGGCGGCCGCGGGCACGCCGCCGCCGACGAACAACATGCGATGCGGATCGGTGATCGGCTTCGGCGTGACGGCGACGTTGCGACCACGCCAGTCGAACTCGTCGCCTTGCAACGCTTGCAGCACGGTCTCGACATGTTCCTCGAGGATGCGACCGCGCGCCGCGTGCTCCAGCCCGGCCATCTCGAACTCTTCGACCCGGTAACCGGCGCCGAACACGACCCACAAGCGGCCGGGAAACGCGTTGTCGAGCACGGCGATCTGCTCTGCTATCCGGATCGGGTCGTGCAACGGCAACAAGCACGCGCTCACCATCACTCGCGCTTGCGTGGTGCGGCCGAGCACCGCGCCGGCCATCGTCAACGGCGCGGGACACCACCCGTCGTCGACACCGTGGTGCTCCGACAGCACCAGCGAGTGAAACCCGTGCTCGTCGGCCCACGCGAACTGGTCGAGCGCGGCTTCGTAGATCTCGCGCCGCGACGCGGCGCCGAAAGCAGGGGCACGGAAGTCGTGCCGCATCGTGAGGAAGGCCATCAGCCCAGCTTCGCTCGTGTGAGGTGGGGAAGCACTTCGGAGCCGAACGCGCCGATCTGGTCGCAGAGCTCCGCGGCCGAACGCGCGAGCAATCGCACCTGCAAGTGCGACACGCCGAGCGCGCCGAGCCGCGTGTTCGCGAAGTCGACGATCCGCGATGCCGGCCCGTGCATCACGCCCTTCGGAAGGTCCCACGCGGCGTCGCCGACGTGGGCGAGTAGGTGGTAACCGATCTCGGGTATCGCGGTGCCGGCGCGGACGCGGCCGTGTTCGCGGATGATCCACGCGATGTCGTCGCCGAGACGGTCGAGCGGTGTCGCTTGCGGGATCCAACCGTCGCCGTGATGCGCGACGCGGCGCAGCGCGGGCTTGCCCGACCCACCGATCCAAACCGGCGGGTGCGGTTGTTGCACGGGGCGCGGCCGCTGGCCGACGTCGCCGACCCATTCGTTGGTCAGCGCGTCGATGATCACGGCGAGCGCCTGGTCGGTGAGCTCGCCGCGGCCCTTGAACGGCACGCCCAACGCGTCGAACTCGCCTTCGACGTGACCCGCGCCCAGGCCGACGATTGCTCGCCCGTTCGACAGGCGGTCGAGCGTCGCGAAGGCTTTGGCGGCGACGAGCGGATGCTGGTACGCGGCGACGAACACGTTCGTCATCAAGCGCACGCGCGCCGTGTTCGCCGCCAAGTACGCGAGCGTGGCGATCGGGTCGAACCACTGCGTCGACATCGTCTCGGCCGGCTCGCGCGGGATCGCAACGTGGTGGCACACCGCGACGTACAGGAAGCCCGCGTCCTCGCACGCCTGCGCGACGCGCACCATGTCGTCGACGGTGCCGTCCTGCTCCCAGGGCATCGACACGCGTGTCGACAACGCTTGTACCGGCAGTTGCATCCCGCACGCGAGCACACCTTCGGGAACGATCGTGACCGTCATGGCGGTGCTATCCCGGCCAGACGACCGATTGCAGGTCGCTGTACGCGTGCAGGCCGAACACACCGCCGTCGCGACCGACGCCGCTCCACTTCGTACCGCCGAACGGCGTGTTGTGGTTGCGTTGCGTCGTGTTGATCCCCACGTTGCCGGCGCGCAAGCGCTTGCTCACTCGAAACGCCCGTGCAGTGTCGGCACTGAACACGTAGTCGTACAGGCCGAAGTCGGTCCCGTTGGCGAGCGCGATGCCTTCGTCTTCGTCGTCGAACGGGAGCGCGACGATCACCGGCCCGAAGATCTCCTCTTGGACGACGCGCATGTCGGCCCGGCAACCCGCGATCAGCGTCGGTGCGACGTAGAAGCCACGGTCCGGCTTCTCCGGGCGGTCGCCGCCCGCGACCACCTCTCCGCCTTCGGCCCGCCCGGCGCCGACGTAGCTCTCGATGCGATCGCGATGGGCGGCGGTGATCACGGGGCCGACGACGGTGTCCGGCTCGTGCGGATCGCCGACCTTCAGGACCGTCGCCATCTTCGCGAGACCCTCCACCACCGCGTCGTACACCTTGCGATGCACGATGGCGCGCGTCGGCGCGGTGCAGATCTGCCCGGAGTGGAACGTCCACGTGGAGCCGATCATCTGGATCGCGGTCTTCAGGTTGGCGTCGTCGAACACGAGCGCCGCGCCCTTGCCGCCGAGCTCGAGGAGCAAGCGTTTCATCGTGCGGCCGCCGACTTCGCCGATGCGCGTGCCGACGCCGGTCGACCCCGTGAACGACACCATGTCGATGTCGCGCGTCTCGACGAGCGCTTCACCGGTCGCGGGCGTCGAACCCGTCACGACGTTCACGACGCCGGGCGGGAAACCGACCTCGTGCATGATGCGCACGAGGTCGATCACGGCGAGCGGGTTCTGCGACGCCGGCCGCACCACTACGGTGTTGCCCATCGCGAGCGCCGGCCCCAACTTGCCCGCCATGTTGACGACGGGGAAGTTGTACGGCGTGATGCACGCGACCGCGCCGACGGGTTGACGGCGCGCGATCGCACCGATCAGGCCACCCGGCGCGAGCGCGGTCTGCGGCATCTCCATCGGCGGCAGCGGTATCACCGATGATTCGTGCGCGAGCCGGGCGTAGGTCTCGAAGCGCACGCGCGCCTGCGGCACCTGCATCTGCTTGCCGACGACGGCCGTGCAGCCCGTTTCGGCGATCACGACCGGGAGCAGCTCGTCGAAGTGTTGCTTCATCGCGTCCGCGGTCTTCTGCAGGAGCGCGGCTCGCTCCGCGGGCGCGGTCTGGGACCACCCGGGAAACGCGGCTTGCGCGGCGCGCGCCGCGTCACGAGCCTGGTCGGCTGACGCCTCGGGTGCCGCGCCGACGACTTCTTCAGTTGCCGGATTCACGACGTCGTAGGTGCCGTCGGCACCGTTGACCCACTCCCCACCGATCAGCAGCTGGCGCGTCGTCATCAAGCCGAGCGTAACGTCCGGCCCGGGTTCGGCGCGCCCGACGGTGTACTGACGATCGCTCCTAGAGCCGCGTCGCGGCAATGGCGAGGCCGACACCCGAAATGACAGCCGGCAAGACGAACATCAACAACCGGTTGGTCTGTTCACGGAATTCAGCGTGCATTTCCGCGCGGAGGTCACCGTTCATTTGCGCTATCTCGGCACGGAGCTCCGAAGCAAGGACCGCCAGGTCCTGCTTCGTCGCGAGCTCACTGATGTCCACGGCGGGTAGCAACTCCATAAGCGTGTCAGCGGCTTCTGCTCCAGACTGGGCTCGAGCGATCTCGTAGAGCTGAAGCCGCCGGCGCTGGTCGACGGTCATGATGGCCCCTTCATTGTCGCAGATCTCGAAGGGGAGTCGTAAGGCCGTCTCCCGCGCCTGGGCGCACGGTACCGAGCGGGCGTGACGACTACAGATCGAGGTGCAGCATGCGGATCGCGTTCGTGCGGCACACCTTGTCGACCTCGTCTTGGGTGAGGTCCTTCATGATCTCTTCCGCGACCTTCTTGGTGTGCGGCCACGTCGAGTCGCTGTGGGGGTAGTCGGTCTCGAACGTCACGTTGTTCACGCCGACCGCGTCGAGATTCTTCAACCCGTGCGGGTCGTCGAAGAAGCAGCCGTACACGTGCTCGAAGTAGTACTCGCTCGGCGGGCGCTTCACCTTGTCGGCGACACCGCCCCATCCGCGATTGTCTTCCCACACTTTGTCGGCGCGTTCGAGCACGTACGGGATCCACCCGATCTGGCCTTCGCTGTACGCGATGTCGAGGCGCGGGAACCGTTCGAAGATGCCCGACATCAGCCAGTCGGTGAGCGACATCGCGGCGTTCATGTACGTGAGCGTGCTGCCCACGGCGGCGGGCGCGTCCGCCGACGTCGACGGCATCTTCGACGACGACCCGATGTGCATGCACACGACCGTTTCGGTCTCTTCGCACGCGCGTAGGAACGGGTCCCAGAACCCGTCCTTGTCGTGCATCGACGGCAAGCCGAGGAACGCGGGAATCTCCGAGAACGTCACCGCGTGATTGCCGCGGGCCGCGTTGCGCCGCACCTCGGCCGCCGCGAGCTCGGGATCCCAGAGCTGCACGATGATCAGCGGGATGAGGCGGCCGTTCGTGCCGGCGCACCACTCGTCGACCATCCAGTCGTTGTAGGCCTTCACGCAAAGGTCGCCGAGCTCCTTGTCCTTGCGTTCGGTGAACGTCTGTCCGCAAAAGCGCGGGAACGACGGGAACGCGAGTGACGCCTCGACGTGGTTGACGTCCATGTCTTCGAGGCGCGCTTTCTGCTCCCAGCACCCCTTGCGCATGTCGTCCATGGTGATCGGGCTGACCGTGATCTCGTCGCGCGGGTAGCCGGCTGCTGCGCTCAACCGCGTGAGCGGGTACTGGAGGTCCTCGACGAGCCACCAGTCGCACCAGGTGCCGTCTTCGTCCGCGGTCGCCGCGTCGTACGAGAACACGCCGCCCACGAAGCGCATGTTCTTGACCTTGCGGCGCTCGAGCCGAGGGCCGACGGCCTTGAACCGCTCCGGCAGGCGGTCCTGCCACACGTTCGGCGGTTCGATCACGTGGTCGTCGACCGAGATGATGCGAGGGATCACGGGAGCCATATGAGGCAGGCTACATCTGCTGTTTTTTCCGGGCTTCGTGCCGATAACGACGTTGTGACGATCACCGAGGCATGGACCGACGTCGTCGAGTATCTCGGACTGCTCGGCGCACGCGACTTCTACGGCGCGGCCGACCTCTTCGAGGCCGCGATCGAGCGGGACGGGATCGGCGCGCTCAACGACGCGCTCGCCGACGCGTGCCGCGCGCTGATGGACCGAGTGGTGTTCCCGGCAGGGACGGTCGACATCCACGCCGTCGTCGACACGATCGCCACGCGGATCGTCGACACGAGCAGCGACTTCCGCGGCGATGCCGTCGACCGGCAACGTTCGCTGCTCGTGTTCCTCGGTAGTGAAGGGCTGCCGTGCCGCGCGCGCGACGAGGTCGCGGGTTGGGCGGCCGAAGACCGCTTGCACGATTCGCTCGCGTGCCTGATCGGGCTCGTCGGCATCGTCGCGACCGACGAAGACGTCGCGGTCGCCGACGTCGTCGCGAGTATCGAACCGCCGCGTCCCGCGTTCAGTCCCGAAGGGACGTTCGGTCTGGCGTGGCGCGGCCCGGCGGGAGCCGAACCGTTCGCAGGCGTGGTGCCCCACGGTTACACCGCGCACATCACGTTCCTCGGCGAAGAGCACTCGACCCTGCGCTCGATCTTCGCCCGCGTCGCGCTGCTTCGCCACATGCACCTGCCGATCGACGAAAGCATCAGCGAACAGCACCTCCCAGGCTGATGCGTCTGTGAGGGTCGGAAAACGACCCCTCACAGACGCATCGACAACCACTCACCGCCAGGCGGCGAGGACGGCTTCGGTGGTGGTGATCGTCGCGAGGTACGCGAGCGTGTTGTCGAGCACCTGTTCGGCGTACTGGGGTGGCGTGCCCGCAACGGCATCGCGCGGCATCACGATCTGGTAACCGCGGTTCACCGCGTCGAACGCCAAGTTCGTCATCCCAATGTTCAGCGACACGCCGGCGCCGACGATCGTCGTCGCGCCGAGGTTGCGCAGGATCGGGTCGAGCTGGGTACCCGTCATCGGACCGAGGCCGTGATAGCGCGGCAACACGATGTCGGCCGGGTCGACACCGATCTCGTCGGACACGTGCACGGCTGCGCTGCCCGGTGTCAAACGGACCGCGCCCTTCCGCACGCCTGCGAACAACCGTGCGTTCGTGTTCGCGCCCCGGCCGTCGACACGCGTCTCCGCGGTGCAGTGGATCACCGTCACCCCGCACGCCCGCGCCGCGCGCGCCAACCGCGCGCAGTTGCCGACCAGGTCGACGGCCGCGGCCGCGTCCGCGAGCGCGGGCAACACCGACGGCGAGCCGACCACACCGTTCTGCACCTCTTGCAGCACGAGCGCCGTGTGTGCAGGCGCGACCAGCTCGGCGAGATCCATCAGGGTTGCAGCCTCGGTATCACCGCGTGCAGCAGATCGGCGATCTCGCGCGCGCACTCCAAGAACACGTCGAGGTCGCCGCCCGCCGGGTCGAGCACGTCTTCCCACGGCTCGAGGTGCACTTCGTGGACGCGCATCTGCGCGAGCCGCTCGAACAGCGGCGCGCCGTCAGCCGCGTCGGGAAGGTCGCGCGCCAACCGCTTCAGCGTCGCGGTACGGGCTGCCGCCGTCGGGTGCATGCGCCGCATCCACAGCACATGCTCGCGCGCCAACGCGATCACGAGGTCGGCATTGTCGAGCTCCTGCGCGGTGGCTTGGCGGCTGCGGTGGTTCGGTACGGGTAGCCCCAACGAGGTGATGGCGTCGCGCGTGCGCCAGCTCATCGGCATGCCCTCGATCACGTGCGTACCGGACGTCGTGACCAAAAGACCCGGCACGTGCTCCCGCAGGATCGCGCCCGCCATCACCGAGCGCGCGGCGTTTCCGGTGCAGAGCGTGACGACGTGGAGGTTTGCCATTCGGCGGCGGACATTATCCATCGGGCAGAATTGCCGCCGTGCCGAATACCGTCGTGTTGCTCCGCCACGGGCAGAGCACCTGGAACCTCGAGAACCTGTTCACGGGCTGGGTCGACGTCGACCTCAGCGAGCGCGGCGAGAGCGAAGCGCGCCGCGCCGGCACCGACCTCGCGAGCGGCGGCGTGCTGCCCGACATCGTGCACACCTCGCTGCAGCGCCGGGCCATCCGTACGGCCGAGCTCGCGCTGGGCGAGTGCGAGCGCTCGTGGATACCGGTGCGCCGCTCGTGGCGCCTCAACGAACGCCATTACGGCGCGCTCCAAGGCAAGAACAAGCGCGAGACGAGCGAGGAGTTCGGCGCGGAGCAGGTGAAGATCTGGCGGCGCTCGTACGACGTGCGGCCGCCCGAGTTGCCGATCGACGACAAGCTCTCGGGCATCGACACCCGCTACGCGTCGCTCCCCCGCGACGTGCTGCCGCGCGCCGAATGCTTGCAAGACGTGCTCGTGCGGATGTTGCCGTGGTGGTACGACGCGATCGTGCCCGACGTGCGATCGGGCGCGACGGTGCTCGTCGCCGCGCACGGCAACTCGCTGCGCGCTCTCGTGAAGCACCTCGACGGCCTGAGCGAGGACGAGGTGGTCGAGTTGAACCTTCCGACGGGCGAACCACTCGTCTACGAGCTCGACGACGAGCTCCGCCCGACGCAGACGCCGGGCCCCGGCGGCGTGAAGGGCCGGTACCTCCAACCCGAGCGGGCGCTCGCGGCCGCCGAAGCCGTGTCGAAACAGGCAGGCTGAAACGGCTCATGGGCATCCGGCGCACCGCCGACATCTCACAGATGAACCGGGGCGCGGCCGACAGCTTCTCCCGGTCGAGCCCGCAGCCCCGGCGCAGCGCCCGCTTCGTGCTCGCGCTCGCGTACGTCGCGGGCGCGCTCGCGGTGTCGGCATGGTGTGTCACGCAGACCGCGCTCGACCCGGCCGCGACGCACAAGAGCATCGAGAAGATGTTCGCGACGCCCGAGATGCAGCAGTTCGTCGCGAAGGACGTCACCAAGAACGTCAACGCGCAGCTCGGCTTGAAACCGACCGACAAGCGAGTGTCGGCCGCGGTGGCCAAGGTTGTGAAGGACCCGGCCGTCACGACCGCGTTCGTCGACGCGGTCTCGCAGGCGTACTCCGCGGTGTTGGCCGACGCGCCGGCCAACCCGATCGTCGAGTCGACCACGCTCACCAACAAGCTGGCCACCGCGCTCAAGCGCAAGTACCCCGATCTCGCGGCGCGGGTGCAGCAGCAGGCGTCGCCCTTCTACGAGCTCGACGAGGTGAAGCTGCCGCGGCTCGGCGGCGTCCGCAAGACGGTGAACGACGTGCGGACGATTGGCGCGCTGGTGGCGCTCGCGCTCGTCGGCTTGTCGCTCGCCCTCGAGCACGATCGCCGCGCGGTGGCACGCGTCGGCCGGCGGGTCGCATATCTCGCGATCACACCCGTCTTGCTCTACATCGTGGCACCCCGCCTGCTCGGCCTCGTGCCCGGCAACATTCCGCAGATCAGCTCGGCGGCCACTCGTGCGTTCAGCTCGCGCATCGTCCCGATCGCCGTCCTGTTGGTGGTTGTCGGGCTCGTCATCGTGATCGGGGCGGTCACGATTCCCCGGATGCGTGACCGCATGATGGCGACCCCGGCCGAGGCTTCTCCGCCGCGGGTGGAATACCGTGTACCTACAACGGGGAAGTACACGGGGTTCTAGAACACGCCGGACAGTTGGGGGACACCGGCTTGCAAGTCCGACGCGAGACGGTGACATCCGGTGGTGCGGCGCGTGTGCGCGCCTTCGACGGGCTGCGCGGGCTGGCCGTCATCGCGGTCGTGCTCTTCCACTCGCAGCTCGCCGGTGCGCGCGGCGGCTTCCTCGGGGTCAGCGCGTTCTTCACGCTGTCGGGCTACCTCATCACCTCGCTGCTGCTCGCCGAGCACGCGGCGACGGGCCGGGTCGCGTTGGGCGCGTTCTGGTCGCGTCGCGCCCGCCGGCTCTTGCCCGCGGCGTACGTCGCGATCGCCGGGGTGTTGCTGTACGGCGCGACCGTGGCGAGCGGCGACCAGGTGCGGTCGCTGCGCGGCGATGCGTTCGCGGCGCTGGGTTACGTCGCGAACTGGCGGTTCTACTTCGCCGGTCGCAGCTACGAGCAGCTGTTCAGCGCGCCGTCGCCATTGCTGCACTTCTGGTCGCTCGCGATCGAGGAGCAGTTCTACTTGCTGTTCCCGTTGCTGTTGCTCGGGTTGCTGCGCGTCACGCGCGGCCGGCGAATGCTCCTCGGTGGGGTCCTCGCGGCCGGCGCGACGGCGTCGGTCGTCGCGGGCAGCGTGTTGACGACGGCCGTGAGCCAGACGCGCGTCTACTACGGGACCGACACCCGCGCCGCCGAGCTCCTCATCGGCGCGTTGCTCGCGGTCGTGTTGAGCAAACGGCCCGCGCCCGCGACAACGCCGTGGACCCGAGCGAGCGCAACCCTGCTGGGCGGCGCCGCGCTCGCGACGCTGATCACATGGTGGACGAGCGTCGGCCAGACGTCGTCGTGGCTCTACCACGGCGGCTTCGCGTTGCACGCGGTGCTGACGGCCGTCGTCATCGCGGCCGCGCGTGTCGACGGTCCGGTCGCGTGGATGTTGTCGCGGCGGCCGCTCGAGCTGCTCGGCCGCATCTCCTACGGCGTGTACCTGTTCCACTGGCCGATCTTCTTGTGGCTGACCCCCGACCGCACCCGACTGTCGACGATCCCGCTGCTCGGCCTGCGTCTCGCGATCACACTCGTGCTCGCGACCCTCTCGTTCCGGTTGCTCGAACAACCCGTGCAGCACGGCGCTCGGTTGCGCGGCCGCTGGCCGCGCGTCGTGGCACCGGCAACCGCCGCCGCGCTCGCGGCCGCGCTCGTGACGGTGACGTGGTCGCCGCCCGCCCCGTCGATCGTGCTCGCGTCGCTCGGCAACGCGGAAAGCTCCTTGCACATCGGTCCGGCCGACCGAACTGCGCCGGTGTTCGTGAGCCCGCCGAAGCCACCGCCGCCACCCAAGCCGCACACGGCCGCGCTCTACCGGAAGTACGCCGGCAAGCGGCCGTTGCGGATCCTGGTCGTCGGCGATTCCGTTGGGCTCACGCTCGGGCGCGGCTTCGAGCTGTGGGCGCGCGAGCACGGCGACGCGCAAGTGTTGAACGCCGGCCATATCTACTGCCCGCTCGGGCGGAGCCTGCCCGCGTACGCGGGGCTCGCGGCCGAGTCGACGCAGGCGTGCGACTGGACGCAGACGTGGCAACGCGACGTGCGGACGTTCGACCCCGACGTGACGATCCTGCTCTTCACCGTTTGGGAAGCCGCGCCGCGCCAGCTGCCGGGTTCGTCGAAGTGGCGGTCGCCCGGCGATCCCGCGCTCGACGCGTGGCAGCTCGGCGAGTACACCGCGGCGGCCGACACCCTCGGGGCCCGTCACGGCACGGTGGTGTGGATGACCGCGCCGTGCGCGGAGCACATCGCCGTCGACAAGGAACACGGCCTTTGGTACGTCAACGAGCGCACGATCCCGCGCCTCGCCGACGCACGACCGTTCGTGCACGTGCTCGATCTCGACAACGCGGTGTGCCCGAACGGCGCGTTCGTGCGCAGCTTCGGCGGTGTCCGCAACGCGCGTCCGGATGGCGCGCACTTCTCCGACGCGGGCGCGCTGGCGGTCGCCGAGTGGTCGATGCCGATGGTGCTCGGCCAGCAGCCGCTGCCGCCGTACCCGCGCGAACGCTGACGCGGCGCGTCAGCTCGCGATGACGTCGTTCGCCGGGACCGCGCGCACGATGCGAATCGGGTCGGCGATGCCGCGCACGAACACCGGGCCGAGCGGCTCGAACGCGACCCCCGGCATGTCGCCCGCTTCTTCGATCGTCGCTTCGGAGCACAACACGTCGCCGGGGCCGGCAAGCTCGACGATGCGCGCCGCGAGGTTGACGTCGCGCCCGACGATGTCGTCGCCGCGCCGGCGCGGGCGTCCCCAATGCATGCCGATCCGCACCCACAAGGGCACGTCGCTCTCGGTGTCGGCGTCGAACGCGCGTTGGAGCCGCACGCACGTGTCGATCGCGTCGCGCGGCTCGTCGAACCACAACAACAGACCGTCGCCGAGCTCTTTCACCACGCGGCCGCAGTCGGGCAGCATCGCGAGCACGAGCTTTTCTTGGCGTTCGAGCAACGCGAGCGCGACGTCGTCGCCGCGTTCGTCGGTGAGCTGCGTGAACCCGACGATGTCGGTGAAGACGATGGCGCCGGTCGTCGTCGTCGCCATCACGCGCACGACACTCGAATCTTCCCGCTGACGCTGGCCACCGCGATCTCGCCGTCGCGGCCAGGCTCGCATTCGTTGCGCACCTTGCCGCTGATCGAACGCAAGCGCGTCGCGGGATGGATGTCGCGCGGCACCCGGATCTCGACGGTGCCCGACACGGTGTGCACCGAGACGTTGCTCGCGCCGGTGGTCCCGAGCAGCACCTTGCCGCTCACGGTCTTGATCTCGGCGCGTTCCACACCTTCGGCGAGGATCACACCCGACACGCCCGCGATCGACGCCCGTTGCGCGCGCCCGATGTGGATCTTCGCGCTGGTGACGACGACGCGGCACTCCCCCGCGCACGAACCGATCTCGACGTCGCCCGACTTCGCACGCACGTCGACCCGGTTGGCGTCGCCGACGCGCACTTTGCCGCTCACCGTCGCGATGCGCACCGCGCCGAGCAGGCCTTCGAGCGTGACGTTGCCGGAGACGGTGCCGATCGTGACGTCGCTGCCGCTCGGGCAGCGCACCACGATCGTGCTCGCGCCCTGCGTGCGGCGGATCTCGAGCTCGCCTTCGTGCTCGCGCACGACCGAGCCGCCTTCGACGGCCAGCTCGGCACCGGCTTCGGGAACGACGCGCACGTTCCCGCTGCGGGACGACACATTCAGGCGGAGCGCTTCGGTCACGCAGCGAGACTACGCCCGCAGCACTTCCGGAATCTCCTGCGCGTGCGCAAGCGCCAGGTGTTGCACGGCCCGCGTGAGGGCGACGAACAACAGCCGCGCGCCGTGCGGCTCGTCGGCCGCGATCTCAGCCGGCTCCACGACGATCACCGCGTCGAACTCGAGGCCTTTGGCGAGCGGCGCCGGCACGACGACGACGGGGCGATCGGGCGCGACCTCGCCCGGTTCCGCGCACACGATGCCGCGTTCGGCGAGCGCGTCGCGCAGCTCGCCGGCGCGTTCGGGCGCCGCGACAACCGCGACGGTCGCGAATTCCTTCGCGAGCACGACCGCGTGCTCGGCGACCGCGCCCACGAGCTCGGCCGCGGCGCACGGATGGAAGTCGGGCGGGTCGCCGTCGGGGCGAACCGAGCGCGATGGCGCGACGTCGGGCGCGGCGACGGGCAAGAGCCGGTTCGCGAGCGCGAGGAACGCGCCCGGGAGGCGGTAGCCCATCGTCAGCTCAGCGGGTTGCGCGTTCGACGGTGCGCCGAGGTGCACGAGCGTCTCGCTCCATGTGGCCGGCGCTGCCGGACCGGTCGCTTGCGCGCGGTCTCCCAACACGGTCATCGAGTGATGACGGCTGCGACGCGCCAGCATGCGCAGCTGCATCGGCGAGAGATCCTGCGCCTCGTCGACCACAATGTGCCCGTAACGACGGGGCGCGCCTTTGACGAATGCTTCCGCGTCGTCGAGCAGCGGCAAGTCGTGCGGCGTCCACGCGTCGGCTGCGGCGCGCGGCCGGAGCAGCGCGCGTTGCTCGTCGGCGTCGAGGATGCCGTCGGCGGCGCGCCCGAGGAATGCTCGCTGGGTCAGCAAGCTACGAACGAGCCCGACGGGGTTGACCGTCTTCCACACACCGTCGATCGCCTTGCGCGAGGCCGCGTCGGCGAGCAGTTCGCTCGCGAAGTCGCGCTCGTCCAGCTCGATTGCGATGCCGCCGGTGTACCGGTCGTACGCGCGGCGTACGAGCGCTTGGCGGAAGCGCTCCCGTTGGGTGCTGAACGGCGCGGGCCGGCGGCGCGCGTCGGCAAGAAGCGCGCGCACGTCGTCTGCCGTGAACGTGAGACGGCGCGTGCGGTAACGCACGACGAGGTCGGCGCCGGGTGCGCGGATCGCGTCGGCCGCGGCGTTGGCGATGACCGCCGCCATGCGCGCGTCTCCCTTGATCGCGGCGACGGCCGGCGAGTCGGCGGCGACGACACGGAATCGCAACCCGAGCAGCCCGTCGACGGTCGTCTGCGTGGCCGACGTCTCGCCGAGCGACGGCAGCACTTGCGAGATGTACCGCAGGAAGACCGGGTTCGGTCCGACGACCAGCACGCCGTCGCGCGCGAGTTGCGCGCGGTGCTCGTACAGGAGGAACGCGGCGCGGTGCAGGCCGACCGCGGTCTTGCCGGTGCCGGGGCCGCCTTGCACGACGAGGCACGTTTCGAGTGGCGCACGGATGATCGCGTCTTGTTCGGCCTGGATGGTGGCGACGATGTCGCGCATCGCACCGGTGCGGGCGCGGCCGAGCTCGGCGAGCAGCGGGTCGGGTACGCCGCCGGAGCCGGCGAGACTGTCGGGGTCGTCGAAGTCTTCTTCGAAGACGTCGCTCAGCTCGCGTGCGGTGAACACGAAGCGCCGGCGGCGCGCGAGGCCGAAGGGGTCGGCGAGCGTGGCGCGGTAGAACGGTGTGGCGACCGCGGCGCGCCAGTCGACGACGACGGGGCGGCCGCCGTCGTCTTCGACGTGGCGGCGCCCGATGTACCAGCGGTCGCCGCGCTCTTCGTCGATGCGCCCGAAGCACAGGACGGCCGCGTCCTCGTCGAGCGATGCGAGCCGCCGTTGCAGCTGCCATTTGACGGCGTCGGCATCGGCTTTGTTGGCGCCGAGAATGTCCTCGTCCGCCACTTTGGCGGCGGTGCGCCGCCGCATCGCCTCCAGGCACCCCTGCGCGAACTGGAGGCGCGCGCGTTCCGCCGCGACGTCCGGGTGGGGCATTGCACCAAGGCTAGAAGCCGCACGCCGCCGCCGCCGCCCATTTTCCCACCAACAGTTGGTGGGCTCACCTGCCCGAAACGGGGTGTGAGACCACCAACAGATGGTGGATTTGTGCGCGTGAGCAGAGCGAGCGAAGCGAGCGTCGCGAACTGCCGGAGTCCCGAGCGTAAAGCCGGCCGAGTATCCCGGCCGGTAGCGAGGGCGACAAGGAATTATTGCACGGCGTGTGCAGCGAACGTACATTGCGCGCTCGTGACATCGGCTTCGGTGGACAGCCGGGCGGCGCGCAAGGCCGCGACGCGCAGCGCGATCGCCGATGCGCTGCTCGACCTGTTGGCCGGGGGACGGCTGCGGCCGACGGCGCGGGAGATCGCGTCGCAGGCGGGTATCTCCCTGCGGTCTGTGTACGTGCACTTCGACGACCTCGAGGATTTGTTCTGTGTCGCGGCCCGGCGGCAGTTCGACCGGGTCGGCCCGTTGCTGGCGCCGGTCGCGGACACGGGCCCGTTGCGGGCTCGCGCCGAGTCGGTGGTGCACCGGCGGGCGCAGCTGTTCGCGCAGTTCGGCGCGATCCGCCACGCGACGGAGCTACAGGCGCCGTTCTCACCGACGTTGCAGCGGTTGGTCGACAACGCGCACGCGCGGTCGCGTCAGGAGCTGGAGCAGGTGTTCGGCACCGAGTTGGCGGCGTTGGATCCCGCAACGCGTGCCCGCACGGTGGCGACGATCGACACGTTGTCGACCGGTTCGTCGTGGGATCTGATGCGAGAACGTCACGGATTGTCGGCGGAAGAGGCGGAACGCACGATGGTCGACGCGATCGTCGCGTGCTTGGAGACGCCCGCGTGAGGTTGCGCTCGTATCTCGTCGATCATTGGCGGCAGGCGTTCTTCGCAGTGCTCCCCGCGGCGTTGATGGTCGGCTTGGTGAAAGTGGCGTGGCCGACGATTCCCGCGGAGATCTACCTCATCGGCGCGATCCAGGGTTCGTTGATCGCGTTGATCGCGCTGGGTTTCGTGATCGTGTATCGCGCGAACCGCATCGTGAACTTCGCGGCGGCCGACCTCGGTGGCGTGCCGGCGGCGTTCGCGTTGTTGTTGTACGTGTCGGCGGGCTGGAACATCTACGTCTCCGCTTTGTTGGGACTGCTCGCGGCGCCGCTGCTCGGCATCATCGTCGAGTTCGTGTTCCTGCGCCGGTTCTTCAAAGCGCCCCGGTTGATCCTCACGGTCGCGACGATCGGCATCACCGAGCTGCTCGCCGCGCTCGCGTTCTTCTTGACGGTGTGGTTCGCGAGTCCGAATATCACGACGTACCCGCCGTTCTTCGATTTGCACTTCCACATCGGCAAGCTCGTCACGTTCGACGGCAACGACGTGCTGGTGTTGATCTCGGTGCCAATCCTCTTGATCGCGCTCGCGTGCTTCCTGCGGTTCAGCGCGGTCGGCACGGCGCTACGCGCGTCGGCCGAGAACAGCGACCGCGCGTCGTTACTCGGCATCCCAGTTCGCCGCCTGCAGAGCGTCGTGTGGGGACTGGCCGCGACGCTCGCGTACGTCGCGCTGTTCCTGCGCATCGGTGTCGGTGGTCAGATCCTCGGGCGCGTCCTCGACCCGGCCGTGCTGTTGACGGCGTTGGGCGCGGCAGTGATCGGCCGCATGGAGCGCATGCCCACCGTCGTGCTCGCGGCGATCGGCTTGGGCATCGTCGACCAGGCCGCGGTGTTCCACTACGACAACGTCGAGATCATGAGCATCGCGATCCGGGCCGCGATCATCGCGGTCGCGTTGCTGTTGCAGCGTGCCGACACGATCGGTCGGTTGACGAGCTCGGCGACGTCGACGTGGCAGGCGACGCGCGAGATCCGGCGCATTCCCGCGGAGCTACGCAACGAACCGGCGGTGAAAGGCGCGTACGCCGGCCTCGGCGTGCTGGCCCTCGGCGCGCTGATCGCGATCCCGATGTGGCTGCCGGAAGACAAGACGAAGCTCGTCGCGACGATCGGTATCTACGCGATCATCGGTTTGTCGCTCGTGGTGCTCACCGGATGGGCCGGACAAGTGAGCCTCGGGCAGATGGGCTTCGTCGGCGTCGCCGGTTCGGTCGCGGGAACCCTGGCGACGCGCTGGCACTGGGATACGGGCCTCGTGCTGCTCGCGGCGGGGCTCGTCGGCGCGCTCACGACGGTGATCGTCGGCATCCCCACGCTGCGGGCGCGCGGCCTCGCGTTCGCGGTTGTGACGCTCGCGTTCTCGTTGGCCGCGAGCAACTATTTGCTCAACAGCGGCTATTCACCGATCAAGAGCTTCGTTCCCGAGGGGCCGGTCGCCCGTACGAACGTGCTCGGCCTGTTCAAGGTCGACACCGAGACGAAGTTCTACGTGCTGGTGTTGATCGTGCTTGCCATCTCGATCGTGATGGTGCGCAGCCTGCGCGCGAGCCGTATCGGGAGAGTGCTCATCGGCGTGCGCGAGAACGAACGCGCCGCCCAAGCGCTGTCGGTCGGCGCGCGCAGCTCGCTCGTGATCGCGTTCGCGACGTCGGGCTTCCTTGCCGGCGTTGCGGGCGCATTGTTCGTGCTGCAACAACGCGCCGTCGACGCGTTCAACTTCGACATCGACGAGGGTCTGCGCGTGTTCTCCATGGCCGTCGTCGGCGGGCTCGGCTCGATCGGCGGCGCGATCCTCGGCGCGGTGTACGTGAAGGGAATCCAGTACTTCTTGACGCAGCCGCAATGGGTCTTCCTCACCACCGGTTTCGGGCTGTTGCTCGTCTTGTTGCTGCTGCCCGGTGGGCTCGGCGCGGCGTTCGGCGACGTGCGCGACGGCGTGTTGCGCTGGTACGCGCGCAAGCGCGGGATTCGCGTCCCGAGCTTGCTCGCCGACACGCGCGTCGAGGACAAACCGCAGGACGTCGACCTCGTCGAGGCGCTGACCGAAGCAGCCGCCGGCGAGATGCTCGCGGAGGTGCCGGGCGAATGATGCCGCAACCCGCCACCGAGCGCCGCGTGATGTTCCGCCTGTTCGGCTTCGACTGCCACGTGCCGCGTGGCCCGCGCCGCTACTTCAACGAGATCAGCGGCGGACAGGCCTTGTACCCGCTGCTGATGCTCGTCGGTTTCCGCGCCGTCGAACAGCTCGACCAGACGGCGTTCGGCACGCTCGGACCGGAGATCCGCAAGGAGTTCCATCTTTCCGATGGCGGGTTCCTCGCGCTCGTGTCGTTGAGCTTGATCGGCGGACTGCTGTTGACGGTTCCGATCGCGCAGCTGTCCGACAACTTCTCGCGCGTCATCATCGCGATCGTCGGCGCCGCGGTGTGGGCGGTGTTCGGCTTGCTGACCGCGCTCGCAGTGTCGACCGTGATGCTCGTGCTCGTGCGCGCCGCCGCTGGGATCGGCCGGGCGGTGATCACGCCGACGCACAACTCGCTGATTGCCGACTATTACCCACCACAGGTGCGCGTCGAGGCCTACGGGCTGCACGCGATGGCGCTCGCGTTCGGCGCGTCGCTCGGCCCGGCGATCGGCGGCCTCCTCGCATACTTCTTCGACTGGCGCGTGCCGTTCGTGGTCTTCGTCATACCGAGCGCGATCCTCGTGCTGGCCGCGTTGCGTATGCGCGAGCCCGGACGCGGCCACTGGGAACGAGAAGCCGCGGGCGCGAGCGAAGCCGTCATCAACACCGACGAGGTGCCGCCGTCGTACGCGGAGTCCATCCGCATCCTGTGGCAGATCGGCACACTCCGCCGCATCTGGTACGCGCTCCCCTTCCTCGCCGCCGCGTTCCTCGGGCTGCTCACGCTCGCGTCGCTGTACTACGACCAGATCTTCCATTTGAACGAAGCGCAGCGCGGCCTCGTCGCCGGCCTCGCCGAACCGGTGCAGATCCCGGTGATCTTGCTCGGCGTGCCCCTCGCGTCGCGGTTGATGTTGAAAGATCCGGGGCTCGTGCTGAAGATGCTCGCGGTCGTCGGCACGATTATGGGTGCGGCGTGGGCCGTGTTCGCGTTGGCGCCGTGGCTCGGGCTCGCGATCGCGATGCACGTGCTGATCACCGGCATGGCCGCGTTGCTGACACCGGGCATCTTCGCCGCGCTGTCGCTGACGATCCCGCCCAAGGTGCGGTCGATGGGTTACGCAATGGGCGCGCTGTTCATCGCGCTTGGCGCCGTGACGTTGCTGATCGTCGGCCAGCTCGCCGACACCTACGGCATCCGCGGTGGGCTGCTCATCATGGTGCCGGTCTTCTTGATCGGCGCGTTCATCCTCGCGTCGGGCTCGAGCTTCGTGCGTCAGGACATCAACCGCGTCTGGACGTCGACCGCGGCGCAAGCCGAGGTGATGCTCAAGCGGCGCGCCGGCGAGGTGAAGCTGCTGCTCGTCCGCAACGTCGACGTGCACTACGACAGTGTGCAGGTGCTGTTCAACGTCAACCTCGAAGTCGACGAAGGCGAGATCGTCGCGCTCTTGGGAACGAACGGCGCCGGCAAGTCGACGATGCTGAAAGCGATCGCCGGGCTCGTCGAAGCGACGAACGGCGCGATCGTGTTCGACGGCCGCGACATGACGTACGCGCCGCCCAACGAGGTCGCGGGGCGCGGTGTCGTGTTGTTCCCCGGCGGTCAAGGCGTGTTCCCGACGTTGAGCGTCGGCGAGCACTTGCGGCTGTCGACGTGGTTGCACCGCAAGGACAAGGCGCACGTGCGGGAAGCGACCGAGCACGTGCTCGAGTTGTTCCCGATCCTGCGCGAGCGACTCGACGAGCCGGCCGGCAACTTGTCCGGTGGTCAGCAGCAGATGCTCGCGCTCGGCATGGCGTTCATCGAACGGCCGCGTCTGTTGATGATCGACGAGCTGTCGCTCGGCCTCGCGCCCGCGATCGTCGAACAGCTGCTCCCGATCGTGCGCGACATCTCGGACCAAGGAACGACGATCATCCTCGTCGAGCAATCGGTGAACCTCGCGCTCACCATCGCGAAGACCGCGTACTTCATGGAGAAGGGCGAGATCCGCTTCCACGGCCCCACTGCCGAGCTCCTGAACCGCCCTGACGTGCTGCGATCAGTGTTCCTCGAAGGCGCGTCGAAGGGCATGAAGATCGACGACGCGCCGACCGTCGACGCGACGCCCACGCACGTCGACGCGCCGCACGGCAACGGGCAGCACGACGAGCAAGCACCGGTGCGGCTCTCCGTGGCGAACGTGTCGAAGCGGTTCGGCGGGCTCGCGGCCTTGTCGGACGTGTCGCTCGAGGCAAGAGCGGGCGAGATCATCGGCTTCATCGGGCCGAACGGCGCCGGCAAGACGACGTTGTTCGACGCGATCTCAGGCTTCTTGCAACCGGACTTCGGCACGATCGTGCTGGGCGAAGGGACCGACGCGGTCGACGTGACGCGGAAATCGCCGCCGGCGCGTTCACGGCTCGGTCTGGGCCGATCGTTCCAGGACGGCCGCTTGTTCCCGAGCCTGACCGTGTCCGAAACGGTGGCGGTCGCGTTCGAGCGTCATCTCGAGACGCGTGATCCGATCGCGGCGGCATTGCGGCTGCCGTGGGTCGAAGACACCGAGCGCGACGTCGACCTGAACGTCGAGCGGCTGCTCGAGCTGCTCGGCATCACCGACTTCCGCGACAAGCTCGTGCGCGAGCTGTCGACGGGCAGCCGCCGCATCGTCGACCTTGCTTGTGTGCTTGCGCACGGACCGTCGGTGTTGCTGCTCGACGAGCCGTCGTCGGGCATCGCGCAACGCGAGTCGGAGGCGCTCGGGCCGTTGCTCTTGCGCATCCGCGAGCAGACGGGGGCGACGTTGCTCGTGATCGAGCACGACGTACCGTTGCTCATGAGGATGGCCGACCGGGTCATCGCGTTGGACCTCGGCGAGGTCATCGCGCAAGGCTCCCCCGCCGACGTCGTCACCGACCCGACGGTCGTGCGGTCGTACATCGGCACGACCGGCGCTGCGATTGCGCGCAGCGGAGCCATCGAGAACTAGGGACACGAGCACACCGACATACCGACCAAGGGGGAACTCGGATGGGCATGCAACAGGCACCGCGGCCACGCCGTTCGCCGTGGGTGCGATACGCGCCGATCATCGTCATCGTCGTGATCGCCGCCATCGTGGCCGTCGCCGTCGCGGTCGGGAGCAAGGACGACAACAAGAAGAAGAACACGGTCTCGGTGAGCGGCGGCACGTCGAAGTCGGGAGCCAACGGCGTGCCGCTCTTCTACAACGACGCCAAAGCGCAAGGCACGCTCGACAAGTACACGTGGCAGGACAACTGCGACACGACGACGGGGCGCGTCGCGATCCCGATCACGGAGCCGCCGCCGTGTGTGCCCAAGGCGACCGGCGACAACGGTGGCGCGACGTACGACGGCGTGACCGCCGACACGATTCGCATCGGCTACTACGTCAACAAGGCCGACCCGATCGGTGACGCGTTGCTCAAGGCGTCGGGCGCGTACGACACACCGGAAGACACGTCGAAGGCCTACCAGGGCTACGCCAATCTGTTCGCCGGCAACTACGAGCTGTACGGCCGCAAGGTGCAGATGGTGCCGATCCCCGGCACCGGCAACTTGAGCGACGCGGTCGCGGCGCGCGCCGACGCCGACCACGCCGCCGCGCAGCACGTGTTCGCGGTGATGGGCGGGCCGGCACAGGCGAAGGAATTCGCCGAAGAGCTCGGCCAGAAGCACATCGTGTGCGTCGGCACGTGCATCATTGCCCAGCCCGAGAAGTTCCTGCTCGACAACTCGCCGTACATGTGGCCGACCGGCCCGAGCCCCGACGAGACCTCGGCGATGGTCACCGAGTTCATGAAGAAGCAACTGCTCGGCAAGCCCGCGGAATGGGCCGGCGCCGACCAGAAGGGCAAGCCGCGGACGTTCACGTTGCTCACGTACAACACGCCCGACGGGCAGTTCACCTCGGCGTGGGACGATCTCGAAAAGCGGGTGAAGGACGCGGGCGCGACGATCAAGAGCCACGTCGACTACTACCTCAACCTGCCGACGTTGCAGGCCGACGCCCGGACGATCGCCGCCAAGCTGAAGCAGGCGAACGCGACGAGCATCCTCTTCACCGGCGACCCGATCTTCCCGCAGTACCTCACCAAGGAGATGACGAAGCAGAACTACTTCCCCGAATGGGTGATGTCGGGAACGGTATTGGCCGACACGAACGTGTTCGCACGGAGCTTCGACCAGCAGCAGTGGCAGCACGCGTTCGGCCTGCAGATCATCCCCGCACGGCTGCCCAAGGAGAAGCAGGCCGCGTACTCGGTGCACGAGTGGTGGTACGGCACACCGCCCGAGACCGAGAACAACTTCGCGATCGTCGAAGGCAACGTGCAGTTGCTCATGACCGGGTTGCAGCTCGCCGGTCCGCATCTCACGCCGGACTCGTTCAAAGCAGGGATGGACGCGGCGCCACCGATCGTGCCGGGTAATCCGCCGACGCGGCAGCTGATCACGACGTTCGGCAGCCACGGGATCTGGCCCGACAAGCCCGACGACCCGGGCGGCATCGACAACGCCGGCATCTTGTTCTGGGACCCGACCGCCGAAGGACGCGACGAGACGGGCGCCGAGGGCAAGGGCATGTACCGCTTGATGGACGGCGGCCTGCGTTACACCGAAGGCAACTGGCCGAGTGATCCCGTGAAGTTGTTCGACCCGACGGGCACCGTCACGATCTACGGCAACGACAACATCCCACCCGAGCTGTTGCCGAAGACGTATCCCGTGCCGGCGAACGCGCCGGTCAACAAGAAGTAGCGCTCACGCGTCGCGGGGGACGGCCGTCCAGCCCTCCCCCGCGACGTAGCGCTTCACGACGCGCGCAGGTACGCCGGCGACGACACTGAAGTCGGGTGCATGCAGGCCGGCGACGACCGCGCCGGCCGCGACCACGACGTGTCGGCCGAGGCGCGAACCCGGCAGCACGACCGCGCCGTGACCGAGCCAACTGCCGTCGCCGATCGACACGGGATCGTTCTTCCACATCTGCGTGCCGATCGGCAGCTCGATGTCTTGATAGCCGTGGTTCTGGTCGGTGATGTACACGTAGTGGCCCGTCCAGATGTCGTCGCCGATCTCGATGCGTTCATGGCCGACGATGCCGATGCCCTTGCCGAGCGTGCAGCGGTCGCCGATCGTGATCACCGGCTCGCCGGTGAGGCCGGCCTGCGACGGCATGCCCGCGCTCAGGCTCGCGAGCGGGCCGATGGTCGTGCCGGCGCCGATGGCGATGCGGCCCTCGCCGAACACGACCGTCGGCGGGAACGCGATCATGCTGCCCGCGCCGAACCGGGCGAACGCGCGGGCGCGCCGATGGCGCGGGCCGATGGCACCGAAGCGCACGACCGTGCGCCATGCGGCGTGGACCGCATCGCCGGCGAGCCGCCCGAACTCATCTCGCAACACCGTGACAGGATATTGAGATGACGACGACGGCCGCGCCGATACGGATCGGGTTGCTCTACGACTTCCCGCAGATGGGCGACCTGTTCGCCAAGGCGCTGCGGCTGGGCATCGACGACGTCGCGGCGACCGGTCGGCTCGACCGCGACGTCGAGCTCGTCGAGCGGCAAGCGCAAGGACTTCCTGCGGGCAGCGAGGCATCGGTGGTGCACGCGTTCCGCGAGCTGTGCGACGAAGACGTGGTGGCAATCGCGGGCCCGTCGATCTCCGACAACGCGCTGATCGCGGCGCCGTTGTGCGACGAGGCGCGCGTGGCCGCGATCAACTACTCGGGCGGCGAGCGCACGCGCTCCCGTTGGATGTTCCACTACCAAGTCGGCTCGCTCGAGGAGGAGCCACCGGTGCTCGCGGCGCGCATGGTGGCGCGTGGCATGCGGCGCGCCGCGGTGATCTTCGACCAGTCGCCGGTCGGTCGCCGCTACGCCGAATGCTTCGAAGCGGCGCGGGCACGTTTGGATCTCGAAGTGACCGGCACCGCGAGCATCTCGCCGCTCGCGGCCGACGCGGAGGCGTTGCTGACGCGCTTGCGCGCCGGCAACCCCGACGTGCTCGTGTACTTCGGTCTCGGCGTCGCGTCGCGCGCGGTCGCGTTGGCGCGCCAGTCGCTCGCATGGGACGTTCCCGTGCTCGCGAACTCGGCACTGATGTTCGGGTACGCACGTCCCGACTGGCGCGATGGCTACCTCGGCTGGGAGTACGTCGACACGATCGCCGACGACAACGCGATGCGACGCGCGCTCGGCGAGCGGTTCCCGTCGGCCGCCGGCGGTCCGATCGGCTGCGCGGCGTACGACATCGGACGTCTGCTCGGCGAAGGCATCGCGGCCGCCGAGCATCTGACGCGCGCAGGTGTCGCCGACGGTTTGCAGCGCGTCAAGCAACTGCCGGCGTCAAGTGGTCACGACGGAACGCTGATGGGTTTCGGGGTCTGGGATCGCGCCGCACTCAAAGGCCACTTTTTGGTGCTGCGCACTTGGCGCGACGGTCACTCGGTACAGGTCTGAGCGCGCGTACGATGGCCTCGTGCCCTCGAATCGTGATGTCGCGCGCCTGCGCATCGCCCGCGAAGGGTTGGCTCAGATCGCAGTCGAGCAGGTCGCGCGCACGTCGTTCGCCCGCTTGCCGATCACACTCGTCGACCGCGCTCGCGCGCAGCTGCGGCGCTTCTTCTCCGAGGGGCCGTGGACGGTCGAGGACGACGCCGGGCTGTCGGGTCTCGTTGGCCCGGGCGATGGCTGGACCGAGGTCGATCTCGCACCCGGTGTCCGGCTCGCGTTCGGGTGGCGCGGCGGCAGTTTCAAGATCGACGCCGACGCCGATGCGGTCGCCAACGGGCAACACGGCGAGGAACCGGGCGACGCCGACGCGCCGCCGCCCGTGCCCGAGCACGAACGCACGATCGGCGACACGTTCGAGGACTTCATGGTCATCGAGGCCGGGCGCGATCCGGCCGAGCTCCGGTTCCTGACCGGACCGGGAACGGCCGGCGGCGCGGCGCGTTACACGCGCGCCGAGCAAGGCAACTCGGCCGCGGTCGCGAGCCTCTTCCGCGAGTTCGACGAGATCGACAACGTGCGTATCGAGAGCGGCGCGGTCACCGTGACGGTCGCGGACGCCGCGGTGTGGCCCGAGATCCTGCTTGCGGTGTTCGACGCGGTCAACGTCGCGTTCGTGCCGCCGCGCGCGAACCCGCCGGACCGCCAGTACGAGCGCGCGATCGCCGAGATTGGTTCGATGGACGCGGCGCAGCCGCGCGATCTCGCGCGCATCCTCGACGCGACGACCTCGCCCGACGCCGCGTTCCGTCGCCTCGCGGTCGCGAAGCTCGAGACCGCCGACACGCTCGTCGTGCAAAAGCCCTGGGGACGCGCGCTCGGAGACTCGTCGCGGGCAGTACGGCGCGCGGCGATTCGCGCGATGGCGCACGCGGCGCGGCCCGACTTGCGCCTGTTCTTCGAACGAGCTTTGAACGACAAAGACGCGTGCGTGCGCTACTACGCGTTGCGCGGCCTCGCACAGATCGGCGTCGGCCGCGCCGACAAGAGCGTGCACACACGCGTGCGCGACGACGACGTCCGCGTCCGCCTGGCCGCCCAAGGCGCCCTCGAAGGCCGCGTCGTCTGACGCCGCGTTGCGGCCCAAACTGCCTGGTCAGGCGTTGGTGTCACACCCCTCTGGCACCGTTACCGGCATGACAGCGAACCTCACGAACGACGATCTGGTCCGGACGGCTTTCGTTGCGTGCGCCGTGTTCACCGCGGACGATTCGCCGGTGTGTGAACGGTGCGGGTGGCTCGAGCACGAGCATCCGGCGCCGCTCGTGGCGGTCAGGCCGACTTTCGCTTCTTCGCGGGGGCCTTCTTCGCGGCCGGCTTCTTCGCAGGCTGCTTGACCGCACGCGCCTTTTTCGGCGCGTCGGTCGCGGCCACGCTCGGGTGGCGATCCTTCGCGCCTTCGGCGCTCGCGAGCGACGCTTCGAGCGCGGCAACGAGGTCGAGCACCTTGGCAGGCGCCTCGACCACCGGCTCGGCGACGATTGCTTCGCCCGCGGCCTTGCGCTCGATCAGATCGAGCACTTGCTCGCGGTACTCGTCGTGGAACTTGGTCGGGTCGAACGCGTCGACCGCGAGCGACTCGACGAGCTGGCGGGCCATCGCTCGTTCCCGATCGGTGAGCTCGACGTCGTCGTCCGCCACCAGCTCGTCGCGCGGCAGCACCTCGTCGGCGTAGCGCATCGTCTCGATGCACAGCATGCCGTCGAGCGGGCGGATTGCAACCAGCCGTTCCTTGCTCCGCACGATGATGCGGCCGAGCGCCACCTTGTTCAGCTCGGTCATCGACTCGACGAGCAGCTTGTACGGCTTGACGCCCCGCGCGTCGGGCACGAGGTAGTACGGCTGCTCGAAGTACACCGGGTCGATCTCGTCGAGGTCGACGAACTCCTCGATCTCGATCGCGTGGCTGCCTTTCGGGCGCAGCACGTCGAGCTCGTCGGGCTCGATCATCACGTAGCGGCCCTTCGAGATCTCGTACCCGCGCTTGATGCGGTCGGCGGGCACCTCTTCGCCGCTCACCTCGGACACCTTCTTGTAGCGGATGCGCGCGCCGGTGCCTTCTTCGAGCTGGTTGAAGCTCACGTCCTTGCTCTTCGTCGCGCTGACGAGGCGGACGGGCACTTGCACGAGTCCGAAACTGATCGAGCCGGTCCAAATGGCGCTGGGCATAGGGTCTCATTCTAGGTATGGGAAGCTCGCACCCCGTCGAGGTGGACGGACGCACGCTCACGCTGTCGAACCTCGACAAGGTGTTGTACCCGGCGGCCGGGTTCCGCAAGGCCGAGGTCATCGACTACTACCGGCGCATCGCTCCGTGGCTGCTCCCCCACCTGGCGGGCCGCCCGCCGACGCTCGTGCGGGCGCCCGACGGCCCGGCGGGCAACCGGTTCTTCGAGAAGAACTGCCCGTCCCATCGCCCGCAATGGGTCGGCATCTCGCCCGGCTACGAAGCGACCGGCGGCACAAAAGGGTGTCTCGTCGACGACGTCGCCACGCTCGTGTGGCTCGCGAACCTCGCGGCGCTCGAGCTGCACACCCATCAATGGACGATGGACGATCCGCAACACGCGACCGCGATGGTGATCGACCTCGATCCCGGAGAGCCGGCGACGATCGTCGACTGTTGCCGCGTCGCGCTCGCGCTGCACGCGACGTTGCAACAACTGAACTTGGTGGCGGTCGTGAAGACGTCGGGCGGCAAAGGGTTGCACTTATCGGTGCCGGTGCGCGGTTCGCACGCGACCGACGATGACACGAAGCGGTTCGCACTCGCGCTCGGGCAACTGCTGGAGCACCGCGACCCCAAGCACGTGCTCGTCGACATGACGCGCGCGAAACGCGCCGGCAAGGTGTTCGTCGACTGGAGCCAGAACGACCGGCACAAGACTACCGTGTGCGCGTACTCGCTGCGCTTGCGCGACCGGCCCACCGTGTCGACACCGGTGTCGTGGGACGAGATCGACGATACGGCGTCACGCGGCGATCCCGACATGCTCCATTTCGAGACGGCCGACGTGCTGGCGCGCGTCGAGGCCCACGGCGACCTCTATGCGCCGTCGCTCACCGTGCAACAAGCGCTGCCCGCGCTTTAGGGTCGGCGCATGGAGCTCGACGGCAAGGTTGCGATCGTTACGGGAGCCTCGCGCGGCGTCGGCGCGGCGACCGCCGAGCTGCTGGCGCGGCGCGGTTGCAAGGTCGCATGCGCGGCGCGCGCGACCGACGCGGCGCCTGTGCCGATCCCGGGCACGATCGACGAAACCCTGCGCCGCATCCGGGACAGGGGCGGTGACGCGATCGCGATCCCGACGAACCTCGCCGACGACACCGCGGTCGAGCACATGGTCGCGGCGACGATCGAAGCCTTCGGCGGCGTCGACATCCTCGTCAACAACGCGGCGATCACGTTTCCCGGCGACGTCGACATCGCGATGAAGCGCTTCGATCTCGTCATGCAGGTCGACGTGCGGGCGCCGTTGGTCGCGATCAAGGCCGTCGTGCCTTCGATGCGCGCCCGGGGCGGCGGTGCGATCGTGAACGTGTCGTCGGTTGCCGCGCTGAACTACATCCCCGGCTTGATGGTGTACGGCATGGCGAAGGCGGCGCTCGAGCACCTCACGGTGTCGGCGGCGCACCAGTTCGCTGCCGATGGCATCGCCGTCAACACGTTCCGCATCGACGTGCCGGTCGCGTCCGAAGGCTTCGTGTACAACATGCCCGACGCCGATCACTCGGATTGGGAGCCGTCGGAGGTGGCGGCCGAAGGCATCGTGTGGATGATCGAACAGCCGCCGGCCTACAGCGGCCACAACGAAGGCATGGCGGCATTGCGCGCGCAGCACGGCATCATGACGTCACGCTCGCCGCGACCGTTCACCTCGCAGCAGCGTCTCGTCACCGAGACGCACCTGCGCCCTATGGGCGGCTGAGCAAATCGAGCGTGTCCTGATACGTGTCGAGCACCTGCCGGAGCGCGGCCGTCGTCACGTGGTGCGCGTCGGCTTCGACCATCATCGTGGTCAGCTGCTCGGCCACGTCGACGTCGTTGAGCGTCTTCGGCGCCGCGGGCGACGTCACGTCGGGCGCGCTCGCCGTCGGCAGGTCGCTCGCCGCGATCTGCTGCGCGGCCGCGTCGACCGCGGCGCGCGCTTGCTGCGCGCCTCCGATGAGCGCGTTGATCGCGTCCATGCATCAATTGTCGGCCGCGCACCCCATCCCACTTGAACTTGCGTCACTGAGGTGCATGCGGTGCACCTGAGTGACGCAACTTGGCGGCCGGCTAGAGGCGCTCGATGATCATTGCCATGCCTTGGCCGCCGCCGACGCACATCGTCTCGAGGCCGAAGCGCTTGTTCTCGGTCTCGAGACCGTTGATGAGCGTCGTCATGATGCGGGCGCCGGTCATGCCGAACGGGTGGCCGAGCGCGATCGCGCCGCCGTGAACGTTGAGCTTCTCCCACGGGATGCCGAGATGCTTCGCCGACGGGATGACCTGCGCCGCGAACGCCTCGTTGATCTCGACGAGGTCGATGTCGTCGATCGTCATGTTGGCGCGCTTGAGCGCCTGACGCGATGCCTCGATCGGGCCGAGCCCCATGATCTCCGGGCTCAGCGCGCTCACGCCGGACGCAACGATGCGCGCGAGCGGCTTGACGCCGAGCTGGCTCGCCTTCGTGTCGCTCATCACGACGACCGCGGCCGCGCCGTCGTTCAACGGGCACGAGTTACCGGCCGTCACCTGACCGTCCGGCCGGAACGCCGGCTTCAACGTCGCCAGCTTCTCGACCGTCGTGCCCGGACGCGGGCCGTCGTCCTTCGACACCACGGTGCCGTCGGCCAACTTGACCGGCGTGATCTCGCGCTCGAAGTAGCCGTTCTCCTGGTGTTGCACCGCGAGCTCTTGCGAACGCGCCGCGAACTCGTCCATCTCCTGGCGCCCGACGTTCTCGGCTTCGACGACGTTCTCCGCGGTCTGGCCCATCGCGATGTACACGTCGGGCAGCCCGGTCGGCGGCGTCCACTTCGGCTGGCCGCCCTCACTGCGCGCCTTCGTACGATCGCGCGCATCGCGAAAGTGCTCGTTGGGCGGGCCGCCGTCGGCAAAGCCGTTCATGAACCGGCTGACCGCCTCGACGCCACCCGATACGAACACGTCGCCCTCGCCCGCTCGGATCGCGTGCGCCGCCATGCGGATCGTCTGCAACGACGACGAGCAGTACCGGTTCACGGTGACGCCCGGTACGTCGACCCCTGCGAGCAGCGCCGACACGCGCGCCACGTTCGTTCCCGCCTCGCCCGCCGGCTGGCCACAACCCCAGATGACGTCTTCGACCTGCGCGGGGTCGAGTTGGGGAACCTTCGCGAGCACCGAGTCGATGATGAGCGAAGAGAGATCGTCGGGCCGGCATTCGACGAGCGAACCCTTGTTGGCGCGCCCGATCGGTGTGCGGGCAGTGGCGACGATGACGGCTTCGGGCATGTCTTCCTCCGGTTCGGCGAGCAGACGCCAACCTACCGCTAGCGTGGTTCGCGTGTCCGTGTCGGCGCACGTGATGGAGCAGCACAAAAGCCATCGGATCCCGTGGTTGCGGGCGGCGGTGCTGGGCGCGAACGACGGGATCGTGTCGACGGCGAGCCTCGTGATCGGGGTCGCGGGCGCGAACGCATCCCGAACGGCGGTGGTGACCGCGGGGATCGCGGGATTGGTCGCGGGCGCAATGTCGATGGCCGTCGGTGAGTTCATCTCCGTGAGCTCGCAGCGCGATGCCGAGCGAGCCGACGTCGCGATCGAGGCCGAAGCGCTGCGCGAGAACCCGCGCGGCGAGCTACGCGAGCTCGGGAAGATCTACGAGGACCGCGGCGTCGAGCCGGGCCTGGCTCGGTTGGTGGCGGAGCAACTCATGGCGCACGACGAGCTGGGCGCGCACATGCGCGACGAGCTCGGCATCACCGAGATCGCGCAAGCGCGCCCGCTCCAAGCGTCGGGAGCTTCGGCGCTGTCGTTCGTCGCGGGCGCAATCTTCCCGTTGCTCGCGATCTCGCTCACGAGCCGCAGCGCGCGCATCCCCGTGTGCGCAGGCGTTTCCCTGGTTGCATTGTTCCTTCTCGGGTTGCTGGGCGCGCGCATCGGCGGCGCGCCGTGGCAACGTGCCGCCGGGCGGGTCGTGTTGTTGTCGTCGATCGCGATGGCGGTGACGTACGGCATCGGCGCGCTCGTCGGCGCGAACGTTTGAGCGGGCGCGCGCCGGCGATCGTTGCGGCGCTCGTGGCGCTCACCGCGTGCGGCAGTCGGGCGACCGCCGCGTTGCCCGATATCGGCGCGTTGACGTGCGCGCCGTCGTCGGCGCCGGCGCCGGCGAAGC
>JADMIO010007297.1_pt1 | contig 36778 bp, 29 predicted proteins | sample 8958161 | NCBI WGS metagenome assembly JADMIO01 (sample SAMN16585339, study PRJNA669376) | soil metagenome | isolation source: Crop rotation soil | place: USA: Cullars Rotation, Alabama | collected 2011
CGCGACAACTTGTCCACGTGGAATTCTAAGCTTAGGATCCCAATGTGCTGGAAAGCGCAGCCTTGAGGCCCAGCTTGGCACAGATCGCTTCTTCCACGTCGGGCGTCAAGTGCGCGAATGTTCCGACCGCGCCGGAGATTTTGCCGACCGACATCTCTTCGGCCGCGCGCTCCATGCGCGCGATGTTACGCAGGTTCTCGGCGTACCAGTTGGCGAGCTTGAGCCCGAACGTGATCGGCTCGGCGTGAACGCCGTGAGTGCGGCCCACCATAACGGTGTCTTTGAACTCGTAGGCGCGCCGCTTCAGCGCCTCTCCTAATTCCCGCAGGTCATCCAAAATAATCTGCGACGCGCTTTTCACTAGCAGGGCTTGCGCCGTATCCACAACATCGTTAGAGGTCAGGCCGAAATGGAGCCATCGCGACTCGGGTCCGAGGTTCTCAGATACAGCGGTCGTGAACGCCACCACGTCATGCTTCACCTCGGCCTCGATCTCGGCGATGCGCTTAACATCAAACCGGGCCTTTTGGCGCATAGACCGAGCTGCTTCGGCTGGTATTTCGCCGCGTTCCGCCAAAACTTCCGAAGCAGCGAGTTCCACTTCCAGCCATTGCCGAAAACGGTTTTCTTCAGTCCAGATCGCGCCCATCGGCGCGCGTGTATAACGGGCAATCACGAGAAGCTCCTGTGTCGAAATCCAGGTTCGGAATACATCAAAATACCAAATTCAGCGTGCAAAACCTAAGTTGCTCGGACAGTGACATTGGAGTAGTCGTCGAAAATGGCCCCGTCGCCCCAAGGAACAGAGCCGCGACCGTGAGCAGCGGTTCTCATCGTGCCAACGCCCGCCCGCTTACGGTCGCGGCTCTAATAATCCAAAGCAGCCCCACTACCCGGAATTTCACCGCGATACGAGCGGAAATTCCAGGTTCTCGCGCGATTGGCATACAATTCCCATTGAGACCCGGCCCGCCATGGTGACCCTGACGACTCCAGTCCAGTTCATTCGAGGTGTGGGAGAGCAGCGCGCCCGCATATTGGAGAACAAAGGAATCCTCACCGCTGAGGACTTGCTCTATTACATTCCGTTTCGTTATGAGGATCGCACCCGCGTCACCGGCCCAGACGAAGTTCACTCCGGGGACATGGCCACCGTCATCGCCCATGTGGTGCGTTGCGGACTGGTACAGATGCGCGGGGGGCGTGTGAGACTTTTCCGCGCGCTCGTGGAAGGCGGCGGGCGGCGGCTGTGGTGCAAGTGGTTCAACGCGGCATATCTCGAACGCATAATCCAGCCGGGGCAAATTCTGGCGATCTACGGCAAGGTTGAAGACGACTCGTTCGACGGCGGTCTCGCCATGGTGCAGCCTCAGTATGAAATTCTGCCCGGGCTTCCAGGCAGCAACGCCGCCGCCGAGGACTCGCTTGAGATCGGCCGAATCGTGCCGATCTATGAGACTGCCGGTAACAGACAGCTAACGTCGCGATTTTTCCGGCGAGTCATTCATTACGTATTGCAGTCCCTGAGCGGCGTGGAAGACCCGCTGCCCCCTGAGGTGGTCGAAAAGTACCAGGTGATCCCGCGCTGGCAGGCGATCCGCGACATTCATTTTCCGCCGCAGGGCACTCGGCTCGGCGACCTGTTCCGATACCGCAGTCCCGCGCACATCCGGCTCATCTTCGAAGAGTTCTTTCTGCTGGAAGCTCGACTCGCTCTGAAGCGTAAACGGGCGCGCGAGGTTCAGGGAATTGCCTTTGAGACGAGTGAACGCGTGCGGGATGCCCTGAAAAAGGTGTTGCCTTTTCATCCTACCAACGCACAGAAGAAAGCTCTGTCGGAGATCGCCGGCGATATGCGGGAAGCCCATCCCATGCAGCGCCTGCTGCAAGGAGAAGTGGGTAGCGGCAAGACCATCGTGGCCCTTCAGGCGGCACTCATAGCAATCGAGAATGGGTATCAAGTCGCGGTGATGGCTCCGACGGAGGTCCTGGCAACGCAGCATTTCCTCTCATTCCGCCGCTGGCTCGCGAACACCGGACGCCAGGTGGTGTTGCTCAGCGGCAGCGCATCGGCTCGCGAGAAGCAAGGGATCAAGCGTCTGCTGAAAGAAGGGTTGGTGCACCTTTCGGTCGGCACGCACGCGCTAGTAGAAGAAGATGTCGAGTTCGCGCGTCTCGGGCTGGTCATCATTGACGAGCAGCACCGCTTCGGCGTGATGCAACGCCTCCGGCTCATGCAGAAAGGCCCCCGGCCGGATGTGCTGGTCATGACCGCCACCCCCATCCCTCGCACGCTGGCGCTGACCATGTACGGCGATCTGGATGTGTCCATCATTAACGAGCTGCCACATGGGCGTCAGCCTATAGTGACGCGCCAGGTACGCGAAGAGTCCGCAAGCAAGGTCTACGAATTCGTGCGGTCGGAAGTCAACTCTGGCGCACAGGCGTTCATCATCTATCCACTCGTAGACGAACCTGAGGAGCCGGAATCAGCAGAGCCGCGACCGGATGGGAGCGGTCACAACGAACAAGTCAGAACCCAGAAGTCAGAAGTCAAAAGGAAATCGAAAACCTCCGCCGCCGCGCAGCTCAAATCCGCGATGAAGATGTATGAGCACCTGTCGCAGAGCGTCTTCCCGGAACTGCGCCTCGGTCTGATGCATGGCCGTCTGCCCGCCGATGAAAAGGACCGCACCATGCGTGCGTTCCAGGCAGGTGAAATTCAGATACTAGTCGGCACCACTGTCGTCGAGGTTGGTGTAGACGTCCCGAACGCCTCAGTCATGGTTGTCGAAGAGGCGGAACGATTCGGATTAACGCAGCTTCATCAACTGCGCGGCCGCGTGGGACGGGGGAACCGGCAATCGCACTGCTTTCTGGTGGTTTCGCCCAAACAGACAGAGCAGGCGCGCGAGCGGTTGGCGGCGTTAGAGCGCACCAACGACGGTTTCCAAATCGCCGAAATGGACCTGCGCCTGCGCGGTCCGGGAGAGTTCCTGGGTACTCGGCAGTCGGGAGCGCCGGTACTGCAAGTTGCAAACCTACTGCGCGACCAGGAAATCCTCGAGGCGGCTCGGAACGTCGCAAGCGAATTTATGGAACACGGTGATGAACGGGAGGTGGCGCGCATTATCGAATACGTCAAACGAGCTTGGGACAAGCGATATGGTCTGGTGCAGTCGGGGTGAAAGGAACGGAGCCTAGCACGAAATCCGGCACAGTCTTCCAATGTGGTAGACTGCACCGTTAACAGAACGAGTTCATATCAGGGGGATTTTGGATGCGCAAGCGCATTGGTACAAAAACGATGGTGTGCGTGCTGGGATCGGTAATGTTCGTAGCGGGATGGTTGGCGGGCCAAGAAAAAGCCGCCACGCAGAAGACTGTCATTCATTCAGCCGCCTGGACAGCTCGAGACAACATGACGCAGAAGGACCTGGACAATTTTCGGGCCGAGACCGCCGCTCTCGTCGGTAAAGTACACGGCTTGCGCCGCGTCTGGATTGGCAAGCTGCGAGAGCCCGTCACCTTCGATGGAAACAAGCGGACCTACGGTATCGTTCTGGAGTTCGACGACGTTCAAAGCAAGAATGCCTACTCGGACGTGCATCCGCAGCCTTGGTACGAGCACTTTCAAAAAATGCGCGCTACCTCGGGCTCCAGCAACTTCGACACGGTCGGAAACAGCACGGTTGAATAGGCCCCCATCATGAATTCGATTCCGGACTGGGTGCGGGGTGCCCCACACGTGATTGCACGTGTGGGATTCCACGGATTCCCGCGATTATTGTCAATAAGCGTTCCGAACCCTCATCGCGCCGTTGCTAAGCGTGTCATTGATCGCGCTGAATGCGGAAATCTCTGATTTCAGTTTTACATTCGCATGGCTCTTCCGATTGATTTCTCTCAGCAAGTAAAAAGCTCGACCGATATTGTTCGCATTATCGGCGAACACGTGCGGCTGAAGAAGGCCGGGAACAACTTCGTCGGGCTGTGTCCGTTTCATCAGGAGAAGACCCCGTCGTTCTCTGTGCATCCCACGAAACAGTTCTATTACTGCTTTGGCTGCGGGGCTAAGGGCGATGTTTTCCGCTTTGTGATGGAAACGGAGAAGCTCACGTTTCCCGAGTCAGTCCGCCGCGTCGCGCAGCGCTCCGGAATTCCCATACCCGCCAGCCGCCCGTCGGAGGAGCAAACCAGCCCGGAACGCCGACTCCGCTCCAGCTTGGAGGAGATGCACCAGAAAGCGCAGGGGTTCTTTCGAAACCAACTGAAATCGCCTGAAGCCGCTCCGGTCCGGGAATTGATGCAGAAGCGCGGCGTGACACCGCAGGCCGTCGAAGAGTTCGGTCTTGGGTACGCCCCGGCAGCCGGAAGCGCACTGACGAATTATCTGACGCAGCAAGGATTCCAGCCAGAAGCGATGGAGGCGGGCGGCCTGGTGTTGCGGCGCGACGGCGGTGGGTTATTTGACCGTTTCCGAAAGCGGTGGATGTTCCCTATTATCGGGGAAAACGGGAAAATAGTTGCCTTTGCTGGGCGCGCCCTCGGCAGCGATCAGCCTAAATACTTGAATTCGCCCGAGACGCAGCTTTATTCCAAGAGCCGCGTCCTCTACAACCTGTTTCGCGCACGTGACGCCATCAAAACCCAGAGCAGCGCCGTAATGGTCGAGGGCTACATGGACGTGATCGGGGTGTATCAGGCGGGAGTAGAAAACGTGGTCGCGAGCTGCGGAACCAGTTTGACTGAGCACCAGGTACGCATGCTGGCAAGGTTTGCATCGGAGGTGGTGGTCAGCTATGATCCCGACTCCGCCGGAGTGGCCGCGACTGACCGCTCGTTGGCGCTGCTGCTGGAACATGGCATGACCGTCCGAGTGCTGCGGCTGCCCGGTGACCTGGACCCCGACGAGTTCATCAAAACAAATGGAGCCGAAACCTACCGCCGGTGCGTCTCAGATGCTGAGCCGTTTTTCCGATACTTGGCGGGGCGCGCGCTGGAGCTGCACGGCAAGAACACGCCTGAGGCCAAGCTGGCGGGTATCAATTTTGTGCTGCCGTTTCTGGCCAAAGTTCCAAACCGACTGATCCGATCAGAGCTACTGGCCGATATTGCTCAGAAGATGGATGTGAATCCGGGGATTATTCTGGATTCATTTCGCAAGGCGGGATTGGAACGCAAGGAGACCGCGAACGTACCTCAGCAAGCGCTCGCCATACCTCCGGGCGAGGCCATGCTGGTGCGAATTTTGATCGAGAACGAAGAAGCGTGTGCGAACCTCGGCAGCGTTCTGGAAGAGCGCTGCTTAATGGATGAACTAGAGCTAAAGGGGATTGTCAGCACGATTTTGGGGATGTATGATTCCGGCTCGCAGCCGGATATGGCGGCGCTTACTGACCGGCTGGATGAGGCGCAGCAGCGCATTCTGGCGCAGATCGTCTTTGACAAGGACGCGCGGCCGGTAAACCTCGACGAAGTACAGACTTACGTGAACTCGCTGGAGCGCAAACGGTTGCAGCGGCAGCGCACGGCTCTTCAGCGCCAAATCCTGGAGGCACAAAAATTGCAAGATGCCAGCCGTACCGTGGAGCTTCTGAAGCAGCAAAAAGAACTTGACACGGAGCTCGGCAGGTTGTTATAAATAAGAGATTTGCCAGGTTCGTGGGAAACTTTAATCCACCCCCATACATCTAAGCTAATGACGCGGCGTAACGTCAGGACGCCGTGATTTCTGAATGACTTAGATATTGGGTTCCGCTAGGGGGCCGTATTAAAAAAATAGCGCCAAAGGATTTTGATATGCCGCTGCGATACGAGGCCAAGGAAAAACCGGCCATGGAGGACAAGTACGATCAGGTCATGGACCTGATCAACTTGGGAAAGCAGAAAGGCTATCTGCTTTACGATGACATCAATGAACTACTGCCGGCGGATGTCAGCAACTCCGACGAGATAGAGGATATCCTCGCCACGTTCGGCACAGCGGGCATTGAAGTGGTGGAGGAAAGCCCCAAGTTTCCTTCGGAAGACAAACTCGACGCCAAACTGGATGAGCTCGGTGAAGAAGAACTCGACATCACAGCGGCGTTGGAAAAAACCAACGATCCCGTCCGCATGTATCTCCGCGAGATGGGCACCGTTCCGCTGCTTACTCGCGAAGGCGAAGTTGAGATTGCGAAGCGAATCGAGCGCGGGCAGAACAATGTTCTGAAGGCGATTTCCCGGTCGCCGATCGTAATCCACGACCTTCTCTCGGTCGCGAAACAACTGCGTGAGGGCAGCAAATCCATCAAGGAAGTCGTTGGTTTCAGCGACGACGAACTCACCGAAGAAAAAGTTCAGGAAAAGACCGAAGAAATCTGCGGCATCATTGATCAGATCGGGAAGTCACACAAAAAGGCTTTAGCTCTGAGGGTAAAATTTGATGCGATTCCCCGCACCAAGAAGCCCAAAGAGTATCGCAAGGTGCGGTTCCAGTTGGCCCGCGCCCGCATACAGACATCCAAGCTGGTTCGCTCGATTGAATACACCAACACCGAGCGCAAACGGCTGATTGATACCATTCGTCACGTAGTCGAGCGGCTGCGTCCTTTGGAGGATGAGCAGAAGAAGCTGGAAGCGAAGATCGAGACAGCCAAGGCCGATCACGCGAAAGAACTGAAGAAACAGTTGCAGAAGGTTCGCGGCCAATTGTCGGAGATCACGACTCTAGCGGGCGCGAATACGGCCGACATTCGCAAGACGCTCCAGGTTGTCATCGAAGGCGAACGTGACGCGGACATCGCCAAGCGCGACCTGACGGAAGCCAACCTGCGCCTTGTCGTTTCTATCGCGAAGAAGTACACCAACCGTGGATTGCAGTTCCTGGATTTGATTCAGGAGGGCAACATCGGCCTGATGAAAGCCGTAGATAAGTTCGAGTACCGCCGCGGTTACAAGTTTTCGACGTACGCGACGTGGTGGATTCGCCAAGCCATCACCCGTGCGATCGCAGACCAGGCCCGGACCATCCGCATCCCCGTCCACATGATCGAGACCATCAACAAACTGATCCGCACGTCGCGGCAGTTAGTGCAGGAGTACGGCCGCGAACCCACCAGCGAAGAAATCGCCAAGCGAATGGAGATCCCAGTCGCAAAGGTACGTAAAGTCCTGAAGATCGCGCAGGAGCCCATCTCCCTGGAAACTCCCATCGGAGAAGAAGAGGATTCGCACCTAGGCGACTTCATTGAGGATCATGCCGCGGTGTCACCGGCGGAAGCCGTCATCAACATCAACCTGAAAGAGCAGACCGCAGGCGTGCTGAAGACTCTGACGCCGCGCGAGGAAAAAGTAATCAAGATGCGATTCGGGTTGGACGACGGCAGCGAGCGCACACTGGAGGAGGTCGGCCAGAGCTTCGCGGTCACTCGCGAGCGCATCCGGCAGATCGAAGCCAAGGCCCTGCGCAAACTCCGCCACCCATCCCGCAGCCGCAAGCTGCGCGCATTCCTTGAAATGAACAGCGCCCGGGATTAACTCAGTGACTTAATCCGGGCGCTTTGCGTGCCCGTCATGGCGACCAACGCAAAGCATCCCTCCGCGCCCGACTCCATAAACTTCTGGGAGAAGTTCGCGAGCTTCCACGAACAGTGGTGGACAGAATCCGGCGATCCCGTGTTCGTCAAAGCCCCGTATGACGAAGAACCCACACTTGACGACCTTTTCCGTATCAAGGGGAAAGCGGAACTGGTAAACGGAGGAATTCTACTGATGTCCCCGACCGGCGGTCTGCCTGGTTACGCATCTCGCGAGATACTCGTTAGCCTCAGAGAATACGAGCGACGCACTCGAATGGGGCATGCGGTCGAGGATAACGTGGCATATATTGTGAATCTGCCGCACCGCAAATCGTTCAGTCCTGATGCATCTTTCTACACCGGCAAGCTAATCATGGGCGCACTGGATGGAGCGCCTATCTTTGCTGTTGAAGTAAGGAGCGAAAGCAATTACGGCGCATACGCCGAGCGAGAGATTGCAAGCAAGCGAGCCGATTACTTCGCAGCGGGCACTCAGGTTGTTTGGGATGTGGATTTGATGACCGCCGATGTAGTGCGCTCGTACCGCGCCGATCAGCCTGATACACCGATCATCTTCCTACGCGTCGAGATTGCGAATGCCGAACCCGCTCTTCCGGGCTGGAGCATGCCAGTGGATGATCTGTTCCCGCCGACAACTGCGTAAAACCATATCACTGATCCATGACCGAACTGGCACAGGCAATTCCTGATGTAGAAGTTTTCCTTCGACTTGAGCCTGAGGAGTTGCAGCCTAAGCTCCTGTTTCATTCTCCGAAAGAGTAAGGGGCCCGTGATGACAGCTTCCATTTCGTCAATCAGCTCTGGCACCCAACTTCTATTCGTCGGTCCTCATTTGTATGCCGCGCAGATCACTCGTTTGCCCCGCGCGTGCTGTTCATAGGCGCCCGGCGGTGCTGGCACTATCTCCACTCGTTTGAATCCTGCGTGTCGCAGCATGGTGACCAGTGCTCTTGGTGACGGGCAGGTTGCGAGCGGTGTGCTGCCGGTTTCGCGGTTTTCGTTGTAGAACTCGCCGGACTCATCAATCAGCGCCAGTGCGCCGTGATAGGGCCGAGTCCACTCGCGCGCACCCCACTCGGTAGTCCCTTCGACTTCGTCAATCACCTGAGTCTCGACTACGCAAAGCTCTTTCGTTACGGCGCTGACGTTGCGCAGGCACAGCATCGGGTTCTCCAGGTGATATAGCAGACCCAGGAACAGGGTTAGCTCATGCTGGCCGAAATCTTCAACTCGAAGCTGCTCGCAATCAGCTTGGCGAAAGGCGATTTCAGGAAATCCCATCGCCGACGCCGCGAACCGGGCGCGACGCAGATTGTCTTCGCGAACATCTACTCCAGTGATTCTTCTGACGCCCTTTTTCGCCGTCGCTATGGAATAGAAGCCTTCATGACAGCCCACATCAATGCAACTGATGTCGGGCAGCCTGTTGCCGAAGTGGCGATCCACGACGGTGTTTACCATTTGCAGGCGCGTATCAAAAATCTGGGTAACAGCGGCCGGAATCGCCGACTGCGTTTTAATGCCGCCGCCGAAATCGAACTCGTAAAACCAGGGACCGAGATCGGCGATATTCTTCTCGATCTCCTCGCGTGACATGCTTTGATTCGTAGTCATAGGTTGGTCCTGCATTTTAACACGCGCCGGAATAGTGTGCGGCCTGTTCGTCCGAGCCGCGAGCGGAAGCGAGCGGTTTGGCCCTCGTTCATAACGGTCAGTTACCCGCGCAATTCTGTCGGTTGGATTTTCACGTTAGAATAATGAGAGCATGTATAACCCGCTGCCCGCCCTGCGCAACGATATTGAAGCGATGCCGTCACCCGCGCCGGACCAGCCAGGGCTGCTTCTGCGCGACCCGTATCACTTTACGCAGGCTATCCTCATCATCCCTCCTGTGCTGATGCCGGCGTTGGCATTTCTCGACGGTGAGAAATCGCCAGAGGAGTTGCAGTCGTTTCTAACGCGTCGCATAGGGCAGAAGGTGCCGCTGAACGTCGTCGAAGATTTGGTGAAGACGCTCGATGATCAGGGATTCCTGCGGACCGACAACTTCCATGCCATGCGCGAGGAGAAGCTAGCTGATTTCCGCAACGCGCCGGAACGCCAGCCGTCGCACGCCGGGTCGGGATATCCAGATGAGGAGGAGCCTCTTCGCGAACAGTTGAGCGAATACATGCAGGGCGCGAACGGCAAAAAGCCAGCGCGAAACTCCATAGCCATAGCGGCGCCCCACGTGAGTCCTTTTGGCGGATGGAGATCATACGCCAGCGCGTACGCGACCCTTTCACGGGATTTAGCCGACAGAACATTTGTCATCCTGGGCACGTCTCATTACGGTGAGCCGGAAAAGTTCGGCCTCACCCGCAAGCCGTTCGTGACGCCACTGGGAACGCTCCAAACCGACACTGCGCTGGTGGATGCACTGGAGCGTCGCGCATCCGACGCCGTAGTGATGGAGGACTACTGCCACTCCATCGAGCACTCCATCGAGTTTCAGTGTTTGTTCCTGCAACAGATGTTAGGACCACAACTGAGCATTCTGCCGATCCTCTGCGGTCCGCTGCTGCAAAGCCTGCTCACTGGCAATGCGCCGGAATCGGATGAAGGCGTTCGAAGATTTCTCGACGCGCTCGGGGAACTCGCGGAGCGCGACGCTTCGCGGCTGTTCTGGGTCCTGGGAATTGATCTGACGCATATCGGCCGCCGCTATGGTGACGATTTCGCCGCCATCGCCGAGCAGGGTCCAATGCTGCAAATCCGCCAGCGTGATACGGAACGCCTGAACCGCGTCAGTGAGGGCGATGCGCGCGGGTTTTTGGACCTGGTCACTCCGCAAGGCGACGAACTTCGCTGGTGCGGCTATTCTCCTTTATATACGTTTCTGAAGGCGGTGCCGGGCGCGCGCGCCAAGGTCTTGAATTACGAGCAGTGGAATATTGACGAAGAATCGGTGGTCAGTTTCGCCGCCATGGAATTCTCACGAAAGGGATAGCCACAGAGCCGCAGAGACACGCGAGCAGATTTGATCCGAAATCGTTCGTGCGTGCATCTCTCTGGCACAAACTAGATCATGATTGCCACCAACGAAATGACCATCGCCGATGCCGCGTCGTTATTGCAGAGCAAGAAGATATCGCCCGTCGAGCTCGCGACGCAGGCGCTGGACCGCATCGCGCAATTGAATCCGAAGCTGAACGCATTTCTCACGGTGACCTCCGATCTCGCCATGCAGCAGGCGCGCGCCGCGGAGGCGGAGATCATGGCCGGGCGATACCGTGGGCCGCTCCACGGAGTGCCGGTAGCCGTGAAGGATTTGTTCTATACCCGTGGAATCCGAACCACCGCGGGATCGAAGATACTTGCCGATTTCGTCCCCGATTACGATGCAACGGCCGTCGAGAAATTACGCGAGGCCGGAGCGGTTCTATTAGGGAAGACAGCGCTGCACGAGTTCGCTTTCGGCATGATGAACAACAATCCGCATTACGGATTTACCCGAAACCCGTGGGCTCCGGACCGCACGCCCGGAGGGTCGAGCGGCGGATCGGCGGTAGCGGTTGCAACCGGCATGTCCTTTGCGGCGCTCGGCACCGACACCGGTGGCTCCATCCGTATCCCCGCGTCGTTCTGCGGAGTCGCGGGCCTCAAGCCGACGTTTGGACGTGTAAGCTGCTACGGCGTGTACCCGCTAGGCTACACCATGGATCATGTGGGACCACTCGCTCGCACAGTACAGGATGTGGCGCTGACCTATCGCGCCCTGGCCGGATACGACCCCAAAGATGTTTTCTCAGTAGATCGCGCCTTCGACGACGTGAACCTAAGCGAGCCGCTGTCGCAGCAGAGCCGCGACCGGAAGGGAGCGGTAAGAATCGGAATCCTGGAGGACTACTTCTTCGACCGCCTCCAACCCGAAGTCGAGCAGCAAGTCCGCGCAGCCGCCAGAACGCTGGAAGTTCTCGGCGCTTACGTCACGTCAGTTTCACTCAAAGGACTGGACGAACTCACCGAAGCGGGCCGCGTTTCGCTCGCGGTGGAAGCCTATCACCTCCACAAAGCTGATCTGGAACGGCGAGCAGCCGATATCGGCGCGGACGTGAAGGCCCTTATTGAGCAGGGAATCCCGATCACCGCTACGGAATATGTGTCGGCGCAGTTGATTCGCTACAAAATGCGCCGCGCGCTCGATGAACTGTTCCAGCAGGTGGACCTGATTATCACTCCCACCACAGCGGTCACGGCATTCCCGTTTGACATGACCACAGTGACGGTCGGCGGAACACAGGAAGGCTCGAGGGCAGCCGGAACCCGCCTCACGCGCCCGTTAAACGCCAGCGGCCACCCGGCGCTCTCAGTCTGCTGCGGGTTCGACAACGCGGGCATGCCTGTAGGACTTCAAATCGCAGGTAAGTTCTGGGACGAGGCCACAGTCCTCCAGGCCGGCTACGCCTACGAACAAGCCACCGAGTGGCATAAGAAGAGACCAGCGGTTTAGAGGTGGGTAGCCACGGCGAACGCTTTTTCGCCGTGGGCTTGAATAGCGCCGCGTGCGATATCCCTACACCGAGAGGGTGCTTTGTCGCCGATTAGACGGTACGCGCTGTCTGTGATGTGGGTTGGAGGGTGGGCGTTCGTCTTTGCTGTTTACCCCGAAGTAATCTGCCGGCTCGCCCGCCTCGAGCAGAACGCGAAACGAGTGAGGCAGATCAAGATGCTTGGAATTCTTGAATTCGTGCTCGTCTGGCTCAGCTCTATTTTCGTCGCTGTGAGTGGGCGCTAACGCCGCTCTCATCTACTTCAATTGACGCCCCCTCACCGCACCCGTTACACTCAAAACCTGTATGTCTGAAATTCCTAAAGTGTATAACCCATCCGAGATCGAGCCGCAGTGGGCTCGCAAGTGGGTGGACGAACAACTGTATCGCGCCGACGCGGACTCGCCACGGCCCATGTTTTCGCTGGTGATCCCGCCGCCCAATGTCACTGGTTCGCTCCACATGGGGCACATGCTGGAGCATACCGAGATTGACATTATCGTGCGGTGGAAGCGCATGTTGGGATTCAATACGCTGTGGCTTCCGGGGACGGACCACGCCGGAATCGCGACCCAGATGGTGGTTGAGCGACAGCTCGCGGAGCAGGGAATCAAGCGGCAGGATTTAGGCCGCGAGGCGTTTGAGAAAAAGGTTTGGGAGTGGAAGCAGCAGAGCGGCGACACCATCAAGAAGCAGATGATCCGGCTCGGAACATCGTGCGACTGGTCGCGCGAGCGCTTCACGCTTGACCCCGGATTGTCGCGCGCGGTGCGCGAGGTGTTTGTGCGGCTGTATGAAGATGGCCTGATCTATCGCGGCAAGTACATCGTGAACTGGTGCCCGCGATGCCAGACCGCCATCTCCGATCTCGAAGTGGTGCACGAAGAGCAAGCCGGGCATCTTTATCACATTAAGTATCCGGTGATCGGGACGGATGAATACGTGATCGTGGCGACTACGCGCCCCGAGACGATGCTGGGCGACACTGCCGTGGCCGTGAACCCGGCAGACGAACGCTACAAGAAATTTCACGGCAAATTCGTGCGCCTGCCGCTGATGAATCGCGACATTCCGTTTATCAGCGACGACTTCGCCGACCCAACGTTCGGAACCGGTGTGGTGAAAGTTACGCCAGCTCATGACGCCAATGACTTCCAGGCCGGGCTGCGTCACAACCTGCCGCAGATTGACGTGATGGACGAGACCGGCAAGATGAATCAGAATGCCGGACCCTATGCCGGGCTCGACCGCTTCGAAGCACGGAAGCGAATTCTGGCGGACCTCGAAGCTCAGGGGTTTATAGACAAAATCGAACCATACCAGCTTCCTCTGGGCCGCTGCCAGCGATGCAAGACTGCTGTCGAGCCACGGTTGTCCACGCAGTGGTTTGTCAAAGTGAAGCCACTCGCCGAGGCCGCGACGCAAGCCGTGGAACAGGGCCGCACGCGCTTCGTCCCCGAGAACTACACCAAGATTTACTACGACTGGATGTACAACATTCACGATTGGTGCATCTCGCGGCAGCTCTGGTGGGGGCATCGCATTCCGGCGTGGTACTGCAAAGCATGCGGGGAGACGATTGTCGCGCGCGAAGAGCCGAACCAGTGCACCAAATGCGGGCAGCAGGGGCTGGTGCAGGAAACGGATGTGCTCGACACGTGGTTCAGCTCCGCGCTGTGGCCGTTCTCGACGCTTGGCTGGCCGGACCGCACCAAGGACCTGGAGGTCTTCTATCCCAACACTCTCATGATCACCGGGTTCGACATCCTGTTCTTCTGGGTTGCCAGGATGATGATGATGGGTGTGAAGTTCATGAATGACGTTCCATTCCGGACCGTCTACATTCACTCGCTGGTGCGCGATGCCGAACGGCAGAAGATGAGCAAGACGCGCGGAAACGTGATTGATCCGCTGGAGGTCACGGAGAAGTACGGGACCGACGCAGTGCGGTTCACTCTCGCGATCATGGCAGCGCCGGGAACAGATATCGCGCTCTCCGAAGACCGCATGCAGAGCTACCGCGCCTTCGCGAATAAGATTTGGAACGCGGCGCGGTTTATTGCAATGTCGGTGGAGAAGGCCGGCGTCCCGGCGTGGACGCCGCCCGCGGATCAGAGTTACAGACCCGCCTCTGCATCCGGCAAGCCGCTGTCTCTCGAAGATCGCTGGTTATTCTCACGACTATCGTCAGTCGCGAAGGAAATATCGGCGGCCCTCGAAGCGTTTCGGTATCATGAAGCGTCGCACGTGGTCTATCACTTTTTCTGGCACGAGTTCTGCGACTGGTATCTGGAGCTGAAGAAGCTGGCGCTCGACCCCGCGACATCCGATTCGGCTTCCGTGGCCGTCGCCGCCGACAACCTCTGCCGCGCATTCGATGCCGCGCTCCGTCTGCTCCATCCCATGATGCCGTTCATCACAGAGGAACTGTGGCAGCGGCTCGCGCCCAGAAAAGAGTCCATCTCGGTATCGCAGTTCCCTGAGCACGACGCATCGCTGATAGATGAAGCCGCCGAGCGCGAGATGAACCTGCTGCAAGACGTCATCATCAACATCCGCAACATGCGCGCCGAGATGCGAGTGGATGCGAAGCGCAAAATCCCTGTGGAGATTTATGCCGCGAACGGGAATATCGGCCGGCTCGCCACCGATTACAGGGAAGCGATCGAAAAGCTGGCGAACCTCTCTGCTTTGAAGCTGTCGGAATCGCCGTTGACCGGCGAGGGCGGCGCGCTGCGTTCGCTACCGGAGTTCACGCTGAAAATCTCGGCCAAGGATGCCGTGGATGTGGAAGCGGAGCGGGCGCGCCTTTCCAAGGAAGTGCAGAAGCTCGCGCGCGAGTTGCAGTCGCTGGAAGGACAGCTTGGCAATGAGCAGTTCCTCTCCAAGGCTCCTGAAAAAGTTGTCGCGAATATGCGGCAGCGCAAGAGCGAGCTAGCCCTCCAGCAAGCGAAAGTGACCGAGACGCTTGAGAATCTGGTTTAGGCTCGGAGATCAGTTACCGCTGTATGGATTCTCAGGACATCCTCTCGCAGCCGATTATTGAGCGCAGCCGTCACAGGGGCGAGTTCGGATGCCGTATCCATCATCTGGATCAGACCGACTCGACCATGAATGAGGCGGCTCGCCTAGCGGTGGCCGGCGCGGCACACGGCACGGTGGTCGTGGCGGAAGAGCAGACATCCGGCCGAGGCCGGTTGGGACATGTGTGGATATCGGAACCGCACGTGGGCCTGTACTTCACATTAATTCTGCGTCCACCTCTCGCGCCCTCCGCTGCACCTATCCTCACCTTGCTGTGCGGCATAGCGGTGGCCGAGGTGCTAGGTGAACTCTCCGGCGTTCCGATGGATCTGCGATGGCCGAATGACGTGCTCTGCCGCGGGAAAAAGTGCGCAGGAATTCTGGTTGAGATGACGACCGCTTCCGACGGCATAGCGTATGTACTGGCAGGGATCGGCATCAACGTAAACCATAGCTCGATACCGGTCGAACTTGCGGCCGAAGCTACATCACTTCACTTGGAAACTGGTCATAACATATCGCGCATCGAAGTCCTGGCCGCCGTTCTGGCGCGCCTGGAAGATTACTATCGGCGACTGCTCAAGGAAGGCGCTGCCGTCATCGTGAACCGGTTCGCGGAGATATCGTCATATGCGCGCGGTAAGCGAGTGAAGGTGGTGGACAGCAGGGACGGTCTGGCCGGGGTTACGGCGGGACTCGCGCCCGATGGCGTACTCTTGGTGCAGCGCGACGACGGCCGGGTCGAGCGTGTGTTGAGCGGCCACGTGCGCCCTGCTTGACGGCTTCCAACTGTGCGGCATTCGCGGAACAATCCTGTTGCGTTGGATTGCGAGGTGGTCTCATACTCGCAACGGACGTGCTGCCGTGAGCGCCGGTCGCTGTGCGCTACGCAGAAGGAATAGGGATTTTCGCGCTATTGAAATTACCAAACGAACCCAGTTAACGCCTTGTTTTCAATCGGCAGTAACTGTTTAGTCACCCAAAAGTACGGTCCCATGCCCAAACTACGAGTACCTATTCCCCGGTCGCGGAATGCGAAATCCGCTCTGCTGCTGGCCGTTGACGTGGGCAATACCAATCTGACTATCGGCGCATTCGAGGGTTCGCGGCTGGCCGCGCAATGGCGGCTCCGGACGGCTCTCGATCAAACGGCCGACGAGTGGGGCATCCTATTCCGCAATTTGTTCGCGCTCGCGGGGCAGGACATTGCGCGCGTGCATGGCGTCATCATCTCCAGTGTGGTGCCGTCGCTGGATGCCTCGCTCGCGGCAATGGCGCCGCGCTACTTCGCTACCGATGCCCTGTTCGTAAATCCGGCGAACGGAACCGGGCTGACGATCAAGATAGATAATCCGACGGAGGTCGGAGCGGACCGCGTCGTCAACGGCCTCGCCGCTTTCCGCAAATACGGCGGCCCGTGTGTGGTGGTGGACTTCGGAACTGCGGTGAATTTCGACGTGGTCTCGGCGAAGGGGGAATACCTGGGCGGCATCATCACGGCGGGAATCGGCATCTCCATTGCCGCGCTCTTCAGCAAGACGGCGCGCCTGCCGATGGTGGCCCTGCGCGAGCCGCAAAAGCTGATCGGGACCAACACCATTGCCTGCCTGCAATCGGGGTTTTATTACGGTTCGCTCGGTATGCTCGACGGAATTCTGGAGCGCCTGGTTGGGGAACTGGGGAAGGCAACGAAAGTGATTGCGACCGGCGGGCAGGCCAGTCTGCTCGCGGGCGGTTCTAAATTTGTCCAGCACATTGACGAGCACCTGACGCTCGATGGCCTGCGAATCATCTGGCAGGAGCGGAAGGCGTTGAACAAGAAGGGGCGGTAGAGATATTTTCGGCTGCTGTAGCGGTTCTCTGCGGCGACCTTCCGCTCCCTCCCGGTCGCGGCTCTGTATGGAAAATTATTTCAACTATTTCACCGAGATCGAGGAGTACTTCTGGAAAAAGCGCGGCACGGCTTTGCTGGTCTCAACGCTGGACTGGGCGCTGATTGATTCGTGGAAGGAATCGAAGATTCCGATTGAAGCGGTCCTGCGCGGCATTGACCGAAGTTTTGAAAAGCACGACAAGCGAAAGCACAAGAGTCGATCCGTGAACTCGCTGTCGTATTGTCAGCAGGCGGTCTTGGAGGCGGCGCAAGAACTGGAGCGCAACACTCCGGCGAAACCTCCCACAGCCGAACCGTTTCCACGAGCGGACCTCAACGCATTTTTCACGAAGAATGCCGAGGCAATAGAGAAAGCTGCGGTGGCCCTGGAGTCGCGGAGCCGGACCGAATCGGCGGGGAGCTTTCGCCAGATCGCGGAGTCATTGCGTGAGCTGGCTCGTGCGGCGACATCTGCCGAAGCGGTTTTCGACCTGGAAGACGTGGAGCGCAGGCTGACGGTGCTCGAAGACAAAGTGCTGGCGACGCTGCTCGCGTGCACGGACGAGCGCGACATGCTGGCGATCCGCACCGAGATGGACGCGCAGCTTGCGCCCGTACGCGGGAAGATGTCAGCCGAGCAGATCGCGTCATTGCAGAAACAGTTCATGCAGCGCAAGCTGCTAGAGAAGGCGGCGGTGCCGCGACTGAGTTTGTTTTATTTGTAATCCGGCCTCACACAACGACACAAATCCAGGGACAAGGAATTTTTTTGACCAACGAAGCCGAATCTAGTACTGGCACATCCCTTGAAGTCACCATTGAGAAGATGGTGTATGGCGGCGAAGGGCTGGCGCGCACTCCGGAAGGTGTGCTGCTGGTCCCGCTGGTGCTGCCCGGCGAACAGGCGCGGGTCGAGTTGGAAGATCGCTCCAAGGGAGTGCGCCGGGGGCGATTGGTGGAGATTGCGCAGGCATCGCCGCAGCGCGTTCAGCCCGGCTGTTCCTATTTCACGCGCTGCGGCGGATGTCAGTACCAGCACATTGACTACGCCCAGCAATTGAATATCAAGCAGGAGATTTTGGCGGAGTGTTTTGAACGTGTCGGCAAACTGAAGTTAGATATTCCGGTCTCGGTCGTATCGGCCGAGCCGTGGCAGTATCGCAATCGCACTCGCCTGCGCATCCACAAAACCTCTGACACTTTTCAGATTGGCTATTACGAACTGCTCTCGCACGATTTGTGTGCCATAGATCATTGCCCCATTAGTTCTCCTCTGATCAACGATGTAATTCAACAATTGGCCGGAGGTGTGGGCGCAGCCGTGTTTCCGGACGGCGATGCCGAACTGGAGTTGTTCGCATCGGACTCCGATACTGCGTTGCTCGCGACAGTTCACTCCCGTAGCCCGGTGCCTCGTGGATTTGGAGATGCGCTGCGCCAGGCAGTACCGGCCGTTACGTCGCTCTGCTGGCATCGTCAGCCTGTTGGCAAAGAGGCAAAGGCTGCTTCAAAGCCGGGTATGTGGGGCGACGGGTATCTCCCTTACCACATTGGCGAGTATCACTTCCGCGTCGGCCACGATTCGTTTTTCCAGATCAACCGCTTTCTGCCCCAGGAGTTGATCCGAGTCGCGACTGAGGACTTGAAAGGTGAACGTGCACTGGATCTCTATGCCGGGGTGGGATTGTTTACGGTGCCGCTCGCGCATAAGTTCGACAAGGTCGCGGCCGTTGAGTCGCATCCCGCATCGGCTCGCGATCTGGAGTCGAACGTGGGCGTAGTGGGCCAAACGGCACGCGCGTATCGAATGACGGTGGAGAAGTTTTTAGAGACTGCTTTGCCGAAGTGGGACGCTATACTGGTAGACCCTCCGCGGGCGGGTCTCAGCACGGCCGTGCTAGAGCACTGCAAGCGCCTGCGGCCTCGGCAGTTCGTGTATGTGTCGTGCGATCCGACCACTCTGGCGCGAGATGTTGCGGCGCTGTCGCGTGCTGGGTACGCCATCGCGTCGGCGCACCTGATAGATCAGTTTCCACAGACCTTTCACATTGAGACGGTGGTACACATGCAGCGTCTCGATTAGTGCAAATCTAACCCGTTCTCGCCAGCGCCTCCGCTCATGCGCAATCCGCTCCTTCCTGTCGTTGCCGCGTTCGCCGCCGGAATATGGTCGGCGCAACACATCTTCATACCCGCATCCGATGAAGTCCTGACCATCGCCGTGCTGCTCTGCGGCGCGCTGTTGTTGCTGCGAGGCGAGTGGTATCGCCATGGGTTGATCTGCGCGCTGGCCGCCGTATTTCTCTGCGGAGCATTCCTCGCCGCGGAGGAGCATTCGGTGCTGCCGCCCAATCATCTTCTCCGGATCGTTCAACAGGGCAAGGTTGATCTGCAGCAGGCGTCAACTATAGCCGGCTGGGTGACAACGCCATCAACCTTCCGGCCTGGAGGGGAGTATTTTGACGTTCAGGTAAATAGCATCGCGCAGCCGCCCTTCACGACGCCGGCGGAAGGTGGCATTCGCTTTTACTACTACACGCCGCGCCACGGTCCGGCATTGCAGCCGGTGGCTTATGGTTCGCGCGTGGCGATCACCGTTCCCAATCTTCGGCAGCCGCGTAATTTCATGAGTGCCGGATCATTCGATGCGCAGGGCAACATGCAGCGGCAGGGAATCTATCTGACGGGCATTGTGAGACACGCTGAAGATCTGCAAACGCTACCAGGCAGAGGCGGCAACCGATTTTTGTCGCTGATTCATGCGTTGCGCGGGCGGCTTGCGTCTAATCTCGACCTCATGTTCCCGCGTGAAAACAGCAAAGGGGCGATCCTGAAAGCCATGCTGTTGGGCGATGAGGAATGGTTGATGCCCGAACTGATCCAGCAGTTTCAGGGTAGCGGTACATATCATCTGCTTGTCGTAGCGGGACTGCACGTGGGGGCGCTCGCATTTGGTCTGATGTTTCTGCTGACCTTGTTGCGAACACCGCTGTGGCTCCGGACGTTGATTGTTCTTCTCAGCGTGATCGCCTACACGCTGCTCGCGAATGCCCGCATCCCGACTATTCGCGCCGCTCTGATGATATCCATCTATCTTTGCGCGAGGCTGGTTTATCGAGAGCGGGCGCTGCTGAACTCTATCGCCGCCGCAGCTTTGATTTTGCTGATTGTTCATCCGGCTGACTTGTTCGACCCCGGTTTCCAACTTTCGTTCTTCGCCGTGCTGATCATCGCCGGAATCGCCGCGCCGCTGCTGGATATGAGCGTCACGCCGCATCTGCTGGCGCTTTCCAGCCTGGATGAACGGGAGCGCGATTTTCACCTGGAGCCAAAACAGGTGCAGTTCCGGAACGATGTGCGCGTGCTCCGCGACTATCTCTTCGGACGCCGGGAAGGAGAGCCGGCAACACTCCTATACCGCGTTTTCCCTGAGACTATGCGAGCGGCGCTGGCAGTCCTTCACGCACTCATCGCTGTCACCCTGATGCAGATGGGACTCGCTATCGTAATGACCATCTACTTCCACCGCGTGACGTGGTCGGGCGTTGCGGCGAACCTGCTGGTGTTGCCGCTGGCGGCGGTCATAATCCCATTGGCGTTCGGGGTGCTGTTTTTGTCGCTGGTGTGGTTAGCGGCCGCACAGTCTGCGGCCTTGCTACTTGGGTTTTTCATTCAGATGCTGATGGCAATCAGCCGCTGGTCTGCGCATCTGCCAAGACTGGATCGCAAGGTGGCGGAGCCCACCTCTGTCGTTGTGATCGCATTCGCCGCGCTGCTTATGGCAGCAGGCATGTTCGCTGCTCGAAATTCGCGCCGGGCGTGGTATTTCGTGGCGGCGCTCGTTCCGCCGTGCGTCATCATAACAGTGGCGCCCTATTCGCCAGAGTTGAACGCAGGACGGTTGGAACTGACGACTCTCGACGTAGGGCAGGGCGATTCTCTGTTCATCAGTTTCCCCCAAGGCCGGACGATGGTGGTGGACGGAGGCGGCATCATTCCGATTCCGGGTTCTCCGCCATCGCGCGTGGATATTGGGGAGCAGGTAGTGTCGCCATTTCTGTGGTCGCGGCGGGTCCGCAAAATAGACGTCGCCATGCTGACACATGCGCACGCGGACCATCTCCGCGGGCTGGTCAACGTCATTCAAAACTTTAATGTCGGTGAATTATGGTTGGGGCCGGGTCCGAACGATGCTGAGTTGGAACATCTGCTGAAGGTAGCGTCGGAGCGCGGCGTACCAGTGATCCGGCACAGCAGCGGGGACAAAGTTGTCATGGACGGGGTCGAACTCCTGTTTCTTTCTCCGGCGACCGACTGGAATCCCAAGCGCGTGAGCAACAACGATTCTCTGGTTGTGCGGCTCGGCTACGGACGGCGCCACATTCTGCTCGCTGGTGATGCGGAAGCACGGATGGAGCGACTCATGGTGGGCGATGAGAGGGAGCTCAACAGCGACGTGCTGAAGGTCGGGCACCATGGCAGTAAGACCTCTACCACGACGGCGTTCTTACAGCGCATAGGGCCGCGGTTCGGAATCATCAGCGTGGGGGCGTTCAGCCGGTTTGGCCATCCCAATGCCGAGGTGCTGAACGCGCTCAGTGCCGCAGGCGTGCGGACCTACCGCACGGATTACGACGGGAGCGTGACCGTATCAACCGAAGGGAACCGCCTGGAATTCTCCAGCGCCCGGGACGGCGCAAGTACTTGGCCGGCGTTTCGCATTCAATAATTCAGTAGGTTTGCTGGCAACGCGAGCGTCCCCGCACTGTGGGCGGCGAGGATGGCCGCGCTCCCAATCTGAACAGCCATGTTAAAATTGGTCATATAACCAATTCTGGCGTGCACTGGGGAGGGGTATCCAGTGGATCACAAGCCTACGGAACTGGAAATTCTGGAAGAAAGCAAGAAGGTTCGCCGGCTCCAGTTCATGATTAATCTGGTCATGAACGTGATCAGCGAGGGCAATCTGCCGGTCGAGGAGGCCTCGGAACTGGTGGCGTCCACAAAGCGGGCGGCGCTGAACCTATTTCCAGACAAAGAGTTGGCATATGACCTGATTTACAAGCCGAAACTGCAGAGGCTTATGATGGAGGTTTACCGGTTTGTCTGAGCTGCCCGTTAGCGGGGCTGGGGCGCGCCGACAGAGGGCGGCGCCGGTGGACCGACGATTTTCGGTTGGGATGCTTGCAGGGGCTGGGAAAGCTGAGGTAATGCTGCCGGTCCGCTTCGGACTGCATCGGACGCCGGGTGGATGGGCGGCTTAGCTGAAGCCGGTACAAACAGCGGCTTGGCTGACGCCGATGCGCTTTGCGGGTTATCAGGCGAAGGCGAAGATACTCCCGCAACGGTTCGTCCGCCGGTTGATTGTATGGCCGGCAGGTCTACATCGGTCTTCTTGATCACGACCAGCACTTCTTCGACGCGGTTTATCTTCGCGAACGGCTGGACCATGATTTCCTGGAAAGAGGCTCCAGGATGCGCCTCGACGACTACACCGACCGGCATGCCCTTGGGATAAATCTGATCCTCGCCGGACGTGAACACCTTTTCACCGATCTGCACCTTGTCATCGTTGACGACGTAGCTCAGCAAACCGAGCGACTTATTCTGTCCTTTTAATATCCCGTGAATGCGGCTGGTTTCCAGAACGCACGCCACTCCACTGCTGGAGTCCGTCAGCAGGAGCACTTGCGCGGAGTAAGGAAATGTACGGAGAACCTTACCTACGATGCCGTCGGGAATGATCACAGCCATGTCCGGGCGGATGCCGCTCTGCTCGCCCTTGTCTATGACCAGCAGCCGGGAATTATCGTTCGTTCCGGAACTAATTACCTGGGCGGCGATGGTTTCGGACGGCACGCGCTGCTTGAGATCGAGCAGCACTTGAAGGCGGCGGCCCTGCGATGCTTCGTCTTGAAGTCGCTGGTAATCGAGCTTGATGGAGTCGAGTTGTTGTGCGAGTTGCTGATTCTCACGGCGCGCGCCGCGCAAGTCTACGTAACCCCGCCAGATTCCCCAAGTGCTGTCACTGACGCTGTGGATCGCGCGCGTTACAGGCGCCGTCACTAACATGGACCCTTGACGCACTATGGAGATATCGCGGTTGTGATGAACCTGCCAGCCGAGCACCAGCAGTTCAACCAGCAGCACGACCGTCAGGACAACAAGATGGCGACGGCTTGAAATCACTTACTTCTCTACTCCCAATAAAGCGCCCGCTCCCTTACGGTCGCGGCTTTGCTAATCCAGCGAAACCTTTCTCAGCAGCTTGAAGTCGCTGAGCATCTTCCCTGTTCCGAGCACGACGGATGCCAGTGGATCGTCCGCGATGGACACGGGCAATCCGGTCTCTTCGCGAATACGCTTGTCCAGATTTTTAAGCAGCGCACCGCCGCCGGTCAGGACTATGCCGCGATCGCTGATGTCGGCAGACAACTCCGGCGGAGTTCTTTCCAGCGCAACTCGGATGGCATTCACGATAGTGTCCACGCATTCGGAAAGAGCTTCACGGATTTCGGTGTCCTCGACGGTGATGGTTCGCGGGACACCTTCGATTAGATTCCGGCCCTTGATCTCCATGCTGAGCGGCTTATCCAGCGGATACGCGGAGCCGATCTCCATCTTGATCTGCTCGGCGGTGCGTTCCCCGATCAGCAGGTTAAATTTCCTCTTGAGGTAATGCATGATGGCCTCGTCCATCTCGTTGCCCGCGACGCGGACCGAACGCGAGTAGACAATGCCCGACAGCGAAATGACCGCAATGTCCGTGGTGCCGCCGCCGATGTCCACGATCATGTTTCCTGACGGTTCAGTGATCGGCAGCCCGGCTCCGATGGCCGCAACCATGGCCTGTTCCACCAAGTGTACTTCGCTGGCCTTGGCGCGGTAGGCCGAGTCCTGGACGGCGCGCTTCTCCACTGGTGTAATCTCCGATGGAACTCCAATCACGATGCGTGGACGTACCAGCATCTTGCGGTTATGTGCCTTGTGAATGAAGTACGTCAGCATCTTCTCGGTGACTTTGAAGTCGGCGATGACGCCGTCCTTCATTGGCCGGATTGCCACGATGTTTCCGGGAGTCCGTCCCAGCATCTCCTTGGCTTCTTTGCCAACAGCCTCCACCTCATTGGTAGTCTTATTGATCGCTACGATAGACGGCTCGTTTACGACGATGCCCCTGCCTTTTGCGAAAACCAGTGTATTGGCAGTGCCCAGATCAATTGCCAGGTCTCTTGAGAAAAAGCTAAAGAGCATGTGCAAGTTCATGGAGGGCATTGTCCTTCTTCTGCCGTTGCCGTTCATCATATGTCGTGTTGATGTGCCAATACTGCCGTCGGTTACTGAATCGTAATGGTCTTCCGCAGCGTGGCGACCTTTCCTCTGCTGTTTTGCGCGGTCATGGTGATTTGGTTGGGGCCAGTATTTGCCAAAGGCGCGGTGAAGTGCTTGAAAGTGCCGTCAGGCGCAATGTTGAAGACCGGCTCGTTATTGACTAGCACAGTGGCGCCGGGTTCGGTCCGGCCGATGATCTCGATGACCCTGCCGTGCTGTACATACTTGTCTACGGTCAGAAGCAGCTCTGTCTGGCTGTCCTGCTTGATGACTGAAAATTTATTAGCGTCGCTGGGCTGGCTCTCTTTATTGGCGGCTCCCAGTGTAGAGACGGACCAGTAGTAGTCGCCCGGCTTGAAAGCCGGCAATCTCACTGAGGTGGATTGCAGCTTGCGGTCGTACACCAGACTCGAAAAGATCGGCGATGAAGAGATGCGCAGGCGATAGGCCTCCGCGTTTTGTTCCGCGCTCCAGGTGAATTCGACTTCGGTGTCGTTGGCGCCGGCCATTACCACGGGCGCCGCATTCGCGGGCGTCAGCAGGATCGGAGGCGCCACGATCTTGGACTTCGCCAGATGGCTGTCCGCTGTTGTAAACGATGCCTGTTCAAACTCCGCCAAATCCATCTGTTCTTTGCCGCGACTGACGTGCGCGCCACCTTTAGTTACCGTGATCTGATGCAAGTTTGTCTGAGGATCATTGGACACCGAGGCACGGCTCTCGCGATGAATTTGTGCTGCAGCATCGGCGAATACAACTCGCGAATCGGGACCGAACCGCGATGTAGATAAGTCCACCACGCCGGAGGTTACTTGCACCGATACGTTGCCGTGTGCTTGTGGTTGAGTATTGTCACCTTCCAGCACAATGAGTGTATCCGGTTTTACGACGTACAGCGCGCCATCGGAGAAGGCGATCCGCGCCAGCCCGTCACGCAGGGTCTGCACCGTGTCACCTTCTTCCAGATTCACGGAAACCGTGGCCGCTGTCCACTGTACCTGATTCGCTTTTCTAACCCGCACGCTGCCTTCGATGTTGGTAAACCGGGCTTGGCGTACGTTCGGGGCCGGGGTATTCGCCGTCTTGGCCGGAGAGGACGAAATAGCGTTCAGCAGCACTCGCCACCATTGCGGATAAACGAACGTAAGCACCGCGATCACCACGCCCAGAAAGATCGTCAGCCACAGCGCCACCGTACGATAGGTAACCGTGTGCCATTGGACGAACTCTGCATTGGTGTCCTTGCTTTTGGGGGGCAAGGAATCGGGCGCTACGGGCATAAAGACGCAATCACGCTTGCTAAATTATAGTCGCTGCACAGCCGCTCCCGCAATGCTGCCAGCAAAGTGGCGGTTCATCAGCGGTTCAACGCGGCACGCCATACGCCGAACATATCGGAAACTGGCGGTTATCATAACTGATCTATGTGCTGTAATCTACAGCATCTAAAATGGTACCAAATGAGGCCACAAAGGGGCCCTGATCGGAACACCTATCACAGATGACGCAGATTTCACAGGTAAAATGACCCATAAGCCTGGGGCCGCGACACTGTCAGCCCCACCGCAGCGGAGGACCTGGTTGCTGTTCATTTCTGAGTCATCTGCGTAAGTCTGCGGATGTATCTACGGTCGGGCCGGAAACTCGTTTACTCGAAAGAGGAATTTCGCTTGGAAGCAGGCTGAATCGTTCTAAACGTGCGGACAATGCGCGAGGCGTTTCCGGAAGCCACTCCCGCCAGGAGTTTTCCCTGACCAACACTGGCGCGAGTGGCCGCCGGGAATATCTGTTAACTGCTCTTCTGGCTCAGATTCTTGGCCGGATCAGGAGTCGTATTCGCGGCGTTCTCGCCTTCATGAATGGCCTTCTTGAACCCGCTAATAGCCTCTCCCAAGCCCTTGCCCAGCTCAGGCAGCTTCTTGGGACCGAATACGAGCAGCGCAACCGCCAAAATCACCAGCAGATGCATCGGCTGGAAAATACCTTCAAACATGCTGAACCTCCAGGAATCGAAAACATATTATAACATTTGGTGGGGTAGGTACACCTCTTTTTTCGCCGAACCATCGAAACACCTGTAAGGTTACCAATACGATCTGTCCGCCACGACAGCTCCACACTGTAGAATGGTGTGGGAGCCATGACGACCGCTTTTTTCGTCGTGGGCTTTTCCCTTGGATCGAGTTAGCCATGACGAGAAATGCGTTCGTCGTGGCCACTAATCCTGTCCAATCATCAACGCCGACCCATTCTGAGCACGAGGTCAAATCGCATGGCGAGTTCAGCCGAAGATGCCGGAGTTTTGGAGTCCCCCAAGCCGTCTCGATTGAGCAGCGCGCATCAATACGATGCTGTCGTCATCGGCACCGGACAGGCGGGGCCGTCTCTCGCAGTCCGGCTGGCGACACAAGGCATGAAGACGGCCGTCGTCGAGCGCAAGCTCTTCGGCGGGACATGCGTGAACACCGGCTGTACCCCGACGAAGGCGATGGTAGCGAGCGCCAAGGTCGCTCACCTCGCCCGGCGCGGCATGGATTACGGCGTGAAGATCGGCGGCGACATCGTCGTTGATATGCAGGCTGTGAAAGCGCGCAAGGATGCCATGGTTAACCGATCCAGCGAGGGCGTTAAAGGTTCGCTCGAAAAGACCGAGCACTGCCGCGTGTATGAGGGGCACGCCCGGTTCGAGGGTCCGCACCTGGTTCGCGTTGGTGAGGAGTTGATGACGGCAGACCGCATCTTCATCAATGTCGGCGCGCGTGCTGTGGTTCCGAAGATCGAAGGTCTCGATCAGATCAGCTATCTGACAAACTCCACCATGATGGCGGTGGACTTCCTGCCCGAGCACTTGGTCATCGTCGGCGGCAACTACGTGGGTCTGGAATTCGCGCAGATGTTTCACCGCTTCGGCAGTAAGGTGACGGTGATCGAACGAGAGTCTCGCCTGCTCCACAAAGATGACGAGGACATTTCGCAGGCGGTATGGGAAATTCTGGAGGATGAAGGAATCAGTTTTCTGCTCAACACCGAACTCGCGAGTGTGCGAAAGGACCAGCATGGCGTTGCCATGAAGGTGCGCTGCGGTACGGTCGAGCGGGAGGTTTCTGGTTCTCACTTGCTGGTCGCGGTGGGTCGCCGCCCCAACACGGACGACCTGGGACTCGATCTGGCGGGAATTAAAATAGACAACAAGGGCTACATCGAAGTAGACGATCAGCTACGTACCAATGTGGAGGGCGTGTGGGCGCTGGGCGATTGCAACGGCAAGGGCGCGTTCACGCATACCTCGTACAACGATTACGAGATAGTGGCCGCCAACCTGTTCGAGACGCATCCGCGCCGGGTGAGTGATCGCATCGTGGCTCATGCGCTATACATTGATCCGCCGCTGGGGCGCATTGGACTGAGTGAAACCGAAGCCCGGCAGTTGGGGCGCAAAATCCTGATGGCGAAGCTGCCGATGACGCGCGTGGCACGCGCTACGGAGAAGGGCGAGACCCAGGGTTTCATGAAAATCGTGGTGGATGCCGAGACGGAACTGATCCTGGGAGCCGCGATCCTGGGACTCGAGGGCGATGAAGCGATCCATTCCATTCTCGACGTCATGTACGCCAAAGCGCCGTATACCGTAATTCAGCGCGCCATGCATGTCCATCCGACGGTGTCGGAGTTGATTCCTACCATGCTCGGCGAGTTGAAGCCGTTGGAGTGAACCAGCGGCATGCGCGACTGAAAGTTGAGGTTGCCTGCCGCCTTACGCGATCAAACCTGCGTGCGTCTGCTCGATGTCCGCCAATGAGCTGTGGGTATTTTGATATTCGAACTTGATGGTTCCAGTACCCTTCAGTACCTTCGCCGCCGCTACTTCGAACTGCTTATACTCCATGCCGTCCGGCATGGAAACTACCACGCGCTGCTTCAAATGCGTGGCGGGAATGTTCAACGGTTCCGAGACCGTCTCCAGAAAACCGGGAATAGAGACGCAGGCGGTCCGCATCTTTTTATCAAACTCAAAGTGGATAGGAAGAAACTGTGGCTCGTGAATTTTGCTGGTGGTCGAGGCCAGGAACTCGAACCAGGCGTTTCCGGCTCGCCCGCTCAGGATCGTGAGCAGCGCGTTACGCTGTTCCGGCGTGGCACGCTCATCAAGGATCGGCTGCAAAACTCCGTTGCCTTCATGCAGCGCCCCCGGCCAGTCGTACATAGCCACGAACTTCAGGTTATCCAAGCGCACGTCTCCGAAGTAACCTTCCGTGATCTCCATACCCGCCATGCCCTCGCATCCCTGTTGCGGTGAGGGATAGCCGGTGGTATCGCAGGAACATGTGGCGTTGCAGTTGCAGTTCTTGAGGTAATGACCTTTCAGCTTCCATTCGACCTTCGGCATTTGTATGTGTCCTCGATTCGATCAATGACCATGAATCTTTTAAGAAGCCCAGGCGTTTACGCCTGGAGCAACAATTCCGCGCGAACCAGAGCACCGTTCACAGGGCTTTTTCGATCAGTGTTTGAGCATCCAGAGCACCCCCGAGCAGACGAAACCCAGTGCGCTCCCATAACTCCACAGTCTAGACCGTGGCATCAGCTTCTCCGCGAGAACGAACAATGAAATGATTGCTACCCACAGCAGATTCATCACGCCCGCCACGAACAGCAGGAGCATCAATGCCCAGCAGCACCCGGCGCAATACACTCCATGACGAACACCCATATACCAGGCGCCGCTGTTGCCTTCGAGCCACTCGCTGCTGAAGAAGTCAAATGGCGAGCGGCAACGCGTCAGACAGGCGCCCTTGAGCGGGGAGAGTTGAAACAGCCCCGCCGCAATCAAGAGCACGCTGCCGAGCCATGAAGTGACGATCATTCTGTCTGCGTCGAACACGCCGAGCAGATGCAGTCGCCACTGCGCCAGCGCGGCCAGCAGACTGAACAACGTCCAGACTGCGATATATCCCGAAAGAAAGATGAACGTGGGTACGTACGGCGCACCACGCTTCATCCGGCTGCGAATCACCGCGTTGAACGTCAGAAGCATTGGCGCGGCGGATGGAGCCATCATTGCCACCATCATTACCGCCCACATGAGAAACGTCGTCGCGAACTCCGTCATGTCCCACGAATGAGACATGCGCATGCCCATTGCCGCCATATCCGTGGAATACGCCATGACATGATTCAAGTGAAACAGGTACGCCCAGGAGAGCACAACGATGGCGAGCAAGCCGGATAAGATGATGGCATTGTCGCGGCTGAACCAGTGTCCGCCGGATGTAACTTGCATGGGTGCGTACCCCGCCGAGATACGAAACAACATACAACAGCCATCGTCTGCGGTTCAACTGCGGCATCGGTGAAGCGCCGGCCAGTGGCGTCCCAAATGAGCTGCCTCGGCGGCGGCGATACCACACCCGCCCAAAAACTTGACGCAAAACTCCTCGGCTCTAGTGTGAGGACCACAGTTAGACTATTGGCCAAAGGACGGAACGTGAAGGGGAGAGCATACCTGGCAATTACTCCGAACGGTTGCGCGGAACTGAATTGGGTTAATGGGTTAATCTGTCTCTAGCTCGAATTGTGAGTGCTGGAACCGGCGTGCGGGGCTACTTATGCTGAGTACATTTCTCATTATCATTAGCAACAGGTGAGTGGCGCGGAGGTGCATAGTGGATAAGGAGGTGAATGTATTGGAGCGGTTAAGCGTCATCCACCCCATTATTCAAGCCCCCATGGCGGGCGGCGGTGATACGCCCGAACTCGTCGCCGCGGTCTGCAATGCCGGAGGCTTGGGTTCTATTGGCGCTGCTTATTTGACGCCGGCACAAATCATTGAGACCGGCCGAGCGGTTCGGGCGCGAACGACTCGCTCGTTCGCGATTAATCTCTTCGCGCCGCAACCATTGCCTGAGATTCCACAAAACATCGGACCTGCCCTCGAACGAATGGCGCCCTATTTCGCTGAACTGGGATTACCTGCTCCGTCTGTTCCTGATTCATCTCGCAACTTATTTCCCGAGCAACTCGAAGCGGCGCTGGAAAGCGGCGCGGCGGCATTCAGCTTCACTTTTGGAATGCTGCCCGACGCAGCCGTGCAGAGGATTCATGACAAAAATATGCTGGTGATCGGCACCGTCACGACCGTTGCCGAGGCTGTCGCGATGGAATGCTCAGGAGTGGACGCCGTTGTTGCACAGGGCAGCGAGGCGGGAGGTCACCGTGGAACTTTTGCGTGCGAATTCGGCGCAGGAATGATCGGAACCATGTCCCTGGTGCCGCAGATTGTGGACGCGGTCAGAATACCGGTGGTTGCGTCGGGAGGCATTATGGACGGACGCGGCATCGCGGCCGCACTGGCTCTCGGCGCGACGGCGGTGCAGATGGGAACGGCATTCCTCACGTGTCACGAAGCGGGTGTCCCGGATGCTTATAAAGAAGCTATCTTAAACGCGCGCGAAGACCAGACTCGCATTACGCGGGCATTCTCTGGCCGCCCGGCTCGAGGCATTGTGAATCGCTTTATGTCCGAAGTGGAATCTGGCGGCGATGCCGATGCCATTCTTCCATTTCCGATTCAAAACGCATTAACGCGCCCGCTGCGCACAGCGGCAGCCAAGGCGGGACGCGCGGAGTTTTTATCTCTTTGGGCCGGCCAGGGATTGCGATTGGCGCGGCGTCAATCCGCGGCTGATCTGATGGCAGCACTTGTGCGGGACACCAACGCCGCGATTGATCATCTGAGCGGGTGGCGCGGTCGCCGAACCGCATCAGAATAGCGGTAACTGTGGATTCGAAGTGGTTCCCTCGGCACTCCGTGTGCGAACATCCTTGCGCTGTTTACCCCGGTCATCGAAGACGCTGCGTCCGTTGAGAGATGCCGAAATGGCCTGCTCGTGCGCGACGACGTTTGCGAATTGCGCTTCCGGCTGCAACCGTTTCTCGACAACTCGCGTGAATCGGTCGAGTCGTTCAAAGCCTTCGATCTTTTCCGTCTTGCCCAATTTCGCAGCATCGAGAGCACGCCGGAGCACGCCTATGGTCTCATCATAGGTCTTCAACGGCACCGGAAACGGGTGGCGATCCTTGCCTCCCAGCGCGAAGGAGAAGCGCGCCGGATCGGAGAATCTTGTGGGCGTTCCGTGTACGACTTCGGCAACCAGTGCGAGCGACTGCAGGGTACGAGGGCCGAGGTTTTCAACCAGCAGCAGCGATTCGAAATCGCGCAGCTCTCTTTCGTAAGCCACAGCCAATACCGCTCCCAGCCGGTTCAGGTCTACGTTGGCGCGACGCACGTCGTGATGAGCTGGCATAGTCAGTTTGCGAATTTCGGCGAGCGTATGCTCGGGATGCTCGTGAGCGATGTTCAGCAACGCATCCTGCGCGGGCCTCGCCTCGGCGTCCACCAGGTTCATGATGGTGCCGGCATGCTCGCCGACAATCGCGGTGTGCGGCTGCGACGTGAAATTCTTGACCGACGCCGAGTGCCAGTGGTACTGCCGCGCCAGTCCTTCATCGCCGTTCATGCCCTGCTGGACGACCGCCCATTCGCCGGTGTTGCTGACAAAAAAGCAATGCAGGTAAAGCTGAAATCCATCCGCGATCGCATTGTTATCAATCTTCGCGACCAGGCGGCTGGCGCGCACCAATGACTCTCCATCTATTCCCGTGCGCTCGGCCACCATCCTCAATTCGTCCGGAGTCCTGCGCGAGTGTCGTCCCCTTCCGCCGCAGATGTACATTCCAAGTTCATGCGCGCGTGGGTTGAGGCCGCGCTTCAGAGCGCCGATGACCGAGGTCGTGATGCCGGACGAATGCCAGTCCATTCCCATGACGCAGCCAAGCGCCTGAAACCAGAACGGATCGCTCAGTCGGGAAAGTAGCGCCGAAGCGCCATAGTGATAGACGACGGCTTCTGAGATCGCCGTACCCAATGTCGTCATTCGTTCTGCCAGCCAGACGGGAACACGCCCGCCATGCAGCGGCAAATCAGCTACGCCGGAATGTTGCATTGAATATAGATTATCAGCAGGCCTACTCCAGTTCCGCGCTAATCCAAAATTCGCCTTCTGAGTTGTCCCAAGTTACCCGAAGGACGTTGGGCTTGCAGCAGACCTGGCAGTCCTCCACGTAGGTCTGCTGCCGCCCTGCCGAGGCGTCCACTGTAGTAACGTTCCATTGGCCGCAGCCCGCGCATTGAAAGCCGGAAGTCATAATTGATACACCGTTGCTCTAAGCATATTCAGTGACGATCATCCGACCAACATCGGCATTAATGCAAAGATAACCAGCAAACCAATGTACACTGAGCCCGAAACCGGGTCGCGAATGGCGAGGTACTGCCGAAAACTGAGCCGTCTAAACTGAAACACGACCATCAGTTCCGCCATGACGAGCAGAGCCAGCGCTAACACTCCCATTGATAGCCTTGCCGACGCATTGCCGGGAACCACTAACCGCGAGCAAACCCAGCCGGCGGCGAAGAACGTCACCGCGAGCATGATCGGCGACTCGACGAGTTCGGCGGTTCTGACGCCCACTTTCGGAACCACCCAAACACTGCGAATGACGCCGAGCACGAATCCGGCTCCGAACGCTAGGGCGAAGTAAAGTGCCGCGGCCTTAATGATTATCATCACCGATCCCCGTTGGGTTTAGAATTAGAAATCAGTTAACCGAACCGGTAGTCCCTTGCGCGAAAAATACCAACTTGGCTGTAGGATTGCACATAATCAGGGGGAGGCCAGATTTTGGGTGAAATCACCCCAGATCAGGGGTAAACTAAACAGTTAGAGGGCCTCTCGGGCGGACAACATATACAATTGTTATGCAGAAAGGCAGCGACCATGCAGCGGCGACGAAAGACGCTTCAATTCGGCATCGGGTTGGGAATCATCATCCTGATGATCGGCTGGCTGGCGTATAGCGGCATTCAGGAGAGCAAGACGTATTACGTCACGGTCGGCGAGCTCCAGTCTAAGGCGGACGCGCACCAGCGGCGGTATCGGGTGGGCGGGAACGTTGCTGCAGGTACGATTCACAAGTCGTCTGGCAGAACGGAGTTCACTCTGGAGCAGGACGGCAAGACGGTGCCGGTGGTTTATACCGGCAAAGACCCTCTGCCGGACACGTTGCAGGACGGGGCACAAGCGATGGCTGACGGACATTATCTGAATGACGGCACCTTCCACGCCGAGACCGTTCAGGCCAAGTGCGCTTCGAAGTATGAAGCCGGGGCGATGCGGCCCAATACCGCACCCGTCAAGAATTGATTTACGGCAGAAGGCTCGGAGTTCGCAAAGGCCTTTCATTCGGAAAGCAGGCTCTTCGTAAAATCTATTCTGACGATTGAACGAATTTAGCGGTATTGATTCACCTGCTCCGCGACCTGGGTGTCCTCTGCGGTGAAAAACATCCGGAATAAACTAAAATAAATTAAATGGAAAATTTAGGCAGCTTTGCATTGATGCTGGCGTTCGTGCTGACGATCTACGCGATCGCGGCGGCGCTGATCGGCGTGGCGCGTCATAACGACCGCCTGCAATATAGCTCGTATCGCGCGACCGGCGGTGTATGGGTCTGCGTAGCCGTTGCCATCGGCTGTCTGGCGTACGCGCTCTTCACGGATGATTACCGCCTCGCCTATGCGGCCGGTCACAGCAATCGCGCGCTGCCGTGGTATTACAAGATTTCGTCGTTGTGGTCCGGGCAGGAAGGCTCGCTGCTGTTCTGGAGTTTCCTGCTCTCCACCTACAGCATGGTCGCTGTGAAACTGCATCACAAAGAGCATCGCACCATGATGCCCTATGTCACAGCGACGCTGATGACGGTGCTCGGCTTCTTTTTGCTGATGAACAATTTCGTCGTGAACCCCTTCAAGCTGCTGGCCATGAACGTGGGCGGCCAAATGGTCGTGCAGGGTCCGCTCGACGGCAACGGCCTGAACCCGCTGTTGCAATATCCCGCCATGGCAATTCATCCGCCGATGCTGTATCTCGGGTATGTGGGCTTCACGGTTCCGTTCGCGTTTGCGCTTGCTACTCTGATCACGAAGCAAGCTGGTGAAAAATGGATCGCGACTACTCGCCGCTGGACGATGGTGACGTGGCTGTTCCAGTCCATGGGCGTCATGATGGGCATGCGTTGGGCGTACGCCGTGCTCGGCTGGGGCGGATATTGGGGCTGGGACCCCGTCGAGAACGCCTCGTTCATGCCGTGGCTTACCGGCACCGCTTTTTTGCATTCAGTGATGATGCAGGAAAAGCGCGGCATGATGAAGGTCTGGAACATGGTTCTAGTCTTCTCCACATTTTTCCTCTGCATCTTCGGAACGTTCCTCACCAGAAGCGGCGTGGTGTCGTCAGTACATGCGTTCGCGCAGTCGGAGATCGGGCCTTACTTCGTTTCGTTCCTCGGCGTCGGCATTCTGTTCTGCGGCTGGCTGCTGCTGGAGCGCCTCGATTACCTCAAGAGCACGCAGCCTTTGGATTCGCTTGTCTCGCGGGAGTCGAGCTTCTTGTTTAACAACCTCCTGCTGCTGGCCGCTTGTTTCGCGGTGCTGTGGGGCACGCTGTTTCCGGTGATCTCGGAAGCGGTGCAGGGAACTAAGATCAGCGTCGGTGCGCCGTTCTTCAATAAGGTGAACATTCCCATCGGACTGCTGCTACTGTTGTTGACCGGTTTGGGGCCGCTGTTTGCATGGCGCAAGAGCTCCCTCAGCAGTTTGCAAAAGAATTTTTTGACGCCCGGCATCGTGTCACTGGCGGTCGGCGGCGTTTTGTTTGCGCTTGGCGTGCGGAGTTTTTATGCGCTGGTATCGTTTATCCTTTGCGCTTTCGTCGCCATCACCATTTTTGAAGAGTTCTACCGCGGAGCCAAAGTCATTGCCCAGAAATCCGGACAATCGCTGCCGGGCGCGGCGCTGACGCTCACATCGCGCAATACACGGCGTTACGGCGGCTACATCGTGCACTTTGGCATCGTGCTGATGTTTATCGGGTTTACCGGCACGGCATTCAATGTAGAGCACGAGCAGGAGATGGCCATCGGCGACAGCATGAACCTGGGCCCCTACACGCTTCGCATGGCCGACCTAACGGAAAGCGATAACCCCAACTACGGCGCGCAGAAAGCCGAACTGGTGGTGTCACGCGGTGACAAACAGGTCGGAGTACTCGAACCTGAGCGCCGGATCTACAAAGCCAGCCGCCAGCCGACCACGGAAGTCGCCATCCGTCCGCGCTTGAGCGAGGATGTGTATGTCGTCTACGAGGGAATGTCGGACGACAAGCAGCACGCCGTCATCAGCGCGCACCTGAATCCGCTGGTGAACTGGATTTGGATAGGTGGCGCTATCCTGGTGTTCGGTACGCTCGTCGCATTGGTTCCGTCGCGCACCGGTGCCGGAACCAAGCCGGCATCGCCGCCTGCCAGCCGTCGCGAAGAAGAGCGGCCGCAGTCTCCGACCAGAATCAAAGATCAAAATGAAGTATTGGCAAGAAGTACGTAACCGGCTGTGCATTGCTGCGGCGGTGGCAGCGTTGTCATGCGCCGTGCTGATGGCGCAAGCGCCTCCACCCTCGGCTCCGGACAACTCGGCACCCGGCGCCGCCGATTACAGCTCCGCAACACCGCCGCCTGGAGAGCCCGCTCCCAAGTACGACGAAGCCGCGTTCCGGCGCGTGTCCAATCGTCTGCTATGCCAGTGCGGATGTAGCTACATGGTGCTTTCGTGCAACCACGTGGATTGCTCCTCCGCCACGTTCATTCGCCGCACCATCCAGACGAAGCTCGCGGCCGGCGTTGGCGAAGACGCCATCGTGGCCGGCTTTATCGAGCAGTACGGACCGCGCATTCTCCCCGAACCTCCACGCAATGGGTTTTCGCTTTCAGCGTGGGTGATGCCATTTGTCGTGCTGGTGCTCGGCGGCATGCTTGTGTCGTATGTACTATGGCGAATGAAGTTCCGGTTCAGCCACGCCGATTCCGGTGAAACAGCGGAAGGCACGCCTCCGACAACCCCTCCGGCTCAAGAGCCAACTCCCGCCCTGGTCGAGAAGTACCGCGCCCAGATCGACCGGGAATTAGAAGACGAGTAACAATCGCCTACTTAGAACCCCGCAGTCATGAAACTCGACCCGTTTTTTGTAGCCTAAGCGTTCACGCCTGTGGTCCCAACTTATCATATGTGTCCAGCCCCGCTTGAAGCAGCAAGCGTGCACCGTTGGGCTTGCAGTTTTTCCGCCTGCGGTCGTACTCCATTCGTAGGTCCGTTGACGAGACGGTATGTTAGAATCGGTTGCGCTCAGGGAAGGAACTCCCCATGACTCTAGCCGAACTATGCGTGAAGAGGCCGGTTTTCGCGGTGATGCTGGTCGGCTTTCTGGTTGTGCTCGGAGTGTTTTCGTTCCGCGATCTGGGCGTTGACCTCTTTCCTACGGCGG